>Ga0134125_10005207_pt1 | contig 14790 bp, 10 predicted proteins | sample KB31751_FD_96464 | JGI IMG/M metagenome (GOLD analysis project Ga0134125, IMG submission 96464) | Terrestrial soil microbial communities with excess Nitrogen fertilizer from Kellogg Biological Station, Michigan, USA - KB3-175-1 | ecosystem: Environmental > Terrestrial > Soil > Unclassified ... | reverse complement strand
CCCGGTGTCGCCGATGACCACGACCGTGCCGCCGGTCATGTACTCGCAGCCATGCGCGCCGACGCCTTCGACCACGGCCACGGCGCCCGAATTGCGCACCGCGAAGCGCTCCCCGGCGACGCCGCTGAAGAAGCATTCGCCGCCGGCAGCGCCGTAAAGCACGGTATTGCCGACGATGATGCTCTTGTGCCGCTCGAGCGGGCTGTTCTGCGGCGGATAGGCCACGATGCGCCCGCCCGACATCCCCTTGCCGCAATAATCGTTGGTCGCGCCCTCGAGCTCGAGCGTCACGCCCCGCGCCAGGAACGCGCCGAAGCTCTGGCCCGCCGTGCCCTTGAAGCGCACATGGATCGAGCCGTCCGGCAGCCCATCATCGCCATAGCGCTTGGCGATCTCGCCCGACAGCATGGCGCCCACGACGCGATGGACATTGCGGATCGGCATCTCGATCGTCACCGGCCGGCGCTTCTCCAGCGCCGGCTTCGCCTTGGCGATGAGCTTGTGGTCGAGCGCGTCGTCAAGCCGATGGTGCTGCTGCTCGCATTGGTAGGTCGCGGTCCCGGGCGTCGTCTCGGGTCGGTGCAGCACGCGCGAGAGATCGAGGAGGCGCGCCTTCGGGTGATTGAGCCCGCGCCGCATCTCGAGCCGATCGGTGCGGCCGATCATCTCGTCGATCGTGCGGAAACCCAGCTTCGCCATGTATTCGCGCACTTCCTCGGCGACGAACATGAAGAAGTTGGTGACGTCCTCGGGCTTCCCAACGAAGCGGTGGCGAAGCTCCGGATTCTGCGTGGCGACGCCGACCGGGCAGGTGTTGAGATGGCATTTGCGCATCATGACGCAGCCGGCGGAGATCAGCGCCGCGGTGGCGAAGCCGAACTCGTCGGCGCCAAGCAGCGCGCCGACGATCACGTCGCGGCCGGCGCGCAGGCCGCCGTCGACTTGCACGGCGATGCGCCCGCGCAGCCCGTTCAGCACCAGGGTCTGATGCGTCTCCGCAAGGCCGATCTCCCAGGGCTCGCCGGCGTGGTGGATCGAGGTCAGCGGGCTTGCGCCGGTGCCGCCCTCATGCCCGGCGATGGTGACGTGATCGGCATAGGCCTTGGCGACGCCGGCGGCGATCGTGCCGACGCCGATCTCGGAGACGAGCTTGACGCTGACCCGGGCCGCCGGATTGGCGTTCTTCAGGTCGTGGATAAGCTGCGCCAGGTCCTCGATCGAATAGATGTCGTGATGCGGCGGCGGCGAGATCAGGCCCACGCCGGGGGTCGAGCGCCGAACGCGGGCGATCCAGTCATCGACCTTGTGGCCGGGGAGTTGGCCGCCCTCGCCGGGCTTGGCGCCCTGCGCCATCTTGATCTGCAGATCGCTGGCGTTGACGAGATACTCGATGTTGACGCCGAAGCGGCCCGAAGCGACCTGCTTGATCGCCGAGCGCATGGAATCGCCATTCGGCATCGGCTTGTAGCGTATGGGATCCTCGCCGCCCTCGCCGGTATTGGAGCGCCCGCCGAGCCGGTTCAGGGCGATGGCGAGGGTAGTGTGCGCCTCCCACGAGATAGAGCCGAAGGACATGGCGCCGCCGGAGAAGCGCTTGGCGATCTCGGCTGCTGGCTCGACCTCGTCGAGCGGCACCGGCTTCTCGGCCCATTTGAAGTCGAGGAGGGCGCGCAACGCGATGACGCCGGCGTCCTGCTCGCCGACCTTGCGCGTATACTCCTTGAACTTGCGATAATCGGCGCCGCGCACCGCATGCTGCAGCAGCGACACGGTCTCCGAAGTCCAGATATGCGTCTCGCCATTGACGCGGAACAGGATCTCGCCGCCGGGATCGAGCGCATTGCGATAATTGGGCGCGTCACCATAGGCGAGGCGATGCCGTCGCGCCGTCTCCTCGGCGATCTCGTCGAGCCCGATGCCTTGCACCGGCGAGACGGTGCCGGTGAAGTACTTGTCGAGCAGCGCGCTGGAGAGGCCGACCGCGTCGAAGATCTGGGCGCCGCAATAGGACTGGAAGGTGCAGATGCCCATCTTGGACATCACCTTCATGATGCCCTTGGCGACCGCCTTAATGTAACGCTTATGCGCTTCGGCCTCGCTCACCTCGCCGAGCTCGCTGCGCAGCGCCGAGATGGTGTCGAAGGCTAAGTAAGGGTTGATCGCCTCGGCGCCGTAGCCGGCCAGCAGGCAGAGCTCATGAAGCTGCCGCGCTTCGCCGGTCTCGACGACGAGGCCGACCTCGGTCCTGAGGCCGCCGCGGATCAGATGGTGATGGACGGCTGCCACCGCGAGCAGCGAGGGCACCGCGATGTGCTCGGCGTCGACCCCCCGGTCGGAGAGGACGAGAAGGTTGTGGCCGGCGCGCACCACCTCTTCGGCGCGCTTGCAGATGTGCTCGACCGCGCGCGCCATGCCGGCGGCGCCTTCTTCCGCGTCGTAGCAGATCGAGAGCGTATAGGTCCGGAACTTGCCGCCGGTGTTGTCCTCGATGCGGCGGATCTTCTCGAGGTCGACATTGGTGAGGATCGGCTGCTTCAGCTCGAGCCGGATGTGCTTGCCGCCGGTGTCGAGGCCGAGCAGGTTCGGCCGCGGTCCTACCAGCGATACCAGCGACATCACCAGCTCCTCGCGGATCGAATCGATCGGCGGGTTGGTGACCTGGGCGAAGCGCTGCTGGAAATAGTCGAACAGCAGCTTCGGCCGATGCGACAGCACGGCAAGCGGGGTGTCGCGCCCCATCGAGCCGATGGTATCGTCGCCGGCGAGCGCCATTGGCCGCAAGAAGAACTTGATGTCCTCCTGGGTGTAGCCGAAGGCCTGCTGGCGATCGAGCAGCACGCCGGCCGGCGGCGCCATCGGCGCGATCTCGTCCGGCAGCGTTTCGAGCTTGATCTGAGTCTCGTCGAGCCATTGCTGATAGGGCTTGGCCGAAGCGATTTCGGCCTTGAGCTCGCCGTCGTCGATGATACGGCCCCGCTCGAGATCGACGAGCAGCATTCTTCCGGGCTCGAGCCGCCATTTGCGGGTGATGCGCTCCTCGGGAATGTCGAGGACGCCCGCCTCGGAGGCCATGATGACGAGATCGTCGGAGGTCACCATGAAGCGCGCCGGGCGCAGCCCGTTGCGGTCGAGCGTGGCGCCGATCTGGCGGCCGTCGGTGAAAGCGAGCGCGGCCGGACCGTCCCAGGGCTCCATCAGCGCGGCATGGTATTCGTAGAAGGCGCGGCGCTCCGGATCCATCAGCTCGTTCCCCGCCCAGGCCTCGGGGATCATCAGCATCAGCGCGTGCGGTAGCGAATAGCCGCCGGCGATGAGCAGCTCCAGGCAGTTGTCGAGCGTCGCCGAATCCGAGTTGCCGTCGCCGATCAGCGGCCAGAGCTTCTCGAGATCGCCGCCGAGCACGGTCGAGGTCATGGAGTGGCGCCGCGCCATCATCCAATTGATGTTGCCGCGCAGCGTGTTGATTTCGCCGTTATGCGCCAGATAGCGGAAGGGATGCGCCAGTTCCCAGGAGGGGAAGGTGTTGGTCGAGAAGCGCGCATGGACAAGCGCCAGCGCCGATTCGAAGCGCTTGTCGCCGACATCGCTGTAATAAAGTGCGAGCCGCTCGGGGATGATCATCCCCTTGTAGATGATGGTGCGCGCCGAGAGGCTGGCGATGTAGAAGGCGCTCTGCTCCGGCAGCTTCCTCGCACGGATGCTCAGATGCGTCTGCTTGCGGATGACGAAGAGCTTGCGCTCGAAGGCGTCGAGGTCGGCGCAATTCTCGCCTCTGCCGATGAAGATCTGGCGGATCACCGGCTCGACCGGCTTGATGCTCTCGCCCAGCACGGAGCTGTCGACCGGCACGTCGCGCCAGCCCAGCACGGTCTGGCCCTCGGCCCGGACGTAGTACTCGAGCGTCTCCTCGCAGGCCCGCCTCGTTGCCTCGTTGCGTGGCAGGAACATCATGCCCACGCCGTACTGGCCGGACTTGGGCAGCGTGAAGCCGAGCCGCGTCGCCTCGGCGCGGAAGAGCTTTTCAGGAATCTGCACCAGCAGCCCGGCACCGTCGCCGGCGAGCGGGTCGGCGGATACCGCGCCGCGATGGGCGAGATTCAGCAGGATGCGGATGCCGTTCGCCACGATGGCATGGCTTTTGCGGTTCTTGATGTGGGCGACGAAGCCCACGCCGCAGGCGTCATGCTCATTGCGAGGATCGTAAAGCCCCTGCCGTGCCGGCATCGACAAACCCACCTTTTCACCCCCTCGGTCGTGCACTCGCACCCTGCGCGGACGCGAAGACCGCCCATCGGCGCCCGACGGGGTACCCCGACATGCCTACGCCGTGGCGATCGTTCTTGCCTGGCGCTGTCGCCCGGCGGGCAGTGCCGCCGGTCTTGCGCCTGACCAGCGAGCATCGCGGTCCGGCCCCCCTGGAGTCAAGAGCCGCCGGCCGGTGAAACCTGCCGTTTCAGTCCTCTCAGCGGCGCTGCCGGGCGAAGGGATGGGTGCTTGACAACCCGCCGTCGACGGCAATGGCCTGACCATTGACGTAGGAGGCCTCGTCGCTGGCGAGGAAGAGGGCCATGGCGGCGATCTCCTGCGGCTCGCCGTGCCGCTGCAGCGGGTTCAGCTGGCCGATCTTGCCCTCCGTACCGTGCTCGCGGGCGCGCTCGAAGAGCGGCCGGGTCATGCCGGTCTCGATCAGCCCGGGGCAGATCGCATTGATTCGGATGCCGGTGCCGGAGAGCGAGTTCGCCGCCGTCTGGACCAGGCTGATCACCCCCGCTTTGCTGGCGCTATAGGGATGGCCGCCGGCATTGGCGCGCAAGCCCCCCACGGAAGCGGTGCAGATGATCGAGCCTTTGCCCTGCTTCGCCATGACCGGCGCGCCATGGCGGATGGCGAGGAACGGGCCGATCAGGTTCACCCGCAGGATCTCGCGCCAGAGCTCCACCGACTGCTCGAAGAGCGGCACCAGCCCGCCGCTGATGCCGGCATTGGCGAAGATCACGTCGATGCCGCCGAGTTCCTTCACCGCCTTCTGGATGAAGCCCTGGACGTCGGCTTCGGCGCCGGCGTCCGCGGCAACTGCGATAACCTTGCCGCCGGCCGCCTTGATCTCCGCCGCCGTTTCCTCGATGGCCGGGGGCGTCTTGTCGACTGCCATCACCGCTGCGCCTTCGGCGGCGAAGAGCTTGGCGCTGGCGCGGCCGATCCCGCTGCCCGCGCCGGTGACGATCGCCCGTTTTCCCTGTAGCCGCCCCATCCGCTTCCCCCGATACGCGTTCCGTTCCGCGCGATGGTGCGCGGCGGGGCGGCGGAATGCAATTCGATATCGCCCGTGCCTCAGGAACCCGTGGCGAGCACCGGCGCCGGCGCCCCGAGGCGTTCCGGCGGCAAAGTGACGGTAACGGTGGTGCCGAGTCCCGGGGCGCTGTCGAGCAAGAGCGTTCCGCCATGCTTCTCGATGAGCATCTTGGCGAGCGGCAGGCCGAGCCCCGTGCCTTCATAGGTGCGCGATAGCGCGTTTTCGATCTGGCGAAACGGTTCGAGCGCGATCGGAATGTCCTCGCGCCGCATGCCGATGCCTTTGTCGGCGACCGTAATCGCGAGCTCGCCGCCTTCGGTCTTCCGGGCGGTGAGCAAGATGGTGCCGTCGTCGCGCGAGAATTTGACGGCGTTCGACAGCAGATTGACCAGCACCTGCTTGAGCCGTAATTCGCTCGCGGTCACCGAGGGCAGATCCGGTGGCAACTGGGTCGCGATGGCAATGGATTTCTGCCGGGCCTGCGACATGACGAGGCCGACGCAGTCCTGCAGCAGTGCGCGGATATCGACCGGCGCTTCCGCCAGTTCGAAGCGTCCTGCGGCGAGCTTCGACAGGTCGAGGATGTCGTTGACGAGGCGCAGGAGGTGCTGGCCGGAAGCGTTGATGTAGCCGGCGTATTCCCGGTAGCGCGGCCCGGCATCGGGACCGAAGATCTGGCCGTCGAGCACCTCGGAGAAGCCGATGATGGCGTTGAGCGGCGTGCGCAGCTCGTGGCTCATATTGGCAAGGAAGCTCGATTTCGCGCGATTCGCGGTCTCCGCATCCTCCTTGGCGCGGATGAGCTCGCTCTCGCGCTGGCTGATCGCCTCGGCCATGCGGTCGAAGGCGCGGCCGAGCCGGCCGAACTCGGCCGGCCCCGCTTCCTTTCCGACCCGCGCCGTCCAGTCGCCGCGGCGCCACCGGCCTGCCGCCCGCAGCAAGGTGCCGACGGGCCGGCGGACGACGAGGTGAAAGCCCAGCCATGACAGCGCGCCGCCGACGGCCAGCGCAGCCAGCAGCGCAAGCCCGTGCAGGACGGTGCCGCGGTCGATCTCGGCGAGGGCGCTCGCACTGTCGAGTCCCACTTCGATGTAGATGCCTTCGCCGGGCGGCGCATCGATGGGGTCGTAGCCCCAGATGCGCGGCGCACCGCTGCCGCTCGTGGTCTCCAGCGAACCCGCCGCGACGGCGTGCAGCAGTGAGTGGCGCACCGGCGGCAGCGGCATGCCAATCTCCGCGGAGGGGTCGCCGGGCGGCTGGTGAACGATAATGGTACCGTCGCGATCGGTAATGTTGATCACCGCATTCCGCGGCAGCACCCCAGGCGGAAGATTGGTCGTGAGTCGCTCGACGCGCAGCCCCGCCAGCGCCAGGCCGGTAATTTTTCCATCGGCGTCGTGGAGCGGCAGCCCGACCTGAAGGACGCGCGTGCCGTCCGGCATGGCGGCGGCGCGGCCGACGGCGAAGCGGCCGCTCGTGAGCGGCCGCCAGAAGAAGGGTCCGCGGATCGGCAACGCACCCGGGCCGGTCTGGCCCGTCGAGGAGCAGAGCACGTTTCCATTGAGGTCGACGGTTGCGATATAGGCGTAGTAGGGAAAGCGCTCGGCCAGCCGGTGCAGCAGGGCGTTGCCGGCGGTCGGATCGTGCGCTCTACCCACCCGCAGCTCGGTTACCGTGGTCAGCATCTCCCGCGCGCCTTCGAGCACGCGGTCCTGCTCCATGCCGATGAGGGTGGCCAGGCGCTGCGCATCGGCGCGCAGCTCGGCCTCGCGCGCCCGGCGATGGACGAGCTGATCATGCACTTCGATCGCCGTCACCGGCGCAAGCGCGATCACCACCAGCAGGAAAAACCTTGCGAGGATGCCCATGGTGTCCGAAGCCGCTTGGTCTTCCTGCAAGCATGGCAAATAATGGTTAACAAATTTGAACGCCGGAGCCCCTGCCAGGATGGCGCAATGATCCGTGTGACCCCCCGCATCTTCCTCGATGGGAGCGAAATCGAGGAGAGCTATATCCGCGCCGGCGGTCCCGGCGGGCAGAACGTCAACAAGGTGGCGACCGCGGTCCAGCTTCGCTTCGCGGCAGCACAGTCGCCGGCGCTCGACGAGGGTACCCGCCGGCGGCTCGCCGTGCTGGCCGGGCGGCGGATGACCAAGGAGGGGGTGCTGGTGATCACCGCCGAGCGCTTCCGCACGCGCGAGCGCAACCGAGCCGATGCGCTGGCACGCCTCATCGACCTGATCCGCCGCGCGGCAATCGTTCCAAAACCCCGTCGGCCGACGCGGCCCACCGGAGGATCTCGCGAAAGGCGGCTCTCGGAGAAAGCGGGGCGCTCGCGCATCAAGCGCTTGCGTCAGGCCCGGCCTGAAGCGGAGTGAGTGGGGCGCCGCGAACCCGGTCAGGCGCGGGGCTCGCCTAGCTCAACGGCCAGAGATTTTCGATGAACTGGTCGGCCGACGCGGTCCAGGTGTAGCGCAAGGCGTGCTCGCGGCAGCGCTCGCGCGAAATATCGAGCGCGGCGAGCGCGGCGCATCGCAGATCCTCGTCGAGAACGCCGACGCCGCTGGCACCGATCACGTCGAGCGGACCCGGAACGGGGTAGGCGGCGACCGGGAGCCCGGAGGCGAGTGCTTCGAGCAGCACCAGGCCGAAGGTGTCGGTGCGGCTCGGAAAAACAAAAACGTCGGCCGATGCATAAAGCTGCGCCAGGTCGCGCCCCTCGCGCTTACCGAGGAAACGCGCCTCGGGATGATGCCGGCGCAGCTCGTCGAGCAACGGCCCGTCGCCCACCACCACCTTGGAGCCCGGCAGGTCGAGACCGAGGAAGGCGCCGAAGTTCTTCTCGACCGCGACGCGGCCGACGCTGAGGAAGATCGGTCGCGTGAGCCCGTCGAGATCGCTGCGCAAGGCCGGATCATAAAGCTCCGCGTCGACGCCACGGCTCCAGCGCCGGAGGTTGCCGAAGCCGCGCGCTGCGAGCTCGCGCCGGACGGTGTCGGTTGCCACCATCACGCCCTTGGACGGCGCATGGAATCGGCGCATGAGCGCGTAGCTCCAGGCGGCCGGCACCGAGAAGCGGGCCGCGACATATTCGGGAAAGCGCGTATGGAAGGCCGTGGTGAATCCGTAGCCGCGGCGCAGGCAGTAGCGCCGCGCCGCGATTCCGAGCGGCCCTTCGGTGGTGATGTGGATGGCATCCGGCTCCGCCTCCTCAATCAGCTCGGCGACGCGGGCGGAGGGGCGCAGCGCAAGGCGGATTTCGGGATATGTCGGGCAAGGCAGGGTGCGAAACAGGTCGGGCGTGATACGGGCGACTGTATGCTCGCGTCGGGCCAGCTCGCGCATCAGTGCCGTCAAGGTGCGGACGACGCCATTCACCTGGGGTGCCCAGGCGTCGCTGACGAGGGCAATCCTCACGGTTCTTCCGCGCCCAGCGTCGCCAGCTCCCGCTGACTGGCGCTGCGCAAGGCGAACGGATCGAGCGCGCGCAGGTCGGCCCAGCGCAGGATCTCGAGCCTGCCGTCCTCATGCTCGACAAGCGCCGTGCAGCTTTCGACCCAGTCGCCGTCGTTGCAGTAGAGCACCCCGCCAATGCTGCGCATTTCCGCCTGATGGATATGTCCGCAGACGATGCCGTCGACGCCCCGATTTTTTGCCTCGTCGGCAATCGCATCGGCGAAGTTGCTGACGAATTCGACCGCATTCTTGACGCGGCTCTTCAGATAGGCTGAAAGCGACCAGTAGGGATAACCGAAGCGTCGCCGGATCAGATTGAAATAGTGATTGAACTGCAGCGCCGCGGTGTAGGCCCAGTCGCCGAGCAGCGCCAGCCAGCGCGCGTAGCGGACGACGCCGTCGAAGGCGTCCCCGTGCAGGACCAACAGCTTGCGGCCGTCGGCGGTGATGTGCACGACCTCGTCGAGCAACCAGACCCCGCCGAGCTGCAGCTCGGTATAGTCGCGCAGCCACTCGTCATGGTTTCCCGGCACGTAAATGACTTTCGTGCCCTTGCGCGCCTTGCGAAGCACCTTCTGGATGACGTCGTTATGCGTCTGCGCCCAGTACCAGGAGCGCCTGAGCCGCCAGCCATCGACGATGTCCCCGACGAGGTAGAGATACTCGGACTCGGTATGGCGGAGGAAATCGAGCAGGAACTCCGCTTTGCATCCGCGCGTGCCGAGATGGACGTCCGAGATCCAGATGGTGCGGAACTGCCGGGGCAGCTTCAGCATCGGCTGCTCTTTCCTGCCGGGAGCCGGCGGTAGCGCCAGATTTGCACCGGCAGGAAGTGTGCCCAGATGCGCGCGACTTCCTCGCCGGAGAGACCGAGTTCCGCGGCCGGTATCGGCGACGCCAGCGCGTTGGTGAGCTGAACGAAATTGCCATCTGCGCCGAGCCGGGCGAAACAGGCGTCGAGGAGGGCGCGTTGTGCCGGGCGCGGGAACCACTTGATCGGCAGGCTTGAAACGACGGTTGCGAGCTGATCGATGCCCGCTTTGGCGAGCAGGGCGTCGGCGTCGCAGGCATCGCCCTCGATGACTCTGAGGCCGATGAACCGCCGCGCCAGATACACGGCAAGATCGGGCTCGCGCTCGATAGCGGCGAGCCGCTCCAGCGGGCAGCCCGCGGCGAGTAGGCCGCGGGTCACTCCGCCCGTGCCGCCGCCGAGTTCGAGCACGAGGCCCGGGCGATCGAGTCTCAGCTCGCGCGCCATCGCCCGTGCGACCTTGGTGCCGCTCGGCAGCGCCGCACCGATGCCCAGAGGATTGCGCAGCCAATGGCGGAAGAAGATCTGCCGGTCGCCGGTGGAGGCGCCGCGGCGGCGGCCCGCCTGTCCGTCAGGCGGCGCTGACGGCGCGTCTTGCACCAGTGTCCTCACCGGCAATGACGACGTCGATGAGCCGATCGGTGGTCCGGGTCTTCTGCATTTCGGCGAGCGCTGCGCGGAAGATCTCGCCGATGCGCGCGTCGGGCACTGTGACGGTAAGCGGCTTGCCGTTCGCCACGGTGCGCAACGTCGCGGGTCCGAGCCGGTTGACGGCGAGTACGGTGAGCGCGACGGGATCGATGCTCTCGGGCAGCGGTTCGACCAACGCGCCCATGGCCGGGTGCCGGCCCTGCCGGCGTAGATTGAAGCGGTATCGCGGCCGTGACGCGCTGATCAGCCGGGTCCAGCCATACTTTACCGCCGTACGGAGGCGGCGATCCGGTGTCATGAACTGCATGCGCTCCTCGGATGGGTTGCGCTCGCAGCTTGCTATCACGCTTCGGTGACAGTTTTTTGTCCGGCCGCCTGCGCGGCGCGCGCTCCTGCCTCGCGCTCGGCGACTACACCCGGAAATGGCCGATTTGCGCGGCTTCGGCGCGCGAGGCGAAAGTCACCCGGCGCGTGACGGGGACCTTCGCGCGGCGCAAGCCGCGGGCGATTCGTTGCGCGACGGGGGCTCGGATCAGGTTTTCAGGCAATAGCGCGCGTCGAGTGTCGGGGCGTCGTCGCTCTCGACCCGGCCCAGCTCGACGAGCTCGACCAGATGCGCCAGTACCGAACGCGCGGCAGCGCCTTTGAGGCGCGGGTCGAGACCGAGATAGACGTGCTCGACGATGTCTCGGATGACCTCGTCGCCGGCGGCGAGCCGTTGCAGGATCGCATCCGTACGTTCCTGCCGATGATCGAGAAAGGCTTGGACGAAGGGCTTCGGGTCGGGAATGGCCGGACCATGCGTTGGCCAGTAGACGGCATCCTCGCGCGCCAGCAGCTTGGTCAGCGAGCGTCGATAGGCGCCCATATCGCCGTCGGGCGGCGCGATTACGCTGGTCGACCAGCCCATGACATGGTCGCCCGAAAACAGGGCGCGCTCTTCGGCGAGTGCGAAGCACAAATGATTCGAAGTGTGGCCCGGCGTCTCGATCGCACTGAGCCGCCAGCCGGGCCCCTCGACCGTGTCACGCTCCCGCAACACGACATCCGGCTTGAAGGTGTGGTCGCCGCCTTCCTCGGTGACCGCGCCGACGCCGGTGCGGTCTTCGGTCCGGCCGGAGCCGTGCGGGCCGAAGCCATAGGTTCGCGCGCCCGTCGCCTGCTTCACGGCTGCGGCCGCCGGCGAATGGTCGAGATGCGTGTGGGTGATGAGAATATGCGTCACCGTCTCGCCGCCGAGCGCCGCGAGCAGCGCGTCGACATGCCGCGCGAGGTCCGGACCGGGATCGATGACCGCGACCTGGCCATGGCCGACGATGTAGGTGCCGGTGCCCTTGAAGGTGAAAGGGCTCGGATTCTTCGCGACGACGCGGCGGATGAGCGGAGTGAGCCGGTCGACCGCTCCATAGTCGACCTGCAGGTCGCGCCGGAAAGGGATCTCGACCGCCATGGCCGCGCCATAGCCCATTGCGGCGGCGGTGCCAAGCTGCGTGAAGCGGGAGAAAGATGCCCCGCCGCCGGGGACGGCGGGGCCAGGTTGGGAACGGAAGGCGTGTGGAGGCCTTCCGGTATGTAGGTAACCGCTTCGGGTGACCGGAGGGTGTGACGGGCGTCACAGCGGGCGCATGCCCCATCCCGGCCCGAGGATAGATAGGCCGATTGCAGCCGATGCGGTCAGCCCGCCGGTGCGGTGAGACCGGCTGCCGATCGCGCCGCAACCTCGGCCGCAACCTCGGTGGTCGTGTCGAGCCGCAGTTGGCGCGCCGTCGCGAGGGTGAGGATGGCGAGCCGCCTGGAGCGCCCCTGGATCTCGACCTCGCGCTGAAAGCCCTCCGCCAGCGTCAATTTCGCATGGAGGGCCACGTCCGCAGAGAGGACGAGTTCGCAGTCATAATTCTTGCACAGACGCTCAAGCCGGCTTGCCGTGTTGACCGTATCTCCGACCGCCGTGAGGGATCGGTTCCCGGCATAGCCCATATCGCCGATGATGGCTGAGCCGAAATGCACCCCGATCCCCATGGCGAGGGGCGCGTCGAGATCGGCGGCGAGCGCCCGGTTCAACTCGATGAGTTCCACCGACATGAGCCGGGCGGCATGGAGCGCTTGGCCGCACGCTTCGGCGGCGCCGCATTTGAGGCCGAAGAGCGCCATGACGCCGTCGCCCATGAACTTGTCGACGTGTCCGCCGGCGCGCTCGATCGCCTCTCCCATCGCGTGGGAATAGCGGTTGAGCAGAAAGACGACGTCATAGGGCAGCTTGCTCTCGGTCAGACGGGTAAAATCGCGGAGATCGGCGAACAGGACAGCCACCGCCCGTTCACGACCTTGTGCATAGCCGAGACGGCTCAGTACCTCCTGCGCAGGAGCCAGCGGCGGCAGCAACGGCGTCACTTCGATGGCTCCTTGCGGCCGCAGCTGGCAGGCGAGCCGGATATTGGCGGGCGCAGCGATGCGACGCAGCACGGCCAACTCGTCCGAGGAGGGCGCGGGCAGCGCACCAGTTTCGGCACGGACGCGAATGCGGCAGGTCGAGCAGCGTCCCTTGCCGCCACAGATCGCAGCGTGTGGCACGCCAAGAATGCGGCTTGCCTCGAGGACGGTGAAGCCGCGCGCCACCTCGATCGAGCGCCCGCCGGGATAGACGATGCGCGCGACACCGTGGCGCCGCCACCAGGCATGCCGCAGGGAACGCGCCGCCAGAAGGACGAGGATCGTGCCGAGAAAGAGGACGCGAATGCCCCAGGTTATCGCCGAGAGCGCCTGGCGCGCTGCCGGCGGCGGCTGAGCGGCGAGCAGCCGGACAACGTAGGCGGGGTCCTGGGCCAACCGGCTGCCGAGCTCGCGTCCGCCGGCGACAAATCCCAGCAGTGCCAGCACGGGTAAGAGCAGAGCGGCGGCGAAGAGCAGCGGCTGCACCCGATGATACCAGGGTCGCAAGCGAAGCCAGAAGCGCAGCCCGATACAGGCATGGATCCAGGCGGCGAGGAGCAGTCCCATCTGCAGCAGCGCTTTTTGCGGATTGCCGTACCAGAGCGCGCTCAGCACGTAGCGGTAGTGGCCGAAATCCCCGCCATAGAAGTCGGCGTCGATCCGCGTGCCGGTGACATGCTCCGCCAGCAGCAGTGGAACGCTGAATCCGAGCACGTATTGCGCCATCTCGCTCCTGGGGATGCTCAGCGTGCGACGTTGCCAAAGCGCGTAGAGCGCCAGCGTCATATGCAGCACAAGCGCGCCATAGAGCAGAACGGTAATGGGCGGATAGGACCACAGCGGGTAGACCACCGACAGCATCGCTTCCATAGCGGCGATGGAGATGATGCCGAGGCTGTGATCGACGAAATGCGTCACGACATAGGCGAAGAGGATCAGGCCCGACATCAGCCGCAAACGCCGAATCATGGGCTTTCCTTCGATGCGCCGCACGGGGCGGCGTCACCCTCCGTGGAGTCAATTCCCGACTGGATCACGACAGCGGCGCTTTTATTCCCTAAAAATTTTCTCGTCTCGCCGCGAATAATCGGGACGCGCGGCGAATCTCCTCCTCGACCCACCGTGACGGTGGCCAAGGAAGGAGATGACGATGCCCGATGGACGTGAGCTAGCCGACCCCACGCGCCGCCGGCTGCTGAAATGCGCAATGTATGGCAGTGCCGGGGTGCTCTGGACGGTGGTCGGCGGCGTGCCGCGCCCGCTCAGCCTGGCCGGAGACGCGCTGGCCGCCACCCCTGGCGATTTCAGCTTCGTGCAGATCAGCGATACGCATATCGGCTTTAAGGGCGCGGTCAATCCCGAACCGGGCAAGACCTTGCAGGAAGCGCTCGTCCGAGCCGGAGCCGAGCGCCCGGCGATGATGATCCACACCGGCGATGTGAGCCACCTCACTAAGCCGGAGCAATTCGACATGGCGGCGCAGTTGCTGAAAGCCGCAAATCTCGAGATCTTTTACGTGCCGGGCGAGCACGACACGATCAATGACAACGGCAAATCTTTCTTCGAGCGCTTCGGGCGGGCCAAGGGCACCGGCGGCTGGTACAGCTTCGACCAGGGCGGCGTGCATTTCATCGGCCTCATCAATGTCGTCAATCTGCGGCCGGGCGGACTCGGCTATCTCGGACCCGAGCAGATCGAGTGGCTCGAGGACGATCTCAAGGGCAAGAGCGCCAGCACGCCGATCGTCGTCTTCGCGCACATGCCGCTCTGGCTGGTCTCGCGCAACTGGGGCTGGGGCACCGACGACGCCGAGCCGGCGCTCGCCTATCTGAAGCGCTTCGGTTCGGTAACCGTTCTCAACGGTCATATCCACCAGGTGATCCAGAAGGTCGAAGGCACCATCACCCTGCGCACCGCCTATTCGACCGCTTTCCCCCAGGCCGCGCCCGACACGCCAGGGGCAAGCCCGGGTCCGCTCAAGGTGGAGGCCGATCAGCTCAAATCCATGCTCGGCCTGCGCCGCGTCGACATCGTGCGCGAGCAGGGCGTCACGCTGACCGACACCACTCTCACCTCGTGAGGAGTGGCAGATCATGCGCAGTTGGTTCAGCAGGCGCCGGCGTTCGAGTCTGGCGGCGGCGCTCGCCCT
>Ga0134125_10005206_pt1 | contig 14791 bp, 9 predicted proteins | sample KB31751_FD_96464 | JGI IMG/M metagenome (GOLD analysis project Ga0134125, IMG submission 96464) | Terrestrial soil microbial communities with excess Nitrogen fertilizer from Kellogg Biological Station, Michigan, USA - KB3-175-1 | ecosystem: Environmental > Terrestrial > Soil > Unclassified ... | reverse complement strand
GGAACGCTGCGCCATAGTCGCCCGTCTCGCTGACCTTTCAGCGCTGGCAAGAATGCTTCCTGAAGGCCTGCCGCTTCCATTGTTTCGAGATAGCGAGGAAGCTGCCATGACGGATCAGAGAAAGCGACCATCTGCACGATGATCGTGTCCTCATTCGAAACAGCAGCTACGGAAGAAATAGTCGCTTTGATATTCTCGAAATAGGTGCGTAGTTCGGGATGATGGCGGTCGCCCATCGTGTAGTAACTGCCGCCAGCGCCATCGAGCTTGTTCGCAATCATGAATGGCAGCGGACTTTCTTTACGGCCGTCGACCTGCCAGCGATGATAGAGAACGTGAACGCCCGGATAAGGTGGAGATGTTACAACGAGACGGGGTGCTCCCGTCTTCCGTTCTTTGAATGCCTCTTCAAGCCCCGCAGCAGACCTGTTGCACACATGGATAACTGGTCGGGCGAAACTGCCCGCTATAACCTGTTCGCGAAGCTCACGAGCCCCCGCGACCATTCCTTCGGCTGTTTCACGAAGAAAATTGCGGAAGTCGGCTATAGTCGCCTGCTTGGATCTGCCGTCTAGCGCCCATTGCGCAGTACGAAGTACAGCGCAGCGTCCGAATGCTTCCATTCGCGGCGTGCCCAAGCGAATGGCGCTGGCCGTCGCCTGTTCGATTGCCTTACGAAGCCGCCATCGGTCGGCGTGGTTTAGATGTTTGTAATAGCCGCGTTCCACATAGTCGCTGAAGCTTAAGGAGCGCTTATGGATATTGATCGCGGCCGATACTCGGCGCGCCCAAGAAGCAAGACACGCCAGCTCATTCTCCGAGTAGACGGTCGTCTTCACTGTTGCCACAAACTCGGCGAGCGAACTGATATCAAAGCCAATTGCATGACGACCGAGCGCAAGAGCTTCCACCAATGTGGTGCCGCCCCCAACATGCGGGTCCAACACAAGGTCGCCAGGCCGAGAGAAAGCTTCGATCACAGACCGCACGAAGACAGGAGAAAAGCGGGCAGGATACTTATAGAAGCCATGGGTCAGACCTCGCACCGGTCTCGCGTCACGCGCGCCGGCGATGAGCGCCGCCTGGACCTCTGAAGAGAGGGTGAGGAAATCTGAAGTCGCCGCATAAGCCATGCGCAACACAACAACTTTTTCGGTTAACCTCCGGTTTACGCAACGACGCGGAGCAGGAATGTTCCTACTTTGTTCCGCGCAAAAATTCAAGGCCTCAGGAGAGCCCGTCCTCAGTTTTCGAGGCCGCCGGGCAGGCGGGTTCCGCGCAGGCGTTCTAGGGATTGGATTGAGAAAGTGGCGCGGCGGGAGGAGCACCGCCGCGCCTGCCGCCTCACCGTCGCAGCGGTGAGGCGGCGTCCTGCGGGCTGGAGATCAAGCCAGAGAACCCGCAAGGAAGCTCAAATCCTTACTCGATCCCGAGAAGGACCAGCGGGTCCGTGCAGCTGCGGTGGACGGACATGCCATCCCCCTCCAGCCGCTCGATGATGGCTTCCTCGTTGCGCTGCAACCGCAAGAGCCGCGCCTCAAGGTCGGCCAGCCGCTGGGCCTTGGCGGCGGCGTCCAGGGCGATGGCGTCGTTTCCGGCGGCTTCGATCTGCTTGTCGAGCTTAGCGACGATCCCTTCCTGATTGGCCCAGACCGCTAGGGCGAAGGCGTCCTTCACCGTGGCCGCGACGACATACTCGTGGTGCCCGTGACCACCAGCAGTGAACGTCTCGGTCGGCCACAGGACGTCGTCGTCCCTGAATAGGCCGCTCACGTCCGGACGGCCTCGGTTGGAGACTGCCTGCACTTGCTCCCGCATCCGGGCCTTTGCCGCAGCAATGGTCGTGCCGGCGTTTTCGACGAAGTTGATTTCGTCGCGCACCGCGTACTGCTCAGAGCGGTTCTTGACGAGCGCCTGACAAAACGTCTCGGCCTTGCCCAGCGAAGGGAATGGCGCGCGAACCGCGCTGAAGGTGCGGGTAGCGGGCTCTCTGATCAGGAAGTCGATCATGTCGGCAGTTGCGAAGCCGGGATTGGCGCCGGCCTGCTGTTCGCTGATGCGCCTCATCTCGGCGGTGAGCGCTTCCACCCGATCCGCTAGCGCCGCTCGCTCGGCAGGTTTGCGGGAGACGGTTTCGCGCCGCCCGGTCTTTGGGTCTTCCTTGATCTCGCCAAGAACATGCCGGTGATAGCGGTCAAACGCGGCGAGCTCCCGTTGCGCGTGGTCGCGCTGGTCACGCACGTGCTGCTGCTGGTCCAGAAGGCCATCGACCAAGGCGCGCTGACGAAGCTCGATGCGCCTGAGGTGTTCGAATTTTTTCTGTGCCGACTGCGGCAGTGCTTTCAAACGCGTCTGCGCGACGGCGTCGGTGCTGACTGGCATGGAAGCGGCGCTAGATGATGTGTTCATTCAAATTCTCCTCGTTCAGTACCTCCCTTATTGTTGTGATTTGCATGAATAAAAATGACGATTGTCGGTTGCCCACCGACTTCGCGTTCGGGCGTATGGCGCCGTTCTCGCCTTCGTGGGCGCTGGAGCCAGCCTTCAGGTGCCGTGCCCCGGCCGTGATGGCTCGACGCTTTATTCGCGTCTGCGTCGTTTCTGGCGGTCATCCATACGCAAGGCCCGCGCCGCCGTTCTCCCCGCACTGATTTCGGCGCCGGAAGGACCCGCCAAGGGGGTTCGGGGGTTTGCGGGGGTTACTTGCAATCCCTCTATGGAAACTCGCGTTGTCGATTTCTCGCGCGACGGCTGGGAGCAACCCCCAACAACCCCCTAACCCCCGGTCCCGGACTTAGCCGCCTCGACATTCACAAGGGCCCAGCGGTTGCCGTGGCTCTTGCTCTCCTTCGCGACGACCAGCCTGTGTCCACCGTGCACTTGGCCTTTCAGCCGCGACAGCCGCTTCCCCAATTGCTTCGGATCGATACCACCTTTGAACAGGGGGCACTTCTCGCTGAGCAGGCTGTAGAAGTCCGGCCGCACGTGCTCGTAGTCAGCCGACCCAACGCCCATGCTCCCCGAAGGCCGCGTCTCGCGAGCACATTCGATGATTTGTGCGACGCTATAGGCTTCGCCAACCTTGAGGTGAGATCTCCATCGGTCGAACAGCGCGACAGCAAAGTTGCGCTCAGGATCATCGGCGCGAGCCTGTTCCATGCTATCGACCGGATCGGGCTGTTCGAGCCAAATAAGCGGCTCGCGGACAAACTTAGACCAGCCGCCATAGCTGCCGAGTGGCGTGCAGCCCACAGGATCGCCCGAAGTCAAATACGCGCGCGCGATCACAATGGCGCAGGCGATATACTCGCCCCGGTTCGCCATCACCCACGCGATGGGATCGAATTTGAAAGCGCGGGTTTCGGGGCGCTCGACACCGGCGTCGAGGTTGCTGATGAGGCCACGACGGGTCATATCCCCCTCGTAACTCACATTGTTGCCCGTCGCGAAGAGCGTTCCACGCCACTCACACTCCGGCGTTTCACTTTTGCCAAGTATACGAACCTTGACCAGCGGCTGCTCAGTAATCTGACAGAGCAAATCGCCGCCAAGGTTCTCGCTAAGATTATCGAGCGAAACGATCGGCGCACCTTCGAGCAGCAGCGCACCAAGGCGCTTTTCCATTTCATGCTTGTCATCGCTCGCTGTGATCACCGGACACGGTCGCCCGTGAACCATCGTCGAAATGAGATTGACCAAAAACGATTTCCCAGTCCCCGCGGCATGCGCGAGGAAAAGGTACATCGGCGCGACGTCGAACGCGCCCCGCAAGATCGCTGTCAGGATCGCGGCCAGCGCCACCGATCGGTCTAACGGAGTGACGAAGGGAAACTCATCAAGGAGGGTCGACAGCTTTTGAAGGGCCTCAGCGGCATCCGCCTTAGTAGGGCGATCAGGGACCGCCGGCATAACGAGATTGCTGTCCGGCCAACACCAAAGCTGCGTTGCCGGATCGTAGCCAGGCTGATCCAAGATCGTTCCGTCGGGCCGTAGCGTGGGAGCATTGATCACTCCCGAGACCCGGGGAAATAACCAGTGCCCACGTTCCAGCAGTCCGTTCAGGATTGCCGTAGGCGGATCAATCGGCGACAGGCCCTTCTTGCGCGCGTCGTACTTTGCGAACGTTGCCGCATGCTTGCTCAGCATGTACGCAAGGTTGGAGACGGTAAGCGGCCGCAGAACCGTGACGGTGGTTTTTCCTCCCTTGGAGTTCGGATACTCGGTCCATAGCGGTTGCACCAGAACACCAGCTCGGACTAGAACCGGCTGGTTTGCGCGGATCAATGCCGCCTCGGTCTCGTCCTGGGCTCGCGCGTGCTGGCCTATAATGATTTGGATTTGCGGCAGGCCGACATAAACCGCGGCGGCCTCGACCAACTCAAGCAGCTGTTCTTTAGTGCCGCCTGCGGCGATCCAGTCAGACACGTCGCCGCCTTCTGGCATTGACGAGCCATCGGGCAGCCTCGTGAACTCGACGATGCGGACCTGCTCAACTACCTTGGCAAGATTACGCGCTACCTTCTGAGCGTGTTGCCGTCCGGCGCGATCATTATCCGCCAGGATGACAACGCGCTTCCTACCCTCGAACCATCGGTTCAGATCGGGGGTCCATTTTCCGGCCCCCTCCGACGCGCACGTTGCATCCAGTTCCAGCTCGAAAACGCTCTCGCAGTCCTTCTCACCTTCCGTGATGAATACCGGGACGTCCGGCGCGAGCGCGATCAGGTTCGATAGCATGTAGGGGATCTTCGGCCCCTTCGGCTTACCCGGAGCCCAGCGCCCCCTGCGGGTGAAGTGGTCGCCCGGCACCCAATGGCTCTGAGGGAACTGCTTGTCTTCTGTGCGCTCGACCCTGAGGTAAGGTTCACCCTTCTCATCGTCGTAGAAGTATTCGGCAATGACCTTGCCGCCGCGACGTTCTGTGCGGTGATAGCGCATCCCATCCCAGTCGTAGGATTGGCGAGCGCCTGACGGGTTATCCTTGTCATCATGCCAACCCACGGCTGCCTCCACCGAAAGAGGACGCCGCATGGGAGGTGCTGTGAATTCTTACGAACATCAGGCGCGCTCCCGGTCGCGAGCCGCTTTTCGGGCTGCCTTCCAGTCGAGGAGTTCGGCTTCATCCCACGCGATTGCTCGGCCGCCGGGCGTGAGCCGGATTGGCCTAGGGAATTCTCCGCGCTTAACCGCCTCAAAAAGCTGAGTGCGACCATAGCCGCTGAAGTCCAGGACCACTGGCAATCGGACTAACCGCATGCCCTCAAGAGCGCGCCATGCGGGCTTAGCTTCATTCGTCATTCTTCCGCTCCCGATATCCCGACCAAGGGGCCTTGCTGCCCGTGAAGCCGAGCAGCAGCGAGTAAAGCCGGTTTCAGCCGAAGCGCCTCAGCGCCAGAACTCAGTTCTGGCGCTTCGAGGGGACGAAAGGCCCCGCAATAAGCTGGTGAGAATTTCGATTACACGCGACCAACGGGCCACGAAGGATGTTCAAATGTTTTACCACTACACGTCCCTGCGCCATTTGCCCGGAATTGCTGAGCACGGACTAACCGTCGGTGACGTGCCGACCGACATACGGAGAGACCGAGGACGCATCGGCGTTTGGCTGACCACGTCCGATAGCGGCAAGGGTCATGGCCTCGAAAGGTCTAAAAGCGATAAGAGGACGTACAGGCTCAGTGTTGCAATCGAGCTGAATTCACCCCAACTGCATCGCTGGATGGATTGGGCTCCGAAAAATGCGACCCCGGAGACAATCGCGGCGTTGAACGAGACAGGCCGTGCTTTTCAAACATGGTGGGTGTATTTCGGCGTGATCCCTCGAGACGCAATAGTGGCCTGCACGCTGACAACGACAAGCGAATTGGTGCAGCAATGGTGGAGGTTGTGCCCAGCAGAGTTGGCTTACAGGCCCGTGCCAGCTTGGAGGAGGGAAGCTTGGCACAAACGGCTATTAAAGGACGTGCGTCGGGCCCGATCCAAACAAGCCGTGTACGTATCTGATCCCTTAGGGCGTTAGATAGGCCTTGGGCGGGAGCTGAACTTGTCCAGTTCGCGCAGAATATGCTCGCGCGCGCGCTCAAGATCGTGTCCGGGCCAGCGCTGCAGCCGCAAGTAATATTCGACTACTACTTCGTTAGGCGTCGGCATATTTCCAAACCTGACCTTACCGTCATCCCAATCAAAGCGAACAGCTTTCGCTAATTCAAATAAGAGGCTTAAAATAATGCGATCATATGTTGTCCGACGCCGGCTCCCTTCGCGGTCACGTCCCAGTTTCTCTCTTAGCTTTCGTCGGATGCTGTCATCTGGCCCTGCGAAGGCTGCTTCGATGGCACCGGCAGCCTTCTCACGTCGATGCCGGCGTCCCAAGTCAGTTATGATTACTTCGACGAATACCTCGGCGCCATCTTCGTCAAATGTATTATCCAAATTAGCCTCCGGCCACGGCGCAAAACCAAACGCCGAGCGGTGAGCCCAAACCGGCTTTCGGCGCAACATTTCAGCTAGTTCACCGGTTGGATTTCGCGCCTCCAATATCCGAATTGTGTCGTCGATCAGGGCGGCGTCGCGCTCATCAACGGGTTTTGCCCCATAGTCGGGCCATTCTATGATCAGGTCTTGATTTATCATGCCGCTTTCTCAGCGTTTGCAACGCCGGCACAGTAGCGCGCCCAGTCGGCCATGAGGCGGCGGCGCTTGTCGAATAGATCGCCGCGCCGATACGCAGCCTCGACCTTGTCAGCAACAGCGTGCCACAGTGCGGCCTCGCTGACGTGGTTCGGGTAGCTGGTTCGCTCCGAGACCCAGTCTTTGAAGCACGAGCGGAAGCCATGCACCGTGATGTCGTGGCGGCCCATGCGCTCCAATGTGGCCGCCATGGCGGCGTTGGACAAGCCTCCACCTTGTTTCGGCCCGATGAAGACGTGCGGGTTGCCATCCTCTCGCGGCAGACTGCGCAGTAGATTGACCGCAGGTGGTGATAGCGGCACGCGCCGGGATTTGATGCCGGTAATCTTTGTGCCGGCTCGATCCGACGGCACCGTCCAGATTTTCTCCTCCAGATCGATCTCCTCCCATGTTGCGCCAATGACTGCGCCCGTTCTGGCGGCGGTCAAGATCGTGAATTCGAGAGCGCGCGCCGAAATGGCCGGGCGCTGATGCAGGTCGGTCATGAAGGCGGGCAGATCGCCGTACGGCAAAGCGGCGTGATGCCGGACCGGCGCGAATGCCTTGTTGCGTGGCTGCAACTGCGTCGAGAGAAAGCCCTTCCAGCGAGCAGGGTTGTCGCCGGTGCGCAGGCCACGAACCGTGGCCCAAGCCAGCACCTTCTCAATGCGATTGAGGACGCGCTTAGCGGTCTCGGGCCGCGCATCCCAGAAGCGGGCACCGCCGTGCTTAGGCCACTTCTTCTCGCAGACTTGCAGGATGTCAGGGACGCCGATAGTCGCGATGGGGCGGTTGCCAATGATCGGGAAGACGTATGCCTTTAAGGTGCTGAGAAACTGCTGGCGGTGCTTCTCATTGGTCCAACGCTTCTCGGTGCCCTCGAATAGCTCGGTGGCACATTCTTCGAACGTCTTGCCAAGGCCCGCGGCTTTACGGCGGGCGTCTAGCGGGTCGATCCCGTCGGCGAGTTGCTGCCGGCAGATGCGGGCGCGCTCGCGAGCGTCAGCTAACCCAAACGTGTGCAGCGGGCCGAGGCCCATGTAGTGCTCGCGTCCGCCGCGCTCGTACCTAAACAGCCAAGAGACGTTCGCCATGCTGCGGACTTGGAGGTACAGCCCGTGACCGTCGCTATACCGGCCCGGCTGACGCTTCAGCTTTTCGATGCCTTTCACACTCAACGCCATCTGGGATCCCTCGGTTTACGCCGCCTAACTCCATGGGGCACCGCCCCGGCCCCCGGCTGGGCGGCCGAAAGGCAGCGAACAGTATCGGCGTGCACCGAGCCGAAAAAAAGGCTAATCTCTTGATATTGCAGATGAATTTACGGTCGTTAACGGACCTTAACGGACGGTACCGAGAGGGCGGAGAAAGGCCTCTCTCTCCGCCACTGCCTCAAGCGAACTGCCACCAAACCCGATTTTGGACCTAAAAACCGCGTTGGTTCTACTGCATTCCTAGTCCGGCCTCTGTACCGCCGAACAGGTCCGGTCGGTAAAATCCGCTCTCTAGAGGGCCACTTTCTCTGTAGCTCTGTACTTTCGCTCGGCGGTACGGTTTCGAAAGGCCTTTTAAAGCCTCCGTTTTTTGGCTTTTGCTGGCGCTGAGTTCGAGATCAACTCGTCTGGATAGAACAGCGGTTTCTAAACCGAAGCTCGGACGACGTCCCCTTTTCAGATCGAGAACCCGCGTGCTCCGTCATTGCCTCTAGCAACCGTAGCCAGTTGCGTTCCCAACGTGGAAAAGGGGCCCAAGTGTGCAGCGCCTGGAACTTGGCCTCCGCACCACCGGCGCGGGGCAGCGATCCAACTCTGTCGTCTGAAGGGGCGCTTTCTCTGTAGCTCTGTACCTTCTCATATGATTACGGGCCAAAGCATTCTAAATAGTGCAATCAAATCCAATGCGATCACTTTCGAGTTCGGAATCAATTTGCTTAACCGGATCGAGCACAAGAACTGGATCTGGAGTGGAGCGGGACCCCAATCAACCTTTCATCCCAGTCCGTGCGGCTCTCAAAACGCCGCCGAAGCCTGGCGCGCTCGCGCTCAGTTGAGGTCGCAAGGTCAAAAATACGCCGGCACCGTTGCCTGCAGGCTTAAGGTCAGCGATGGACTTCGGCTATTCATAACAGACGCATGGCGATAAGTTGGCTTGGCTCTCGTGTCTTATTTCGAATTCTGCAGAATACCAATGAAGAAAGCCCACAAGAAAGGAAAGCGATCAAAGTCTCCCTTCATGCCGGGGTTTGACTACGGCATTGATCGTTCGTCTGTCGTGGTGACGCCGCCGGTTTTTAATGAAAAAATGCGTGACGCCGACATCATCGCTTGCGCGTATGGGCAAATGCGAGCGCCCGGTGTCGGTTCGGTTGTCCCCTGTATCTCGATGGTAGCCCGCAATCCTGGTCCTCTCAAAGAATCGTTTCAACAATTTCATGCTTGGATAGAAGCGACTGGGCCCGATGCGCTAAAGGTCGAGATTTTATACTCGGGCGAAGGCTACTACATCGCCTTCTGCCCCGAGTATCAACACGCCTTATGGCGCACGGTCGGCATCGACCAGTTCAGCAGCCCGCTTTTCTACGGCTTCACTTACATCAAAACCATCGATAGCCGACAATCGATTCTTGATGACATAGCGGAATATTCCAAGCGTGCCTTTGCTCCAGTCATGCTACTTGGCGCGCACTATACGGGCTCCAAACCTCGCGGGGCTGCTCCGAACCCTTCCGAAATCAACCGAATCCCCGAATGTCCCGAACTGCTTCTATTCAACGTGCCAGTTTACAAAACAGATGCCGAGTTGCCCGAATTTTCTGGCTTGCGCGTTATGGTCGCTAAGTCGGCGGACGAGGAACTTGATCAATCTCACAAAGAATTCCCAGACCGAATCAACAATCCAGAAGGCGTAGCCCGCAGCAGAGAGCGTCGCTTATTGTCGCTGATGCCAACTACCCTTCATATGCTGCGAACGTATGCGCCATTGCAGCAAAGATTGGCGGCGTTAGAGGCGCGGGCCGGCGTGAGGCGTTGGCAGATTGAGCAGGCTATTATAAATCAGCGCCTTTGGTCGCTGGCGACGCAGGAGCAGCGCGCGCGGTTTCAAAATGCGAATGATCTCTATCGGGCTATTACGCGCTTTGCTGAAATCGACACGCCCAATTGGGATTCTGTTGCGGAAGACGCCGATGCAATACTTGGACAGATACTTCGCGACGCTCGCACACTACTAAAAAAGATTGGTGCGAAGGCTCCCGCTGGCCTCGCTGAGTGCCAGCAAGAATTAGCCGCGCGCGGCTATGTCCAGAGTGGGGGCGCTGCATGACCGCTTGGCCTTCTCCTCGGGTTGCTATTTTTGTCAGTTCGACCATCGGCGAATGCGCGGAGGAACGAGTGGCTGCTCGCGAAGCCATTGATTCGATCAAATGTGAGCCGATTTTATTCGAATCGATTGGCGCGCGTCCTCATCCGGCGCGCGTCACCTACATGGAAGGACTGTCACGGGCGCAGATTTGCGTCATCATTTGGAAAGAGAGTTATGGATGGATTGATCCGGCCATCAATATTTCTGGCATCGAAGACGAATTCCGAATCGCAAATGACCGCAATCTAGATTTGCTGGTCTACGTAAAATCCGACGCCGCAAATCGTGACGCGCGGTTGAAATCGTTGATTGATGAGGCGCGCACGTCGGTTACAACGCATTCGTATAACGAGGCAATTGCACTTAAGGATCAGATCAGCGCGGATATTACGTCTCTACTGAGCCGTGCATTTATTGATCGAACTGCGCGGCGCTCGGAACGTCTGCTGGATCCTTCAGTTGTGCTCGTAGGTAGCATGCCCAAAGGTATGGCGGCAGTAGAGCGCCCGGGGCTAGAGCGCTTTATTGATAAATCGGTCGAAGCTAATTCCCGAACATGGCTTGTGGGCGCGGCGGGTGCCGGCAAAACCATTTTACTTTCGCAGTGGGCAATCCGTCACCGTGCATCATACGTCAACGCTAGAGGCCTATCGTTACTCCAACTGCTTAACGCGTTGAATGCCAGTCTTTCCGAAGCGCCTTCGGTGCCGGAAATCTTCTCATTGGAAGAGGCGATGAAGGGCTTGCGTGCGGCATGGACGAAGAATGCCCGCTGGCCGCTTGTAATCGACGACCCGTCGAGCGTGACTGAGTTGCTTCGCTTTTTCGATGAAATTGGTGGCGCAGAGGGCGCGGCACGGGTCGTCATTGGTGGGAGAGAAGCTATCGAACCCGGCGCCTCTAATTTTGTGATCGTACCTGGCCTGACGAGCGCGGAAGCAGCAGAGGTTATTAGACGACTACCAAATGCAATTCGTGACGATGTCATTTTAGAGCCCGTAGGTTATGGCGGAGTGCTCCCACTCGCTATTCGAAAACTAGCCGCTGCTCGTTCTGCCCCGCAATATGTTGTCTTCGACGATGTGGAAGGCGTGGCTCCCGATCCGAGAACGCGTGAGCTGTTGGCGTTTATCGTTGCGAGTCCTGAACCACTAACTCTGCAAGAGTTGGGCGATCTTACGTCCTCCGAAGGGAATGCGGTGGAGCTCGACGGACATCTGTCGGCATTGTCCTTCCTACTCGTGGACGACGGTCTTGGTTTCAGGCCGGTTCACGATGAAATTGCTAAAGATTTGCGCGAGTCATTGGCGCGCCGTCCCGCCTTAAGAAAGCTTGTATCGCTTCGCCTCGCTCAGTTCTTCGGGCGGTCGAAGCGTTATCTGCCGGCTTTCGAGCTCTATCGGGAGTTTGATAAGGGCCGCGCGCTGAGATTGGCTTATCGCGCCGCTGTGCAAGCTTCCGTGGAAGGGCGCTTTTCGCTGGCCCTAACGCCGCTGGAATTCATCACGTCAGCTAGGCGACGATCCGGGGAGAGGCTTGATCTTGCGACCTCGCTTATCGCGCTTTCACAGGCGCACGATATCGTAGGCAATCAGCCGGCTTCCGTGGCGGCTATTGATGAAGCGGAGAAGCTTGCGAACGATCTGGGCGATGACGATCTCAGGCAGGTTGTCGCTGATCAAAAGCTTATTAAGAGGGTCCGCCGCGAATTAAGGCCGGAAGATTTCAATGCGCTTGCGGACATCCGCAAACGCTACAAGGCTGACGGAAGGGTATCGGAGAGTGCCCGCCTCGCCAATGAAGAGGGTGCCATTCTAATTTCCGTTGGTCACGAAGATGAGGCGATTCCGGTCTTGCGGGAAGCGATAGCGGATTTCCTTGAGCTTGGAGATCAGTACGGCGTCTACATTGCGACGCGAAATCTGATCGCGTCTCTCAACATGCAGGACGATGGGCAGAAAGAAGCCGAGGAGTTGCTTCGTTCGTTGGATGAAATTTCCGACAATGCACATCTGCGCGAGCGCGCGTGGATGTGTAATATTCTTACTCGTCGGTATCGCCTAGACGGTAGATTGGATGAGGCGGTCGCAGCCGCCCAAGAAGCAATAGAGATCGGCGGTAAGATCGGAGATCCATATGTGGTTGCGCTTAACCGGATTGGGCTAGGCAACGCGCTTAAGAAAAAGGGTGAGCTTGATGCCGCTCTTGAGGAGTTTCGACAGAGCGGAAAAGAGGCTCAAAAGATCGGTCGAACTGAAATTGATGGTCTGGCGTCGCGTCTCGCTTCAAGTGTTTTACTAGAAAAGATAGAGAATACGGCTCCGTATCTGCATCCAGAACTCTACAATGAGGCCGAGGCTTTCGCGACCTATGTTATTGGGCTGCTCAGCGGAAGTATCGCAGAGATGCAAGCCGCACTTGCCTATGATTGCCGGGCAGACGCCCGCTGGGGGCTTGGTCGAAAGAGCGAAGCCCGCCTAGATTGGGCGATTGCAGCGCAAATGCTGCTTCAGCTTGACCCGGAGGATGCGCTTGACCATCTGAATGAACTGGCGCGCAATCTCGACATCGAGGGTCAGCCGATTGAAGCGATGGAAGCGATGCTTACTACGTTGCCCGACGTGACGATCCCCGATCAGAATGATCCATGGCTACGATTGATAAGCATGATTCGCGAGGGAATTATGAAAGGGCATCCGCGCGGAGCTGGTGTTTATGCAATCGTTGCGCTCAAACTCATTCAGCTCAGAGTTTCGGAGCAGCTTGAAGTTGGTCTTTGGCTACGGGTACTAACGCTCGCTCTTGATAAGTGCACTCCGCCAGACGATGGCAGGTTGTCTTTTGTGCTTTCAGCTTTTCTAGCGCACACTCGGCAGAGAAATCTATCCATTACGCAATTGACAGCACTGACGGAACTGACATTCGGACAGTCAAATGCCGTTCATTTTCGCTCTGTGGAAGAGAGCGTGCAAACTACCCTCAAAGTTGGTCCGGGAGAAAAAATTCTTATCGTTTTGAATGACATCGATAGCACCCCGGCGACGCGATTTTCCGCTGCGGCGCTCACATGCTTTTTCGTCGGCTTTCGAGAGGATATTGACCGCGAGTTTTTGTCGGTTCCGTTGGAAAGCGCACTCTATATACGTTGTACGTTCATTGATGTGGCGAACGCGCCGGAAGACATCAAAACTGCCTTTGGCGACATTCAAAACTCCGCTGTGAGGGTAGCGAGTGCGCCCGATGCTGGAGGGCGGGGGCATGATATCTTCATCGCGTGTCGCCCGGACTTACAGGAAAGGTGCCAGGGCGACATGCTAAGGGGCACAGAACTGCAGTTCATGTATGCGGAAGTTTTGCGGGCGCTGATGGCCGTCGCTTTGGGTGGAGACATTGAAATGGAAGTGCTGCGTCCCAAAATTGTTAAGCTCATTCGCAAAACGATCTAGAGTGTCTACGATAAATGATAACTGGGGTTCTGATCGTAGCCCTCAGTTATTCGCCTGGAGCTATACTCAACTGCAAGGCTGAGCCGTCAATGATCAGTTTTTAGAATATTCCATAATTGTTGCCGTGGACGACCCCCGCCCCTCACGCGGTGCAAGCCTGCATGGATTGCACCGAAACGGGAAGGGAAAGGGCCGCTGCTTGGCCTTCAGCAATCGGCCATAGAGCTTCCGAATTACCATCCGCTGGTCTGTCATTGCGTCGGTCCTCCACCCAAGCGGGACAGTAATTGGTGGCGTCAATCAATGCATCAGGTTCTCGTTGCTGGCATTGGAGACGGTGGCGCGAACTGAGGCGGCTGAGCGTTATTTGGGATAGCCGTTGTTTATCGCCGTAAGCTGGCGGTCCCATTCAATCGGCAACGGCCGTGTGAGCTCCTTTAGCGTGAAATTCGGAGACTGCCGACGGTCGAGGATTGTGGTGAGTATTTCTGGAGAAAGGAGCGTCAGTCGAAGCAGGCGACATGCGTAGGAGTCGTTCACAGCCTGCGCCTTTGCCAGTTCTGTGATCGAGGCATACTCGCCGTTCTCGATCTGGCTGCGCCAGCGAAATGCCTTGGCCAGTGCTTTCAGGCGGGTATCCTCGGTGCGCGGTGCCGGAATTGCGGTAGGACCGACCTCCGAGATAACCGTCTTTCGGCCCGCACGGATCGAGAACGTCATCGGTACATGCACGGTGACGGTTTTGGGGTCGGGCCGTTTGGTCATGCGGCCTCTCGCTTGGGAGCATTTCGAAGGTCATGAAAGACGGCTGTAAGGCCGTCGACCCGAAGCCGGATATCCGCGCCGGCTTCTGAGAGGTCTACCCTCTCGACCAGGAGCTGGACGATCCGGGCCTGCTCGGCAGGAAAGAGCTCGGTCCAGAGCTCCTCAAACCGAAAGAGCTCGTCGCGGACGTCGCGCTCAGTGAGGCCTTTGATGGACTGGCGGGCGGCGCGCCAGGTCGCGACGACGATTTCGGGGCTTTGCAGCATCGCTTTGACCTGGGCGATGACGACTGCCTCGATGTCTGCGGCTGGGATACGCCGTATGGGTGAAACCGATCCGGCACGCTTCAGGCAGTCGGTCGAGGCGTAGTACCGGTAGAGTCTGCCACCCTTGCGTGTGTGCGACGGCGTCATGGCGACGCCGTTCGGCGCGAACAGGAGCCCCTTGAGGAGCGCCGGCGTTCGGCCGAGCGGGCGGGTTCGCTTCGTGTGCGGGCTGCCTTTGATCAGCGCGTGGACCTTGTCCCAGAGACTGGTCTCGATGATCGGCTC
>Ga0134125_10005205_pt1 | contig 14793 bp, 14 predicted proteins | sample KB31751_FD_96464 | JGI IMG/M metagenome (GOLD analysis project Ga0134125, IMG submission 96464) | Terrestrial soil microbial communities with excess Nitrogen fertilizer from Kellogg Biological Station, Michigan, USA - KB3-175-1 | ecosystem: Environmental > Terrestrial > Soil > Unclassified ... | reverse complement strand
TCGCTCGGGAGACTCTTCGTGCCTCGCTCAGCCTTGATGTGCCTCACTTTCTTCGCCGCCGCTTGCGTCGCCGGTCCCGCCGCCGCCGGTGAATTGTTCGGCGGCCTCTATGTCCACGACGTCAAGCTGCCGACCGACAAGAGCGGAATCGAAGGAGGATTGGACCTGCAGGTCGGATACCGCGGCGGCGGCATTGCTCTGACCCCGCTCCAGCCGTACATCTTCGCAGCGCTCAACACGGCGGGCAAGACCGATTATGCGGCAATCGGCCTTTCGGCGAAATTCGGGCGGCGCATCTACATCCGTCCGGGGCTGGGGCTGGCAATCCAGACCGGCTCCGCGAAGAAATACCAGGACCCGACCAACCACGAGATCGACTTCGGCAGCCGGATCCTGTTCGAACCCGAGCTAGCAGTCGGAACCGAGGTCAACCGCCGTCTCAGCATCGAGGCGAGCTGGATCCACATGAGCCATGCGCAGCTGTTCGGGAAGCAGAATCCCGGAATCGACAATCTTGGGCTGCGGCTGAACCTGGCGCTCTAGCGCCCGGTCATCTTCTCCGGTTTCACGACGCGCTCGAAGGTCTCTTCGTCGATGAGACCAAGCTCGAGCCCCGCCTCCTTGAGCGTCTTGCCGCTCTTGTGCGCGTGCTTGGCGATCGCAGCGGCTTTGTCGTAGCCGATCTCCGGCGCCAGCGCAGTCACCAGCATCAGCGAACGGTTCATCAGCTCGGCGATGCGTTTCTCGTCGGGCTCAATGCCGTCGAGCATTCGCGTGGTGAAGCTGTCTATCCCTGTCGACAGAAGGTTGATGGAGCGAATCACATTTGCCCCGATCATCGGCTTGAACACGTTGAGCTCGAGGTGGCCCTGCATTCCACCGATCGTCACCGCGACATTGTTGCCGGCGACCTGCGCAGCGACCATGGTCAGCATCTCGGCCTGCGTCGGGTTGACCTTGCCCGGCATGATCGAGCTCCCCGGCTCGTTCTCCGGCAGCTTCAATTCGCCAAGACCGGTGCGTGGACCGGACCCGAGCAGTCGAATGTCGTTGGCAATCTTGGTGCAGGCGGTGGCGATGACGTTGAGCTGGCCCGATAGCTCCACCAGCGTATCGTGCGCCGCCAGTTCGGCGAACTTGTTGGGCGCCGAGGTGAAGGGCAGCTGGGTGAGGTTCGAGACTTCCTTCGCGAATTCGCCGGCGAAGCCCTTCGGGGCGTTGAGCCCGGTGCCGACCGCAGTCCCGCCCTGCGCAAGCTCATAGAGGCGCGGAAGGACGCTCTCGACCCGTTCGATGCAAGCCTGGATCTGCGCTGCATAGCCCGAGAATTCCTGGCCAAGCGTCAGCGGGGTCGCATCCTGTAGGTGGGTGCGGCCGATCTTGACCATCGAATTCCACCGCCGCGCCTGATCGGCGAGCCGCGAATGCATCTTCCTGAGTGCCGGGAGGAGCTTCATCTGAACCGCGCGCGCGGCGGCGATGTGCATCGCGGTCGGGAAGCTGTCGTTCGACGACTGGCTCTTGTTGACGTGATCGTTGGGGTGGACCGGCGCCTTGCCGCCTCGCTTCCCGGTCAGGATTTCATTGGCCCGACCGGCAATCACCTCATTGGCGTTCATGTTCGACTGGGTGCCCGACCCCGTCTGCCAGATGACCAGCGGGAACTGGTTGTCGAGATCGCCGCGAGCAACTTCCGCTGCAGCCTGTTGGATCACCTCGGCTATTTTCGGATCGAGACCACCGATCCTGGCGTTCACCCTCGCCGCGGCCTGCTTGATGAAGCCGAGCGCATGGACGATCTCGAGCGGCATCTGCTCCTTGGGGCCGAACGGGAAATTCTCGATCGAGCGCTCGGTCTGAGCTCCCCAGTAAGCGTCGGCCGGAACCTCGATCGGCCCAAAGCTGTCGGTTTCGGTGCGGGTGCTGGGCATGTGTCGTTCCTTCGTCGTCCCGGCTTCGAGCCCGGATCCGCTTGTCCTTTGGCGGCCCTAAAGAGGAAGGCGGGTGCCGGATCAAGTCCGGCATGACGAGTGACATCATCGCCTGTCCCCCGGACAGGCTGCGCGTGTCACTTCTTCCGTGTGAAGTCTACGCTGACGACGTTGGACCCGTCCTCGCCCTTCGCGTCCGATTCCTGCGGCCGGTCGTTCTCGGCCTCTTCATGCTCGTCGGAAAGCGTCTCGTCGGCATTTGCCTGGAACGTCAGCGCGAACTCGACGGCGGGGTCGTGGAACTGGGTGACCGCTGCGAACGGCACGTGGAGGGTCGCCGGAGCGCCGCCGAATGAGAGCCCTACAGTGAAGCTGTCTTCCTCGACCTTCAGGTCCCAGAAGCGATGCTGGATGACGATCGTCATCTCGTCGGGGAAGCGCTCGAGCAGATGCTTGGGAATGGACACTCCTGGCGCCCGGGTCTTGAAGGTGATGTAGAAATGGTGCTCACCTGGAAGGCCGCCCGACCGCTCCACTTCGCCGAGGACCCGGCCGACAACCGCCCGAAGCGCGTCCTGCACGATCTCGTCGTACGGGATGAGGCTTTCGGGAGTCTCGTCGCTCATGGCTTTGTGGTAGCGGGCCGATGGGCACGGTCAACCGGATTAATGTGCGGAGTAGCGAAATGCCGATCGACGCCACTCAACCCTATGATGCCAATAACATCTTCGCTCGAATCCTTCGCGGCGAGATTCCCTCGAAGCGGGTCTATGAGGACGAGCACGCGCTTGCGTTCCACGACATCAATCCGCTCTCCCCGACCCACATATTGGTCATTCCCAAGGGCCCCTACGTTTCCTGGGACGACTTTTCGGCCAAGGCTTCGGATGCCGAGATCGCCGGGTTCGTCCGTGCTGTAGGCAAGGTTGCGCGCGAAGCGGGGCTGGTCGACGGGGGCTATCGCCTGCTCGCCAATGCCGGGCCGAACTCGGGGCAGGAGGTGCCCCACCTCCACGTGCACATCTTTGCCGGCCGTCCGCTCGGGCCGATGCTGGCGCGCTGAGCGGTTCAGCAGCAAGCCATATTCGCCCGTCGAAAGTGGATTGCCCTCGGCATGGCATCCGTTAGGGTCGCGCGACGAGTTCGTTTCCATAGGGGAGAGAGATGGCCACTATTGCACCGCGTGCGGCGGGCCGAGGACGGATAAAACCGCTCGACGAGATTCTTGCGACTGCGGAAAAGAAGTCGCTGAAGCGCTCGCTCGGCGCGTTCCAGCTGACCCTGCTCGGGATCGGCGCGGTCATTGGCACGGGTATCTTCGTACTGACGGCCACGGCGGCGCAGAAGGCGGGGCCGGGCATGATGGTCAGCTTCATCGTCGCGGGCGCCGTCTGCGCCGTAGCGGCGCTGTGCTATTCCGAGCTCGCGTCGATGGTTCCGGTGGCCGGCTCGGCCTATACTTATTCTTATGCCGTCATGGGCGAGATCATGGCTTGGACGGTCGGCTGGGCACTGATCCTCGAATATGCGCTCGGCGCGAGCGCAGTCGCAGTGGGATGGTCCGGGTTCATGACCGGGCTTTTGAATTCGATCGGCATACACGTGCCCCACGCTTTGGCGGTCGGACCGCCGATTCAGTGGGGCTTCCTCCAGGGGGGCGAAGTCGGCGGCATCATCAATTTGCCGGCGGTCCTGGTCGTCGCATTCGTCACTACGCTGTTGGTGATCGGCACGAAGGAAAGCGCCACGTTCAATGCCGTTCTGGTGCTCATCAAGGTCGCGGCTCTGACTCTATTCCTGATCATCACTTTGCCGATGGTCAGTGGCCATATGAGCAACTTCCATCCTTTCGCGCCGCGCGGATGGGGCAATCCCCTGAGCTCTTCGGGCACCGGTATTTTGGGCGCCGCGGCGTCGATCTTCTTCGCTTACGTTGGTTTCGACGCGGTCTCGACCGCGGCGGAGGAAACCAAGAATCCGCAGCGCAATGTGCCGATCGGCCTCATCGCATCGCTTCTCATCTGCACGGTTTTCTATCTGCTCGTCTCGGCCGGTGTCGTCGGAGCCTATGGAGCGCAGCCGCTGATGGATCCGGCGACGGGTCTTCCCTTCAAGGAAGGCTCGCCTGCGCTTTATGCTGCCACTGCCTGCCATGCGGCCAATGCTCCGACGGTCTGCTCGAAGGAAGCGCTCGCCCATATTCTTCGCCAGGTATCCAATCCGCTCTTTGGCAATCTCGTCGGGCTGGCGGCAGCGATCGCGCTTCCCTCGGTCGTCCTTTTGATGATGTACGGTCAGACGCGCATCTTCTTCGTTATGGCCCGCGACGGACTGCTTCCCGAGGGGTTGTCGACCGTCCATAAGCGGTTCCGGACGCCTTATGTGGTGACGATCGTCACCGGGGTCGTGGTCGCAATTGCCGCGGCCTTCCTGCCGGTCGGCACGCTGGCCGATTATTCGAACGCCGGCACCCTGTTCGCCTTCGCTGCAGTATCGCTCGGCGTGATGATCTTGAGGAAGAAGGACCCGAATCGACCGCGTCCATTCCGGACTCCAGCGCTGTTCCTCGTCGCCCCGCTGTCGATCGCCGGCTGCCTGCTGTTGTTCATTAACCTGAACAACGAATCGAAGCTGCTGTTCGTCACCTGGACGGTGATCGGCCTGATCCTCTACTTCCTCTATGGCTATCGCCACAGCAGTCTTGCGCGCGGCATCGTCGAGGTGCCGGAGATCGCACCAGGAGCGCCAGGCTCGATCGGCATCGCGCCGATGCCGGGCGCGCCAGTGCCTCCGTCGGACCTGGACTAAGCGAGCAGCGCGCCGGCGAGCGCCTTGAGGTCATTCTCGGGGCGCGCGCCATAATGCTGGATCACCTCGGCGGCGGCGATGGCGCCGAGGCGCAGCGAGTCTTCAAGCTTCTTGCCGCGCGCCGTCCCGAGCAAGAAGCCAGCGGCGAACAGATCGCCCGCGCCGGTCGTGTCGACGAGCGAATCGATGGCCTCGGCGGGTATTTCGGCGCGCTCGCCACCCCTTGCAGCGAGCGCCCCCTCCTCGCTCCGGGTGACGACCAGAGTCTCGACCCTTGGCGCAACTTCGGCAACTGCAGTTTCGAGGTGGGCGACGCCGGCAAGGGCCTCGATCTCCGTCTGATTGGCAAAGAGGATGTCGATTCGGCGGTCGTCCAGCAGCTGGTTGAAGCCGCTGCGGTGTCGGTCGACGCAGAACATGTCGGACAAGGTGAAGGCGACCTTCCGCCCCGCCTCGCGCGCGATCTCGATCGCTCGGACCATCGCATAGCGTGGGGTCTCAGGGTCCCACAAATAGCCTTCCAAATAGAGTATCCTGGCTGAGCGGATTTGTGCCTCGTCGAGTGCGCTCGCCGGGTGGTGCTGAGCGGCGCCCAAGAATGTATTCATGGTGCGGTGGCCGTCGGGGGTCACCAGGATCATCGAGCGGGCGGTCGGCTCGCCAACGGTTGCGGCAGGGGTGATGAACTCGACTCCCGCGCTGGCGAGATTGTGACGATAAAAGTCCCCGAGCTGGTCGCATGCGACCTGGCCGATAAAACCTGCGCGGCCGCCGAGCGCTGCTATTCCCGCGGCCGTGTTTCCAGCCGATCCGCCGCTCACTTGATGTGCCGGGCCCATATGGGCGTAGAGGCGCTCGGCTTCCTCGGCGTCGATCAGCCGCATCGAACCTTTGGTAAGGCCCTCGGCGCTCAGGAATTCGTCGCTGGCGTTGCCGATCACGTCGACGATGGCATTGCCGATGCACAGGACATCGAGGCGCGGGTCGGGCATCCGGGTCTCCAACAGGACAGGGAAAGCGCGCGCCTAGCCCCCTGTTCAGCGCGCCGCAACATTGCCTCGGCGACGAAGCCAATGCATCGTTGGATCATGCGCCGCTTCATCGCCACCTCACTCGCGCTCGCCGTTGCCGCCTGCGCGCCCCGTCCGCAGCAGCCGCCCGCTCCCGAAGCGCCGGCCCAGCCGCAGGAGGCGGGCAGCCTTGTTGGACTGACGCCCCAGGAGCTCGTCGCGCGCTTCGGCCGGCCGGCACTTCAGATCCACGAAGGCAGCAGCCTCAAGCTCCAGTTCCGTGGCTCGCGCTGCGTCCTCGATGCTTATTTTTATCCGTCCGGCGGTTCGGGAACCCTCGAGGTTACCCATGTCGATACGCGGCTTCGGACGGGCGGCGACATCGGTCAGACGACCTGTGTCGCCTGGCTTCGCGAAGAGGCGAGCTGATCCATCGCCCAATAAGCGGATTCGGCGATCGCCGGCTCGGGATCGTCGAGGTGCGGCCGAATTGATTCGAGCAATGCCGGGTCGCGGCTGTTGCCTGCAGCGATCAGGCAGTTGCGGATCATCCGGCTGCGTCCGATCCGCTTGATCGGTGAGCCGGCGAACATTTCCCGGAAGGCGGACTCGTCGAGGGCCAACAGGTCGGCCAGGCGGGGCGCCGCCAGCTCGGCGCGGGGCAGGAAGGCCCGGTTTGCAGCGGCGGCGTCGGCGAAGCGGTTCCAGGGGCAGACTGCGAGGCAATCGTCGCAGCCGTAGATGCGATTGCCGATCATCGGCCGAAGCTCGAGGGGAATCGGCCCGTCGTGCTCGATCGTGAGATAGGAGATGCACCGCCGCGCGTCGATTCGATGGGGTCCCATGAAGGCCTTCGTCGGGCAGGCGTCCAGACATCGGCTGCAGGACCCGCAATGCCGTCCGGGGCCTGCAGGCTGGTCCGGCGCAAGTTCAAGGCTGGTCAGGATCACGCCGAGGAACAGCCAGCTGCCGTGCTCGCGGCTGACCAGATTTGTGTGCTTGCCCTGCCAGCCGATGCCGGCCGCCTGCGCCAGCGGCTTTTCCATCACGGGAGCGGTGTCGACGAACAGCTTGAGCTCGCTTGGGCAGCGGTCGACGATGAACCGAGCGAGCGCCTTCAGCGCCTTTTTCACCCTTTTGTGATAGTCGCTGCCCTGCGCGTAGACTGAGATTCGTCCGAGTTCGGCATGGTCGGCAAGCTTGAGCGGGTCGGTTGCCGGCGCATAGCTCATTCCAAGGGCAATCGCGGACTTCGCATCGGGCCAGAGGGCGAGCGGCGACACTCGGTGATGAGCCCGCGTCTCCATCCAGCCCATGGTCCCGTGGTGGGCCGCCTCGAGCCATTTCTCGAGCTCGAGCCCGGCCGCGTCGGCCGCGTCGGCGCGCGTGAAGCCGCAGGCGGCGAAACCGAGCCGCTCAGCCTCCGTTCTTATTGCTTCCTCAAGGCTTTGGCCCTTATGCACGCCCGGCATCTACACGCACGGCACCAATTTTCGTAGGAATTTCAGTGCTTCGACAGACTATCGCATCTTCAGCGTCCGACCAGATCGCTGTCGAAGCGACCGATCTCGTCAAGGATTTCGGCGACACCCGCGCGGTCGACGGAATTAGTCTCGCGGTTCCGACTGGCTCGATCTACGGACTTCTCGGCCCCAATGGCGCGGGCAAGACGACCACGTTGCGGATGCTGCTTGGAATCATTGATCCGTCGAGCGGCTCGCGCCTGGTGCTCGGCCGCGATCGGCCGCTCGATGCCGCCCCGGAGATCGGATATTTGCCCGAGGAGCGCGGACTCTACCCGGCGATGCACGCCCGCGAAGCGATCGCCTTCATGGGCGCGCTCCGCGGCCTGCCGCTGGCCGAAGGCCGGCGCCGCGCCGACGCGCTTCTCGCCGAGCACAATCTTTCCGATTGGGGAAAGAAGCCGATCCGAACCTTGTCCAAGGGCATGGCCCAGATCGTCCAGCTGCTCGGGACTATCATCCACAAGCCTCGGCTCATTGTCCTCGACGAACCATTTGCCGGCCTCGATGCGATCAACCAGGCGCGCCTCGAAGAGATGATCCGGCGGGAAACACGGGCCGGGGTGACCGTGATCTTCTCGACCCACGTCATCGCCCATGCCGAACGGTTGTGCGAGCAGGTGGCGATCATCGCCAAGGGCAGGGTCGTGTTCGACGGCGGCGTCGACGAGGCGCGGTCGCGCCTCAGGCCTATCGTCCGCCTGCGCACCCGGAAGAGCGATGGCTCGTGGCGCTCGGCAATTCCGTCAAATGCGCGCCGCGAAGGCGACGAATGGGTGTTCGAGCTGCCCGAGGGCGGCCCCGAGCCCTTGCTCAAGGCGCTGATCGACGGCGGGGCGGGAATCGAGACCCTGGCGATCGAACGGCCCGGTCTCCATGACGCATTCGTCGCGATCGCCGGAGATAAGGCCGCTGCGGAAATGGCCCAGGAGAAGGTCCAATGATGCGCTTTCTCCGCTCCGCGTTCGTGGTCGCGCGCCGCGATTTCTCGGCGACCGTGCTGTCCAAGACCTTCATCTTTTTCTTGCTCGCGCCGCTGTTTCCGGCAGCGATGGGGGGCCTGTTCGGCGGCATCACCACACGCGTCGCGGGGCAGGCCGAGCGCCCGGTGGTCGCCGTCATTGCTCCCAAAGCACAGTTCGAACGTCTCGAGGCTGCGCGCGACCAGCTGACCTCGGCCATCGGCGATCAGGCGATGGTCAAGATCGTCGGCTTTTCGCCCGAGCCCGACCTTGCGGCTCAGCAGAAGCGTCTGCTCGCAAGCCAGCATCCGCCAATCCGCGCCGTGCTTAGCGGCGGGCTCGATCATCCGCGGCTGGTCGGTGCGCTCGGCGACCCGGTGACAGTGGGTCAGCTGAAGCTGCTGATCGCTGAGTCCCGCGCCGGCAATGTTGAGCCGGCGCCGGACATTCCGGTTACCGACGTTCATATCTCGTCAGGATCGCTAGAGGCAGACCGCGCAAATACCGCAATGATCGCGCAGGCCGTGCTGTTCTTTCTGACGCTGATGCTGTCGACGATGGTGATGTCGCAGCTGATCGAAGAGAAATCGAACAAGATCATCGAGGTGATCGCCGCCGCGATCCGGATCGACGCGATGTTCGTGGGCAAGCTCTTCGCCATGCTCTCGGCCTCCATTCTCGCTTTGGTCGTGTGGGTCAGCGCGGGCGCGCTCCTCCTCCAGATGGTCAAGCACGGCGGCGTTCAGTCGCTGCCGACGCCAGCGGTCGGCTGGCCCGGCTTCCTCGCGCTCGGGATGGTCTATTTCGCGATGAACTATTTGCTGTTCGGCGCCGCGTTCCTGATGATCGGCGCACAGGCGTCGACCGCCCGCGAAGTGCAGACCATGTCGCTTCCCGTAACCTTTGCTCAGATGCTGATTTTCGCCTTCGCGGCGACCGCGATCAACGCATTGGATTCGCCGATCGCTTTGGCAGCTGCGGCGTTCCCGCTGTCGTCGCCGCTGACGATGCTCGCCCGAGCCGCCGAGGAGCCTGCCTGGTGGCCACACGTCGTCGCGATCCTGTGGCAGGCCCTGTGGGTTGCGCTGATCCTTCGCTTCGGCGCGAAGCTGTTCCGAAGGACGGTGCTAAAGTCCGGCCCGCGCCTGCCATGGTGGCGGTTCGGCCGCGCTTAGGCGAGCGCGTCGCGCGCCATTTCGCACAGCCTCGCCATCAGCGCTCGATAGGGAAACGGACCATGGCTGATGCGCGCGACGCCGGCAGCGGCAAGCTCGAAGGTCGGAGGGCAGTTCGGGAAGGCCATGAAGTTTACCGGCAGCGGAGACTTCGAGCAGATCCGCTCAAGCAGCTTCAGGTCTGAGAGGAGCGGAACGAAGAAGCCGCTGGCGCCGGCGTCGGCATAGGCCTTCGAACGCTCCAGCGCCTGGTCGACCATCGCCTCGTCATGCGTCTCCCTGGGCGCCTTGAGGAAGAGATCGGTCCGGGCGTTGATGAAAAAATCTGCCCCCGCGCCGCGCCGCGCGGCGGCGATCCGCGCGGCCTGATCGGCAATCGAATAGAGCCCGTTTGTCCCGACCAGCTGATCCTCGAAATTGCAGCCGACCGCACCGGTGGATTTCAGATGTTCAAGGTTCCGCTCGAGCGTCTCCGGGGCGCTCGCATAGCCGCCCTCGAAATCGATCGTGACCGGAAGCTCCACCGCTCGAACAATTCGCTCCGCATTCTCCAGTGCAAACTTCAGCGGCAGTTTTTCGCCGTCGTCGAAGCCATTGGCTGCGGCGACCGACGCGCTGCCCGTGGCGATCGCTTTTGCGCCGGAATTGGCGACTGCATCGGCGCTTCCTGAATCCCAGACATTGAACAGCAGCAACGGGTCGCCGGGCACGTGCAGTTTCGCGAATGCTTCGAACCTGGTCATCGATCTTTTTCTCCTTTGGCGTGGGTCCATAAGGGTATTTGCAGTCTGGCGGCTCCAAAATATCGCGGTCGGCTCACAAGCGGGGCTTATCGTTGGCTGATCGAAGCTGCTAAATCGGGTGCGATGGCGCACATGATCCTGGACAGACCGGCGTTGCTCGAGGGCCTTAGCGAAGCTGCGCTCATCGCTTCCAACTGGCGCGTGCAATGCGCCAACGCCGCCGCTCGGGCGCTTCTTGGCAAGCGTATCGAAGGCGCGACATTGGATCGCGTCATCTCTCATCCAGCGGCGCTCGAGATCCTTGAACGGGGCACGAGCGATGAACCTCAAGACGTCGAATTGACTGGCCTCGATGGTTCGCGCCGATCGTGGCTGATGCGCACTTCGCGAATATCGGACGATGCCTACCTCATCCGCTTTCTCGATCGCAGCGAGTCGCGAGCCGCCGAGCAGATGCGCGTCGATTTCGTCGCCAATGCCAGCCATGAGCTCAGAACGCCGCTTGCGACGCTGATTGGTTATGCCGAGACCTTGCGCGAGCGAGCGGACGATATCGATCCCGAGACCCGCGAACGATTCCTGGCCGTCGTTCATGACGAGGCGCGGCGGATGCAGCGCGTGGTCGAGGACCTCATTTCTCTATCGCGGATCGAGGCGGAGAAATTTACCGCTCCAACCGACGCGGTCGCCCTCGACCCGCTGATTGATCATACGCTTGAAAGCGCCCGCCGAATCGCCGACGAGCGCGGCTCGGCGCTTGTGCGGGATGTCGGACCCGACCTTCCCTTCGTGGCGGCCGACGCAAGCCAAATCATGCAATTGCTCGACAATCTGGTGATGAACGCACTGCGCTATGGCGAACCCGGAACGCCGGTCACAATCGCCGCCTGCGCGGAAGGTTCGATGGTGCATCTCACCGTCAGCGATCAAGGTGAAGGCATTGCGCCGGAACATGTGCAGCGCGTGACCGAGCGTTTCTATCGGGTCGACAACAGCCGAAGCCGCTCGCTCGGGGGCACCGGCCTCGGCCTCTCGATCGTCAAGCATATCGTCGAGCGGCATCGCGGCCGACTCAATATCGAGAGCCAAATCGGGAAGGGCACGAGCGTCCACGTTCTGCTGCCCGCAGCGGTTTCATAAAAGTGTCATGCACGCCCGGTAGGAGGGGCTCGCCGTGACCAAGCCGACGCTCCTGCTCGTCGAAGACGATCGAGCCCTCGCCGACCTGTTGACGTGGCATTTCACAAGGGAAGGTTATGAGATCGTCCGCACCGCCGATGGCGACGAGGCGCTGCTGCTCGCAGAGGAGCGGACTCCGGACCTGGTGATCCTCGACTGGATGATCGAGGGGGTCACTGGGATCGAGGTCTGCCGGCGGCTCCGGCGCAGGAGCTCGACGGCACAGGTGCCGATCATCATGTTGACCGCGCGCGGCGAAGAAAGCGACCGCATCCGGGGACTCGAGACCGGCGCTGACGATTATGTGACGAAGCCGTTCAGCCCGCGCGAACTGATTGCTCGCGTGGGCGCGGTGCTGCGCCGAATTCGTCCGGCGCTGGCCGGCGAGCAGCTGGTGTTCGGCGACATCGAAATGGATGTCGATGCGTATCGCGTCCGCCGAGGCGGGGAGGCTGTTCAGCTCGGTCCGACCGAGTTCCGGCTGCTCCGGCATTTGATGGAGCAGCCCGGCCGCGTGTTCTCGCGTGAACGCCTGCTCGACGCTGTCTGGGGGCATGACCCCGACATCGATGCGCGCACCGTCGACGTGCACATTCGGCGGCTTCGCAAGGCGTTGAACCAAGGCGACAGGGCCGACGTGATCCGCACTGTCCGCTCGGCCGGATACTCGCTTGATGCGGAAGCCTGAGTGCCTGTCACAAAAGTGAAATAGCAGCGTAATCGTTCAGCCGCCGAGCTGTCCTAAACAATTTCAAACACCATGGAGGAATGCGTGAAAGCGAGCAGGATGGCGGCGCTGGCTGCGGCAATATTGATTGCCGGCTGCGGCACACAGACGGGCAACAAGCCGGGGCAGGGGGCCTCAGCCCTCCAGGTCACCGGCGCGGGATCGACATTCGTCTATCCGGTCCTCTCCGCCTGGGCGGCTGATTACAAGGCCCGGTCCGGAACCAGCGTGAATTACCAGTCGATCGGTTCGGGCGGCGGCATTTCGCAGGTCGAAGCAGGGACGGTGGATTTCGGCGCTACGGACCAGCCGCTGAAGTCGGACGAGCTTGCCAAGAACAATCTTGCGCAATTCCCCGTGATCGTCGGTGGAATCGTTCCGGTTGTGAACATTGCCGGGCTCGACGCCGGTAAGCTGAGGCTGACCGGCCCGCTCCTCGCCGACATCTATGAGGGCAAGATCAAGAACTGGAATGATCCGGCGCTCGTCAAGATCAACCCCGGCGTCCCTCTGCCGAATGCGGCGATCGCGACGGTCCACCGGTCGGACGGCTCGGGCACGACCTTCAACTTCACCCATTATCTCAGCCAAGTGAGCCCGGCTTGGAAAAGCGGCCCGGGCGAGGGCAAGACCGTTGCCTGGGTCGGCGGCGTCGGTGGCAAGGGCAATGAGGGAGTCGCAGCTTATGTAAAGCAGCTGCCGAACTCGCTTGGCTATGTCGAATATGCCTATGTCATGCAGAACCACATGACATTCGCGCTGCTGCAGAACTCTGCCGGCAACTTCGTCGCCCCGAGCGCTGCCGCATTCGCTGCTGCTGCCGCAACCGCCGACTGGAAGAATGCGCAGGATTTCAACCTCGTGATGACCAACGCGCCGGGCGCGCAAGCCTATCCAATTGCGGCGAGCACGTTCATCCTCCTGCCGAGGCGGCCCAAGGATAAGGCCAGGTCCGACGCTGCCGTCGCGTTCTTCAAATATGCCTTCGAAAAGGGCCAACAGCAGGCGAACAAGCTCGACTACGTCCCGCTCCCCGCGGACCTCGTCCAGCGAATCGAAAGCTACATCGCCGCCAAGGTGAAGTGAACCCGACCTTCGCCCATGAGCCGGAGCTGGCGGCCGCTCCTGTTGCTCGGAGCGGCGCCGGCGCCGATCGAGTCTTTGGACTTGTCACCGCCGGCGCTGCATGGCTCGTCCTGCTCCTTCTCGGCGCGGCGGCGCTGTCGATGGCCTGGGGCGGCCGGCTTGCCTTCGAGACGTTCGGCTGGCGGTTCGTCACCAGCAGCGAGTGGGATGCGGTCGGCGGGCATTTCGGCGCGTTCGTTCCGATCGTCGGAACGCTCGTCACATCGGCAATCGCGCTGATCGTCGCAGTGCCGGTAAGCATCGGCATTGCGCTTTTCTTGACCGATATAGCGCCGCGCTGGAGTCGCGGCCCAATCGCCATCGCGATCGAGCTGCTCGCCGCCATTCCGAGCATCATCTACGGAATGTGGGGGCTGTTTGTCTTCGCTCCGTTCATGGCGGCGCACGTCGAACCGTGGCTGAGTTCCAAGCTTGGCCCGCTTCCGCTGATCGGAGCGCTTTTCACCGGGCCACCAATCGGAATCGGGATGCTGACCGCCGGTATCGTGCTCGGCATCATGGTCATTCCTTTCATCTCCTCCATCGCGCGCGAAGTGTTCAGCGCAGTGCCCACCGCGCTCAAGGAGTCTGCAATCGCGCTGGGATCGACCCGCTGGGAGATACTCAGCCGGGTGACGCTGCCCTACACCCGCTCGGCGGTCATCGGCGCGATCTTCCTCGGCCTTGGCCGCGCGCTCGGTGAGACGATGGCTGTCACCTTCGTGCTCGGTAACGCGCACGACCTCTCGATCTCGCTGCTGATGCCTAGCAATTCGATTGCGGCCGCGATCGCCAACGAGTTCACCGAGGCGGATACCGATCTTTATCGCTCCTCGCTGATCGCGCTCGGCTTCCTTTTGTTCGTCGTCACGCTGGTCGTGCTGACTATCGCGAAGCTCCTGCTCCTCCGCGTGAACCGCCAGCTCGGCCGGACTCACTGAAATGGCGATCCCGCTCCGCCGTCGCGCAGCCGACATCGCCGCTTTTGCCTTCGCGACGTTCGCGACGGCGTTCGGCCTCGTTTGGCTGATGTGGATCTTGTGGACGACCCTGATCGAGGGAGCGAAGGCGCTCACTCCGGCTCTCTTCATGGAGATGACCCCGCCGCCGGGCTCGGTGGGCGGTCTTCTCAATGCCTTTTACGGAAGCGCGGTCATGATCTTCCTCGGGCTTATCATCGGCGCGCCGATCGGAGTGGCCGCGGGAACGTTCCTTGCCGAGCAGGGGCGGTACTCGCGCCTCGCGGCAGTCGTCAGCTTCATCAACGACATCCTCCTTAGCGCTCCGTCGATCGTGCTCGGCCTTTTCGTTTACGAGCTGGTTGTCCGCCCATCCGGCCATTTCTCGGGCTATGCCGGAGCGTTGGCGCTCGCGATGATTTTGTTGCCAGTCGTCGTGCGTACCACCGACGAAGCGCTGCGCCTGGTGCCGAACCAGATGCGCGAGGCCGCCTTCGCACTCGGCATGCCGAGGTGGCGGGTCACGTCGCAAATTCTCTATAAGTCGGCGATGAGCGCGATCCTCACCGGGATTCTGCTCGGCGTCGCGCGCATCGCCGGCGAGACAGCGCCGCTGTTGTTCACGGCGCTCAACAACCAGTTCTGGAATGC
>Ga0134125_10005202_pt1 | contig 14796 bp, 9 predicted proteins | sample KB31751_FD_96464 | JGI IMG/M metagenome (GOLD analysis project Ga0134125, IMG submission 96464) | Terrestrial soil microbial communities with excess Nitrogen fertilizer from Kellogg Biological Station, Michigan, USA - KB3-175-1 | ecosystem: Environmental > Terrestrial > Soil > Unclassified ... | reverse complement strand
CGATGCGTCCGGTCATGGCAGCGCGAACACGTAGAGCATCCCGCCGGGCGCGGTGTACTTGGGCAGGTCGGGCATCGCGCCGGTCGTGCCTAACGCAGCGGTCGGGTCGCTGGCCGATAAACCGAGGGCGATCGCGCCGAGCCACCCGCCGATCCCCGAGTACACGGCCACATACTGCTTGCCGTCTGGACCCAGATAGGTCATGGGATTCCCGACGATCCCCGATCCCACCTTGAACTTCCAGAGCTCCTGTCCGGTGCGCGCGTTCACGGCCTTGAACCATCCGTCCATCGTTCCGTAGAACAGCACGTCGCTCCCGGTGACCACGGGACCGCTCCATACCGGGAATCGCTCGGTGATGGTCCACACCTTTTTGCCCGTCGTTGCGTCCCACGCGATGACCTGGCCGCGCCCATTCCATCCGCCCGGACCGGCGTACATGCGCACGTCGGCGCCAAGGTATGGCGTCCCCGCGATGTAACTCGCCTTGAGTCCCTTGTAGTCCATGCACAGATCGGTACTCGGCGTATAAAACAGCATCGTGCGCGGCGAGTACGCCGCCGGTTCCTGATCGCGCGCGCCGGTAGACGACGGGCAGATGTCGGTGGTGTTCACGCCCTGGTGCGTTTCCTTGGACGGCACGCGATCGGGAATGCCGGTTTGCGGGTTCACGCCCTTTGCCCAGTTGAGCGATTGATACGGTTGGGCAACCAGCACCTGTCCCGTCTGGCGATCGATCGTGTAGGCGAAACCGTTGCGATCGAAGTGCACCACCACTTTGCGCTGCTGTCCACCGATCGTGAGATCGACCGGGATGTTCTCGTTCACGCCGTCGTAGTCCCACGAATCGTGAGGCGTGAATTGGTATGCCCAACGGGCGTTGCCCGTTTTCGGATCGCGCGCGAACACGCCCGCGCTCCAGAGATTGTCACCGGGCCGCATGTCCGGATTCCACACGCCAGGATTGGCGGTCCCGTAGTAGACCATGTCCAGCTCGGGATCGTACGTCATCCATCCCCACGCCGTGCCGCCGCCTAACTTCCACTGATCGGGCGGCCACGTGGAGACGCCCAAGTCCTTTCCTTTGTATTGGGGGTAGTAGGGCTTGAAGTCGGGGCCGATCTTCACTTCGCTGTCGGGGCCGGTGGAGTAGGCGCGCCAGAGCACTTTGCCGGTGCCGAGGTCCAGGGCCGCGGCCCAGCCGTGGACGCCTAACTCAGCGCCGCTGTTGCCGACGAGCACTTCGTTGTCGACGATGAGCGGCGCCATCGTCATCGTCGCGCCCTCCTCGATCGAATCGAGCTTCGTGTCCCACACCACCTTGCCGGTTTTGGCGTCGAGCGCCACGGTGTGGTCGTCCAAGCGGTTGAACACGACTTTGCCGTCGGCGTACGAGGCGCCGCGATTGACCACGTCGCAGCAGGCTTCGCCCTGCGACGCCGGTTCGGTTGTCGGCAGATAGTGCCACTTGATCGGTCCGCCCGTTCGGGTGAGGTCGAGCGCAAACACGTGATTCGGATACGGCGAGACGACGTACATGGTGCTGTCGACGACGAGCGGTTGTCCTTCGAAGCCGCGCGCCGTTCCCGTGGAGAAGGTCCACGCGACTTTGAGATTTCTGACGTTGTCGGCGGTGATTTGTGCGAGGGGGCTGTATCGCCAACCTTGCGCGTTGCGTCCGGGGAGGGGCCACGAACCTGGGGCGGGAGCGCCTGGTGCTTCAGTTCCCGATCCGACCGGAGGCGCCTTCCCGGTTGCTGCCATGGCCATCGGCGCTTCCTGGCCGCGACACGCGGCCATGGATGCAATGATCATCATGATTGCGATCCACGAACCGACGTCTCGCCTGCCGTGCGTGTGCATCTCCTTTCTCCCGTATTCACCAACGCTTGCGCGTCACCTCACCGGCATCGCATGCGAGGCCGGTGATCAAGGAAGCAGTGCCGCCCGCTTTCGCATAACGTGTTCCGCGTTCGACTGAGAACCGCCTAATCGTGGACGGGTCGCCTGTTGCGCACGCTTCCGGTGCTGGAGGATGATCGAGCCGCAAACACGGGCACGACAGTTGCTTTCCTGGCGATCACTCGCCGGCATTCAAGGCGAGGCACTCTGCTATAGGAGGCTGCCATGCTTTGGACGCTGATCGTGATTCTCGTCGTGCTGTGGGCGCTGGGATTCGGCGTGTTTCACGTCGCGGGCGGGCTGATTCATCTGCTGCTCGTGATCGCGCTGATTCTCCTGGTCGTTCGTTTGGCCACGGGCCGCCGGCCGGTCGTCTAACTGAGTGGTCGTGCGTGTGGCACCGCGTAGCCGCTCGCACGATCGATCGCTCGTGACGGAGCGCGCGTCGAGTGAGCGCGCGCCGAGTGAGCGCGCGCCGGCTGAGTTGGGCGGCGCGCGTAAGGAAACGCGCGTCGGCCGTCTGGTGCGAAACCTCGGGCCGGGGTTGATTACCGGCGCGGCCGACGATGATCCATCAGGAATTGCGACGTACTCGCAAGCCGGCGCGTCGTTCGGATACGGCTTGCTCTGGACGGCGCTCATCTGCATGCCGCTCATGGTGGGCGTGCAGACGATGTGCGCGCGCGTCGGCGTCGTGGCCGAGAGCGGCCTGGCCAGCGTGCTGCGCGCGCACTATCCGCGATGGCTACTGTGGATGGTGTGTCTGCTGCTTTTCGCGGGGAACACGCTCAACATCGCCGCGGACCTGGGCGGGATGGGAGCATCGGCTGCCCTTCTCACCGGCGTGAACGCGCTGTGGTTCGTGCCCTTCTTCACCGTGCTCATTCTGGCGCTGCTCGTGTTCGCGTCGTACCGGCACATGACGAGCATCTTCAAGTGGCTGACGCTGGTGCTGTTCGCGTACGTGGCCGCGGCGTTTTTCGCGCGTCCGCACTGGCGCGATGTGGCGATGGGCACGTTCGCGCCGCACATCGCGATCTCGCGCGACTACCTCTTGATGATCGTCGCGATCCTCGGCACCACGATCTCGCCGTATCTGTTCTTCTGGCAGGCCGCGCAGAACGCCGAGCAGGAGGAGCACGATTCGCCTAACGGAGGGCGGCGGCGGCCGCGGTGGGCGGTGCATCGCTCGCTGGCCGGCGCTGCGCGCGACGTGGAGGCGGGGATGTTCGTGTCGCAGGCGATCATGTACTTCATCATCCTGACGACGGGGGCGACGCTCCACGCGTCGCACCCGGTGATCGACAGCGCGTCGCAGGCCGCCGCCGCGCTGAAGCCGCTTGCCGGATCCGCCGCCACCGCGTTGTTCGCCGCCGGGATCATCGGCACCGGGCTGTTGGGCGTGCCGGTGCTGGCTGGGTCGGCGGCCTACGCGTTAGGCGAAGCCGCGGTGTGGCGGACGGGCATGGACGAGACGCCGCGCAGCGCCGGTCCGTTCTACGCCGTGATGGCCGCCGCGATGTTGTTGGGCATGGGGCTCGCGTTCGCGCACCTGAACGCCATGCGGCTCTTGGTGTGGTCGGCCGTGGTGAACGGGCTGCTGGCGCCGCCGCTGGTCATCGTGATTCTCATGATCTGCAACAACCGCGCGGTGATGCGCGAGCATCGGAGCGGCTGGGGGCTCAACCTGCTCGGCGGCCTGGTGGCGCTGCTGATGTCCGGCGCCGCGGTCGGCCTCATCATCTCGTGGATGGGCGCCTAACGGTACCGCGGGATCAGTGAATGGAGGTGATATCGATGACGCCGGCGGTGTGTCCCATTCCGTACCGGATCGTGGCATCGCCGACGTCCAGAAAGCGGATGGAATCGATTTCGTGGACTGGCACCTGCCGCAAGGTGTCGAACGCACCGAAGAACATGCCATCGATGAACACTTCCGGCTGCGCCGGCGAGTCCAGGAGGATGCTCGTTTGACCACGGTTGGTGAGGAAGGACGGTCTCAGGATTGAAATCGCGGTGTACACGTCGCGATCGTCGTATTTGCGCAGCTCCTTGGAGGTGATCGGGCTCACCTCGCCGGACGGCGCAGCGATGGTTCCGGAGGAGCCCACGCGATGAGCGCAGCCCGTCGTTACCGTTAGGCAGAGACACGACAGCGTCGCTGCTGCCGCGCACATCGCCGTACGACCTGTCTTCGACACGATGCCTGGCACTCGACCGCTCCGGGGCGGAGCCTTCCCTATGACTATGCGGTTCCTGGCCGCCGCCCGCAACCTCCGTCCAACGGAAAAAAGGCGCGGCCCCGGCCGACATGGCCGGGGCCGCGCAGAACCAACGACAACCGCGTGCTAGTTGGAAGAGCAGGTCTGCGTAAGGCCAGCTTGACCGCCGCGGGCATCGACTTCCCCCTGTGGGAGCGGGATGTTCTCCAACGGGCCTAACTTATTCTCGAGCCCGAGACCGACGGGCGGATCGTTTCCGTTCAGCTTGCCGAACAACCGCGCGTCCAGCCAACGATCGCCGCTCTGCCAGAGCAGCGAGTACCGCTTCTCATAGAGAATCTGATTCAAAATGTCCGTCGCCGAGCTCAACGACTTGGCGGCAAGACCGCCGTCGTTCGTCCGGATGAAGTTGGCCAGTGCCAGCGCCTGCGTGAGGTGCCCCTGACCCCAATCCACCTCGGCCTTGAGGAGGATGAGCTCCTTGTTGAGCAGGATCGGCGTCGGCGTCGTGGGCGAGTTGTACAAGTCGAACGTGATATCGGACGACACGCCCGCGTTAATAAGGTTCTTTGTCGACACGACGTCGCGGGTGACCCGGTGATCGCCCGGGTCGGCTTCGGACTCGACACGGGGATTGGTACGGAACGTCGTCGAGCTCGGGTCACCGAACATGCCGCTCACAGCGTCACCGGTGTTGGTACTGTAGACGTACACCGGGCCGATGTTCAGGTTAGCGGCGTTCGTCGTATCCAGAAACGAGGCCGCGAGATCGGCGTCCGCGGCGGACAGGGCATCCTGATCGATCGTGCCGCTCGCCGCAAAATCACGGAACGCGAGGTACACGTTCGTCTTCGCAGCAAGCGCTCGGTTGAACGTGGCGAACGAGGCCGGATCGTCGAAGCCGACAAAGCCAGATGGCAAGACGAACGGGAACGAAGAGCCCGCACCGGCCTGCAGCTGAGCGTTACCGGAATCAAGCAGCGCCACGATGGATCGGAGCGCATCTGCCTTGCAGACCAGCGGCGCCGGCGGCTGCGTGGGCGGAATGTCTACGGCGATCGGGATGCCCGCCGTGTCACGCGTCTCGACAGCCCGAAGGTACTCCAACGCCTTCATTGTCCGGAGGTAGCCTTCCGACGACTGCACCTCGTCGGCCGACAAGATATTGGTTGCCGGGTCGACGCCCGCGATGCCGTCGATGCCGATGTTCGCCAACCGAACGCCGTCGTACGGCCAGAGGGCCGTGCCGAGGAAACCGCTCGGGTCGATGCTCGGTCCGAGCAATTGCGTGACCCACCGAGGTTCCGAAGTGGTGAGCTGATACGCGTCACGTCCGATAATCTCGCCGATTTGGATCTCGGCCTCATTGCGTCCGCGATCTGCGCTCAACACACCGACAGCGAGTGCTGATACCTGCGTTCGCGAGGTGATCTTCGAGAATCCCGTGATGCTCGCGTTGTTCAGGTCGGGTCGATTGACGTCCGTACACGCCGCGACCGTGAGCACGCCAAGCGCCAGGGCGATATGGCGGAATTGCATAACTCTCCTGCTACGCGAGAGGAAAGCCGCTGGGGACAGGAATGATGTGCGCATTAGAAGTCCACCCCGACCGTGAAGAAGAAGCTGCGCGACGGGGGATACGGTGCGACGTCCTGACCGCGGTTGATGTTCTGGTTACCGAAGTTGCTGACTTCCGGATCGAGACCCTTGTAGGGCGTCCAGGTGATGAGGTTCCGTCCACTGGCCTCGAGACGGACCGACGACGCTGCGTTGCCGAAGACGTTGTGTACGAGCGTCGACGGCAGTTCGTACGAGAGCGTGAGCTCACGCAGCTTCACGAACGACGCATCCTGGATGTAGGCAGTCTCACCAGCGAAAAAGTCGTTGGCGCGGGCTGTAGATGCTGCGACGTCACCGGCCGTGCCGTTCAGATCGTAGAGCGCCTGCGTCAAGTTCACCGCGTCGCCGCCATGGTGCCAATCGAACAGGCCATAGAGGTGCACCGGGCCGACCGCGAAGTCACTGGAGAAGCCCATGACGTACTTCGGTTGGGCATCGCCCATCTGGACCAGGTTACCGGCGGAGTCGAAGCCGACGAGCTGCGACGGCGAGCGACCCTGCTGGATGAAGCCCTCGCCGAACACGGCCGCGAATGCGTTAGGCGCCTCGAATGCCGGCACCGGAAGATTCGTGACCGTTCCTTCGTTGCGGCTGAACGTCACGCGCGCATTCCACGTGAAGTCCTTGCTCTGAATCGGGAAGCCGCTGATCGAAACTTCCGCGCCGCGGTTACGAATCGAACCACCGTTGAAAATCCGCGTGGCGAAACCGGTGCTCGGCGCCAGCGCCGCCTGCAGCAGAAGGTCAGTGTTGTCCTTCTGGTAGACGGTTGCTGACAACGAAAGCCGCGAGTTGAAGAGGCCCGCGTCAATGCCGCCCTCGAATTCCCGTTCGCGCTCGGGATGCAGATTGGGATCGGCAACCGTCCCGACCAACTGACCCGTGAGTTGTTGGTCGTTCGTCCCGCTGGCGATGGACGTGAACTTGTCGCCGTAGTTAGGCTCGTTGCCCGTCTCACCGAACGCCGCGCGAATCTTGAATTCATTGAACGCACCGAACGTCGGCAGCCTGTACGATGCCGCGAACTTCGGGAAGTAGAACATCCGGTTCACGAAGGCGTTGTTCGTGCTGCGCTGACCCAAGAGGCCGGCCGACAAATACAATCTCTGATTCATCAGAAGCACTTCTTCCTGGCCAAACAGCGCCAGCGTCCGCGTCGACTGACGATTCTCGAAGACGTTCACAGCCGAACCGCTGTTGATGCTCGACTGAGAGGCCAACAGGTTCTGCGTCACCACGTTGGTCGTCGACAAGTCATCATAGCCACGCCGGAAACCGAGTGACGAGGTGGCCGAAAATCCGTTGTCGCCGTTCAACCATTGGTGCTTGAGGGTCAGTGCGATCGGCGCACGCGTCTCGTCGGCATTTTCGTCAGTCGCGGTGCCATCCAAGCCGTCCGCGGGCTCATAGTAGAGCGACGGCGGCGAATAGATGCTGGAGTTGTAGGCGTAGTGGTCGATGCCTAAATCGAGAATCGCCTGCAAGCTCTGCGGCCCGCTGGTGAAGACCGTGTACGTCGCGTCCACAGAGCCGAGGAAGCGGTACACATCCTCTGGCGTGCGCACCAGCGCAATCGTCTGCAACGGGTTGCTGCCATTGCTGAGGAACGGGTTTACCGGATAGATGCCGTTCTTTGGCTGGAAGTCGAAAAACGTCGGCGTCGCCGAGAACACGACGTACGGGCTCACGTTCACGTTGTCGTTGTTGGTGATGCCGCGCTTCGTGAGCGAGTGAATCAGGTTTGTGTTGACCTGGATTTGCAGTTTCGACCCGATCTGCTGCGTCAGGTTCGCGCGGAGCGACTGCTTGTCGTACCCGGTGTTCTTCATGATGCCGTTGTCGTGCGAATTCAACCCGGACACGAAGTACTGGGTGTTCTCGCTGCCGCCGCTCACGCTGAGGTCCGTCTCGTAGGACAGGCTCTTGTCGCCGAACGCTTCTTGTTGGAAGTCGTGGAAACCGCCGTTGTCCTGGAACCACTGCTCCACGGTGGCGGTGTCAATCGACTTGCCGACGAACGCCTCGGCATCGGCCAGCGAGAACCGCCGCAGGTTGAGCGTGTTCGAGAGACGGTTGCTGCCCACGCGCTGCGTGAATGAGAAGTGCGGCTTCCCTGCTTGTCCGCGCTTCGTCGTGATCACGACCACGCCGTTAGCCGCTTCGGATCCGTAGATCGCAGCCGCGGACGGTCCCTTCAAGATTTCGATGCTTTGGATGTCGGACGGGTTCAAGTCCGCGATACGATTGACGCCGTTGTCCTGATTGGAGGCGCCCATACCGCCCGCTGAACCGGTGATGGCGTTCATTCCGTTCTCGATGGTGGTGTTCGAGATCGGCAAGCCGTCTACCACGTACAGCGGCTCGGAGTTGCCGAAGATCGACGTGACACCACGCATTTGGATCTGCATACCGCCGCCCGGTGCGCCGGAGTTCGACGAGATCGTCGCGCCGGCCACCTTGCCGGTGAGCGCGTCGTCGAGCGTTGCCGCATGCGTGTGCGAGATGTCTTCGGCGCCCACCTGACCGACATCGTTAGCCAGGTTCGCACGCGACACCTGCGTCGCTTGACCGGTGATCACCATCTGGCTCAACTCGAGGACGTCGGCCTTGAGCTTGATGTTGACTTCGCTTTGATCAGGACCGACGGTAACGCTGACGGCTTGGTAGCCAATGCGCCGCGCGTCGAGCGTGATCGCGCCCGCCGGCGCGTTGGTGATGGTGAATTTTCCAGAGGCGTCGGTGTAGGCGCCGATCGGTGCGCCTTTCACTGACAGGCGGACGGACAGGATCGGCGCGCCCGACTCGACGTCGACCACAGTACCGTGTACTGCCCGCTGAGCGAGTGCGGCTGGGCTGCACATGAAACTGAGCAGCGCCGCAAGTTTAAGGACACGACAGGTTCGCACGTAACCTCCTGCATGCGGGAGAGAGAGGAGAGAGCCTACGTCGTTCTCCCAACGAGTAGACCTGGAAATGGCGACGTTAAGGACACGTCACCACTTCGTCAACACTCACCAATCTCAACAGGAAGCTTTGTCAGGGCTACAAACGCACGTCCGGCCCCCTTGTAGGAGGCCGGACCGAGGTTAGCGAAACGTCAGTGTATTGCGAGATCGTGTCGCTTACAGCGACAGGAGATACTGGACAAGATCCGCCTTCTGCTTGTCGGACAGATTGAGACCCTTGGCCGTGTCGTAGCGGTTGACGACATCGAGCAACGTCGCCGCGCTGCCGTCGTGGAAATACGGCGGGTGCTGCCACACACCGCGCAACGGCGACGTGCGCCACAACTTGGTGGCGCTGCGCTCCGCGTACTGCGGATCGGTCGGGATCTCCGACTGCTTGTGCAACCGTAGGTTGGCATCGGTGAACGACGACCCCGAGTGACACTGGGTGCAGTTGCCCGGTCCCTGGAAGATGAGCTTGCCACGCGCGGCCGCTGCGGCGTCGAACGAGCCGGCCGGCGGAGCGGGCGCCGCGATGCTGAGCTGATACGCCTGCAGCGCCGGCAGCTTTGACGCGACCAGATCCGGCGACTGTACGACGTTGATGCCGAGTCGTGGTTCCGAGAAGGAGCCCTGACCGTGCATCTGCGTGACGGCGACGTACCGGTTCCAGTACTCGACCTGCTGGCCATCGCCGGTGAATGTCACGCTGTTGATGCCGGCCAGTCCGTACGCGGGGGGAATCACCGCGGGGCCGTTGATGCCGTCGAAGTTGAACCGCGCATCGTACTTGCCCGGGCCCCACGAGTTATAGACCTGCTTCTGCGCCGCGGTGAGCGCCGGCGAGAGCGCGATGATCGCGCCCGGGTTGAGATCTCGGTTAGGCCAACCGTCCAGCCGCGAGCCGATGCCCGGGGCGATGCGGTTGTCGACGGTCGAGTGGCACAAGGCGCACGTGATGCCGACCTTGGTGATGTTGTTGTTGGAGTCGACCGTGGCTTGCAGACCGACCACAGCGTTGAGCTTGAGCAGCGTGACCGTGGTGGCGGGGCTATGGAGATCCACCTGTCCGGCTTCGATCGCCTGCAGCACGGGGGCGGGCAGCGCGTCGGCGTCGACCTTGAGTCCGACCGACAGCGCGGTGGTGGGATCGACGGCAGTCTGGATGACGGTGTTCATGTGGAGCGTGTCGGTCCAGAACTTCTCGTCGCCGTACGTGTCGAACCGGAAGATCTGCTGGCCTTGCGCGATCAATTCCGGCGAGGGCCTTGTTGGCGAGCTGGTTCCACAGGCCAAAGGCACAACCATCGCGACGCCCGAGACCACCCAGCGCCTAATGTGTCGAGCTCGGGGCTCTTGGGCCCGGGAGAGAACGCGCATAGTACACCCCGCGGAATCGAGAAACTCCTCTAGTTCGTGACATTCTAACTCGATGGAATACATCCAATTAGAGAAATCACAAGAAAATCATTGTCTTATTGTGTATGATCCCGGCGCGCGCGGCAAGCGAGGCGGGGTGAGATGACCCGCCCAACACGCGCCCTACCGGTTTTGTGGGGTGAAAATCCGGCCGCTCTTACTCGATCGCGGCCCGCATCCGCGCCAGACCCGACTCCAGCCCCGGCATCGACACCGCGCCGATCGAGAACCTGAACCACCCGCCGTCGTCCGGAACCCCGAACGCCTGGAACGGGATCACCGCGAGTCCAGCCTCCTGCAGCAGATAGCGACGCACCTCTTCGCTCCCATGCAGCGTGCGGCCGTCACGCGTGAGCCGGCCGTCTAACCGCAGCTGCACACTACCATATATGGTGGCGGTCGGCGGCAACGACGCCACCGGAAGCCCGTCGGCCGCCATCGACTCGCACGCCTTGTGGATCGCGCCCAACCGCGCCGCGATCGCCGCGAGCATCGCCTGATGGAACGTGTCGATTGCTTCGGCGTCGCCTAACAATCGCGATGTGGCGATCTGCGCCGCGCGCGGCGCCCACGCCCCAACATGACTCAGGAAATCCGCCATGTGCCGCACGACGTCCGCCGGCGCGGTCACCCACCCCACGCGCACGCCCGTCGCCGCGAACGCCTTCGAGATCGCATCCACCGTGATCACGTACGGCGCGACCTCGGGACACACGATACTGGGATGCACGTGGCGCGTCTCGCCTAACGTCAACATCCAGTACACCTGGTCGTACAGCAGGAACAGCGGACGCTGCGCCGGACTGCGCCGCGCATTCTCCTCCACCACCAGCTCGCAAATCGCCCGCAACGTGCCGGCGTCGAACGCGGTCCCCGACGGATTGAGCGGCGAATTGAGCACGAGCAGCCTCGCGCCACGCACGGGTCCCTCGAGCGAGGCACGCGTCGGCAAAAACGAATCCGCCGCCGAACACACCACGGGCCTCGGCGTCGCGCCTACGATCTGGCAGTAGTCCGCGTTGTTCCACGACGGCACGGGATACACCACCGCGTCACCCGGATCGAGCACTGTGCGATACGCCGCGTAAATCGCCGGACGCGCGCCCGACGCGATCAGCACGTTCTCCGACGCCACCTCGAGACCCAGCCTCTGCCGATAAAACGTCGCGACCGCGCTCCGCAACTCGGGCAATCCACTCGACGGCGTATAGTTCGTCTCGCCGGCACGCAGCGCTTCCTGCATCCCGGCCACCAGCTCCGCCGGCGCCGGAAACTCCTTCGGGCTGAAATCACCAACGGTCAGGTTGCAAATCGACCGGCCCGCAGCCGTCAGCTCGCGAATCTCGGCGGCAATTCTGAGAATCGCCGACGCACGAAGCGATGCGGCCGCACGCGACACGCGCGCCGGCGCCTCGCCCGACACAGGCGAACGATCGGCACCAGGTGTTGTGGCAACGGCCATTTCCGGGGAAGCGTGAATCGTCATTCTGCTCTCGAGAACGGGTCGATCCTGTGAGCCACACGGCGGCTCGCATGAACCTAAGCCATGGGATCGCGGCCCGCGACTCGGAATGGCGAGGCTCCCCACGCGCCCCCTAACGGCACTCTGACCTCGTGTCCGCCTTCCCGGCCGGGGCCAGAGTCACTACTATGGAATCCGCGACGGGCGATTTGCGCCCGCCTACCTACCGGGTGCGCTCCGAGCGGACGCCTTCAATGATTCGTTTTCACACGCTTGGCGGACTCGATCTGCGCGACGAGAACGGGCAACAGCTCCTCTCGATCCTGCGCCAGCCCAAACGATTGGCGTTGCTGGCGTATCTGGCTATCGCCGCACCAACCGGTTATCGCCGTCGCGACACGATCCTCGGGCTGCTCTGGCCCGAGCTCGATGAAGAGCGCGCACGCAGCGCCCTCCGCCAAGCGGTTCACTTCCTCCGCCGCACGTTAGGCGCCGACGTCATTCAGGGACACGGAAGCGAAGACCTCGGACTCGGCGACGCAAGTTTTTGGTGCGACGCGCGAGCTTTCGATGATGCCCTCGCGCGCGGAGCGCCCGCGGAAGCGCTGGAGCTGTATGGTGGCGACCTGTTGGACGGCTTCTTCGTCACCGGTGCGTCGAGCGAGTTCGAGGAGTGGCTGGCGCTCGAGCGCGCGCGGCTGCGGCACCAGGCCATCGAGTCGTCGTGGGCGCTCACCGACCATTTCGAGGCCGCCGGCTGCGGCACCGAAGCCGCCCGCTGGGCCCGCTGGGCTGCCGCCCGCTCGCCCGACGACGAGCGCACGCACCGCCGGCTCATTGCGTTGCTCGACCGGCTCGGCGACCGCACCGGAGCGCTGCGCGCGTACGAGGAATTCGTGCGGCGCGCGCGCGAAGAATTCGACGCCGAACCCTCGGCGGAGACGCAAGCGCTGGTCGCCGCGATCCGCGCACGCACGGTGCCCGGCGCCGCGACCGTCGACGCGCCGGCGGCACCTGCACGCGTCGCGACCGTCCCGCCGACACCGCCTAACGAGACCGCCGCCGAGTCGGGGGGCCGAGCGTTGGAGCAAGCGGCGGTCGAGGACGGCGCGCCGGCCGCCGTGTCGCCGCGGCCCCGGCGGCCGTGGCTCGTCGCCGCCTCCGTGCTCGTGGTCGCCGGCGCCGTGGTCTTCGCCACGCGCGCGCTGCGCGGCGTGGACACGCCGCCTAACGCAGCCGCCGGCATCGTGGACGGCGCGGCGCCGGGCGGCCGCCGCTCGCGCGCGCCGCGGCTCGCCGTTACCACGTCATCGCCGATCGCCGCCCGGTTCTTCGACGCCGGGCTCCGCGCGTTGTACGACCAGGGCGACCTGCGCGTGGGGCGCTCGATGTTCCTCAATGCGTTAGGCGAAGACACCGCGTTCGCCATGGCGGCCTTCTACGCGGCGCAGTGCGCCACCGAATTGGGATCGCCCGAGGGCCCGGCGCTGATGGTGCGCGCGATGCGTCTCGCGCCGCGCGCCAGCGAACGCGAGCGGCTCCTCATCACCGCGGCGTGGTCGTCCGCGACCAACGATCCCAACCGCATGGAGATCGCCGAGTTGCTGGCGACGAGGTACCCGCTGGAACCGGAAGGCCACGTGGAGCTCGGCGCCGCGCTGTCCGCGTCCGGCGACTTCCTTGCCGCCGTGCCGCACTTGCGACACGCGATCGACATGGACACCGATGCCGTGATCGCCGCGCAACCGCTCTGCGCGGCGTGTGTCGCGTTCGACAACCTCGTCGAGGCGTACCTTCTCGCCGACTCGCTGGATGCGGCGGAGCGCGTGGCGCGCGAATGGGTGCACCGGCAACCGAATTCGCGCGCGCCGTGGTCGGCGCTGGTGGGCGTGCTGGGGCGTGAAGGCCGGGAAGCCGAAGCCGATTCGGCCGAGCGTGAGGCGGGCACGATCGATCCGGCGGAAGACGTCACCCTTCAAATGGCGGTGAGCGCCATCCACGCCGACAACTGGGACAACGCAGACGAGCTACTGTCGGCGCAGCTCAAGGCGGCGACGCCGGCGGAGGCGGAGCGGGTACTCTGGTGGCTGGTGATCGTGCGCCGCAACGAGGGCCGGTTAGGCGACGCGCTCGCCGCGGCGCACGCGTTCCTCGCCTTGGATCCACAGTCGGAGCTGGCCGGGATCGCGGAAGCGCAGGTCTTGTTCGAGCAGGGGCGCGACCGTGCCGCGGCGCACATCTTCGACTCGCTGGCGACGGTGCTCCCGTCGCCCGCGCCTAACGCACCGGGGTCGATGGCGCGGCAGCGCAGCTGGATGCTGACCCATGCCGGCACGGCATGGGCGGCGGCCGGCGACACGGTGCAGTTGGCACGCATGGCCGACTCGGTCGAGGGATCGGCGCGGCTCAGCTCGTACGGCCGCGATTGGGCGCTGCCGCACTACCTGCGCGCACTGTTGTGGAAAGCCCGCGGCGACCCGGCGCGGTCGCTCAGCGAGCTGTCGCGCGCGATCTACTCGCCGAGCGAGGGTTACTCTCGCGCCAACTTCGAGCTCGCGCGTGCCTGGTTAGGCGCAGGCCAGCCGCAGCGGGCCATCGCGATTCTCAACTCGGCGCTGCGCGGTCCCGTCGAAGCGTCGGCGTACTACTTGACCCGCACCGAAATCCACGAGCTGCTCGCGCAGAGCTTCGAGCAGGCGGGTCTCGCCGACAGCGCGGCCGCGCAGTACGCGATCGTCGCGCGCACGTGGAAGAACGGCGATCCGGGCTTTCGCCGTCGCGCCGCGAATGCGGAAGCGGCCGAGCGCCGCCTCGCATCCGGCCGCGGCACGGCGGCACACGCGCGCTCGGCTCGGCAGGCGGAGACGGCGGTTACCATCCGTTAGGCATAGGGACCTGTCTCGTGATTCGATTTCGCGCGCCGCTCCTCGTCGTCACGCTGCTCGCGCCGGTCGCAGCCCTTCCATCGTGTGCCGGCGCGCCGTCGGCGCCGGCCAGCTCCGGCACGCGATCGAATCCGTTGCTCGAGACGACGTCCGCGACGCCATAGGAGGAAAAGCGGGTCTCCGGACGTCCGTGAGAGTCCGGGCGGACCCGCGACGTGAAACAATTGCGGACGGACCACCGTCCCGTGTAAAGTAGGACGCCGCGCCCCGCTCACCTCGATCGCCACCGAACGAAGGAGACGCACGAATGTTCACTTCCCCACGTATCGCGCGATTGGTCG
>Ga0134125_10005201_pt1 | contig 14800 bp, 12 predicted proteins | sample KB31751_FD_96464 | JGI IMG/M metagenome (GOLD analysis project Ga0134125, IMG submission 96464) | Terrestrial soil microbial communities with excess Nitrogen fertilizer from Kellogg Biological Station, Michigan, USA - KB3-175-1 | ecosystem: Environmental > Terrestrial > Soil > Unclassified ... | reverse complement strand
TCTTCCTGCTTGGAGCCCGTGCCGCCCATCTTGAACTTGTTGGGACCCGCCTTCTTGATGGCGTCGATGTAGTCCTTGGGCGTCTTGTACGGGGTGTCGGCGTTGACCCACAGCACGAACTCGTCCAGCGCCATCATCTCGACGGGGGTGAGGTCCTTCCAGCTGAAGGGCACGCCGGTGGCGAGCGGGGTGGTGAAGAGGTTCGAGAGCGTGATCACGATCTTGTGGCCGTCGCCCTTGGAGTCCTTCACGTCCAGGAAGCCCTCCGCGCCCGCGCCGCCGCTCTTGTTCACGACGACCATCGGGACCTTCATCAGGTTGTGCTTGGCGACGATCGACTGGATGAGGCGGGCCATCTGGTCGGCGCCGCCGCCGGTTCCCGCGGGCACGACGAACTCCACGGTCTTGCTGGGTTCCCACGCGAGGGCGGGCCAGGTCGCCACGAGCGCGAGGCCGGCGAGCGCGGCAAGGCGGATGCGGCTTAGGAAGGGACGCGTCATTTATCTCTCCTCGGAGTTTTTGGAATGTTCCGGCTGCTGCTTGCCGCCAGCGCGCCCGGCCGGAGGCGCGCGGTTGCCAGGGTGATAGCGCATCATGCGCCTTTCGGTACCCCCGCATGGCGAGCCGGGGGCCTGCATGGCTGTCTATAATTTTATCCGCGAAAGGTAGTGAGCGCAGGGACGAATGGCCTTGATTTGCATCAAGACACTGGGCAGGACGATGTGCGCGGCGGCGGCGTTCGCCGCGGCATTTGCTTGCGCCGAACCTAACGACGCCTTATTCCTGGCCGCTCGCGACGCCGCCGCGCGCGGCCAATGGCGCGCCTTGCAGGAATACCGCGACCAGCTCTCCGGCCACGTGCTGGCCGCCTATCCGGCGTACTGGCTCCTGTCGGGCAACCTCGAGCGCAGCGACCCGCGCGAGGTCCAGGACTTCCTCGCCCGCTATCCCGACTCGCCTCTTGCGGAAAGCTTGCGCCGCGAGTGGCTCCGCGTCCTGGGCGCGGGCGCGAGCTGGGAGCAGTTCCGCGCCGAATATCCCAAGGTGGGCGGCGACGATGTCGAGATCGCCTGCTATTCCTTCCAGGAGCGCCTCGCGCGCAACGACCCCGATGCCCTTCCCGAATCGCGGGCGCTCTTCGTTTCGGCCCGCGAAGTTCCCACGGCATGCGATCCGGTCTTCACCCGTGCGTTCGCCGACGGCGCGCTCACCGAGGCACAGGTCTGGGACAGGTTGCGCCGCCTCCTCGCCGCGGGGAGCGTGAAGGACGCCCGCCGCACGAACCTGCTCCTGCCGAAGAAAGTCGCGATGGTGGAGAAGGAGCTCGACCGCGCCAACGCCGACCCGCACCGCTTCCTCGTGCACGAGCGCTTCGGCAAGCGTCCGGCGCGCGATTCGCAGGAGCTGCTCCTGTTCGCCCTCGAGAAGCTCTCGCGCTCGAAGCCCGACGAGGCGGCCGAGCGCCTCGCCGAGGCCTCGCCCCGCCTCACGCTCGACGAGGTTCAGTTCGCATGGGGCCAGGTCGCGCTCCAGGCGGCGCTCTCGCACAATCCGCGCGCCCTCGAGTGGTACGGCGAGGCCGATGCCGCCGGCCTCACCGATTCGCAGATCGCGTGGCGCGCCCGAGCCGCGTTGCGCACGGGCGACTGGAAGGAAGTCCTGTCCTCCATCCAGGCCCTCTCCCCGCAGGAGGCGCGCCAGCCCACGTGGCGCTACTGGCGCGCGCGGGCGCTGCGCAACCTGGGGGCGAAGGAAGCCGCGGACGGGTTGCTGAAAGGCCTCGCGAAGGAGCAGAACTTCTACGGGCTGCTCGCCGCCGACGAGCTGGGAATCCCCGTGGTGCCCAGCTGGGACGGATGGCGCCCCGAGGCCGCCGACCTGGAGCGCGTGCGCGCGATCCCAGGCATCCGGCGCGCGCTCGAGCTGCACCGCCTGGGGCTCGACAACGAAGCGGTGCGCGAGTGGCTCTGGGTCACGCGAAACCTCGACGACCGCAGCCTCCTCGCGGCCGCCGAGCTCGCGCGCCAGGCGAACGAGCCCGACCGCGCGATCAACATCGCCGACCGCACAGTGCAGCTGCACGACCTCGCGCAGCGCTTCCCGACGCTCCACCGCGAGGCGCTCGCGGCCGCGGCGAAGCAGAACGACCTGGACGAGGCGCTCGTGTACGGGATCATCCGCCAGGAGAGCCGCTTCAACACCGACGCGCGCTCGAGCGCCGGCGCCATGGGCCTCATGCAGCTCATGCCCTCGACGGCGCGCTGGGTGGCGCGCCAGACCGACGTGAAGCCTTTCCGCACCGACATGCTTGCTTCACCCGAGACCAACGTGCAGATGGGCACGTACTACCTGCGGCGCGTGATGAACGCCCTGGGCCACCCGATCCTCGCGACCGCGGCCTACAACGCGGGGCCGGGACGGGCAAGGCGCTGGCTCGACGAACGCCCGCTCGAAGGCGCCATCTACACGGAGACCATTCCCTTCAACGAGACCCGCGAGTACGTGAAAAAGGTCTTCACCAACGCGTGGTACTACCGGCACCGCCTCACCGGCAAGACCGTGGGCATGCGCGAGCTGCTGGGCACCGTGCCCGGCAGCGCCGCCGAGCCCGCGGTGGCCGCCAACATTCCCTGAAAGCGCCAGAGATGGACATCCAGAGCGTTTGCATCGTCGGCGGCACCGGTTTCGTCGGCCGCTCCATCGCGGAGCAGGCCGTCGGCCGGGGCTTGCGGGTGCGCGTGCTCACCCGCAGCGAGCCGCGCGCGAAAAACCTCCTCGTGCTCCCGACGCTCGAGGTGATGGTCGCCGATCCCCACGACGAGAAGGCCCTGCAGCGCGCTTTCGACGACATGGACGCGGTCGTGAGCCTCGCCGGGATCCTCCACGAGGGCGGCCACGCCACGTTCGAGCGCGTGCACGCGGAGCTTCCCCGCAAGATCGTGAAAGCCTGCAACGCTTCCGGCGTGCAGCAGCTCCTGCACATGAGCGCGCTCGGCGCCGACCCCGCGGGGCCCAGCGACTACCAGCGCTCCAAGGCCGCGGGGGAATCGGCGGTGCGCGAAGCGGGCGCGACGCTCGCGTGGACGATCTTCCGCCCCTCGGTCATCTTCGGGGAGCACGACCATTTCCTGAACCTCTTCGCCTCGCTGGTGCGCCTCTTCCCGGTGGTCCCGCTCGGGGGAGCGAAGGCGCGCTTCCAGCCCGTGTGGGTCGAGGACGTCGCGCGCGCTTTCGTGGGCTCGCTGGGCGACGGCGAAGTGGCCGGGCGCACGTTCGCGCTATGCGGCCCGAGCGTCTACACGCTCGCCCAGCTCGTGGAGTTCGTCGCCGCGTCCGTGGGCCGCCGCCCGATCGTCGTGCCCCTCGCGCCCGCGGCCGCCTCGCTGCAGGCCTTCTTCCTCGAGCACCTGCCGGGCAAGCTCATGACGCGAGACAATCTCGCCTCGATGCGCGTGGACAACGTGTGCGCGGACCCCTGGCCGCGGCACCTGGGCTTTTCCCCCTCGTCCCTGGAGGCGGTCGTGCCCGAATATCTCGCCGACGCCACGAGCCGCGCGAAGTATCCCCGCTATCGGCACTTCGCCGGCCGCGGATGAAGACCTACGCGGTGGGCGGCTCGGTTCGCGACGAGCTGCTGGGGCTCGCGATCCAGGACCGCGACTACGTCGTGGTGGGCGCCGACCCCGCCGAGATGCTCGCCCGCGGCTTCAAGGCCGTGGGCGCGGATTTCCCGGTGTTCCTGCACCCCGACACCCACGAGGAATACGCGCTCGCGCGCACCGAGAGGAAGACCGGCCCCGGATACAAGGGCTTCGCCTTCCACGCCGCGCCCGACGTCACGCTCGAGCAGGACCTCCTCAGGCGCGACCTCACCATCAACGCCATGGCGCGCGGCGAGGACGGCACGCTCGTCGATCCCCACGGCGGCAAGCGCGACCTCGAGGCGGGGATCCTGCGCCACGTGAGCGAAGCCTTCGCCGAGGACCCGGTGCGGATCCTGCGCGTGGCGCGCTTCGCCGCGCGCTTCGGCTTCGCCATCGCGCCCGAGACCGAGGCGCTCATGCGCCGCATGGTGGACTCGGGCGAGGCCGATGCGCTCGTGCCCGAACGCGTCTGGCAGGAGCTCGCCCGCGGCCTCATGGAGAAATCGCCCTCGCGCATGCTCGCCGTGCTTCGCGACTGCGGAGCGCTCGCGCGCGTGCTGCCGGAGGTGGACCGCGCCTACGATCGTCCCGACGTGCCCGAGCGGCTCGCCCATCGCGTCGACGAGGCCGCCGCGCGCGGCTACGGGCTCGCGGTGCGCTTCGCGCTCCTCGCGCTCGATCTCTCCATCGAGGACATCGCCTCGCTCGCGGCTCGCGTGAACGCGCCCAACGATTGCCGCGACCTGGCGCGCCTTGCCTCGTGCGAGCGCGACGAGGTGCGCCGCCCGGATCTCGATGCGGAATCCACGCTCGCGCTCCTCGAGCGCTGCGACGCCTTCCGCCGCGGCGATCGCCTCGAGAGGCTGCTCGAGGTGGCCGAGTGCGATGCGTTGCCGGCGAGCGTCGGCGCGGCGCGCAAGTTCCTTCTGGCGGCGCTCGCCGCCGCGCGCGCCGTCGATGCGGGCGCCGCCGCGCGCGCCAATCCCGGGGACGTGCCGGGCGCCGTGCGCCGCGCGCGCACCGCCGCCATCGCCTCGCTCCAGCCGCCCACCGGTTTCTAGGCGATCGCGCCGACCAAGTAGAATCGGGCTGCAGCATCGGAGCGGCCCCGAAAAACACCCCTGGCGAGAGAAGAATGACCGCACAGACGATCGGCATTCCAAAGGAAGTCTTTCCCGGCGAAAAGCGCGTGGCCACCGTCCCCGAGGTGGTGCCCAGGCTCGCGAAGCTGGGGTTCGGCGTGATCGTGCAATCGGGCGCGGGCGCCGAGGCGAGCCTCTCCGACGAGGCCTACGCGGCGGCCGGCGCCACGGTCGTCCCCGACGCGGCCTCCGTGTGGTCGAAGGCCGACATCGTCTTCAAGGTGCGCGCGCCCTCGGCCGACGAGGTCCGGTCGATGCGCGAGGGCCAGGTCCTCGTCTCGTTCATCTGGCCCGCGCAGAATCCCGACCTCATGGCGAGCCTCGCCGCGCGCAAGGTGACGGTGCTCGCCATGGACAGCGTGCCGCGCATGTCGCGCGCGCAGAAGATGGACGCCCTCTCCTCGATGGCCAACATCGGCGGCTATCGCGCGGTGATCGAGGCGGCCCACGAGTTCGGGCGCTTCTTCACCGGGCAGATCACCGCGGCGGGCAAGGTTCCCCCGGCCAAGGTGTTCGTGATCGGCGCGGGCGTCGCGGGGCTCGCGGCGATCGGCGCGGCCGTGGGCCTGGGCGCCATCGTGCGCGCCAACGACACGCGCCCCGAGGTGGGCGACCAGATCAAGTCCCTGGGCGGCGAATTCGTGCCCGTCGACTACGTGGAGGAAGGCACCGGCGTGGGCGGCTACGCCAAGGTGATGAGCGAGGGCTTCCAGAAGGCGCAGCGCGAGACGTTCGCGAAGCAGGCGAAGGAAGTCGACATCATCATCACCACCGCGCTCATTCCCGGCAAGCCTGCCCCCAAGCTCATCACCGCGGAGATGGTGCGATCGATGAAGCCGGGAAGCGTCATCGTCGACATGGCCGCCGAGCAGGGCGGCAACTGCGAGCTCACCGAGCCGGGCAAGGTCGTCGTGAAGCACGGCGTCACGATCATCGGCTACACGGACCTCCCGAGCCGGCTCGCCACGCAATCGTCCACGCTCTACGCGACCAACCTCTTCCGCCTCTCCGAGGACCTCTGCAAGAAGAAGGACGGCGTCTACGACGTGAACATGGACGACGACGTGATCCGCGGCGCGACCGTCATCAAGGATGGCGCCGTGACCTGGCCGCCGCCACCGCCGAAGCTCTCCGCCGCGCCGCCCAAGCCCGCCGGGGCTGCGCCCGCGGCGCCCCCGCCCAAGGCCCACGGCCACGGCACGGCGAGCGCGCCCATGGCGCCGCGCACGCTCGCGATGATGTTCGTCGCCGGCGCGGTCCTCTTCTCGCTCATCGGCGCCTACGCCCCGCCCGCGTTCCTCGGCCACTTCACGGTCTTCGTGCTCGCCTGCTTCGTGGGCTACATGGTGGTGTGGAACGTGACGCCGGCCCTGCACACGCCGCTCATGAGCGTGACCAACGCCATCAGCAGCATCATCATCATCGGGGCGCTGGTGCAGATCGCGCCGCCCGGCGAGGGAGCCAGGCCCGAGATCATCCGCTGGCTCGCGGTGGCGGGCATCGCGCTCACGGCGATCAACATGTTCGGCGGCTTTGCGGTCACGCAACGCATGCTGTCCATGTTCCGGAAGTAGGAGGCAGACATGTCCCCCAGCATGGTGGCCGTCGCCTACATCGCCGCGATCATCCTCTTCATCCTCAGCCTGGGCGGGCTCTCGAGCCCCGAGTCCTCGCGCCGCGGAAACCTCTACGGAATGATCGGCATGGCGATCGCGGTGGTCGCGACCGTGGCCGGCCGCGTGGAGCCCGCGGGCCTCGCATGGGTGGCGGCCGCGCTCGTGGCCGGGGGCGCGATCGGCCTCTACCTCGCGCGCACGGTGAAGATGACCCAGATGCCCGAGCTGGTCGCCTTCATGCACAGCCTCGTGGGCCTGGTGGCCATGATCGTGGGCTACGCGAGCTTCATCGATCCCACGGCCACCGCCGGCATGTCGGGCGCCGAGGCCGCGATCCACCACATCGAGATCTACGTGGGGGTCCTCATCGGCGCCGTGACGCTCTCGGGCTCCGTGATCGCGTTCGGAAAGCTCTCGGGGCGGATCGGCGGCAAGCCCATGCTGATTCCCGGGCGCCACTGGCTGAACCTCGCGGGCCTCCTCGTCGTCGCCTACTTCGGCTACGCGTTCCTGCGGGTGCACTCGATCGACGAAGGGATGATCCCGATCGTCGTGATGAGCGTGATCGCGCTCCTCTTCGGCGTGCACATGGTGATGGCCATCGGCGGCGCGGACATGCCGGTCGTCGTCTCGATGCTGAACAGCTACTCCGGATGGGCGGCCGCGGCCACGGGCTTCATGCTCTCCAACGACCTGCTCATCGTCACGGGGGCGCTGGTGGGCTCCTCCGGCGCGATCCTCTCCTACATCATGTGCCGCGCGATGAACCGCAAGTTCCTCGCGGTGATCTCGGGCGGGTTCGGCGGCGAATCGGCGGCGCCGAAGGCCGCCGCCGGCGGCGCGGCGCAGCCCGCGGGCGAGGTGGTCTCCGTGAGCGCGAAGGAGACCGCGGACCTGCTTCGCGAAGCCAAGAGCGTGGTGATCGTGCCCGGGTACGGAATGGCGGTGGCGCAGGCCCAGCACACCGTCTACGAGATCACGAAGAAGTTGCGCGACATGGGCAAGAACGTGCGCTTCGCGATCCACCCGGTCGCCGGCCGCATGCCGGGACACATGAACGTGCTCCTCGCCGAGGCGAAGGTGCCCTACGACATCGTGCTCGAGATGGACGAGATCAACGAGGATTTCCCCGAGACCGACGTCGCCATGGTGATCGGCGCCAACGACATCGTGAACCCGAGCGCGCAGGAAGATCCCACGAGCCCCATCGCCGGGATGCCGGTGCTGGAAGTGTGGAAGGCGCACACCTCCATCGTGATGAAGCGCAGCATGGCCTCGGGCTACGCCGGCGTGGACAACCCGCTCTTCTACAAGGAGAACAACCGCATGCTCTTCGGGGATGCGAAGAAGATGCTGGACGAGGTGCTTGCCGCATTGAACGCATGAGCGCATTCCCCGCCGATTTTCCGGCCGCGAGGAAGTGGCCGCCGCGGCATCCCGAGCGCATCCAGCTCTACTCGCTGCCCACGCCCAACGGCGTCAAGGTCTCCATCGCCCTCGAGGAGACGGGGCTTCCCTACGAGCCGCATCTCGTCGATTTCAACAAGAACGACCAGGTATCGCCGGAATTCCTCTCGCTCAATCCCAACAACAAGATTCCCGCGATCGTCGATCCCAACGGGCCGGGCGGCAAGCCCCTCGCGCTCTTCGAGTCCGGCGCCATCCTGGTCTACCTCGCGGACAAGGCTGGAAGCCTCATGCCGGAGGATCCCGCCGCGCGCTACGAGACGCTCCAGTGGCTCATGTTCCAGATGGGCGGCATCGGGCCCATGTTCGGGCAGGTCGGCTTCTTCGTGAAGTTCGCGGGCAAGGACTTCGAGGACAAGCGCCCGCGCGACCGGTACGTCGCGGAAGCCAGGCGCCTCCTCGCCGTGCTGGACAAGCGCCTTGCGGGCCGCGAGTGGATCATGGGCGGCGAATACACGATCGCCGACATCGCGACGTTCCCGTGGGTGCGCAACCTCGTGGGCTTCTACGGGGCGGGCGAGCTCGTGGAGTTCGACAAGTACGCGAACGTGAAAAGAACACTCGAGGCTTTCGTCGCGCGCCCGGCCGTGCAGGCGGGCCTGGACATTCCGCGGCGAGACTAGGCTCGCGCCTCGCGTCTACAACGTTATGTGCCTCGCCGACTGGAATCCCAGGATCGGTCCCTCGAGGTTCTTCTGGAAGCCCAGCACCTTGAACAGCTCTCCCATCTCGGAAGGGCCGATCAGCCGGTGCACGGCGCTCGTGCCCTTCAGCTTCGAGAGCGTCATCGTGGGATCGCCGGCGGAGACCAGCACCGCGAGGCCGCACGAGATGAGGAAGTAGGCCTGCGTCGTGAAGCCCACGACCTCGGCGCCGCCCTGCTCGGCCGCCCGCGCCATGGCGCTGAAATCCACGTGCGCGGTGATGTCCTGGAGCCCCGGCATGAAGAACGGGTCGCCGTGGAAGCGATGCCGGTAGTGGCAGCGCATCGTGCCCATGGAGCGCTGCGGATGGTAGAACTCGCGCTCCGGGAAGCCGTAGTCGATGAAGATCGCGAGGCCCGCCTCGAGCGATGAAGCGACGGTGCGCACCAGCGCCTCGGCGGCGAGGTTCACCTCCGAGAGATAGTCGTAGTCCCCCGGCGGGAAGACGCCGGCCGCGCGGCGCCCGAGCTCGTCCTGGGCGATCGGCTGGTCGTCGAACGCGAACCCCGCTTCCGTGAGGACCACGCCGCGCTCGAGGATCGTCTGGTCGTGGCGATGCAGCATCGAACAAGGCACCACGTCCAGCACCTCGTTGGCGATCACCATCCCGCGGATCTTCTCCGGCAGGCGATCGATCCACACGAAGCGCCCGAGGTCAGCGGGGTGGCGCTTGGCGATCAGCTCGCGCTGGCGCTCGCTCAGGTCCGGGCTCACCTCGAGCAGCAGGTAGCGCTCCGGGAGCGTGCCCTGCTCCTTCAGCGCCTCGAAGAGGTCCGCGGCGAAGATGCCCGATCCCGGTCCCAGCTCGAGGATGTCGCCGCCCACGGCCTTGAGGACGGCGCCCGCCTGCAGGGCGAAGCAGCGCGCGAACATGGGCGAGATCTCGGGCGAGGTGACGAAATCGCCTTCCGCGCCGAACTTGCGGGTGCCCGCGGCGTAGTAGCCCAGGCCCGGCGCGTAGAGCGCGAGATCCATGTAGCGCGCGAACGGGATCCATTCCCCCTCGGAGACGATCGCCTGCGCGATGTGCTCGGCCACGCGCTGCGAATGCGCGACGGCGGCCGCGTCCGGCGGAGGAAGTGCGGTTTCCGAGGAGAGCGGCATCGGGCCTTGGGCTAAACTGCGGTTTCGATTTTTCGCCGGAATATAGCATGCAGGGTAGCGCGGTCCTGGTGACGGGAGCGGCGCGGCGCATCGGCGCGGCGATCGCGCGGCGCCTGCATGCGGCCGGCGCGAGCGTGGCGCTGCATTGCAACCGCTCGCGCGAGGAGGCCGATGCGCTAGCCGCCACCCTCAACGCGGCGCGCGCCGGCAGCGCCGCGGTCGTGCAGGGCGACCTCCTCGACGTGCCCTCCCTGTCGCGCATCGTCGAGGAAGCCTCGCATGCCTTCGGGCGCCTCGACGGGCTGGTGAACAACGCCTCGTCGTTCTACGCCACGCCCTTCGGGAAGATCGGCAGCCGGGAGTGGGAGGACCTCATCGGCTCGAACCTTCGGGCGCCGCTCCTCCTCGCGCAGGCGGCGGCGCCGCGGCTTCGGGCGGCGAAGGGCGCCATCGTGAACATCGTGGACATCCATTCGGAGCGCCCGCTCAAGGATTTCGTCGTGTACTCGATCGCGAAGGCCGGGCTCGCCGGGCTCACGCGCTCCCTCGCCCTCGAGCTGGGTCCGGACGTGCGCGTGAACGGCGTGTCGCCGGGCGCGATCCTCTGGCCCGAGGGCGGCAAGCATTTCGATCCCGCCGAGAAACAGCGTATCGAGGGCCAGACCCCGCTTGGGCGCATCGGCAGCCCGGACGACGTGGCCGGCGCGGTAAAATACCTGCTCTTCGACGCGCCTTTCGTGACCGGCCAGGTCCTCGCCGTGGACGGCGGGCGCGGCATCCACCTCTAGCCATGACCGCCGCAACCGACACCCGCAAGGCCGATTTCGAGGGCGCGAAGCTCGCCAAGCGCCTGCGCCGCCTCGTGGGCCAGGCGATCGCCGACTACTCGATGATCGAGGCGGGCGACAAGGTGATGGCGTGCCTGTCGGGGGGCAAGGACAGCTACGCGATGCTCGACGTGCTGATGCGCCTTCGCGAGAAGTCGCCCGTGCCCTTCACGATCGTCGCGGTGAACCTCGACCAGCGCCATCCGGGCTTCCCCGAGCACGTGCTTCCCGACTACCTCAGGTCGATCGGCGCCGATTTCCGCATCGAGGTGCAGGACACCTACAGCGTCGTGAAGCGCGTGATCCCCGAGGGCAAGACCATGTGCGGCCTTTGCTCGCGCCTTCGCCGCGGCGTGCTCTATCGCGTGGCGGGCGAGCTGGGCGCCACGAAGATCGCGCTCGGCCACCACCGCGACGACATCCTCGAGACGTTCTTCCTGAATCTCTTCCACGGCGGGAAGCTGAAGGCCATGCCGCCCAAGCTCGTCTCCGACGACGGCAAGCACGTCGTGATCCGCCCGCTCGCCTACGTCGAGGAAGCGGACCTCGAGGCGTACGCCGAGGCCCGGAAATTCCCGATCATTCCCTGCGACCTGTGCGGCTCCCAGGACCAGCTGCAGAGGAAGCAGGCGAAGGCGATGCTGCGCGACTGGGAGAAGCAGCACCCCGGGCGCCTCGAAACCATCTTCGGTGCGCTCACCAATGTCGCGCCGTCGCACCTGCTGGACCGTTCCCTGTTCGACTTCGCAAACATCGAGGCGACCGGAGAGCCCGAACCCACGCTCATCCATTTCCGGAAGACCTCATGACACTCAAGCGATTCAACGAGACCCGAAAGATCACGTCGTTCCACCCGCCGCAAAGGACCCTCATGGGCCCCGGCCCGACGGAGATCCACCCGCGCGTGCTCACCACCATGAGCCAGCCCGCCATCGGCTACCTCGACCCCGTGTTCGTCGAGATGATGGAAGAGCTGAAGGCGCTGCTGCGCTACGTGTACCAGACGGACAACGCGCTCACGTTCCCGGTCTCGGGCCCCGGCTCGGTGGGCATGGAGTACTGCTTCGTGAACCTGGTGGCGCCCGGCACGAAGGTGATCGTGTGCAGGAACGGCGTCTTCGGCGGGCGCATGCTGGAGAACGTCGAGCGCTGCGGCGGCGTGGCCGTGGTGGTGGACGACGAGTGGGGCAGGCCCGTCGATCCGCACAAGGTGGAAGAGGCCTTCCGCAAGCACCCGGACGCGAAGGTGCTCGCCTTCGTGCACGCGGAGACCTCCACCGGGGCCGCATCGGATGCGAAGGCGCTCGCCACCATCGCGAAGAAGCACGGCGCCTTCGTCATCATGGACGCGGTGACGTCGCTGGGCGGCTCGCCCGTGCGCACCGACGATTGGGGCATCGACGCCGTGTATTCGGCGAGCCAGAAGTGCCTGTCGTGCACGCCGGGGCTTTCGCCCGTGTCGTTCTCGGAGCGCGCCGTCGGGCACGTGAAGGCGCGCAAGGACAAGATCCACAGCTGGTTCATGGACATGAACCTGCTCTCCAGCTACTGGGGCGCCACCAACCGCACCTATCACCACACGGCGCCCACCAACTCGCTCTTCGCGCTGCACGAGGCGCTCCTCCTCATCAAGGACGAGGGCCTCGAGCAATGCTGGGCGCGCCACCGCCGCCACCACCTCGCGCTGAAGGCCGGGCTGGAAGCGATGGGGCTGCGCTTCCTGGTCGAGGAGGCCTACCAGCTGCCGCAGATGAACGCGGTGCTGTGCCCCGCGGGCGTGGACGAGGAGGCTGTGAGGAAGACGCTCCTCTCGGAGTTCTCGCTGGAGATCGGCGCGGGCCTGGGGCCGCTGAAGGGAAAGATCTGGCGCTTCGGCCTCATGGGCTACTCGTGCCGGCCGGACAACGTGATGCTCTGCCTTTCGGCGCTGGGCTCTGTCCTCATGGACATGGGCCTCGCCATCAAGGTGGGCGAAGCCGAGGCGGCGGCGCACCAGTCGTACGCCGCGCAGCACGCGGCCGACGCGCAGCACGCCCGCAAGAGGGTCGCCGCGGCCTAGCTATTTCGCGGCGCCGACCACCTGGCGGAAGCGCCCCTCGAGCTGGGGATGCGAGGCGTATTGCTGCACGCTGGGCAGCACCTGCTCGAGCTGCCCGATGCGATCGCCCGCGGGCGGGTGCGTGCTCAGCATCGATGCCGCGTCCGCTCCGCCCTTGTACTGCGCGAGCATCTGCAGCGCCGAGACGAGCCCGTACGGGTCGTAGCCGGCGCGCGTGGCGATCACCACGCCCAGCTGGTCGGCCTCGTACTCCATGGAGCGATCGAGCGGACGCAGGAAGAAGCCGTCCTTGATGAGGTCGGCCGCGGCGTTGCTCGCCGCGGTCTTCACGGCCTGCGCCGCGTAGCCGCCGCCGCTTCGCCCGATGCGCTCGGCCGCGAGATCCTTGCCGACCGATGCGAAGAGGTTGCCGCGCGCGCTCGACTGGATCGCCTGGAGCTGGTGCTTCTTCACCACGTGCGCGATCTCGTGGCCGAGCACGCCGGCCAGCTCCGACTCGCTGGAGAGCCTCTTCACCAGGCCGCTCGACACGATGATGTCGCCGCCGGGCATCGCGAAGGCGTTGATCGTGTCGGTGTCGATGACGGCGAAGCTCCACGGCAGGTCGGGCCGGTCGCTGTGCAGCGCCACCCACTTGCCGACGCGGTTCACGTAGCGCTGCAGGTTCGCGTCGGGATGCAGCGGCGAAGCGCCGAGCACGCTCGCGGTGAGCGCGTCGCCGAGGGCGATTTCCTCGTCCTGCGTGTACTCCTTCACCGCGTCCTTGTTCTCCACGACCTTGCGGCCGATGTCGAGCGCCTTGCCGAGGTCGAAGCCGCCGAATTGCGCGTTGGCCGCCGTGCAGGCCCCCAAGAGCGTCACGAGGAAGATGCGTTTCATCGACGGCCTCCTTGCGGTTCGTCCACGCTCACGGTGGCAAGCTTGCCTTCGCGCGCGAAGCGCTCGGCTGCCGGCTTGTCGGCGCGATAGCCCTGCATCTTCGCGAGCGCCGCGTTGTCCGGGCTCGCGTTCTTGAGGTCTTCCGGCGAGAGGCCCCGGATTCCCGTGGTGGCGATGGTCGCGGGCTTGTCCGCCGAGCGCCCGCCGCCGAAGAGCGACGTGATGCCCGAGAGCGCACTGCCGCCGGCCGACGAAGAGCCCGTCTCGACGGTCGCCGGGAAGCGCAACGCGAAGACGCTCACCCAGCCGGACTGCCCGTTGGCCTCGACGCGCGTCCATCCGCCGCCGCGCGCGAGCACCTTCACGGCGGTGTTCTCCGGAAGGCTCGCGACGACCCTGGCATCCGCGGCGCCGCGGTCGCGCAGCTCCGTCGAGCGATTGGTGAACGCCTGCTCCTGCGCGAAGACCGCCGGCGCGATTGCAAGCAGTGAAACGACGAGGAAAGTTCGCAGGCCCATGCGTCTCATGATAACCCCCTTCAGCGGACCATCACCGTGGCGAGCGCGAGCATGAAGCCCATGCTGGTCACGTCGGTCGCGGTGGTGACGATGATGCTGGAAGCCGTGGCCGGATCGAAACCCAGCTTCTTCAGCGCGAGCGGCACGAAGGCGCCCGACACGCCGCTCACGGCGCAGCTGAAGATCATCGCGAGCATCACGACGACGCCCAGCATGAGCGCCTGGGGCTGGTCGAGGATGCGCGCGTAGACGAACATGGCGAGGCCGCAGAGGAGCCCCGTGACCGCGCCGTTGGCGAGGCCCAGCAGCGCCTCCTTCGACATGAGCGGGCGGCCCCCGCCCGTCTTCACGTCGCCCAGCGTGATGCCGCGCACGCATACCGCGAGCGCCTGGCAACCGGTGTTGCCTGCCTGCCCCGCGAGCACCGGCAGGAATGTCGCGAGGATCACGAGGCGGTCGATGGTCCCCTGGAAGAGGGCGACCACGCCGCCCGCCGCGAAGGCGGTGATGAGGTTGATGAGGAGCCACGGGTTGCGAAACTTGAAGCTCTGCGCCATGGGCGTTGCGATGCGTTCCTCCTTCTCGACGCCGACCATCGAGCCCGCCTGCGCGGTCACCTCGAAGGCCTCGAGCTCGAAGAGGGCGGAGCCGCGGATCGCGCCCACGAGCCTGCCGTCCGCGTCGCACACCGGGTATTGCGGGTAGTGCCGGTTCACCGTGAGGCGCATCGCCTCCAGCGTGGTGAGGCCGGGCACGAGCGAGAAGGGATTGGCGAGCATCACGTCGGAGAGCCGCGCGTTGCTGTCGTTGAAGAGCAGGTCGCGCATCGTGACGAGTCCG
>Ga0134125_10005199_pt1 | contig 14805 bp, 14 predicted proteins | sample KB31751_FD_96464 | JGI IMG/M metagenome (GOLD analysis project Ga0134125, IMG submission 96464) | Terrestrial soil microbial communities with excess Nitrogen fertilizer from Kellogg Biological Station, Michigan, USA - KB3-175-1 | ecosystem: Environmental > Terrestrial > Soil > Unclassified ... | reverse complement strand
AGGTGCTGGACAACAATCCGATCGAGCGCGAGCGGGGCATCACCATCAAGGCGCAGTCGGTGTCGCTGCCGTACACCGCGCGCGACGGCAAGACCTACCAGCTCAACTTCATCGACACGCCCGGCCACGTCGATTTCTCCTACGAGGTCAGCCGTTCGCTGGCTGCCTGCGAGGGCGCGCTGCTGGTGGTGGACGCGGCGCAGGGCGTGGAGGCGCAGTCCGTCGCCAACTGCTACACCGCGGTGGAGATGGGCCTGGAAGTGGTGCCTGTGCTGAACAAGATCGACCTGCCGACTGCCGACATCGAGAAGGTCAAGGGCGAGATCGAGGCGGTGATCGGTATCGATGCCACCGACGCGGTGGCGATCAGCGCCAAGACCGGCCTCAACGTGGTCGAGGTGCTGGAGGCGATCGTCGCGCGCATCCCGCCGCCGAAGCCGCGCGATACCGATCGGCTGCAGGCGCTGATCATCGACTCGTGGTTCGACAACTACCTCGGCGTGATCTCGCTGGTGCGCGTGATGCAAGGTGAGATCAAGGCCGGCGACAAGCTGCTGGTGATGTCCACCGGGCGCAGCCACGAGGTGGACGACGTCGGCGTGTTCACACCCAAGCGCAAGAAGACGGCCAGGCTGGGCGCCGGCGAGGTGGGCTGGATCAACGCCTCGATCAAGGACGTGCACGGCGCGCCGGTGGGCGACACGCTGACCCACGCGGGCAAGCCGGCGCAGACGCCGCTGCCGGGTTTCCAGACCATGCAGCCGCGCGTGTTCGCCGGCTTGTTTCCGGTCTCGTCGGACGACTTTCCGGCGATGCGCGAGGCGCTGGACAAGCTGCGCCTCAACGACGCCGCGCTGTTCTTCGAGCCGGAATCCTCCGAGGCGATGGGCTTCGGCTTTCGCTGCGGTTTCCTCGGCATGCTGCACATGGAGATCGTGCAGGAGCGGCTGGAGCGCGAGTACGACCTCAACCTCATCACCACCGCGCCCACGGTGGTCTATGAAGTGCTGATGAGCGACGGCTCCATCATGCAGCTGGACAACCCCGCCAAGCTGCCGACCAACTCCAGCCTGGTGCAGGAGATCCGCGAGCCGATCATCGTCGCCAACATCCTCACGCCGCCGGATTACATCGGCAACGTGATCAAGCTGTGCGAGGAGAAGCGCGGCGTGCAGCGCTCGATCCAGTACCTGGCCACCCAGGTGCAGATCAGCTACGAGATGCCGCTGGCCGAAGTGGTGATGGACTTCTTCGACCGGCTGAAATCCGTCTCGCGCGGCTACGCCTCGATGGACTACCACTTCGACCGTTTCGAAGCCGGCCCGTTCGTGCGCACCGACGTGCTGATCAACGGCGAGCGCGTCGACGCGCTCAGCCTGATCGTGCACCGCAGCCACGCCGATCGCCGCGGCCGCGACCTGGTCGAGCGCATGAAGGATCTGATCCCGCGCCAGCAATTCGACGTGGCGATCCAGGCTGCGATCGGCGCGCAGGTCATCGCCCGTTCCACCGTGAAGGCGCTGCGCAAGAACGTGCTGGCCAAGTGTTACGGTGGCGACGTCAGCCGCAAGAAGAAGTTGCTGGAAAAACAGAAAGAAGGCAAGAAACGCATGAAGCAGGTCGGTCGGGTCGAGATCCCCCAGGAAGCCTTTCTCGCCGTGTTGAAAGTGGATAAATAGCCAAAGGCCGGGATTGGGGATTCGGGATTCGGGATTCGGAAAAGCGGCAAGCTCGCCCTCCGAATCCCGAATCCCGAATCTCGAATCCCGGCTCCAAAGGGAGCCACCATGGAATTTGATTTTGCGGCGATTCTGCTTGGCCTTACCGTGCTGTTCGGCGTGGTATGGGGGCTGGATCGGCTGTTCCTGTACAAGAAGCGCAAGGCGCGGCTGGACGCGGCGGGCGAGGAGTATCGCGATCCGGTGCCGGTGGATTGGGCGCGTTCGCTGTTTCCCGTGGTGCTGGTGGTGCTGCTGCTGCGTTCGTTCGTGGCCGAGCCGTTCCGGATTCCCTCCGGCTCGATGATGCCTACGCTGGACGTCGGCGACTTCATCCTGGTCAACAAGTTCGCCTACGGCCTGCGCCTGCCGGCGTTCAACAACAAGATCCTCGACCTCGGCGAACCCAGGCGCGGCGACGTGGTGGTGTTCCGCTGGCCCGGCTTCACCTGCCATCGGGCAGACGGCACGGTGGTGCATGGCGGCAATGCCGACTGCAGCGTTCCGGTGCCGAACCAGAACTGGATCAAGCGGGTGATCGGTCTGCCCGGCGACACCATCCAGATCCACGACAGCGAGATCGTCATCAACGGCAAGCCGGTCGTCGCCGAGAAGATCGGCCCGTTCGTGGGCAACCACGCGCGTCCGGCCGACGAGGAACTGCTGGCCTATGGCGCCACCATCTGGAAAGAGCACCTGGGCAAGGTGACCCATCTGGTCGCGCGCATGCCCGATCGCATGCCCACGCCACCGGTGCCCAACCCGAACATGCCGTCGGTGGTGCCGGACAACTGCTATCTGGTGATGGGCGACGACCGCGAGAACAGCGAGGACAGCCGCTGGTGGGGCTGCATGCCGGAGAAGAACCTGGCCGGCAAGGCGTTCCTGATCTGGATGAGCTGGAAAGGCTGGGGCACCGGCGGCGTGGATTTCTCGCGGATCGGCACGGTCATCCATTGATTCGTCGCTGGCGCCGGGCGGCCAAAAACGTGACGGCGTAGCGCGTGGCGCTCCCCGCATGATGTCAACAAGTGCGAGAATCCGCAGGCACGGGCAGTTCGACCGGACAGCGGTCGGGCTGCAGGCGGGTTCGGGTCTACCCGGGGCATCCACAGATCGACCGGCCGCCCAGGCGGCATAGCGAGGGGACTATGAAATCGAAACAGTCGGGCATCACCCTGATCGGGTTCCTGATCATCATCGTCGTGGTGGGCTTCTTCGCCTACATGGCGATGAAACTGCTGCCGTCGTACTCCGAGTACATGGGCGTGACCAAGGCGATGAACCAGATCGCCACCGAGGGCACCAACGGCAAGTCGCTGGACGAGATCCGCCGCAACCTGATGTTCAAGATGGGCTTTCAGTACGTCGACGACGCCACCATCAAGCCGTCCGACATCACGATCAAGCGCGACGCCGGCGGTACCAGCGTGTTGACGGTCGCCTACGACAAGCAGATTCCCTTCATTTACAACATCGACTTCCTGCTGCACTTCGACAAGAGCGTGCCGCTGCAGGGCAATGTCGGCCAGTAAGCCTTGAAACTCCGTCATCGTTTCCGCGATCCGGCATGGGCAGATCTGGCGCTGACCCATCGCAGCGCCGGAAAACCGAACAACGAACGGCTGGAGTTCCTGGGCGACGCGTTGCTGGGCGCGATCATCGCCGAGCTGCTGTACGAGGTGCATCCCAAGGCCAGCGAAGGCGAGTTGTCGCGGTTGCGCGCGCAACTGGTCAACGGCAACGCGCTGGCCGTGGTGGCGCGCGAGCTGGAGCTGGGCGATGAGCTGAAGCTTGGCCCCGGCGAGTTGAAGAGCGGCGGTTTCCGGCGCGACTCGATCCTCGCCGACGCGTTCGAGGCGCTGGTGGCCGCGGTGTACGAGGATGCCGGTTTCGACGCCTGCCGGGAACTCGTGCGCGAGTTGTTCGGCGAGCGCGTCGCCGCGCTGCGGCGATCGTCCAAGGACGCCAAGACACGGCTGCAGGAGCATCTGCAATCCGGCGGCTGGCCGCTGCCGCAGTACGAGCTGATCGCCAGCCACGGCGAGGATCACGCCAAGACCTTCGACGTGAGCTGCCGCATCAGCGAGCCGCTGCCGCTGCTTGCCGAGGCCACCGCCGGCAGCCGCCGCGCCGCCGAGCAGGACGCTGCCGAGACCGTGCTCAACCAGCTGCTGGAGCACGCACGCGAGTCCTGAGCGCGGCACCGGCCACCACTGGTTCACGGCCGGGCCGGCGCCCAGGCACTACACTTTCCCACCGACTTGCCGAGTGCCACCGCAATGAGCCATTCCCTGGATTCCGCCGACGGCGGCCTGCCGCACGAGAATTTCCGCTGCGGCACCGTGGCGCTGGCCGGCCGTCCGAACGTGGGCAAGTCGACCCTGCTCAATGCGCTGATCGGTTTTCGCCTCTCGATCATCAGCCCGCGGCCGCAGACCACCCGTCATCGCATCCTGGGCATCCACACCAGCGACGCCGGGCAGATTCTCTACGTGGACACGCCGGGCCTGCACCGGGGTGCCCGGCGCGCGATGAACCGCAGCCTCAATCGCGCCGCCCGTTCGGCGATCAGCGACGTGGATCTGGTGGTGCAGGTGATCGAGGCCGGTCGCTGGACCGACGAGGACGAGGCCTTGTACACCGCCCTGGTGGAGCAATCCGCGCCGCGCCTGCTGGTGATCAACAAGGTCGACCTGAACAAGGACAAGACCGTGATGCTGCCGTTCGTGGCCGAGCTCACGCAGAACCATCACTACGACGAGATCCACTACGTCAGCGCGCTGAAGGAGCAGGGCCTGCAGGCCCTGGAGCAGGCGATCCTGCAGCGCCTGCCGGTGCGCCCGCCGATGTATGGCGAAGACGAGATCACCGACCGCAGCGAGCGCTTCCTGGCCGCCGAGATGGTGCGCGAACAACTGATGCTCCGGCTCGACCAGGAGCTGCCGTACGCCACCACCGTGGAGATCGAGCAATTCGAGGATCGCCCGGACGGCATCGCCGAGATCCATGCGGTGATCTGGGTGGAACGCGACGGCCAGAAAGCCATTGTGATCGGCCAGGGCGGCGCCCAGCTCAAGTCGATCGGTTCCAGCGCACGTCGCCGCATGGAGCGCCTGTTCGAACGCAAGGTGTTCCTGCGCCTGTGGGTCAAGGTGCGCGAAGGCTGGGCCGACGACGAGAACATGCTGAAGAAATTCGGGTATACGGATTAAGAGCCGGGATTCGGGATTCGGGATTCGGGATTGGGGATTCGGGATTTGTAAAAGCCTCGAAGCCCGGCGCGCTCTTCCAAATCACGAATCTCCAATCCCGAATCCCGGCCCCAAACCATGCGCATCGAACAGCAACCCGCCTACGTCCTGCATGCGCGGCCTTATCGCGAGACGTCGCTGTTGCTGGAGTGCCTGACCCAAGAGCATGGCCGGCTCGGCGTGGTGGCGCGGGGCGTGCGTGGCGAGCGGTCGCGGTTGCGACGGGCGCAGCTCGAACCGTTCCAGCCGCTGGCGCTGGGCCTGCTGCTGCGCGGCGAGATGGCCACGCTGACCGCGGTCGAGGCGATCGGCGCGCCGCAGCGGCTGAGTGGCGACGCCGCCCTGTCCGGGCTCTATCTCAATGAGCTGGTGGTACGCCTGACCGGGCGGCAGGATCCGTTGCGGCCGCTGTTCGATGCCTATGCCCAGGCACTGGCGCGGCTGGCCGCCGGCGAGTCGCCGGGCTGGAGCCTGCGCCGGTTCGAGCGCGATCTGCTGGAAGCGACGGGTTATGGCCTGCAACTGCTGCACGAGGCCGACACCGGCGAGCCGATCGAGCCACAGGCGTGGTATCGCTATGAGGTCGAGCAGGGCGCGATACGCTGCGGCAGCGACCGGCCCCACGCGTTGCGCGGCGGCGATCTGCTGGCGCTGGCGCAGGATCGGATGCCGGACAACCCGGGACTGAAGTCGCTGCGCGACCTGATGCGCGAGGTGATCCGCTTCCATCTGGGCGGCGGCGAACTGCGTGCCTGGCGCGTGCTGGCGATGGCGGTATCACGCCGCCCGCCCGCCAGCGCCAATTAGATCCGGGCACGAACGACACTTGCCCAGGGCCGCCCGACTGGAGCCCGGTTTTTCCTTCCCCGCTTCGCGGGGGAAGCAAGAGCAACTACTCACAGCCTCTCAGCCAGCCGTTCGAGTTTTTCACAAGCTTTGAGCGCAGCCCGCGCAGCGGGCGAAGTCGAAGCGTCGCCTGGCACGGACATCCATCGCCGGCATGTCCTTCGACCCCGGCTCCTAGTCCAACGCCTGCAGCGTTGCCTGCAGGGCACTGCGAAAGCGGTGCAACGCGGCCGGCGCGGTGTCCCGGGACGACAGCTGTTGCTGGAGCTGTATCGTCTGGTTCGCCAGCGCCGTGGCACCGCAGAACCCGCAGGAGGAGCGCAATCGGTGCAGCCGGTCGGCGAAGGCGGTGCCATCGCGGCTGAGTTCGTCCAGATCGTGTTGCAGCAGCGTCAGCTCTTCACGCAACAGCAGGCGCAGCGCGCGCATCGTGGTGGTATCGCCGCTGCTGTGCAGGGCGGCACCGTCGTCGAGTACGCACGATGGGGAGCCTGCCTGGGCCAGGGCCAGCACACGCCGCAGGTCGGCCAGCGTGCATGGCTTGAGCAGGGCGTCGCTGAAGCCGGCGTCGAGCAGGCTGCCGCGTTCGGCGGCGGTCAGCTCCGCGCTGGTGGCCACCGCGACACCTTCGATCGAGGCGGCCTGTCCGTCGCCGCGCAGTTGCGCCAGTATCCACTTGGCACCGCCGCCCGGCATGCGGCAGTCCAGCAGCAGCAGGTCGAATCGTTCGGCGTGTGCCCGTGCCAGCGCCGATTCACCGCTGGCGGCGGTGTCCACCATGGCACCCAGCGAGCGCAGGCCGTCGCCCAGGAAACGGCAACTGCCCGGATCGTCGTCGGCCACCAGCACGCGGGGCGGGGCGGGACGGGCGGACGAATACGTGGTTTCCGGGGGCTCGCTCAAGACGAAATCCTTGTCGTTCATCAGGATTTGGCAGAATGGCCCGACATGCGCCCGACTTCAAGCCATTCATCGAGCCGCTGGTTGCTGTGCTGCGGCCTTCTGCTGGGCCTGTGCTGGCTGGCGCCGGCGCGGGCGGACGTGGTGTTGTCGGCCAAGTCGATCAGCGTGCCTGGCCTGCGTCTGGACGGGGTGACGCTGCGGCTGGGCGAAGACGACGCCGGCGCCATCACCGTGCAATTGCAGGCTGACCGCGCCGATCTGCCGTCGATGGGCTGGCGGCGACTGCCGCTGGAGCTTTCCGGCAACCTGCGCCGGGACGAGCGGATGAGCTGGGTACTGGACGGCAAGCTGAAGCTGGCCGGCGCTCCCGGCGGCGCGCTGGGCGATGCGCAAGTCCAGGTGCAACTGAGTCCGGCCGCCAACACCTTGCAGATCGACGTGCTGCAGGGCAAGGCCACGGTCAGCGGTGCGCTGCCGCTGGATCGACCCAGCCATGCGCAGATCCGCGTGGACAACCTGCCGGCCGGCTGGCTGCAGGGCCTGCTCGGCACGGTCTGGTCGGGCCGCCCCACCGCCGGCCGACTGAGTGCCGAGCTGGCACTGGACATGCGCGATTCGGGGCTGCGTTCATCCGGCCAGTTCAACCTCAAGGGGGTGGGTTTCGACACGCCCAGCGGCACACTCGCCGGCCAGGGCGTCAATGGCAGCGGTCGATTCAACCTCGATTCCAGCAGCGGGCCGGCCCAGATCGATCTCGACGCCAGCCTGCATGGCGGCGAACTGCTGCTGGGGCCGATCTACGCCAAGCTGCCCGACCACGCCGTGCAGCTGGGCCTGCATGCCAGCGCCGAGGCGGGTGCGGTCGAGCTGAGCCGCCTGCGCATCAGCGACCCCGATGCCTTGCAGCTTTCCGGCGCGCTGGCGTTCGACGCCAGCGGCGCGCTGAAGACCTTGCACCTCGACCGCCTCGACGCCCGCTTCCCGGTGGCCTATGCCCGCTACGGCGAGGCCTGGCTCGACACGCTGGGCCTGCATGGCCTGAAGATCGCCGGCGACCTGGAAGCCAGTCTCGATGTGCGCGGCGGAGTGCCGCGCAGTTTCGCCTTCAACACCGAAGGCCTGGACCTGGCCGATGCCGATGGCCGCCTGGCCGTCGAGGGATTGCGAGGCGGGCTCGACTGGGCGGCGAAGGGCGACCGGCCCGCCACGACCCTGGGCTGGCGCAGCCTCAAGTTCTACCGGATCGAGAACGGAGCGGCGCAGGCGCCGTGGCAAAGCCGCGACGGCATGCTGAGCCTGCAGCGGCCACTGGTGGTGTCGGTGTTGAACGGCCAGTTGCGCATCGGCCAGCTGGACTGGTCGCCCGCGGCAGCCGAGGGGCAACGGCTGGCGACCTCGCTGGTGCTGACTGGCGTCGACATGGCTGCCCTCAGCAAGGCAATGGGCTGGCCGGCATTCCCCGGTACGCTGGCCGGCGCGGTGCCGTCGCTGCGCTGGGTCGACAACCGCATGGTGCTCGATGGCGGGCTCAGCGCCAACGTGTTCGACGGCTTCGTCGACATCACCCGGCTTTCGCTGCAGCAACCGTTCGGGCCCAGCCCGGTGCTCAACGCCGACATCGCCTTGAAGCAGCTCGACCTGGGCGCGATCACCAGCGTGTTCGATTTCGGCAGCATCACCGGGCGACTGGACGGCACGATCGATGACCTGCGCCTGGTCGACTGGAGCCCGGTGGCGTTCAAGGCCAGCCTGCTCGCGGGCAGCGGCGGCCGGATCAGCCAGCGCGCCGTGAACAACCTGACCTCGATGGGTGGCGGCGGCATCGCGGCAGGCCTGCAGGGTGCGGTGCTGAAACTGTTCAAGACCTTCGGTTACCAGCGCATTGGCCTCAACTGCACCTTGCAAGGTACGGTATGCAGGATGAGCGGGTTGGAGCCGGCTGACGGTGGCTACACTATCGTCGAGGGCAGCGGCCTGCCGCGGTTGCAGGTCATCGGCCACCAGGCCGAGGTCGACTGGCCCACCCTGGTTCAGCGGTTGCAGGATGCCATCAGCGGCAGCGGGCCCGAGATTCACTGATCCACCTCTTTCCAGCACCGGAGTCAAATCATGCGCAAGCTCGTCTACGTCATCCTGACCACCATGGCTGTGGCGTTGGTCGGCTGCGTCACCATCAACGTGTACTTCCCCGAGGCCGCCGCGCAGAAGGCCGCCGACCAGTTCATCGGCAACGTGCTGGATCAGGCCAACCCGGCCGCCAAGCCGGCAGCCAAGGAACCACCGCCGGCGCCACAGGACAACAGCGGCCACCCTTCGGCGATGCTGCTCGACCTGCTGATTCCGGCCGCGCAAGCCGCCGAAGCGCCGAATATCCGCATCCAGACCAGCGCCACCGAGGCGATCCGCGGCCGCATGCACCAGCGCTTCAGCGGCATCCTCGGCAAGCTGCTGGACAGCGGCGCCGTCGGCTTCACCCACGACGGCATGGTGGCCATGCGCGACGCCGCCAAGGTGCCGCTGAGCCAGCGCGCCCAGGCCAACGCCGCGGTGGCCGACGAGAATCGCGACCGCGCGGCGCTGTATCGCGAGATCGCCATTGCCAACAACCATCCGGAGTGGGAGTCGCAGATCCGCTCCACCTTCGCCAAGGGCTGGATCGACAAGGCGCACGCCGGTTGGTACTACCAGAACGCCGCCGGCGCCTGGCAGAAGAAGTAGAACCGTAGGAGCGCACCCTGTGCGCGATGCCTTTCCTACGGGATTCGGGATTCGGGATTCGGGATTCGCGAAGAGCATCGCGCACAGGGTGCGCTCCTACGGGCGTCGTCCGGCCTGATCTGGGATAATCGGCGGCCAGTCTTCCCGCCGTGCGCCCATGTCCCGATCCAACTCCGTTCCCGCCACGCCTTTCGAAGCGCACATCACCGATCTCGGCCACGATGGCCGCGGCGTGGCCCGGATCGACGGCAAGACGGTGTTCGTCAGCGGCGCCTTGCTCGGCGAACAGGTGACGGCAAAGCTGCGCAAGCGCCATCGCCACTTCGATGAAGCGGAGGTGGTCGAGGTGATCGTCGCCTCGCCGCACCGGGTCGAGCCGCGTTGCCGGCATTTCGCGCAGTGCAGCGGCTGCTCGCTGCAGCATCTCGACGCGCCCTCGCAGATCGCCGCCAAGCAGCGCGTGCTGGCGGAAAACTTCGAGCGCATCGGCAAGGTCGCGCCGGCCGCCTGGCTGCCGCCGCTCACCGCCGAGCCGTGGGGCTACCGGCGCAAGGGCCGCTTGTCGGTGCGCAACGTGGCAAAGAAGGGCCGCGTGCTGGTGGGTTTCCGCGAAGAGCAGAACCCGCGCTTCGTCACCCCGATCGAGCAGTGCGAGGTGATGCATCCGGCGCTCGGCCCCAAGGTCGGGCTGCTCGCCGACCTGCTCGGTACGATGGATGCCGCCAACGACATTCCGCAGATCGAGTTCGCCGCCGGCGACGACGCCATGGCGCTGGTGTTCCGCCACATGCAGCCGCTTTCCGCCCGCGATCTGGCCGCACTGACCGCCTTCGGCCAGCAGCACGGCTTCGTGATCTACCTGCAGCCCGGCGGCACCAGCAGCGTGCATCCGTTGTGGCCGGAGCATCCGCGGCTGGCCTTCCGCATCGCCAGCGACGACACGCGTTTTGCCGATGTCGAACTGGAGTTCCAGCCGCTCGATTTCGTGCAGGTCAACGCCGGCATGAACCAGCTGATGATGGCGCGCGCGCTGGAATTGCTCGATCCGCAGCCGACTGATCGCGTGCTCGACCTGTTCTGCGGGCTCGGCAACTTCACCCTGCCGATCGCGCGCCGCGTGGCTGAAGTCGTCGGCGTGGAAGGCGAGCACGGGCTGGTCGAGCGCGCCGCCGAGAACGCCGCGCGCAACGGCATCGCAAACGCGCGTTTCCATGTGGCGAACCTGTTCGAGGATCAGCGCCACGCCGACTGGGCGCGGGCACCGTGGGACAAGCTGCTGCTCGATCCGCCGCGCGCCGGCGCCGACAAGGTGCTGGACTACCTGCCGCACAAGCAGACCCGCCGCATCGTCTACGTTTCCTGCCATCCCGCCTCGCTGGCCCGCGACGCCGGCATCCTGGTCGGCCGGCACGGTTTCCGGTTGAGCGCAGCCGGCGTGATGGACATGTTCCCGCATACCTCGCACGTCGAATCGATCGCGCTGTTCGAACGCTGAGCATGCTTTTTTCCATGTACTTGGAGCTTTTTTGCCGTTCTCCCCCGGATCGAGTCCGGGGCAAGCTCCGAGCGCAGGCCGCAGGCCGAAGTCGAAGGGGAGTCGCGCCAACGCTTCGACTTCGCGACCAGCGGTCGCTACGCTCGGCGCGAACGGTGATCGTGCTTGCCCGGTACCGCGCGCCCGTCTCTCGCTCCTCTTCATTCCTCTGTGACCTTCATGCCCATCGAGATCGAACGCAAATTCCTGCTGGCCAACGACGGCTGGCGCGCCGGCATCGAAAGCAGCGAGCCGATCGCGCAGGGTTATCTGGTCGGCGCGTCCGCGCTGCGCGAGGGTCATGCGCGCGCCTCGGTGCGCGCCCGTCTGGCCGGCGCGCAGGCGTGGCTCAATATCAAGGCAGCCGTGCCCGGCGTCGCGCGGGCCGAGTTCGACTATCCGATTCCGGTGGCCGATGCGCGTGCCATGCTGGCGAGCCTGTGCGACGGCGTGCTGGAGAAGACCCGCCATCATGTCCGTGTCGATGGCGTACTGTTCGAGATCGATGAGTTCCATGGCGACAACGAGGGCCTGATCGTGGCCGAGGTCGAATTGCCCGCGGTCGACGCGCCGTTTCCGCGACCGCCGTGGCTGGGCCGCGAGGTGAGCGCGCTGATGCGCTACTACAACGTCAACCTGATCGCGCATCCATACCGGCTGTGGTCGCCGGCCGAACGCGCTGCCGAGGACGCCGCATGCTGATGATCGGCGTGGCCGCGCTGGAGCTGGCCGAGCACGAGAAGCGCTGGCTCACCGCGCCGGGCGTGGCTGGCGTGCTGCTGTTCGCGCGCAACTACGCCTCGCGCGAACAGCTGATTGCGCTGTGCGAGGCGATCCGTGTGGCCGGCGGCGAGAATCTGCTGATCGCGGTCGACCAGGAGGGCGGCCCGGTGCAGCGCTTTCGCGACGGCTTCACCCGGCTGCCGCCGCTGGTCGCGATCGGCGCCGTGTACGACCGCGATCCCGACGAGGCGATCCGGCTGGCCGAGGAACACGCCTGGGTGATGGCCAGTGAGCTGCGCGCCAGCGGTGTCGATTTCAGCTTCGCGCCGGTGGTCGACCTGGCCCGCGGCAATGCGGCGATCGGCCTGCGCGCCTTTCATGCCGATCCGGCCGTGGCCGGCGAATTGGGCCAGGCCTACGTGCGCGGCATGCATCTGGGTGGCATGGCGGCGGTGCTCAAGCACTTTCCCGGGCATGGCTCGGTGACCGGCGATACGCACAAGGTGGCGGCGACCGACCCGCGCCCCCTGGAGCAGATCCGCCGCGACGACCTGCGGCCATTCGCCGAATGCATCGAGGCGCACGTCGAGGCGGTGATGATGGCCCACGTCACCTATCCGGCGGTGGACAGCCGGCCGGCCGGCTATTCGCGCATCTGGATCGAACAGATCCTGCGCCGCGAGTTGGGTTTTGGCGGCGCGGTGATCAGCGACGACATCAGCATGGCGGCAGCCGATGCCGCCGGCCGCGTCGGCGAGCGGGTGCGGACACACCTCGATGCCGGCTGCGATCTGGTGCTGGCCTGCTTCCCCGAGGTGGTCGACGAGGCGATCGCCGCGATGCCGGCCGAGTCCACGGCGATGCCGCAACGCCTGGTCGCCCTGCGCGGCGCCCTCGGTGCCAGCTGGGCCAGCCTCACCGACAATCCACAGCGCGACCGCTTCGTCGCGCGCATCACGGCGCTGCATGCCGATCAAGGCCACGCATGAATACTCCTACCCCCTCCCTGGCCGACGCGCTGGCCCAGGCCGACCTGCTGTTCGAGCGCGACGCACTGGAATCGGTGATCGCCGACATGGGCCGCCGCATCGACACCGCGCTCGACGGCGAGCGGCCGGTGTTCCTCACCGTGATGAACGGCGCGCTGATCTTCGCCGGCCAACTGGCGCTGTCCATCCGCACCGACCTGGAGTTCGACTACGTCCACGCCACCCGCTACCGCGGCGAAACCACCGGCAGCGAGTTGCACTGGCTGCGCGAGCCGATGGTGCCGCTGACGAACCGCGTGGTGCTGCTGGTCGACGACATCCTCGATGAAGGCCACACGCTGAAGGAAGTGCGCGAGGACTGCTACCGCCGCGGCGCGAAGAAAGTGCTGATCGCCAGCCTGTGCACCAAGCGGCACGACCGCCTGGTCGAAGGCATCGCCGCGGATTTCAACGGCGTCGAACTGCCCGATCGCTTCGTGTTCGGCTACGGCATGGATTATTACGAGCAGGGGCGCAACCTGCCGGGAATTTATGCGTTGAGGGCGGGGAGTGGGGAATAGGGAATCGCTCAAGCAACCCCAAACGTCGTTTCCTCGTAGGGCGGGCACCGCCCGCCATGCTTTACGCACGATGCGCCCAATGGAGAGCCGCGGGCGGTGCCCGCCCTACGAAGCTGAGCGTAGGCGCGTAGCGCCGAAGCCGAAGGACATCGCCACCCCACCGTTCGTCCTGAGCGTAGGCGCTCAGCGCCGAAGTCGAAGGACATCGCCCTGGCAAGGCACTTCGACCGCGCTTGCCGAGGCAAGCTACGCTCAGCGCACGAGTGTGCGAACGCGCGTACATTGGAACCATCACCATGTCTATTTCCGAGCAAACCCCCATCGACCTCGCCGTCATCGGCGGCAGCGGGCTGTACAACTTTCCCGGCCTGGAAGACGCCGCGCGCCATCGCGTGGACACGCCTTACGGCCCGGCCTCCGGTGACGTGGTGATCGGCGCCTTCGCCGGCCGGCGCATCGCCTTCCTGGCGCGTCACGGCGAGAGCCATGCCTTGCCGCCGCACCGGGTCAACTACCGCGCCAATGTGTGGGCGCTGCATAGTCTCGGCGTGCGCCGGGTGATCGGCGTCAACGCGGTGGGCGGCATCCGCGGCGACATGGGGCCGCAGGCGGTCGTGGTACCCGATCAGCTGATCGACTACACCCACGGCCGCTACACCAGCTTCTGCGACGTCGACGGCGCCGCGGTGAAGCACGTCGACTTCAGCGAGCCCTACACCGAATCGCTGCGCGTGCAGTTGCTGGTGGCGGCGCGGGCGGCCGGGGTCGCGGTGATCGATGGCGGCTGCTACGGCGCCACCCAGGGCCCGCGGCTGGAAACCCGCGCCGAGATCGCCCGCATGAAGCGCGACGGCTGCGACCTGGTCGGCATGACCGGCATGCCCGAGGCGGTGCTGGCGCGCGAGCTGGAGCTGGAGTACGCCTGCCTGGCGCTGGTGGCCAACTTCGCCGCCGGTTGCGGCGACGAGAAGGAAATCAGCATCGAGGAAATCTTCGCCCACCTGGCTGCCGCCACCGCCGAAGTGCCGCGCATCCTGGCCGAGCTGCTGCGCGCTTGATGCGGTCTGGTGAATTTGTGCACGAACTGGACTTCTTCGTATTGCAATCAGGCTTCACCTCTTGCTACTTTTCCTCGGGCCAGCGCGGCGAGCCGGGGGGAACAGCCGCACCAGTTCTGGCGCACCATTCCATGGATCCAGAGGTTCACGCAATGACTTTCGGTACGGTCAAGTGGTTCAACGACGCCAAGGGTTTCGGTTTCATCGCGCCTGAGGACGGGGGGGCGGACGTGTTCGTCCATTTTTCGGCAATCGCCAGCAAGGGCTTCCGCAGCCTGCAGGAAGGTCAGCGGGTGAAGTTCGAAGTGACCCAGGGACCCAAAGGCGCCCAGGCCTCGGCGGTCGAAGCCGCCTGATTCGTCGGGCCAACGTTGCGCGGCAAGAATGAAACCCCGCATCCTGTGCGGGGTTTCTGTTTTGTCGAGCTGGAGAAAGTGATGACCGATCGTCGGCGTTTCCTCAAGGCTTCGGTGCTGGGCGCCGCGGCCTCGATGCTCCCCGT
>Ga0134125_10005198_pt1 | contig 14805 bp, 10 predicted proteins | sample KB31751_FD_96464 | JGI IMG/M metagenome (GOLD analysis project Ga0134125, IMG submission 96464) | Terrestrial soil microbial communities with excess Nitrogen fertilizer from Kellogg Biological Station, Michigan, USA - KB3-175-1 | ecosystem: Environmental > Terrestrial > Soil > Unclassified ... | reverse complement strand
TTGTTCCAGATAGCAGGCACTGTAACCAATTCGGGAGTATTTGATGCCAGCGCCGGCACAATTGAGTTTAACGGCACATCATCATCAGGACAAAATATAGACGGTAATACTTTTAAAAATAATGCCGTACAGAATTTAGTGGTCAGCAATGCCAACACCCTTTCAGTGGGATCTGCTGCCGGCGATACGCTGAAAATTTCCGGTAGTTTAACGTTTGGTAATAATGGTAAAATAAATACCGGCAATAACATTACGTTACTTTCCACTGCTTCAGCCACGGCTAACATAGGCGTGTTGAACACTGGCAATTCAATTTCCGGCGATGTAACAGTAGAGCGATATGTAGCCGCAATTAATAACTGGCAATTTTTGGCAATACCCACACAAACTCCACAGACCATTCACCAGGCATGGCAGGAAAACCAGGCTCCCAAAGCGAAGACTCCTATTGGCTATGGTACTCAGATTACCGGTCCGGTATTTGCCAACGGTTTGGACTTTCAAAGTCCCAACCCTTCAATGAAATATTGGGATGCCAATACTCAGGCTTACATAAATATAACCAGTACCAATATAAAATTCCCGAATATTGAAAATGGTTTCTTCCTGTTCATCAGGGGAGACAGACAGGCCACTGCACAACCAGGAGATATTCTTGTACCAACAGTGATGCGCACCACCGGCGCTCTGAATACAGGGCCGCTTAGTTTTCCAATAGCGGCAAATAGTTATTATTCTTTAGGAAACCCTTATGCTTCAAGGGTTGACTTCAGGAACGTGGCCGGAATAGCAGGAGTTGGTTCTACTTTCTACGTATGGGATCCATTAATTTTTGGAGACCGCGGTGCCGGTGGATACCAAACACTTTCTAAGACAAATGGTTATATGGCTTCAGTTCCGGGAACGGCTTACTATGCCGCAGGAACGGCGTACCCTTATCTTGAATCAGGACAGGCCGTGTTTGTAAACAATACAAGCGCTTCTACTGCAACGCTTACTTTTAATGAAAGCGCTAAAACCACCGGCAGCCATTTGGTATTCCGTGGCGAAGCATCTTCACCAAGCCAGTTTTTCAGAACTTATTTATATACTTCTTCCGGAAAGATTGCCGATGGTAACGCAGTAGCATTTAACAGTCAATACCAAAACAGGATAGACGCAAATGATGCGGTTAAGATTACCAACACAGGCGAAAATTTAGGATTGAAAAGAGATGGCATCATATTAGCCATAGAGGCCCGCAGCCCTGTATCCGCAAGCGACACCATTTATTTTAATTTGAAAAACGTTTCAATACAAACCTATCGCTTCCAGTTTAATCCTGAAAGCATGGGAAATGATGGCTTAAGAGCTTACCTGATAGACAATTACCTGAAGACAAAAACTGAAGTAAGCCTCAGCGGCGTTACCTCATCCGACTTTACTGTGAATTCGGATGCCGCATCTTATGCAGCCGACCGGTTTATGGTTGTATTTAAACAGTCTTCGGTATTGCCTGTCACTTTCGTTTCGCTTACCGCTGTTCAAAAAGATAAAAATATAGTAGTAGAATGGAATGTGCAAAATGAACGGATGATGCTTCAGTATGATGTAGAGAAATCAGTTGACGGCGTTAATTTCGTAAAAAAAGAAACCGTTCCGGCAAAAAATAGCGGTTCGGCCAGTTATCAATGGACTGACAAAGACGCTGCGCCGGGTAATAATTATTACCGTATCAGAAGTGTTGATAAAGATGGTAAAACCGTTTACAGTACTGTGGTAAATGTGCTCATCAGCAATATTAAATCAAATATCAGCATTTACCCTAACCCGATAACTGATGGTATTATTCATTTACAATTCGTCAACCAACCGCAGGGAAGATATGGCATCAGGCTATTGAATCCTTTAGGCCAACTGATAGTAGCGAAACAAATTGAATTTGCCGGAGGAAATGGCAGCGAAGGCATCAAATGGGATTACAACCTGGCTCATGGTGTATATCAACTGGAAATAATAAAACCTGATAAAAATGTGGAAGTAATCAGGGTTATGTATTAAATTTTTCCATAAGAAAAACCTCGAAAATTATAAAGGGCCGGATGAAATTCGCGGCCTTTTATATTTTATAGTAAACGAACATTTATTGCCAATTTCTATTTTTGTTATACTGCTCAAGGGACAAAGCCGTGAATTATTTTTAGCTTCAAAAAGGCTAATTTACCCGTATCAATCCGATAGCTATCGGATGCAAGGTGTCAGCGGGTTTTTCCGGTTTACAAACATCGAATTAAAAAGAATTTCACCTGAAACCCCGATGCCCGAGGAGATCCTGAATTGGCCTTCTGTTATTTCCAAGTCCCTTCTCACATCGGGGTTTCATGCTCTCTCACAAAAGTCAGGAGAATGAAAACCCCGCTGAGAAACCAGGTATCCGGCAATTTTGAAGTGCCGGATACCATTGCTCAAACCTTTATCACTCACTTTTTAAACCTTAGTTTGTTAATAATATTCTGTCCAACTATCTCGCCTTGTTTTACAGCCTGTACGCAGGAATTACGGTAATGGATACCTGCAAATACCCTTGCATCACTGATATCCAATTCAAAATCAGTGAAAGAATTAAATGGGCGGGGCGCCATGCCGAGGTAATCGTAAGAGTGATCGGTAAAATGATAATTGGAACCCAATAAATTTGTAAGGATCTCGGAAAAAACTCCTGCAAGAGTGCAATGGCCAGAACTATATTCAGGGAAATTTGGTGTAGGAAACAATGCGTTCCATTGTGGGTGACCTAATATTGCCCGGATATAAGTTATTGGACGTTCCACATTATATTGATACTTGGTTTGCCAGCAGCCAATACCTGCATCGACCATACCAATGCCGACCTGGGCAAAAGCAATGGCGGTAAAATCCAATTGCGGTTGTTGCTGCTGCAATACTTGTTTTAAAATGGAAAGATAGTGGCCTCCGCCGTAACCAGGGTTATCTCGGTACTCTAATGCTGTTGCTATTTGTGCTGGAGTAAGTGTTTGAGAAACATCATACACATCCTTTACCATTTTATAAAAATCTGAAGAAGGGTCTGTTGAATAAGCCGGAGGAGGCGGTGGCGCACTTCCGTCTAAACTGCCTTGCACCATCAGCCGGTTCTTACCCCAATAAGGCCCAAAGGCAGCTAAAGATGCAGGTGGTGTTGGTACCCATAAACCAGGCCCAATCGGCGGAGTATAGGGTGCATTCGCATTTGCTGCCCCGTCAGTTTTTGACCAGTCAAAAACTAATTGGGCAACCGCTTTCCCGAAATCAACTGAACGCTGAAATTCCCCTGCAACTGCTTCAGCCTGGTAGATGGTATTCAAAGCATTCTCCAATGAATCCATTGATGTTTTATTAGCGGCAGAAGTATTAGGGAAAAAATCACGGCAGATAGAAGCCAATGCTGCATTGGCAGAGGCTGCCCAGTGATAAGCAAATCCTGGCAATGTTTGAGGCATGGCGGGCATATCTGTCAATTGTCCTGACAAAGTTTGATAGGCCGGCATTCCGGGCACCACTGATTCATATAATGCGATTGCGGCGTAGCCAGTAGGGCGGCTGGCTGGCAATCCCCCAATGAAGGGTGAACTGGTACGCATTAACCGCAATTCCATATCCATCCATTTTAAAGCAACTTCAGATGAATAAGTCTTTGTTTGTTTTAAATGGCCGTGATTATTGCCAATTTCATTATTTTTTGCATTGGCAATTTCATCCTGGTTTAAAGATTTATCCAATTGTTTTTGACAGGCTGAAAAGGCAAAAAAGGAAATGAATGCAAGCAGCATCCACTTTGATAAAAGTTTGTTTAATGTTTTCATGATTGAATATTTTTAAGTGATTGATGGCTTAAAAATACTTTGCCTTTAAAGGTTTTGTAAGCGGCAATGAGTAATTGACATTTTTAAAGGGCGGTTGGCAAAAAAGGGCAGTGTTTTAGAAGAATTTTAATAAAGCATCTTTGCGGCTGCGCGAAACATTTACTAAAGAACCATCGTTCATAACGAGGTAGCCGCCCTCACCGCGAACATATTTAGCGACTTCATTCAAATTAACCATATAAGAATTATGTACGCGCACAAAGAAAGTAAAATCCTGAATTTGCGCTTCCATTTCTTTTAGCGAGCGGCAGGCTATTATTTTAATCTTATTCTTCAGAAAAAGATGTGTGTAATTATCATTGACTTCAAAGTATAAAACCTGGTCAGCAGGAACTAATTGAAACCCTTCAGCTGTAGGCACCGCAATCTTAGTAAAACCATTGTGTGTTCCGTTTAGTTGTTGCAATAACATCTGAAATTGTTCTGCTATTGGTAAATGGTTTTGTGCTTCTGCTTTTTTAACAGCGTTCATTAATTCTTTTGGTTCAATAGGTTTCAATAAATAATCAAGGGCGCTAAAATGAAGCGCTTTAATGGCATATTGATCATAGCCTGTGGTGAAAATAACAGCAAAAGGAATTTGAGAAAATCGTTCCAGCATTTCAAAACCATTCATGTGAGGCATTTCAATATCGAGAAATACAAGTTCAGGTTTATATTTTTTAATTGCCTGCAAACCCAACTCTGCATTGCTGTATTTATCCAATATCTGTACTTCCGGGCAATATTCCTTTAGTAACAAACTCAGCGTTTTAAGGCAGTGGATTTCATCGTCTATAAGGATAGCTTTAATCATAACAAGCTGGTATTTTAATTAATACTTCGGTACCGCAAGGGCTGCCATCAGGAAGGATGAGGTCATTTATTAAAATAAAAGTTCCTTCTTGCTTTTGCTGTTGCAGCATTGCGATACGGTCTTCTGTAATACGCATTCCCATAGACTTGTGCGTAAGTGTGGACTTGCTTTTTAACTCTGCCGCTTTCTTTCTCCCAATGCCATCATCAGTAATTTTACAAACCAGTATTTCTTCTTCTAAATATAATTCAATTTCTAAATGCCCGTTTTCTTTTTTATGCATCAAACCGTGCCAGATAGCATTCTCAACATAGGGCTGAATAATAAGTGGCGCTACTTTAATTTCTGATGGTTCTATATTCTTTTCTACAATAACCTTGTATTCAAATTTATTCTCAAACCGTAGAGATTCCAGTTCAAGAAATAGTTGAAGCGCTTCTAATTCCTTTTCCAAAGGAATATATGCTTCCTGTGAATTTTGAAGAATCAATCTTATTAGCCTTGAAAATTTTGAGAGATATTCTGACGCCTGTAGCTTATTATTTTCAAGAATAAAAAGATTAATGGAGCTAAGGGAATTGAAAATAAAATGTGGATTCATCTGGGCGCGGAGAGCCTGCATTTCGAGTTCTGATAATTGTTTCTGGCTTTCAAGTTTTTGAATTTGTAATTCGTTTTCTGCAATTTCGCGTCTGTGTTTTTCATTTTTACGTTTAAGGAATATAGTGCGAAATATAATCCCGCTTATTAAAATTAAACCGATGATACTCCCTGTAAGAATTTTCTTTTGAATTGTTTCCTGCGCCAGTTGCTGGTGCTGAATTTTAAGTTGCTGCCGGCTGATCAGCTTTTCATTGCTCATCAATCTAATCTTCTGTTCATAATTGTAAGCTGCAAATTTTACTTTTACCTGGTCACTTAATACCACATCTTTCATGGCCATATATTTTTGGTAATAGAAGTAGGCGCTGTCAGTTTGATGTAAATTATCATAAACAGAATAAAGTATTTTATACCCATCCCTGATAAATTGCTTCGCTTTGGTTTGAAGCGCAATCGTTAACCCTTCACGCCCATATTGTAAAGCTTCTGCATTATTATTTAATGCCAGGTAAGTTTTTCCGACATCAAGAAGCGTTCTCATAATTTGATTCCTGTCATTCAGTTTTTTATGCAATGCTACTCCTTGTAGAAAATTTTGCAATGCTTTAGGGTAATCTTTTTGCTCGAAATAACATTCTCCGGAGCTCACTAAATAAACACGATAATATATACTTTCTGCACCTGGATTGAATACATGATAATAATGCCATGCAGAATCGAATTGATGTAGGTGGCTAAAGGCCTCAGTGAATTCCATTTTAAACCAAATGTCATAATCATTATTTATCCGGTGAGCCTCTATGTCTTTATCGTCCATTTTAACTACCTGGCGAAAATAATTTAGCGCATTAGGATAATCTTCTATTAATTCATACAATTGCGCCATGCCATACAATCCGTCTGATATCCGGATTTTGTTGTTTGATGCTGACGCAAGGTCTTGTGCTTCCTCGATATATGAAAGGCTTTTTTCATAATCCCCCGATTCGCGGTAAATGGAGAACATAGTTTGTAATGCGTCCCACATTTTTGATGTATCGCTATTCTTCTGTGCAATTAAATATTCTTCTTTTGTATAATAAATTGCTTCGTCAAACTTGCTTTGTGAAAATACCGTGTACCTAAGATTGGAATACAAATTATCAATACCCGTTTTATTAGATGTTTTTTCAAACCAATGAAGTGATTCTTTACCCAAAGTTTCCGATTGAATAAAATCATCATCAAAATGTTTTGCTATTCTTGATTTATTGTTGAAGGATATTGCAATGCCATGAATATAATTCAGTTTCTCTGATTCTTTAAAGGCCAGGCCTGCATAATACACTGCTGAATCTTTTTCAGTAGTAAGTATATATGCATCACTCAATTGATTCAGGCAATCAATGCGGGAAGTATCTTTTAGTGAAGGCAATACTTTTATAAGGCTGTCAATTCTTTCTTTTTGTGCGAAGCAAAATGAAGTAAAAATAAAAATGTAAAGAGAGGTAAATACACAAATTTTTTTTAAAAGATTCTTTTTAAAAAAAGACAATACACTGCATATAATTAAATTTACAGGCATCGAAAAAAAATTGTGGCATAAAGCTACTATATTTATTTTCACACAATTCCAGTAAAAGAAAAAATATTACAGATTCCTGTTTTTCTCTAAATTTTCTAAACTCATTTTTTTCTCTAAATTTTCTAAACTCATTCTCCCGGCACAGCTATCACTAAAAGAACAGAAGTTGGAAATTTCTGTTCTCAATAAACTCACTAAACCTTCTAACCTTTTCTAAACTCTTCTTCTAAACATAGTATCAGTAAACGAACAAATACCGTAGATTCCTGTTTTTACTAAACCTTCTAATGTTGTCCAGAGGGGTTTTCCGTTCATTAAAATTCTAATTTAAAAAGAACTTCACCGGAAACCCCGATGCCTGCGGAGATACTGAATGGCCTTCTCTTATTTTCAAGTTCCTTCGCATATCGGGGTTTCATGCTCTCTCACAAAAGCCGGGAGAATGAAAATCCCGCTGAGAAACCTGGTTCTTTAATGATGGAAGTTTGATGGAAAATAAATAAGAAAAAAACAGTGAATCATTTAGCTTAAAAAACTCACCAATTTATTCCTTGCGGGGTATAATTACTAAACGATTAATAATACGGCCTTATCTCATTTCCATCTCTATCGAGCGTAGGCATCGGCTTTCCATCTTTGGGAATATAAAATTTATGGCGTTCTACAATGATTTTGTTATTGTAAATCTCAAAAATAAAAAGCCCTGCATGCCTGAAATTTGATTTGTCAAGCGTGAGATAGTTTTCGGGTATTTTTTTAAGTTCAAATAAAAAATCCCCGTTTTCGTCATAAAATTTTATAGTGTATTTATTCCGGGCCAAATCGGGTAGCGAGATAATAACATTGTTGTCTTTCCCTGTATATACATGCCTGGAAGGAACAAATAAATTCTTTTCCTTAACAGGAGGCGGAAGTGCCGGTTCTTTTACAATAGTTGTTGGTTCTAATGGTGGAAGCGCTTTTAAGGTATCCAATCCGGGCCGGTGAGATGCGGTAAAAGTGTACGATCCTCCTTCAAAAGAAATAAAAACCCGGTAAAATTGATCTGATGGAATGAATTCTTTAGAATCAGTAAAACCGTTGACTCCGGGCGCTACATTTAATACGCTGCCAATGGTTTTAAAATTTTTTATGCTGTCTCCTGATCGTTGAATATTAATGTTGGTAACATTGGAATAGGGATTATTCCAGGAAATTAAAACCGTTTTGCCCAATTGGGTCACGGTTATTTTAGGAAGGGTATCCTGGGCAAAAGCCATTTTTTGCAAAGAAAATAGCAGGAGGATTATAATTGAAAATTTATGCATTTAAAGTAAAGCGAAGCTATTAGTTTTCCGTTATTGCAAATATAATCTGTTGTTAAAGAAAAAAAATAGGATAAGCGATTAAAAAAATACCCGGCTTATTTAATTCGATTTTTTTCCTTTTCTTTTTTTTAATTTTAAATTGTGGTACAAACCAATATATGATCAAAGACAAAATCCTGGTAATAGGCGCCTGCGGGCAAATAGGCGTGGAACTTACATTGGAATTACGAAAAATATACGGCGGCGCCAATGTAGTGGCTTCAGACCTCAGAGAAGAAAATGCTTTGTTGAAAGGAACCGGCCCTTACGTTAGCCTGGATGTGATGAATAAAGAAATGCTTCATGTGCAGGTGATTCGTCAAAACATTACCCAGATATATTTGCTGGCGGCTATCCTGTCGGCTACCGGTGAAAAAAATCCAAATCTCGCGTGGCATCTGAATACGACAAGCCTCTTAAATGTTTTGGAAATTGCTAAAGATGAGAATATCCGAAAAGTTTACTGGCCCAGCAGCATCGCGGTTTTTGGCCCTACTTCTCCTAAAATAAATTGCCCTCAACAAACCATAATAGAACCCATAACAGTTTATGGCATCAGTAAATATGCCGGGGAATTCTGGTGCAATTATTTTAATCATCGCTACAAAATAGATGTGCGCAGTCTGCGTTATCCGGGATTGATAAGTTATAAAAGCGAGCCGGGCGGCGGTACTACTGATTATGCAGTAGAAATTTTCCATGAAGCATTAAGCGAGAATCACTACACTTGTTTTTTGAAGGAGAATACTTACTTGCCCATGATGTATATGCCTGATGCGATAAGAGCCACCATAGAATTAATGGAATCCGAAGAAGATAAAATTTCAATTCGTACTTCTTATAATATTTCAGGAATGAGTTTTTCGCCAAAAGAAATCGCCGGAGAAATAAAAAAACATCTGCCTGGATTTACTATAAACTACGAACCTGATTATCGCCTTCCAATTGCAGAAAGCTGGCCACAAAGTATTGATGATTCCGTGGCTCAAAAAGATTGGAACTGGAAGCCAAAGTATGACCTTGCTTCGATGACCGGTGAAATGCTTAAAAATATGAAATGATATTTTTTGTTTTGCAGTAAACAAACAAATACAGCAAATTTTAATTTAACAGCTTGTCCTATTTGTGTGTCCAGCAGGGTTTTCCGGTTTACAAACATTGAATTAAAAAGGACTTTACCCCGACACCCAATGAATCAGCGATGCTGAATATATTTCTACAGTAAATGAATAAATCCGATAGTTATCGGAGAGAGATTTTTATTTTTCTTTTAATTCATGCCTACACACGTCGGGGCTTCATGCTTTCCCACAAAAGCCAGGAGAATAAAAACCCCGCTAAGAAACAATGGTAACAGATATGATTCGAAATATCACAGCAGTGTAAAATAAAATTTACAAAAAACCGTTTTAGTGATTGAAATTGAGATATTAGGCTTATTTGTATCTATCAATATACCAAATATCGATTAACCCATATTGAAAACAAAACAGATTAAAATGAAAAAATTATTTTTTGCAATCACAGCTATTGCACTTTCGGCGGTAACCGCACAAGCACAAACTACTTCTTTTGGATTAAAAGGGGGTATTACTTCAGCCAACGTCAAAGAGAAGTTTCAAGGTGTAAGTATATCCTTTTCATCGAAAATCGGATTTTATGCCGGAGCATTTGCGGATATTGGCGTTTCCGAAAATTTTGGAGTTCAACCAGAATTATTTTATTCTTCTCTAGGCGCTAAACAAAAAGGCACAAATGGTGATCCGGACGCATCCATGGATTTTGGGTACATCAATTTACCAATACTTGCAAAGTACAAGAATAGTGGATTTTCTGCATTTTTAGGTCCTCAGATTGGCTATTTACTTTCTGCAAAATCTAAAAGTGGCGGACAGTCTCAGGATATAAAAGATCAGATGAAAAGCACTGATGTTTCAGGTGTTATTGGTGCAGGTTATACATTGACAAACGGGTTTGGTTTTGATGCACGTTATCAGATAGGATTTTCCAACATTTCCAAAGATGCCGGCGGCAGCGATGGTTCTGTTAAGAATAGCGCTTTTATGATTGGCATTCATTACAAGTTTAATAGTAGCAAGTAATTGAAATAATTCCGTGAAATTGTTTCAGAAGTGCAGTATTGGTACTTCTGAAACAATTTTTTTTATAGATGTCTGTATTGTGAAATTTTCAATTTTGTGGATTTAAAACTTTCCTACAACAAATGTTTTTACAGTAAACGTCCGCCTGAACGATCATTCGGGCAGGAACTTTTATTATTATTTTTATTTTTAAATTCAGTTTAAAATCCCAAGACATCTTTCATTGAGAAAATTCCTTTTTTACCTATAATAAATTCTGCTGCCAGCACAGCGCCTTCTGCAAAGCCGTCCCTGTTGTGCGCGGTATGGATGATTTCAATATCATCTATTGATGATGAATATTTTACAGAATGAGTGCCCGGAACTTCATCAATTCTTTTGCTGATGATTGATAATTGATCATGATCTTCGGTGCGGTCATTCACCCATTTATTTTTTTTGTTTGAAGCGCCAATAACCTGTTCAGCAAGCGTTATAGCCGTTCCGCTCGGTGTATCTTTTTTATGGGTATGGTGAATTTCTTCGATGGCTACATTATACGCCGCATGAGGATTCATAAGCGCTGCCAGCTTTTTATTGATCTCAAAAAAAATATTGACGCCAATGCTATAATTACTTGCATATAAAAAAGCGCCGTTTAATTCTTTGCACTTGTCCTGAATAAAGTTGAGTTTATCTAACCAGCCTGTAGTGCCGCAAACTACCGGAACATGATTTTGTAAGCAAAATAAAATATTTTCAACCGCACTGTCGGGATTGGTGAATTCTATCGCAACATCAGCCTTGCGAATATTTTCGATGGTGAGATCCTCCAGGTTTTCATCATTAATTTTTAAAACGACCTCATGGTTTCTTCCCAGGGCGATTTTTTCAATGGTGTGGCCCATTTTTCCATATCCTAATAAAGCGATTTTCATAAATACAAATAAAAAAAATTAAAATTATTATCAGACAACAAGTTTCAAAAATAAATCAAATTCGATCAAGATAATATTTTTTGAATAGGATTAAGTATTTAGTTCGCAAATGTAGTATTAGCAGTGCTTCATTAACAAGTCCCATCGGGGCGATATGTTAGTAGTAGCATAAAAGCATTTAATTTCTTCTGGTAGCTCCGAAGGAGCGGCATGTTATATATCGCTCCTTCGGAGCTTGCAGCATAAATGTCAAACAAATTGCTACTAATATATCGCCTCTACGAGGCTACTGCCCTATATTGGAACTTTTATTAGTCTTGCATTTGCGAATTATAAGTTAATCCTATTTTTGAAATCATACTTCTCTCTTTCAGCACATAGAAAAGGAAATCATTCAGGGAAGAGGCATCGTTGGAAGATTGCTTTTTTCTTTGAAAAAGAAAACAAGGGAAACCCCCGGACTACCACTAAGATAATTAAGATTAGGCTGAATCTTCATGCCTATGTCGGGACTTACGTCAAACGTTTTCAAATGCGCATCTACAGTAGCATCCACTACATTCAAGCCCCAGAATAGAAAGAATACCAGTACTGAATAATCTACATTTTGCCTGAATTCATTTCGGTAACTCTGAAGCGAAGAAGTGGAAAGCGCTCTAAGGTCCGGGGCTATCAGTGAGTCATTTGAGGGTATTCCATCGAGCCTGTAAATGACGGCCTGTCTTAAAAGTTTATAGGTTTTTATATTGTAAAAAAAAACTCCGGCGGTAATGCCCAAAGCTGCATAGACAATAGGAATTTTCCAATATTTTTTATTGTAAAATTGCCCCCAGCCGGGGATTATTGCGGATCGGATGGTTGCGCCTGTGGGATTGTATTTATTAATAACGCTATCGTCTTTCGCTGTCAGGCTGACTTTCCGTGATTTTTTTGTAATAACCGTGGTATCTTTTGTTTTCGCGGCAGAATCTTTTACCGCAATCGAAGTGTCTCCGTTATTGGATTTAACAATAGCAGTATCTTCCTTTTGTTGGGCATAAATTACTGATCCGGGCAACATAATAAAGAGAAGAATAATTGCAAAAGATAATAAACGTACTGCCATAGCTTAATCTACGGAAACCTGCATTTTGTCCAAAAGAGAACTTAGTTCTTCAATCGAAAAATAATCAAAAGTGATGCTGCCGGTTCCTTTTTTACTGTGAATCATTTTCACCTTTGTGCTGAAATGTGATGCTAAATTATCTTCAATTTTTTTCAAAGAGGGTGGTAGTGTGGTTTTTACAGAATTATTAACAGCGGTTTTTGGAGCGTATAGTTTTCTCACCAATTCTTCTGTCTGCCGCACCGAAAGTTCTTTACTTTTTATTTCATTAAAAATATAAAGTTGTTTGTCAACTACATCTACATTTATCAGCGCCCGGGCATGTCCCATGCTGATGACTCCGCTTCTTACAGCAGCCTGTATATCGGGGGGTAATTTTAAAAGGCGAATATAATTCGTAACCGTACTGCGTTCCTTGCCCATACGCTCGGCGAGCTGGTCTTGTGTATAATCAAGCTCGTCCATTAATTGCTTGTAACTGAGTGCAATTTCTATGGCATTCAGATCTTCCCTTTGTAAATTCTCAAGTAAGGCCAGTTCCAGTATTTTAGAATCTTTTGTATCCCTGATATAAACGGGCACATCAGCAAGGCCGGCTATTTTAGCAGCTCTGTATCTTCGTTCCCCGGCTATAATCCTGTATTTACCACCTGATTTCGTAACGGTGATAGGTTGAATAATATCATGCATTTTGATAGAAGCCGCCAATTCACTTAAAGCAATTTCATCAAAATCATGGCGTGGTTGTTCCGGATTAGCTTCTATGAGGTTCAGTGCGATTCTGGTGCTAACTGCGTTTGGTCTTTCAGGAGACTCCTTCATCAGGTTCTTTTCTGTGACCGAAAGGTCGGTGTCTATATTTTGCAATAGCGACCTGATTCCCTTTCCTAAAGCGTCTTTTCTTTTAGCAGGTGTAGTCATTTTGTGTATTAATTCTGATACGATTTTTATTTGTAATTTTTTTTATGGATGCTCCATTACCTTTTCCTTTTGAGTCATCTTCGTCATGTTATTTTTTTGAAGAACTTCCTTTGCAAGGTTCAGGTAATTAATAGCGCCTTTGCTATCTGCATCGTATAAAATGGCAGGTTTACCAAAACTGGGCGCCTCGCTTAGGCGCGTATTCCGGTGAATGATGCTGTTGAAAACAATATCTTCAAAATGGAGCCTTACTTCATTTACCACCTGGTTGCACAAACGCAATCTGCCATCGTACATCGTCATTAAAAGGCCTTCAATCTGAAGATTTGTATTAAGACGGCTTTGTACGATTTTAATAGTGTTTAATAATTTGCCCAATCCTTCCAATGCAAAAAATTCTGCCTGCACGGGAACTATTACACTATCCGAAGCTACAAGCGCATTCACTGTTATTAAACCCAGAGAAGGCGAACAATCAATAATGATAAAATCGTATTCGTCCTTTATGTCCTTTAAAACTCTTTTTAAAACTGTTTCACGGTCAGGATAATTAATCATTTCAATTTCTGCGCCCACGAGGTCTATATGCGATGGCATCAAATCCATGTATGGGATCTCTGTTTTTAAAATCACTTCTTTTGCAGAAGTATCATTTACCAGGCAATCATAAACCCCTTTGGATACCTGATGCAGGTCGAACCCAACGCCTGTAGTGCTGTTGGCCTGCGGGTCTGCATCTAACAGCAATGTTTTAAACTCGAGCACAGCAAGGCTTGCCGCAAGATTAATCGCAGTGGTAGTTTTTCCTACTCCTCCTTTTTGATTGGCAATTCCAATTACTTTCGCCATATTTTTATCTGTTGTTCTTAATTCTTGTTATTTTGCCAGCCGTTACTGGCGGCAGTTTATCGCATTCAGGAATAAAATAGTAAGTTATAGCTCCCGGCACATAAGGCATTCAGGCACTTTTTAGCTTATTTCTCCTTTTACTGTTTCCTAAGACAATTATTTATTGATCCCATTACTTTCCAATATTCGCTATAAACAGAAATAATTTAATTGTCCATCTTTAAATTTATTCGTCTTTTTTGGCAAAGAACTATTATTTAATTCATAATAAATCAGCCATAATGGCAAATTTAATTATTAGGCATAATATTAAGGCATAAAGTCTTTGTAAAAGCAATTTATTATTTCCACATCTTCAAACAATTGATCATTCAGTAAATGAATAAAGGAAAAACAGTTTAATTTTATAAAATGTACACGATCATTAGCGGCACTAACCGGGCAGGAAGCCACACGGAAAGAGTAGCGAAGGAATACCAGCGCTTGTTAAAAGATAAGGGAATAGATGCAAAGATTTTTACATTGGTTAATTTTGATCCGCTTCACAGAACACCGGAATTTTTAAAATATGAAAATGAAATTTTAATTCCTACAACGAAGTTTATTTTTATCATTCCTGAATACAATGGTTCTTACCCTGGCGTGTTGAAGGCCATGATTGATAATAGTGATATTAATAAAGACTGGGCTTATAAAAAAG
>Ga0134125_10005196_pt1 | contig 14806 bp, 8 predicted proteins | sample KB31751_FD_96464 | JGI IMG/M metagenome (GOLD analysis project Ga0134125, IMG submission 96464) | Terrestrial soil microbial communities with excess Nitrogen fertilizer from Kellogg Biological Station, Michigan, USA - KB3-175-1 | ecosystem: Environmental > Terrestrial > Soil > Unclassified ... | reverse complement strand
GTGCTCTGGCCGTGGCGCACCAGGATCAGCTTGCCGACCATGTTCAGTTGGCCAGCTTGCGGACCGACTCGACGCCCACGGTGAGCGTGGCGAAGTCGCCGGCGCCTGCGGAGCGCATGTCCGCCAGCGTGCGCTGCCAGTGCGCCAGGTCCTTGCCGGCCGACTCCACCCAGGCGGTCACGCGCGCCTGGGCGCTGCCACGGTCCTTGCGTGCCAGCACCCGCTCGGTGAGGCGGCGTTGCACACGCAGCGCGGCGTCGCGCAGGCCGGTGCGCGCGATCGCCTGCCATGGCCCGTCTACGGTGAGCTTCTCGATACGCGCCCGCAGCCAGTCGAAGCCGACTCGCGTGCCGACCTCGAAGTACACGCGCGCGGTCTCGCTGACCCCCACCTTGTGGCCGCGCGCGATCTCCACGATGTCGAGCGCGGCATTGAGCGACTCGAGGCTGGCGATGCGCGCCGCCAGCGCCGGCGGCAGCCCGGCCTCCAGGTAGTGCTTGCAGCCCTCCTCGAAGCGCGTGAGCTCGGCGCCGGTGAGCAGCGTTGGCACGTCCGCCTCCAGGCGGCGCACGCCGTCGCGGAACTCCGTGACCGCGGCGTCCACCTGCAGCTTGGCGCGCGCGCTCAGCAGCCAGTAGGTCGCATGGCGCAGCAGGCGGCTGGTCTGGAAGGCCGCTTCGTACTGGAGCTTCGCGGGCACTTTGTTGTCCAGTGCCTCGACCTGCTCCCACACTTCGCGCATGGCGAAGATCTCGCGCGCCGCGGTGTAGGCGCGCGCGATCTGCGCCGGCTCGGCGCCGCTGTCTTCCTGGGCGCGGGGCACGAACGTGGGTCCCATACGGTTCACGAGACTGTTCGTGGTCGCCGTGGCGATGATCTCGCGGCGCAGCCGGTGCCGGGCGATGGCGCGCGCGAAGCGCTCCTGCACCGCCGTCGGGAAGTAGCGCACCAGTTCGGCCGACAGGTACGGGTCCTCCGGCACGTCAGAGGCGAGCAGGTGGTTGTTGAGCCAGATCTTGCTGTAGGCGAGCAGGATGGCGAGCTCCGGGCGCGTCAGCCCCATGCCGCTCTTGCGCCGCTCGGTCAGCTCGTCGTCGGTGGGCAGGAACTCGAGCGCGCGGTTCAGGTCGCCGGAACGCTCGAGCGCGCGGATCAGGTGCAGGAACTCCGGCAGGCGCGCCGCGGCCTGCAGCTCGAGCGTACTCAGCGCCTGACTCTGCAGGTAGTTGTTGCGCAGTACCAGGGCGGCCACTTCCGCGGTCTGGCGCGCCAGCAGGCGGTTGCGGTCCCCGCGCGTCAGGCGCCCTTCCGCCACCAGCGGGTTGAGCACGATCTTGATGTTCACCTCGAGGTCCGAGGTGTTGACGCCGGCCGAGTTGTCGATGAAGTCGGTGTTGAGGCGGCCGCGGGCGAGGGCGTATTCGATGCGCCCGCGCTGCGTCAGTCCCAGGTTGCCGCCTTCGCCGACCACCTTGGCCTTGAGTTCCCGGCCGTTGATGCGCAGTCCGTCGTTGGTGCGGTCACCGACTTCGGCGTTGCGCTCATCGCTCGCCTTGACGTAGGTGCCGATGCCGCCGTTCCACATCAGGTCCACCGGCATGCGCAGGATGGCGCGGATCACGTCGTTGGGGGCGGGGCTGCCCGACTCGATCCCGAGCAGCGTGCGCGCTTCCGCCGACAGGGCGATCGACTTGGCCGAGCGCGGGAACACGCCACCGCCGCGCGACAGCTTCTTGCGGTCGTAGTCGTCCCAGCTCGAGCGCGGCAGCGCGAACAAGCGGGCACGCTCGGCAAAGCTGACCGCCGGATCAGGGTCGGGGTCGAGGAAGATGTGCCGGTGGTCGAAGGCGGCCTGCAGCCGCGTATGGCGCGACAGCAGCATGCCGTTGCCGAACACGTCGCCGGACATGTCGCCGATGCCGGCGGCGGTAAAGTCGGTCTTCTGGATGTCGATGCCGATCTCGCGGAAGTGCCGCTTGACGCACTCCCAGCCGCCGCGCGCCGTGATGCCCATCTTCTTGTGGTCGTAACCGGCCGAGCCGCCGGAAGCAAAGGCGTCGCCGAGCCAGAAGCCGTAGTCGGCCGAGATGGCGTTGGCGATGTCGGAGAAGGTGGCAGTGCCCTTGTCGGCCGCCACCACCAGGTAGGCGTCGTCGCCGTCGCGGCGCAGCACCTGCGTCGGCGGGGCGATGCGCCCGCCGACGATGTTGTCGGTGAGGTCAAGCAGGCCGCGGATGAAGGTCTGATAGCAGGCCACCACTTCGGCCTGCACCTCCTCGCGCGTGCCGCCGGCCGGCAGCCGCTTGGGCACGAAGCCGCCTTTGGCGCCCACCGGCACGATTACGGTGTTCTTGACGTTCTGCGCCTTCATCAGGCCCAGGACCTCGGTGCGGAAGTCCTCGCGACGGTCGGACCAGCGAATGCCACCGCGCGCCACGTAGCCCATGCGCAGGTGCACGGCCTCGACGCGCGGGCTGTAGACGAAGATCTCGAACTTCGGCTTGGGCAGCGGCAGATCCGGGATCTTCGCCGGGTCGAGCTTGAAGGACAGATAGCTCTTGGGGTGGCCGTCGGCGCCGTTCTGGAAGAAGTTGGTGCGCAGCGTGGCCTGCACCAGCGTGAGATAGGCGCGCAGGATGCGGTCGTCGTCGAGACTGGTGACTGCGTCGAAGGCGCTGCGGATCTGCGCCACGATCTTGTCGGCGTTGCGCGCCGCCTCGCGCGCGGCGCGGGCGCCGGACGGGTCGAAGCGCGCTTGGAACAGTGCTACCAGATTGCGGGCGATAGCGGGGTGCGCTGCCAGCGTGCGCTCCATGTACGCCTGGCTGAACGGCACGCCGGTCTGCAGCAGGTAGCGGCAGTAGGCACGCACTACCACGATCTGCCGCGCGCTCAGGCCGGCGCCGAGCAGCAGGCGGTTGAAGCCGTCGTTCTCGAGCGCGCCGGTCCAGGCGGCGGCGAAGGCTTCGCGGAAGTCGCCCTCCGCGCGCGCGATGTCGACGCCGGCGCCGTCGCGGTATTCGAGCTCGAAGTCCTGGATCCAGGCGGCACCGCCGTCCGGCCAGGCGAGCTGGTAGGGGCGCTCGGAGATGACGCGCAGGCCGAAATTCTCCAGCATGGGCAGCACGTCCGAGATCGGTACCGGGTCGCCGAGCTTGACGATCTTCAGATGCACGCGCTCGCCGCGCTGGCCGGCGGGGCGGTGCAGGTGCAGCTGCAGCGCCTGCGGGTGCGCGCGCAGGCCTTCGAGATCGCCAAGATCGCCGAGCACTTCCTCAGGCGGGACGTCGTCCTGGTAGGCGAGCGGAAAGGCGCGCCGGTAACGGGCCGCGAGCGCCAGGCCCGCTGCCTCGCCGCGGCGCTCGATGAGCACGTCGCGCAGCCGGTCGGTCCAGGTCAGCGCGGCTGCGGCGATGCTCTGCTCGATGCGCGCGAAGTCGGGCTTGTGGCGCGCGGCGGGGTCGGTACGCACCACCACGTGCACACGCGCGTGGCTCGAGCCGGAGATCTGCGCGTGACTCTCCACGCTGGTGCCGGCGAAGCCCTCGAGCGCCAGCTGCTCGATGCGCTGGCGTACCTCGGTGTTGTAGCGGTCGCGCGGCACGTACACCAGGCACGAGTAGAAGCGGTGATACGGGTCGCGACGTACCAGCAGGCGCACCGTGCGCCGCTCGTAGAGGTTGACCACGCCGCGCACGATGCGGATCAGGTCCTGGGCGCCGGCCTGGAACAGCTCATCGCGCGGGTAGGTCTCGAGTACGTTGATCACCGCCTTGCCGTCGTGGCCGGCCGGATCCAGCCCGAAGTGCTCGATGACGCGCTCGACCTTGCGGCGCAGCACCGGGATGTCGCCCGGGCTGCTGTTGTATGCGGTCGAGGTCCAGAGTCCCAGGAAGCGGTGCTCGCCATCGACACGGCCGCGTGCATCGAAGGTCTTGACGCCGACGTAATCGAGCAGCTCGCCGCGGTGCACGGTGGAGGGGGAGTTGGCCTTGGTGATGACCAGCAGCTCCAGCTCGCGCGCGCGGCTGCGCACGTCGCCGCGCAGCACGGTGGCGCGCGCCTGGCGCGCGTGGCGGCGCGTGGTGCTCAGTACGCCCAGACCCGAGCGCGCATCCGCCACCAGGCGGTCCTCGGTGCGGCCGCGCTCCAGGCGGTAGTGGCGGTAGCCGAGGAATACGAAATGCCGGCCCTCCATCCAGTCGAGCAGGTGTCGCGCCTCGCTCACTTCGGCCGCCGGCAGGGGCGGCGGGTCGCTCTCCAGGCGCGTGATGATCTCGCGCACCCGCTCGCGCATCGCCCGCCAGTCATGCACCGCGAGGCGTACGTCGGCGAGGATGACCCCGAGATCGTGCTGCAGCTTGGCGAGCTGTGACTCGTCCGTGAGGCGGTCGATCTCGTACAGCTGCCACGATTCCGGGTGCGCCGCCTGCGCGCCGTTGCTGCCGATATCGAGCAGCTGGCCGCGGCGGTCGCGTCGCACCTGCAGTACCGGGTGCACGATGAGGTGCACCGCGAGCTCGGCGCGCGCGAACGCCATCCCCAGCGAGTCGACCAGAAACGGCATGTCGTCGGTGACGGTGAGAACCAGCGTGTGGGCACTGTGGAAGCCGTCCTCGCCCTCCGTGGGATTGAAGACCCGCACCAGCGTACGGCCCGGCGGGCGCCGCGTCCCGAAGTCGAGGTGCGCAAGCGCAGCCTTGGCGAGCTGCTGCGGTGCGCGCTCTGCCAGGTCCTCTTCGGCCACGCCGTGGAAGTAGCCGCGCAGGAAGCGCTGCCGCAGGTCATCGCGCGTCCCGCCGCCCGCCCGGGCGATTCGCTCGATCAGCGCGACGCGTGCGGCCGGGATACCTCGAAGCAGGTGGTTCTCATCAACTGACGCGTGCATGCGCAATCATCCTGCGGGGAAAACCAGCCGTGTCGGGGGCGCGTGGCGCATATTCTGCAGCAATCGGCGCGGCGCCGACTGCGGGACGCGATTATACATGCCGCCATCGGCGCACCGCCTGCGCTGGCGCCGCGGGCCGCTATAATGGCCACCCGCACCGTAGGCGCTGTCACGGACCTGAAAAGTGACCCCATGAGCGACCTGTACGACAACCCCATGGGCACGGATGGATTCGAGTTCGTCGAATACACCGCACCCGACCCGCAGCTGCTGCGCTCGCTGTTCGAGCGGCTCGGTTTCCCCGCGGTCGCGCAACACCGCTCCAAGAACGTCACGCTGCACCGTCAGGGCGAGATCAACTTCGTCATCAACGCCGAGCCCGCATCCTTCGCGCAGGGGTTCGCGCGCGCCCACGGCCCCTCGGCCTGCGCCATGGCGTTTCGCGTGCGCGACGCCTCGGCAGCCTACCGGCGCGCCCTGAGCCTCGGTGCCAAGCCCGGCCCGCTGAGCGCCGGCCCCATGGAACTCAACATCCCGAGCATCGAGGGCATCGGTGGCTCGCTCATCTACCTGGTGGATCTGTACGGCGAGCGCTCGATCTACGACGTGGACTTCCGTCCCACCGGCGCGAGCCCCGCGGGCGCCGGGGCCGGGCTGACCCTGATCGACCATCTGACCCACAACGTCGGCCGCGGCCGCATGGACGTGTGGGCCGGCTTCTACGAGAAGCTGTTCAACTTCCGCGAGATCCGCTACTTCGATATCGAGGGCAAGCTCACCGGGCTGCTGTCGCGCGCCATGACCAGTCCGTGCGGCAAGATCCGCATCCCGATCAACGAATCGCAGGACGACAAGAGTCAGATCGAGGAGTACCTGCGCGAGTACCAGGGCGAGGGCATCCAGCACATCGCACTCGCCGCCGCCGACATCTACCAGACGGTGGACGTGCTGCGCGCCCAAGGCGTCGCCTTTCAGGACAGCCCCGACACCTACTACGACGGTGTGGCGGCGCGCGTGCCGGGGCATCGCGAGTCGCTCGAGGAGCTGCGCAAGCGCCGCATCCTCATCGACGGCAACCCGCAGAAGGGCGAGGGCGTGCTGCTGCAGATCTTCACGCGAAACGTCATCGGCCCGATCTTCTTCGAGATCATCCAGCGCAAGGGCAACGAGGGTTTCGGCGAGGGCAACTTCCGCGCCCTGTTCGAGTCGATCGAGCAGGACCAGATCCGGCGCGGCGTGATCTGAACGCGCGTCCCGGCGGCGCCGCTACGGGCGGTGCTCGCGGGCCAGGTACTCGGTGCTCTGCATCTCGGTCAGGCGGCTGGCGGTGCGCACGAACAGCGCGCCGAGCCGCTCGCCGCGGTACAGCGCCGCGGGCGCGGCGGCCGCGGACACGATCAGGTTGACGTTGCGGTCGTAGAGCTCGTCGACGAGCGCGACGAAGCGCCGCGCCTCGTCCTCGTGCTGGGCGTCGAGCAGCGGCACGTCGGACAGCAGCAGCGACTGGTACTCGCGCGCCAGCTCGATGTAGTCCTCCTGGCTGCGCGCCCCGGCGCACAGCGCGCCGAAATCGAACCAAGCGACGTTGGCGCTGGCGCGGATGACCGGGATCGGCCGTCCCTCGATTTCCAGCGTGCCGCCAGTCTGGACGTCATCATCGGCGAGGCTCGCGAACAGCGCCTGCAGGCGCTCGGCCGTCCCCGGGGCAGCGGCGGGGAGGTAGATCCCGGCCTGCGTCAGCTGCCGCAGGCGGTAGTCGGTGTTGCCCGTCAGGCGCAGCACCTCGAGGTCAGTCTCGAGCAGCGCGATGGCGGGCAGGAAGCGCTCGCGCTGCAGCCCGTCCTTGTAGAGCTCGGCGGGCGGCACGTTCGAGGTCGCCACCAGGGTCACGCCGCGCGCGAACAGGCCGGCGAACAACGTACCGAGGATCATGGCGTCGGCGATGTCGGCGACGTACAGCTCGTCGAAACACAGCACCCGGACCTCGCGCGCGATGCGCGCCGCGATGCGCTCGAGTGGCGAACGCTCGTGCTTGAGGCGCGCCAGCTCCGCATGCACCTCGTGCATGAAGCGGTGGAAGTGGCGGCGCCGGCGCGCCGCAAACGGCAGGCTGGCGTAGAAAAGGTCCATGAGCCAGGTCTTGCCGCGGCCCACGCCACCCCACAGGTACAGCCCGCGCACCGGCGGCGCCGGGCGGCGCAGGACCCGCAGCCAATGGCCGAGTCCGCGCGGGGCGGAGGCGGCCAGCACTCGGGCGCGCAGGTCCTCGAGCCGTGCCAGCGTCGCCAGCTGTGCCGGGTCGGACTCGAAGCCGCGTTGCGCCAGCGCCTGCTGATAGCGCGCGCGCAGCGCGTCGGCCGGCGCCACGGCCACGCCGGGCGAGGCGCCGCTCACGCGGGCGCGCTCAGGAGCGCAGCTCCTCGAGATCGCGGAAGTGCTCGAGTGCGGCCGGGTTGGCGAGCGCGTCCACGTTCTTCACCGGCAGGCCGTGGATCACGTTGCGCACCGCCAGCTCGGTGATCTTGCCGGACAGGGTACGCGGGATATCCGGCACCACGATGATCTTGGCGGGCACGTGGCGCGCGGTGGTGTGGGTGCGGATGGTGTTGCGGATGTCCGTGCGGAGTGCCTCGTCAAGAGTCACGCCGGGCTGCAGCCGCACGAACAGCACGACGCGCACATCGCCATTCCAGTCCTGGCCGACTGCCAGCGCCTCGGCGACCTGCGGCAGCGTCTCGACCGCGGAATAGATCTCGGCGGTTCCAATCCGTACGCCCCCGGGGTTGAGGACCGCGTCCGAGCGCCCGTAAATCACGAGGCCATCGTGGGCGGTCAGCGCGGCGTAGTCGCCGTGATGCCAGACGCCGGGGAAGCGCTCGAAGTAGGCGGCGCGATACTTGGCGCCACTCGGATCGTTCCAGAAACCCACCGGCATGGACGGAAACGGTGCAGTGCACACCAGCTCACCACGCTCGCCGCGCAGCGGCCGGCCGTCATCACCGAAGATCTCGACCGCCATGCCGAGGCCCCGGCACTGGATCTCGCCCCGGTACACCGGCCGCGTCGGGCAGCCGAGTGCGAAACACGACACGATGTCGGTGCCGCCTGAGATCGAGGCCAGCTGCAGGTCGGCCTTAACCGCCTGGTACACGTAGTCGAAGCTCTCGGGCAGCAGCGGCGAGCCGGTGGACAGCAGCGCGCGCAGCGCGGTGAGGTCGACGGACGTTGCCGGTACGAAGTCGCTCTTCTGCAGCGCGCCGATGTACTTGGCGCTGGTGCCGAAGATGGTGAGCCGCTCCTCTTCGGCCATGCGCCACAGCGCGCCCGGGTTCGGATGGAACGGGCTGCCATCGTACAGCACCAGGGTCGCCCCGGTGGCGAGCGCACTCATCAGCCAGTTCCACATCATCCAGCCGCAGGTGGTGAAGTAGAAGAGGCAGTCGGTGCGCTGCACGTCGGTATGCAGCAGGTGCTCCTTCTGATGCTGCAGCAGCGTGCCGCCGGCGCCGTGCACGATGCACTTCGGTACGCCCGTGGTGCCGGAGGAATAGAGGATGTAGAGCGGGTGATTGAACGGCAGCGGCACGCAGCTGAGCTGCGCGCCGCGCGTGCCGAACTCCTGCCACAGCGTCGCGCGCGCAGCTGCGGCACCGAGGTGTGTGAGCTGCGGCTGCGGGTGCAGGTACGGGACCACCACCAGGCGCTCGACCGAGCTCAGCCCGGCCAGCACCGCCGCCATCGGCTCGAGCGAATCGATATCCTTGCCGGCGTAGAAGTAGCCGTCGGCGGTGAACAGTACCTTCGGTGCGATCTGCCCGAAGCGGTCGAGCACCCCGTGCACGCCGAAATCCGGCGAGCACGAGGACCAGATGGCCCCGAGGCTGGCCGTCGCCAGCATCGCGACCGCGGCCTCGGGCAGATTCGGCAGGTAGCCCGCGACCCGGTCGCCGGGTATTACCCCTGCGGCCCGCAGCCCGGCGGCGACACGCGCTACCTCGGCGCGCAGCTCGCGGTATGAGAGCGTACGGCGCGCGCCGCGCTCGCTGCGGAATACCAACGCCGGCTGGTCGTCGGCGAAGCGCAGCAGGTTCTCGGCGAAATTCAGCTGCGCGGCGGGAAAGAAGCGCGCCCCCGGCATGGCGCGCGGGTTCTCCAGTGCCGGGCCGCTGCCCCAGTCGATGCGCACGTCGGCGAAGCGCGCCAGCTCGCGCCAGAACTCCTCAGGCGAGGCGAGCGACCAGGCGTACAGCGCGTCGTAGTCTTCAATACGCGTGCCGCGACGCGCGTTCAGGCACTTGATGAAGCGCGTGAGATTGGCATCCGCGACGCGCGCGGGGGAGGGGCGCCACAGTTCAGTCATGAGCCGGCCTTGCGGGCCATCCTACAACGACTGGTAGTTCGGACCCGAGCCGCCCTCGGGCGTCGTCCAGGTGATGATCCCGTAGGGATCCTTGATGTCGCAGGCTTTGCAGTGCACGCAGTTGGCGGCATTGATCTGCAGACGGCGGCCGCCCGCGCCGTCGTCCACCATCTCGTAGACGCCGGCGGGGCAGAAGCGCTCGCACGGGTTGCCGAATTCCTTGCCGCAGCGGCTGGCGCAGATGCTGGTGTCGGCCACTTTCAAATGCACCGGCTGGCTCTCCTCGTGCGAGTTGCCGGCGAAGAACACGAACGACACCCGGTCGCGCGGCGGCAGGGTGCGCTCGCCCCAATGCCGGTCGGGCGAGGTGAACTCATCGAGCTTCTTCAGGCGCGCGAAGTCGGCGCTGTTCTTCAACGTCCACGGCGACTTGCCGCCGGTGAGGGTCTCCCACGCGGAGTTGAAGAGCCCCCACCACATGCCGCGCTTGAAGGCCGGCTTGAAGTTGCGGACGCGCTTGAGCTCCTGGCCCCCCGGGGAGGCACGCCACCGGGCGTCGAAGCCGGTGCCCGCGCCGGTGGCGGCAATGTGCTCACCGGCCAGTGCGCCTGAGCGGATCGCCTGGTGTACGCCCTTGATCTTGGCGAAGTTGAGCGTGCCCCCGGCATCGCCGATGAGGATGGCGCCCGGCATCTCCAGGGTCGGCGTCGACTGCCAGCCGCCGGCGGCGATGGCGCGGGCGCCGGCCGAGACGATCTCGCCCCCCTCGAGCAGAGGCTTGACGCTCGGATGGTTCTTGTACTGCTGGAAGGCCTCGAAGGGCGCGAGCCGTGGATCCTCGTAGTCGAGGCCGACGATGTAGCCGACGTACACCCGGTCGTTGTCGAGGTGGTAGAGGAAGCTGCCGGCGTAAGTGTGCGTGTCGGCCGGCCAGCCGAGCGCGTGCTCGATGCGCCCGGGCTGCACGCGCCCGGGCGGCAGCTGCCACAGCTCCTTGTAGCCGAGCGCGAAGGTCTGCGGGCAGTGGCCCGCGGCGAGGTCGTATTTGGCGATCAGGGTCTTGGAGACCGAGCCGCGGCAGCCTTCCGCGAGCACCGTCAGCTTGGCGTGGATTTCCACGCCCGCAGTGAAGTTCGGCCCGGGCCGCCCGTCGCGGTCGAGGCCCATGTCGCCGATGCGCACGCCCTTGACCGCGCCCTGCTCGTCGAACACCGCGGCCGCGGCGGCGAAGCCGGCGAAGACCTCCACGCCGAGGCTCTCCGCCTTCTGTGCCAGCCACGGCGTCAGCTGCCCGAGCGAGACGATGTAGTTGCCGTGGTTGTTGAAGGGCGTGGAATAGGTCATCGAGCGGGGCAGGAGCTTCACCGCGAAATCGGGTACCGGCTTGTAGGACCCGGTGGGCGTCAGCACGCGGAAGTCATCGGACGTCGCCGGCACCTTCATGCCGGGGTAGTCGGTCTGCCATTCCGGTAACAGCGCTTCCAGCGGACCGGGCTCGAGCACCGCACCGGACAGCGAGTGCGCGCCGACCGCGCTGGCCTTCTCCAGCACGCATACGCTCGACTGGGGCTTGAGCTGCTTCAGGCGGATGGCGCACGCCAGTCCCGCCGGGCCTGCCCCGACGATGACGACGTCGTACTCCATGACGTCGCGCTCGATCGCCTCGGTGGTGTCCCCCTGCGCCACAGTGGCCTCGCCTGCTACTTCGGTTGCATGCGGATCGCCCCATCCAGACGGATGGTCGTTCCGTTCAGCATCGGGATCTCGAAGACGCTCGCGACCAGCTGCGCGAACTCCTCTGGCTTGCCGAGTCGCGAGGGGAAGGGCACCTGCGCGCCGAGCGAGGCCTGCACCTCGGGCGGCATGCCGTCCATCATCGGGGTGTGGAAGATGCCGGGCGCGATCGAGACGCAGCGGATGCCGAAGCGCGCCAGCTCGCGCGCGATCGGCAGCGTCATTCCGGCCACCCCCGCCTTGGTCGCGGAGTAGGCCGCCTGGCCGATCTGCCCTTCGAAGGCGGCCACCGAGGAAGTATGGATCAGCAGTCCGCGCTCGCCGTCCGCTCCGGGCGGATTGTTCTGCATGAGCGCGGCGGCCGCCTTGTCGCACAGGAAGGTGCCGATCAGGTTGATGTGGATGACCTTGGTGAAGAACTCCCCCGCCATCGGCCCGTTCTTGCCCAGCACGCGCCCCGCGCCGATGACGCCGGCGCAGTTCACCAGCAGGTTCAGCCCCTTGAGCTCGGCGTGCGCGGCGTTCATGGCCGCGTCGACCTCGGCCTCCGAGGTGACGTCGCAGCGCACGAAGCTCGCGTTGGCGCCGAGCGCGGCGGCCGCAGCCCGCCCGGGGCCGTCCTGCACGTCGAGCATCACCACCTTGCCGCCGCGCTCGGCGATGTACCGGGCGACCGCGTGGCCGAGTCCCGAGGCGCCGCCGGTGACGACGGCGCGTGCTTCCTGGATCTTCATGCAGCCTTCTCCGACCTGGCCTAGATGACCTCGACGGCGAGCGCCACCGCCTCGCCACCGCCGATGCACAGCGCGGCCACGCCGCGCTTGCCGCCGCGCCGGCGCAACGCGTGCACCAGGGTCGTGAGAATGCGCGCGCCGGTGGCGCCGATCGGATGGCCGAGGGCGCAGGCGCCGCCCAGGACGTTGACGCGCGCATGATCGATGTCGATGTCGCGCATCGCCGCCATGGTGACTACCGCAAAGGCCTCGTTGATCTCGTACAGGTCGGCGTCGTGGGGCTTCCAGCCGAGCTGACTGAGTACCTTGCGGATCGCGCCCACCGGCGCGGTGGTGAACCACTCCGGCTCCTGGGCATGGCTGGCGTAGGCCACCACCCGCGCCAGCGGCTGCAGTCCGCGCGCGGCGGCGGTCTTGGCATTCATGAGCACCAGCGCGGCGGCTCCGTCAGAGATCGAGGAGGAGCTCGCGGCCGTCACGGTGCCGTCCTTGTTGAAGGCGGGTTTCATGGTGGTGATCTTGCTCACGTCACAGGTGCCCGGGGTCTCGTCGCGTGCGATGACGGTCTCGCCCTTGCGTCCCTTCACGGTCACCGGCGTGACCTCGCCGTCGAACTCGCCGCCTTCGAGTGCCGCCATGGCGCGCCGCACCGACTCGGTGGCGAAGGCATCCTGCTGGGCACGGCTGAAGCTGTACTTGCTGGCCGTCGAATCGGCGAAGCAGCCCATCGACTTGCCGTCGAACGGGCTCTGCAGGCCGTCGCGCATCATGTGATCGATGATTTCCCCCGTGCCCATGCGGTAGCCGGTGCGTGCCTTCGGCAGCAGGTAGGGTGCGTTGCTCATCGATTCGAGGCCTCCGGCCACGATGATCTCTGCGCCACCCGCGCGGATCTGGTCCGCCGCCAGCATCACGGCCTTCAGGCCCGAGCCACACATCTTGTTCACCGTGGTGGCGGGGGTGGCGATCGGCATGCCCGCACCCAGAGCCGCCTGGCGCGCCGGTGCCTGACCGAGGTTGGCCGACAGCACGCAGCCCATGATGACTTCCTGCACGTCGGCGCCGCTGATGCCGCCAGACTCGAGCGCGGCCTTGAGGGCAGCACTGCCCAGCTGCACCGCGGTAAGGGGCGACAGAACGCCCAGGAACGCCCCGATCGGGGTGCGTTTGGCCGATACGATGACGACGTCTGTAGAGGACATGTGCAGCCTCGCTTCTTTGAGTCAGCGCGCCAGGGAAGCCCGCGCCCGCCGCAAGCGCGGCCGGGCACTCGGCCGGGCGGGGCCACGGCGCGGGCGCAGCCCCCCCTCAAATATGGCGACGAACGCCTCGGCAATCTGGGCGCCCGTCAGCGACTGATCCTCACGATACCAGTGCGCGATCCAGTTGAGCGCACCGGCGAGGGCGAAAGCGGTCATTTTCGCATCGCAGGGTTCGATGGAGCCGTCCTGGATGCCCTCACGGATCAGGCGACGGATACCGTGGTCGATCTCGGACTTGAGCTGCTTGATATGGCGGCTCATGGCCGGCGACAGGTCCTGATCCTCGGCGCGCACCATGCACCAGCCGAACTCGGACGCCACCGCCTCCCCGTAGTGGCGCAGCACCGCGCTCAGCCGTGCGCGCGCCGGCACCGGCAGGCCCGTGACCTCGCGGAAGGCGGCCCGGATCTGCTCCACCCCGGCCACGAAGCACTCGAACAGCAGCTGCTCCTTGCTGGTGACGTAGTAGTAGACCGTCGGCTTGGTGACCTCGAGGCGCGCGGCGATGTCATCGAGGGAGGTATTGTGGTAGCCCTTGCGGTTGAATTCGCGCGCCGCCGTGCGGATCACGGCTTCGCGCTTCACCTCGCGGTCGCGCAGGCGCTCGCGGCTGGCGCGCCAGGGGGAGGCGGGGGCAGGGCGCCCGGCGGCGGGCGGGGTGGAACGGCGGCTGGCCATGGTTAATTATAGCGGCCCGGCGGCGGGCCCAGGCGCGGGCCATCGAGCGTTGACCGCCCGCCGCAGGCTCAATCATACTACAGGGTAGGTATCCTACTCACGGGTAAAGAGACGGGACAGCCCGTCCGCACGCAGGCCCGACCGCGGGAAGGCAGGTCAGATTGAACGCCGGTCTCAAGGGTAGTGCGCCCGCACCCGTCAGCGAGCAGGCGCCGGCGCGCGCGCCATGGCGTTTCGTGTCCGCCGCCTCGCTGTTCGACGGCCACGACGCCGCCATCAACATGATCCGGCGCCTGCTGCAGGCGCGCGGCGCGGAAGTGGTCCATCTCGGGCACAACCGCAGCGTCGCCGACATCGTGCGCGCCGCCATCGACGAGGACGCCGACGCGATCGCCGTCAGCTCCTACCAGGGTGGCCACAACGAATATTTCACCTACATGATCGACATGCTGCGCGAGCGCGGCTACGGCCACGTGCGCGTGGTCGTGGGCGGCGGCGGCACGATCTCCCCGGACGAGATCGCGGCACTGGAGCGCTACGGCGTGGAGAAGATCTACACGCCGGAGGATGGTCGGCGCCTCGGGCTGGCCGGCATGATCGACGACGTATTCGCGCGCATCGCCACGGCGCGCAAGCCGCCCTACGAGTTCCGGCCGCTGAACGCGCGCGATCACGGCCTGATCGCCCGCACCATCACGGTGCTCGAGGGCGCCGCGGCGGCCGAGACGGGCGCGGCCACCGAACAGATCCGCCGCGCGCTGGGACGCAGCCAGCGCAAGGTGCCGGTCATCGGCATCACCGGCACCGGCGGCGCGGGCAAGTCGAGCCTCACGGACGAGCTGCTGTCACGCCTGGTGCGCGAATTCCCGGAAGCGCAGATTGCGGTCGTCGCCATGGATCCGACGCGCCGCCGCAGCGGCGGCGCGCTGCTCGGCGATCGCATCCGCATGAACAGCCTCGCGGCCGAAAACGTCTACATGCGCTCACTCGCCACGCGGCGCGCGCACGCCGCGACCGCGGCAGTGCTCAGGGAAGTGATCGAGCTGTACAAGGCCGCGGGCTTCGACCTGGTGATCGTCGAGACCGCCGGCATCGGCCAGTCCGACAGCGAGATCGTCGACCTGGTGGATCTGTCCCTGTACGTCATGAC
>Ga0134125_10005194_pt1 | contig 14809 bp, 19 predicted proteins | sample KB31751_FD_96464 | JGI IMG/M metagenome (GOLD analysis project Ga0134125, IMG submission 96464) | Terrestrial soil microbial communities with excess Nitrogen fertilizer from Kellogg Biological Station, Michigan, USA - KB3-175-1 | ecosystem: Environmental > Terrestrial > Soil > Unclassified ... | reverse complement strand
GGCCGAGCAGCACTTGCTGATTGGCCCAGGCAGCCTGCCCGGTGGCGCGCGGCGGCGCGCCGAAATAATCGACGACCAGCTTCAAGCCGGGAAAGCGTTCCGCGATCTGCCCGACGACCGGCAGGAAATTCGCCGCGCCCATCGCGACGACGAGACCCGCGCGCTCGGCTGCCGGCCACAGCCATTCCATCGTGCCGTCGCTCGCCCAATGCTCTTGCCCCGGCCGCATGAAGGTGAAGCGCAGGCCTTTCTGTCCCGGGCGCTTCTTCCAATCCGCGACCAGCGCGCGGCTTTCCGGCTTCTCGGGCGGGAACCAGCCGAGGATCGCGAAGCGGTCGGGATAGCGCTTGGCCGCATCTTCGGCGACGGCGTTGGCGTTGGGGTCCCAATTCGGCGGCTGGATCACCGCGGCATCGACGCCTGCCGCGTCCATCTCTTTCAGCGCTTCTTCCGCCGAAAGGTGCGAGACCTGGCGATGCGGCGGACTCGGCACATTCTCGCGCCAGAGATGGATATGTGAGTCGATGACGAGCATGAGCGCTTCCCTTTGTTAATTCGTCATTGCGAGCGAAGCGAAGCAATCCAGAAAGCCCCAAGCGTTGCTCTGGATTGCTTCGCTTCGCTCGCAATGACGATGATAAAACCACCAAGGCACGAAGGCACTAAGAAGGATTCACCACGGAGGCACGGAGTGCACGAAGGAACTTTCTGCGAAGCGCGCTAAACCTGCCCTCTGTGTTCTCCGGACGTCCCGCTCACCCGCTTTGCGGGTGAGCCCTCGGGGCCGATCGCGAAGAGCGATAGGCCGGGGCGTCCCACGGTGAACTTCTACGCCGTCAGCACTTCCATCATATGGCCGTTCGGGTCGCGGAAATAGAAGCCGCGGCCGCCGCGCCGGTGATTGATCTGCATGTTCTCGGTCGCGCCGGGCTGGCTGCCGTAGACGATGTGCTTTTCCAGCACCCGCTCGTAGATCTTATCGAAAGACGCCTCGTCGACCTTGAAGGCGTAGTGATGATGCTCGAATGCGTCGGCGTGATCGTAGTCGAGCGTCAGATGCTCGTTGATGCGCACGATGGCGAAATGCGCCATCGCGCCTTCGTATTCGGCGCCGAGGATATCGGCGAGCCAGCGCGCCGAAGCCTCCTTGTCATGTGCCGGGACAATCGTGTGGTTCAGCTCTAACGCCATCGCACACCTCCTTCATCCGCCCGATTCATGTGGCTATTCCCAATCGTCATTGCGAGCGACCATCGGGAGCGAAGCAATCCAGGGATACGGTTCGGTGTTGGCCTGGATTGCTTCGGCCTTCGGCCTCGCAATGACGATGGTAAAACCACCAAGGCACGAAGACACCAAGAATATCAAGATCACAATGAGAGACTGAGACGATGAGAAAAGGAAAGGATTAGCGCGCTACGCGCGCAAAATCTCTTCTCATTGTCTCACCTCCTCATTGTGAATCTCCTTGGTGTCTTTGTGTCTTGGTGGTTCAAAACCTCTCACACCGTCACGATCTTGTCGGCATAGAGCTTCCAATTGCCCTTCGCGGTCGCGGCCACCGCGGCGCCGGAAAGCCAGGTGCCGGTCGGGGTGCCCTCGCATTCGGTCGGCAGGATCATGCCGCGCAGGAAGCGCGTCGCCATCTGCCGCGAGCCCCAGGCGATGACCGTATCGCTGCCCGTTTCCCACCACGCATCGCCGGGCGCGACGTCGCGCACGCTCTCGGCATCCTGCTGCACGTTGAAGCTGCCTTCGAGCAGGCAACGGATGCCCGGCCCCGGATGCTGATGCCGGTCGGCGATGCGGCCGGCCGGCGTGTTGATCTGGTCGAGGCGGAAGAGCCACTGGCTGCCTTGCGGCATGTTGAGCGTCGTGATGACGCGCGCCATGCGCAGATGCGTTAGCACATTCTCGCCCTGCACCAGCACCAGCGCCGTGTTGGGCTGCGCCAGCTCCCAGCGCCAGATCTGGCTCCACGCGCCGGTCGCGCGCAAAGTCACCGCGCCGTCGGCATAGATCGCATCATCCGCGCCGAGCACGCGGCCGTTGATCTCGACCCGGCCGTGGCGGACATAGAGCATGCGATGCGCCGCCGGCAGCGCCGCGCTCGTCGCGCCGCCCGTGCCGATCTGGTCGTGATAGAGGTTGAGCGCGTAGGGCATGAGTCCTCCCGTGTTTGTCGCCAGCTTAGCGATATCGGCGAGGCGGAGAAACGTGCGGCTGTTCTGGCGCGAAGCTCAATCGGGAATGACGACAGAGTGAGCGTGCGACGATTTTCGATTCAATTCGGAACTTCTGTCGGCGCGCCGACTTTCTGACTTCGCGACCGCCCTTCACGTTCAGGAAAGTGCCCTTGGCCTTCTACATCCGCAAGACGGCCAACGGGAAATCCGTGTGGCTCAAGCGCCTGGCGCCGGCGATCGTCTGGGGCCCGAAAGCCCAGGCGATGAAATTCGCATCAAAAGGCGCCGCGCGGCTGATGCTTCCCGCCATCCCGAAAGCCGATGGGGCCGAGGTCGTCGACGAGGCAGCGAATGGCGCCAGCGCTTAAGGATCATGGCGATTGAGGATTTATGATCGCGGCCGGTCGCAGAATTCGTCAAAAGCGTCCGCTTGCGCCGCCATGCCTTTCTCGATCAGCGCGCGCATCAGATTGTCGCCCATTCGCGCGGCACCCAGCAGCACATCGGGCGGCGTCGCGAGGAGCGCGGCGAGGAGGCTCGCGCGCGTTTCCGGGCTCGCCGCCTCGAACACGGCGCGGCATTTGCTGATCGAGAGCCCGTCGGCGAGATGCGCCTCGCCCGCTTCGGCAAGGATGCGGCCGGCGACGGTGAAGGCGGTGAAGTCGAGGATGCCCGGGCTCAGCTTGTCGACCCGCCCCAGCAACGTGGTCGCGGCGGCGCGGTCGAGCTTCGCGCCCGTACCTGAATTGGGGGGGGCGGCATAAAGCCGCGACCGCTTGATGCGGTCATAGACATTGCCGGCGCGCTTCTCGTTGCGCGCCGCCCATTCGACCTCGGTGAGCAAGGCGGATTCGGCGAATTCGGTCTCGGCGCCGTTTTCGCCGACGCAATAGACGGTGCCGTCGGTGACGTCTTCGACGGTGTAGCGGCGGCCGTTCTGGGTATAAGCGACGGAGCCGCGCGGGAATTTTCCTGGCATGAGCGCGACTATAGCGCAACCCATAAGGCCGCGACGCGAAAATGAGACGGTGAGAAGATTTTTACGCGCGAAACGCGCTTTAAATCCTTCTCGTTATCACCGTCTCTCTTATGATTCTTCCCTTTTCTTCTCTTCCCCGGCGAAGCCGGGGCCCATTCATCTATCGCGCGATAGCACAATGGGCCCCGACTTTCGCCGGGGAAGAGAAGTGAAAACCTTCTCCCTGTTCTCCGTGCCTCCGTGGTGCGTTTCCTTATGTGCGCCTCACCCCTTGAGGCGCGGGATCAGGCGCTGGGCATTGCCGCGATGGATCGCCTCGAGGTCGGCCGGCGACAGCCCGTACTCGTCGAGGCCGCGGATCCCGTCGGTCGAGCTGCCGAAGGGATAATCGCTGCCCAGTAGCACCTGCGACACCGGAACATAGGTGAAGAGCGCGGCGAGCGCCGGCTTGTTGGCGGCGAGGGCGACGTCGTAATGCAGCTTCTTCAGCTCGCGATCGACGCCGTTCGGGATGTGCTCCTTGAAGCGGCGCTCGGCGCCGGTGACGATGATCCGCCCGGCGAGGATCGGCACCGCGGCGCCGGCATGGCAGAAGATGTAGCGGATGTCGGGAAAGCGCGTCAGCGTGCCGGTCAGCAAGAGGCTCATGACGCAGCGATTGGTGTCGTGGGTGAATTCCATCATCGACGGCGGAATCCAGTTGAGCGCGCCGGCACAGCAATCGGGCAACAGCGGGTGGACGAAGACCAGCGCGCGGCGCCTATTCAGCTCGGCGAAGACCGGATCGAAATCGGCATGGCCCGGCCATTTGTCGTGATAACTCGTCATGAGCTGGATGCCGTCGGCCTTGAGCGTATCGAGCGCATAGGCGATCTCGGCCAGCGTGTCGTCGACATGCGGCATCGGCACCGAGGCGAAATGGCCGAACCGCGTCGGATGCTCGGCGCGCAGCTTGGCGGCATGCTCGTTGACGGCGCGGGCGAGCTTCTTCGTCGCCTCGCGGTCGCCGATATGGATGCCCGGCGGCGAGAGGGACAGCATCGCGGTGCTGACGCCGTTTTTCTCCATCTCCTCGAAGCTATGCGCCAGCGACCAGCCGCTGACCTCCGGCCGTTTCGCATTGGCGCCCATCGCCCCGAGATATTCCGGCGCGAAGAAATGATGATGAACGTCGATCCGCCCCGCGGGTGATGCGGCCATGATGTTTTCTCCTTTTGCGTTCCGCTTTCAGCGATGTCGTCGGCGACTATAGCGCAGCCGCATGTCCGCGCCTCAACCAACCGACGGGAATGAGGAAAAGAAAACTCTGCCGCTTTTGTGAATCGTCTGGTGTTCGATTTCACCACGGAGGTAGTGAGATCACGGAGGATGGTTTATCCTTCGACGCCCGCGCTCTCCGGGGCGTCCCGTGACGGATTTTTTTGTGTCGTGGCGCCCTGGTGTTTCAAATCTTTCCATTTCTTCTGCACCGCGATGTTCAGTCCCACGGGCGATCGCAAGTTCAGTAAGCTGAGCGTCGGATCGATCTCAAAGACGGCGCATAGCGATGACTGAGCTTTCGCGGAGGCTCGCCGAACTGATTGAGCGTTGCGATGATCTGGAGGTCAGGCTCAGCAACGCTTGCTGGGTCAGCCGCCAGATGGTCCTTATGGTCGATCAGTATTTGGCGGACGCGGCGGAGCGAGCAGAACAGCAGAGAATGTTCCTGGCCGATCTCGCAACGAGGGCTGATTCGCGGGCCTCGGGAGAAGCCCTGCCGCGATGAACTCGGCTTCGAACTTCGCGGTGTCGTCCGCGATCTGATCGGCGAATAATCGGATAGACTCGCCAATCGCGCTGGGCTCGCTTTCGGCGATCGGGCGCATGCACTCGGCAAGATATTGGAATCTGTCGAAAGATAATATTTCCGAGCAAGCGCGCTAAGTGAACGGGTTGTTATCCTGCAGGCGCGTGATGAGCCTGTCCCAATCCGCTAGCTGCACCTGATATCGCAGCAATAGAGCGAGATTGCCCGCTTCGCTTGCTTCGTTGAGCGCTTCAGCCGTGGCTGCTCGCGCCCGTCCGAGCATCTCCACATAGTCCTCTCTCGTTGGCAGATAGTCGGTCACTTGCCAAAGCATGTGTTCCCCCGATTGCATGCTTATGGATTACGCCTTCTGCGCTGAGCAGCGCATCGGGGGTTCCCCCGATATCGGGTCAGGATTTTCCCTAGGAAGGCTCCGATCGGTCAGCCGCTTTGGCTGCAATGGGCAGAGGTACGCAAACCTTATCCGCCGCCCGACGACCCGAGCAATCGAAGCGCTTCATCGAGATGCGCGCGAAGTCGGGCCGAAGGCTCGAAAAAGGCTTTCGAGCAGGCGTCTAAGAGGATCGCGAACGAGAAGTCCGAGAAGGCGAAGCGCTCATTGCGTCGGCGGCCGGCGTGTCTTCTGCCTCCAGTGTTGCGGCTTGCCGCTCGCACTCTTCCGCGAATTCCAGTAGTCCGATCTTCGCCAAGCTATCGCGAACGTCCTTAGCAAGCCGCCGCACGGTCTCCGCGCGTGAGCGCAGAAACGCGATCCGCGAAGCTATGTCTTGGGCATAGGAAGAACCCGGCACTCCTAATATTGGAGGGTGCCAATGTCGGAGGACCGACATTGTTAAGGCAATTTCATGATCTCTGCGCCCGGGGCGAAACCGCAACCCCGTTTCTTGACTGAAACGGGATGGAGTACCGGTTCTGCTATCTCGGTCCCGATTGCCAGGTTTGGCGGCGCCACGAATTCCAGGCGGAAACCGACACGGCAGCGCTCGAGGTTGCCTGGGAGCTATTCAAGCTCACGGGATTGCCGCACCACGGCTTCGAGTTGTGGCAAGGCACGCGCCGCGTCCATCTTCACAATTGTTAGGCTTGGTGTCGCGAAGCGTCGCGTCGCCACCCGGATTGACCAAGCGCACAACGGCGACAGCGGCTCGCTAAGAGGAAGCCGACGGACGCTCCAAGACGCTCGCGCTGGTTATTCGCGGCTGGGATTCTTCTTCGGCAAATTCGGCCAAGCGCTCATAGGTTTGCGCCGCGGACAGCATATAGAGCCGCCATCGCGCGTCTGTCATCGCTTCGGCAAAGACGCGGGCCTCTTCGGCAAGTGCGCGCCAATATGCCGGGCTGATCCGCCGTCGATCCATAGCCATCCCGTTCCAAAACAAGTGGCATTTGGAATAGGGCGATCCCGGTTTGTGGCCCATCAGGATTTCCCCCTAATTGAGGTCAGGATTTTCGGAAAGGGGGCAGTTAAGTGTCGGGTTCCCAACACATTTTTACGCCGGTCCAAGTTGCGATCGCAGCTATCGCCGACCGGAAGTCCGCGAAGACGACACGCTAGATGCAACTAACTGCGTTACGTCGTGTTGCCGACATATGCACTCGATGTCGTACTATCTTATGCAAGCCGACCGGGCAGCGCGGCTCGCCAATCTACTGACCGATGAGCGGACCAAAGCCGACCTGCTTAAGATGGCCGAAGATTATCGGGACATCGCCCAAGATCTCGAGAACGGCGCGATCGAATTCCGGCATCCCGAGCGGATGCCGCAACTCAAAGACTGACGCTAAGGCCTATGCGCTAAGAGCTCGCCAAGCTCGCCCTTTTCGAGAGTCGGCGATGGTCTCCAGATCGGCGGTGAGATTGCCCAGCAATAGGTGCCAATCTTCGCGCTTGGCGTCGTCCCGTATCATCCGCAAATTCATGCGCCCGATAGCGCCAGTGCCGAGCCTTCGACGCGATTCTATCGCCGTGCATTAGTTGACGGTACGCAGATACCTGGGTGAATCAGGGCTGATTTGCTGGTATCGGGAGATGTCCCGCCGCGGCGAGTTCGCCTTCCAGCCTGGCGACGTCTTCGGCGATCTCGTCGGCGACGGCCAGCAACTCCTCCGCGAACCTGCCCGGATGTTCCGCTGCGAGTCGCCGCATGCGCCCAACGGAGCGCTTTAGGTATTCCAATACTTCGAGACGGTCGTTCCGAACGACGCTCATGACGGTCACGCTACGCGCTTCGGCTGATGATGAATACCCAATTCGCACGAATGTCGAATTTTTGGGCACACCCGTTCTTGTGGCTCGGGTGCCGACGTCCCGACAGAATAGGTACTTTTGCGAACAGACAGGGGCGGTGGCGTTCCTTATCTATCGCCAAGCTCGGGGGCGGAGAGGGAATGAATGGACCGCCTGCAGATACTGCATTTTCTCGAAGATGCCGCTACGCATATGGTGCGGCTCGCCCGCAATGATAGCATCCCGCCGCATGTCGCGGAGGAATTGGCGCGTATCGCGATCGAGCTCGGTACGGAAGCCACTCAACTCAAAGCCGAAATGCAACTCGAGAGCCTCCAGGCAAAGGTCGCGAACAGCAACTGCCGCGGCCTCACCGGCCTGTCCGACTAGTTCGTCGCGCTCTTTCCCAGGTTCTCGGGCGAAGATCCAAGAAAAAAGACGGCTCTCCGAGGGGAAGGAGAGCCGTCTGAAAGGGGCGCCGGCTAGGGGACTGCTGCTGTTGAGCCGGCGCCTCGTACTGCGTTCATCTGATTAAACGAAATCAGCGACGAATTGTTCCGCTGACGCTAGCCGGTTTGCGGTCATTCGGATCGACATTCGCGTCGGCTGCCGTGTTGCCGATCGTCGGCGCAACCTCATCGCCGATGCTGTTTTCTTCCGTCGCCTTTGTCCGTGCGAGCGCAGCTTTGGCTTTCGCTTCGAATTCTTCGGCGAACGCGATGAGGGCTTTGCGCGCGTTCACGTTGTAGTTCGGCAGTCCGTTGGCAAGCCGTCGGCACTGCGCGGCCTTTTCCATGAAATAGGTTGCCGATTCCTCCATCGGACTTCTCGCTTGGCCCCTCTCTCTGGAACATCCATCTGTGTCCGATACTCGGCACAAAGAACGCCTGGCCATCGAAGACGGCTGCAACGATCTGCTCCACCTGTTTGCGAAAGCGAAATCGGAGAAGGCGAGGTTTCGCTAAGCCTTCTTCTCGTCGGCTGAGCGCGGCTGTTGCTGCGCCAGTTTCGCCAACTGCTCATACGTCATGGCGATATCGACAAGAGTCTTTTTCGCGCCGGGGTCGCTGAGCCTGTCAGCCTTTGCCCGCGCTTCCTCGGCGTGGTGAATGAGGGCGAGCGAATCATTTTCCGTAGAGTTCGACATACGCGGCCTTTCGATTTTCTTTTCTTCGATTCCTATTTTTTCCTTCCTTCGATTTCTATACGCGTGGCCTGTGGATAGTCGATGGTTCTTCTTCGTCCTTCTGGACGAATCTGAAGAGGGACTATTCGCGCGCCGCCGCAAGTTCCTGCCGCAGCCTGTCGCGGTCGGCAATGTGCAGAGCTTGCGTTGTCTTGAAGGTGTCGAGGAGTTCTTTGGCTCGAGTCGTGTCATGGCGATCCCGCTCGAGCTCGGCGATGACCATGCGCTGTCGCTCGATGTGATCCTGGCCTTCGGCAACATGCCGCTCGGCGAGGGCGAGATGTTCTGCGATGGTCTGTCGGTCCATAATCTCGCAAGTCGGATAGCTGAGCGAGCGTTCCATTGCTCGCTGAGTTTGTCAAAGGAGTCGACCGTGTCCGCTCATGCCCTCATCGCGTGTGTCGCGAAACCTTTTTCGCCGCTGCGCCGAATATATCAGTGTCGTTGTCGCGGGTGCTGGCGGAGGGTGTGATGGAGAATGTGCGGATCGAGTTCGAGCCTTTGATCGGCGGCGAGACGCGGCAGTTCATCGTCAACGGTCTCGAATTCTTCAACGTCGCCGCCACCGGCGTGTCCGACTGGTTTCCGGTCAACTTCGTTCTGCGCGGCGCGCGCGGTGACGTGCTGGGCGGCGTGCTCGGCCAGCTTTGGGGCGGCTGGCTGCATGTGACCTATCTCTGGGTCGCCGAAGCGGCACGCGGCCGCGGCTATGGAACGCGGCTGATGCGCGATGCCGAAGCCTATGCAAGCGCGCGCGGCGCGATCGGCGCGACGCTCGAGACCTACAGCTTCCAGGCGCGACCGTTTTACGAGCGGCTCGGCTATCAGGTGATCGGCACGCTCGACGGCTATCCGCCCGGCCATGCCAAGTTCTTCTTGCGGAAAGCGCTGTCGTAGATCGCGGCGCGATCGGCGCTGCCAATTTGCTGCGACCGGCGCCATCGGCTAGCGTCGCGAAAGCGATACGTGCGGCAAAAGAGGCTCTGTCATGGATGAGCATCGTGGTCTTGCGCGCGAACGCAAGACGCTGACGCGCCTGCCGGTGATCGATCTCGCGCCGTTCGTTGCCGGTGGCAGCGCCGCGGAACGCCGCGCCGTCGCCAAGGCGCTGCGCGAGGCCTGCATCGATATCGGCTTCTTCTATTTGAGCGGCCACGGCATCGCGCAGCAGGAATTCGACGCCGTCATCGCCATGGGCCACCGTTTCTTCGAGCTGCCGCTCGATGAGAAGATAAAGTTGCATAGCAACAACAGCGCCGTGCGGCTCGGCTATCGCCCTTTGGGCGGGCCCAATCCGGGCGCGACGGGCGACAAGAATCCCGACATCAAGGAACGCTTCCACATGTCGCGCGAAATCTTGCCGGACGAGCCCCTCGACGGACGGCGCGATGCCGGCCTCTCGCAATGGCCGGAGGAGAGCGTGCTGCCCGGCTTCGCGTCGCTGATGCGCGCGCATATCAGCGCGCGCTGCGCCGTGGCACGGCATCTCGCCCGCGCTTTCGCCTTGAGTCTCGATCTAGCCGAAGACGCGTTCGATGCGATCTATCGCTATCCCGGCGGCAGCGTCGTGCTGAACTACTATCCGCCGATCGATCCGCAAACCGTACGCGACGCGCAATGGAGCTTCTCGCCGCACGCCGATTACAACGCCTTCACGCTGCTCTACCAGGATCAGCTCGGCGGGTTGCAGGTGATGAACGCGGCCGGCGCGTGGATCGACGTGCCGTTCATGCCGGGCAGCATGGTCGTCAATATCGGTGATCTGTTCCAGACCTGGACCAACGATCTCTACACCTCGACCTTGCACCGCGTTTACAACAAGGGCGCCGCCGCGCGGATCTCGGTGCCGCATTTCGCCTCGCCCAACGGCGCGGCGGTGATCGAGTGCCTGCCGACCTGCACCGGCCCCGGCAATCCGGCGCGCCATGCGCCGATCCGCGCCGACGAATTCGTCGCGAAGATGCTCGCCGAGGCCTATCGCACCGGCCTGCCGGCGCTCGGCGAGAAGACCGCGGAACGCCTGCGCGGAGCGTAACCGGCGCGTTCCCGCGAATACGTCGATCGGATGGTCGTGGCTCCGCTCGAAATTTGCACCCCTTGGAGCCGTGTCGGTGTGTCCTGCAATATGGGATAGGCGCACCATGGCCAAAGACCGGAACACCGAGAGCCACATCGTCGAGTCCAAGGCTAAGATCAACAGGGTAGCGCCGGAAACGGTCGAGACCGAGCGCCACATCGACCGGACACAACGAGCCTTGGAGCGATCCCGCGTGCTCCTCGAACGCTTCCGTGACCCTCTCGAACTCACCACGCCGATCGGGGATATTGCGCCGGGCATGCTTGAGAATCGGCCGGACGCGCCGCGGATAAAACGCGCCGCGCGAAAGGCGAAGCTCAAGACTTAGCGAGACGCTTCGCGACAGTGCGGCGCCGCGCGCCTATTCCGCGGCGGCGGCGTGCGCGGATTCCAGATAGGTTTCGGCGCGGTCGTAGTCGAAGGCAACCGGCTCGATCTGGCCGGCGACGATTTCCGCGATGCGCTTGTCGGTCAGCGGATGGCTGAACTGGGCGTTGCGCATGGTGAGGCGCAGCTTGAGGATCTGGCAGGTCACGTCGATCAGCTCGTCCCAATCGGCGGCGGTCAGATCGTTGATCTCCATCCCGACGACGCCATACATCATGTGGCCGAATTCGTCGTCGTAGACGCGCTGGCAGGCGCGGCCGATGCGGCCGTCGACGCCCGGCCGCCCCTTGAGCTTCGCGCCTTCGGAATAGAGCGCGCAGTAGCCGCCTTCGGTGAAGCCGGTCGCGCGGGTGAGCTTGCCTTTGGCGCGGCGGATGTTGGCGCGGAATTTCGCCAGCGCGTCTTCCTCGGGCCAGACCGTGAGCCGATTGGCGTTGAGCTTCTCCTCGCCCGGCTCGAGCAGGCTGTCATAGACATCGGCGAAGAGGCAGTAATGCGTGTATTCGACGAAATGCTTCTCCATCTCCTCGCGCATTTCGTGGCGATCGATGGTGATATCGATCTGCGGCACCCATTCGCTGAGCGTGCCGATCAGGCCGGTGAGGCGGTTCTCCTCGAGCGCGCCGCCCGGGCCCATGGCGACGCCGACATATTCCTTCCAGCATTGATATTTGAGCCACTGCTTGTCGGTCTCGCGCGTTCGGATCGGCGAGGTCCAATAGGTGCGGGCGATCTCGGCCTCGCCGGCCCAAAGCGGCGCATTGGCGGCGATCAAGCGCTTAAGTTGGTCGCTCAGCGGCATGGCGGCATTCCTCCTCATAGCTCATGGCGTGAGATCGGAGGCGGAGCGCGTCACGACGTCAGTGGCGCGCTTCGTCCCTGACCCTTGCTCTTGCGGCCGGTCATCCCGACACGCGGGTTTCCGGCCTTCGCTTTCTCGAGCGGAAGCATAGCGCGGTGCTGCGGCAATTGCATGGCGGGTTGCCCGGCACGGCTTGTCTTGCCGCTTACTTGTATCTGTCGCGGCTCATCCGGATGCGCCACGCGGCGCCGCAATAATTGGCGCTCTGCGTATTGGGAAAGCCGCCGGCGAAATCGTCGCCGCTGAAGCGGCCGCTGATCGCGCCGTCATCGCTGCGGAACGCGCCTTGAGCATCGACACGGCCCGTCACGGCATGCCGCGGGTTGTAGCCGATCTTGTAGGTGCCGTCGGCGCGGCCATCGCGCACAATCATGCGGATCTGGCCGCTGCAAACCGCCTCGGGACCTGTTCCCGCGATCGTGCCGGACCATGTTTCGCCGGCCGTGCTCTCGGCACAGTTCGACGCGATCAGCGCGATGCAGGCTCCGAGGATGATGGCTTTCAGGGCTGCGCCGCCGCGAAAGTGTTGCAGCTTTGGATGCTGCCGTCGTCGAGGCCGGCGGTGAACCAGCGCGTCCGCTGCGCCGCGCTGCCATGGGTGAAAGAATCCGGCACGACGAAACCCTGGGCGCGCTTTTGCAGCATATCGTCGCCGATCGCCGACGCGGTCTGCAGCGCCGCTTCGACATCGCCGGGCTCGAGGAACTTCCATTTCTGCTCCGAGCGGTTCGCCCATACGCCGGCAAAGCAATCGGCCTGCAACTCGACCAGCACCTGGATGCGGTTGCCCTCCCGCGTGCTCGCGCTCGCTTGCTGTTGGCGCGCTTTGGGAAGAATACCGAGGAGATTTTGCACGTGATGACCGACCTCGTGCGCGATCACATAGGCTTGCGAGAATTCGCAGGTCTTGCTGCCGGCCTGGCAGCCGCGGAGCTGGGTTTGGATCTGGCGGAAGAAATCGGTGTCGAGATAAACGCGCCGGTCGTTCGGGCAATAGAACGGCCCCATCGCCGATTGCGCTGTGCCGCAAGCCGAGCGCGTCATGCCCGAGAACAAGACCAGCTTCGGTGCATCGTAGCTGCGCCCGAGGTTATCGAAGATTTCGCTCCATCGGTCCTCGGTATCGCCGAGCACGGCGGCGACGAATTGCGCGGTCGGGTCGCGCGGCGCGCCGGTCGTGGCTTGGCCGCCCGACGATCCGCCATACGGCGTCTCTTGATATTGACCGCTGTCGTTGAAATCGTCGGTCAGGCCGAGCAACGCGAGCGGGTTCACGCCGAGCAGCCAGCTGATCAGCAAGAGAAGGATGATGGAGCCGATGCCGAGCCGTCCGCCGCGGACGGGCAGGCGACCGCCCGGGCCGATGGTGAATCCGCCGCCGCCCTGGCCGCGCCGATCTTCGAGGTTGTCGCTGCGACGGAAATCGCTCCAGCGCATGGCCGGCTCCTCGGGTTTGGATGCCGCTTCGCAACCTTAACCCGACGAGAGCGCTTTTGGTGCCCGCTTGTGCGCCTACGGCAATTTCTCGGCGAAAACCGGTGCGACGACGGAGAGGCTGTTTCAGCCTTTCTTGCCGGTCGCGAAGAGCGCATCCGTTTCGCTCGCCAGCACGCCGCCGAGCAGCTCGCCATGCCAGAACGGCGATGCGCCGACCACCGTCGCCGCGGGAATATCGATCTGATCGATGCCGGCGTGCTTCAAGCCGGCGAGGGAGGTGCCGAAGATCACGCCGCCGATCCCGGCCCACACCAATGCGCTCATGCACATCGAACAAGGCTCGGCGGTGGTGTAGAGCACCATCTCCGCCCAATCCTTGTTGCCGTGGCGGTGGAGGTAGTTGTTCATCGCCGCGACCTCGCCATGCAGCATGGGATTGCGGCTGCTAGCGTTGACGCCTTCGGCGACGATCCGCCCGTCGGCGATCGTGGTGATGACCGCGCCGAAGGGATAGACCGGGTTGCGCTTCGCGACGGCGATCGCGTGCCGCATCGCTTTCTCCCGCGCCGCTGTTGGAATGCTCGCGAGTTTTTCCGCCGCTTTCGCCTGCCGGGCATCGGCATAGAACGCGCCGATGCCGCTGCCGGCGGCGACAAGAAAGCCGCGGATCACCGCGCGGCGCGGCCACAAGCTTCGCGTCGCCGGCGCGTGTCGCTCGAATGATGATGGAGAGTCGTTTCGAGAAGCGTCGTTATCGGCGGCCATGCATCCCTCCCGTTCGTTCGAAATATGCGACAAGCATTGAATACCCCCGGTGGATCGTATGGCAGTCGGCCAGCTCTTTCCATAAGCCACCTTCGATCGCCCGTGGATCAATCGGCCCTGACCCTTGAGCCTGACGAAAGACGTCGCGGCGACGAATACAGGTGCTCGGAGTTCGCCGCAATTCTTCGACCTCCGTGTCTCCGTGTTGAATCTTCTCTCACTCCTTCTTCTGCGCCGCGATCTTCAAGAGCCGCTCGCGCAGGATCGCGTTGCCGTCGCGTTTCTCGCCGTCGCCCGCCGCTCGCGCGATGGTGCGCGCGCCGCGGCCATAGAGTCCCAGATGCTTCGCCAGCGCGTCGAGCGCCTGCTGCTTCGAATGCATTTTCACATGCGTGCGCTGCGTCGTGCTTTTCTCGCCGCCGGTTCTTTCCGAGACCGTCTTCTCGCAGGAGAGTTCGGCGATGGCGGCGCGGTCCGCTTGCGACAGCGCCTTCTTCTCTTTGAGGGTCATGCCGTCCGGTCCCCAATCCGCGATATCGGCGATATTGGCGAAGGCGATCGCCGCCATTTCGCTCTTCACGCGATCGGCGGTGATGTTGAGCCGCGCCGCGGCGGCGGCGCGCTCGCGCTGGATCGCCCGCGCGACCTCGCGGTGCTTCAGCATCCTCACGCCGGCGTGCATGGGATCGCGGCTCGGCAACCCGGCGCGGATCGCGGCTTGCGTCGAGTTGCCGTCGATCAAATATTGATGGACGAAGCGCTCTTGCAGCAAGGTCAGCCCCTTGCGGCGATAGGTCTTCACGTGGGTTTGGAATTGCGACGTCTTCTTCGGCGTCAGCACGATCTCGATGCCATGCGCGCGCAAGGCGGCGATGATCTTCGGCTTGCGCAGCAGC
>Ga0134125_10005192_pt1 | contig 14813 bp, 12 predicted proteins | sample KB31751_FD_96464 | JGI IMG/M metagenome (GOLD analysis project Ga0134125, IMG submission 96464) | Terrestrial soil microbial communities with excess Nitrogen fertilizer from Kellogg Biological Station, Michigan, USA - KB3-175-1 | ecosystem: Environmental > Terrestrial > Soil > Unclassified ... | reverse complement strand
TCGTAGGCGACCGCCGCGCGCACCCGGTCGAAGGCTCGCCGGCCGGCCAGGCATGCGGCGCAGCGCGCCCCGGTCTCGTAGGCCTGCGGCGCGCCGCAGCCATCGCAGACCGGCGCCTCGATGAAGCTGATCTTGCCCCACGCCTCGGCCGAGAGCCCGCGCGTCAGCACCGGGCCGGCCTTGCGCGCGCCGTCGAGCGCCTGCGGCGGCAGCACCACGCCCACCGCCGCGCGGACCAGCGCGCCGGCGGCGAGCGCGGCCTGGCGCGCCGTCCCGCTCGCTTCCTCTGTCCAGCTCTTCTGGTCCGGCCCATGGGGCTCAGCTTGGCATGGCCGGCGCCGGCGCGGTAGCTCTGGCGCCCATGAGCGGCCCGCCCCGGCTTTTCGACCGCGCCCTGCACCGACGCCGCCTGGATCGCGCCGCGAAGGGCTATGCCGGCTTCCTGAAGCGGCGCGCCGCCGAGGACATCGTCCAGCGCCTGGAGGCAATCAACCGCACGTTCGGGGTCGCCGTCGACCTCGGCGCCCGCGACGGGTCGTTCGCACGGGCGCTGGCCGCCAGCGACGCCGCGGCCAAGGTCGGGCTCTTGGTCGAGACCGACCTGTCCGGCGCGATGCTGGCCGGGCGGCGCGCGGCGCAGGTGGTGCTCGACGAGGAGCGGCTGGCGTTCGCGCCGCAAAGCCTGGACCTCGCGGTCTCCTCGCTCGCGCTGCACTGGACCAACGACCTGGTGGGCGCGCTCATCCAGGTCCGCCAGGCGCTAAAGCCGGACGGCCTTTTCATCGGGGCGATCCTTGGCGGCGCGACGCTGACCGAGCTGCGCACCGCGCTCACCGAGGCGGAGCTGGAGCTGCGCGGCGGCGCGGGCCCGCGCGTGTCGCCCTTCGCCGACGCCATCGACGCCGCCGCGCTCCTGCAGCGGGCTGGTTTCGCGCTGCCGGTGGCCGACGTCGACCGCGTCACCGTCCGCTACGACCACGCGCTGGCGCTGATGGCCGACCTGCGCGCCATGGGCGAGACCAGCGTGCTGGTGGAAGGCGCCGGGCGCCCGCTCACCCGCGCGCTCGTCGCCCGCGCCGCGGAGATCTATGCCGACCGCTTCGCCGCCGCCGACGGCCGCATCGGCGCCACCTTCGAGATCCTGACGCTGACCGGCTGGTCCCCGCACGAAAGCCAGCAGCAGCCGCTGCGCCCCGGGTCGGCCCGCATGCGGCTCGCCGACGCGCTGAAGACCACCGAGCGCAGCGCCGGCGAAAAAGCCGGCCGGTAACCCCGTCCCTCAACGCCCGGATGAGCGGGATCGGAGCGGCTAAGGCGCCGCCTCTTCGAGGTAGCGCTTCTGCACGTGGCGCCTGAAGGCGGCGGCGGTCAGCGGGGCGCCGGTGGCGTCGCGGACCAGGGCGTCGAAGCTGGTCAGGCTGGCGCGCTGGTGCACGCGCGGCTTCACCCAGGCGAAGTACGGGCCGAAGTCGCCGCGGGAAAGCGCCGGCAGGATCGCCGGATCGTCGGCCGTCGCGCGCTCGAAGAGCTGCGCGGCCAGCATCGAGCCCATCGCGTAGTTGGGGAAGTAGCCCAGCATGCCAGCGGCCCAGTGGATGTCCTGCAGCGGCCCGTGCGCCAAGTCGGGCGGGGTGCGGCCGAGCAGCTTCTCGAACAGATCGTTCCAGGCTCCCGGCACGTCGGCGGGCTGGAGGTCGCCGGCGACCAGCGCCTGCTCCAGCCGATAGCGCAGGATCACGTGCAGCGGGTACGAGACCTCGTCGGCCTCGACGCGGATGAAGCCGTCGTCGAGCCGGCGCCAGGTGTTGAGCACGTTGGCGTAGGAGAAGCGCGGATCGCCGACGGCGCCGAACGCCTCGGCCATCTTCGGCGCCAGCCACACGAAGAACTCGCGGCTGCGGCCGGCCATCTTCTCCAGCGACAGCGACTGGCTCTCGTGCGCCGTCATCCCGCGCGCCATGCCCCCCGGCCGGAAGGCGAAGTCGCGCGGCAGGTTCATCTCGTACATCGCGTGCCCGGCCTCGTGCAGGGTGGCCGAGACCGCGAACTTCGGGTTGGCGAGGTCGTAGCGGGTGGTGAAGCGCACGTCGCCCGGGCTGTGCGGCACCGAGAACGGATGCGGCGCCTCGTCGATGCGGAAGTGGTCGGGGTCGTGGCCGATGGCGAGCGCCAGCTGGCGCGAGAGCGCGGCCTGCCGTTCGATCGGGACCTCGCCGAACGGGATCGGGGCGGGCCAGCCGGCCTGGCGCTCGCGGATCTCGGCGATGGCGCCGGGCAGGAAGGCCGCGAGCTCGGCGAACACCGGATCGATCAACGCCTCGCCGACGCCGGGGTCGAACTCGTCGATCAGCGCGCCGTAGAGCGTCGTCCCGAGCGCCTCGGCCTTGGCGTGGGCGATCTCGCGGGTGATGGCCAGCACCTCGACGAATCCGGGCTCGAACGCGGCCCAGTCGTTCTCGGGCTTGGCTTTGCGCCAGACCGCCTGCAGCGCCTGCGACGCGCGGGTCTTCGCGGCGGCCAGATCCTTCGGCACGGCGGCGGCGTGCGCATGCTTGCGACGCATCTCCGAAAGGTCGGCCCGCTCGTCAGGGGCCAGCGCGTTGGCCATCGCCTCGGCCTCGCCGAGCTCGTCGGCGGCCGCGCCGGAGCCGATCAGGTCGGCGGAGACCTCGGTGATCGCCGCCATCTGCTCCCCCCTCGCCCAGGCGCCGCCCGCCGGCATGTGGGTCTGGGCGTCCCAGTTCAGCATCGTGCGCGCCGCGTCGAGCTTGGCGGCGGTCGAGAAGCGGTGGACGACGCGCGCGAAGGGATCGGGTTGGGAAGCTGCCATGGCGGCGCAACAGCCACGCCCTTGCCACTCAGTCAATCGGGCGCGAAGGCTTATTCAACTAGATGGTTGACCAACGTCCGGAGCGGCGATATCCCTAAACCGAATGGTTGAATTACCCCCCGCCCGGCTCGACGCCGTCTTCCATGCGCTGGCCGACCCGACGCGGCGGGCGATGCTGCGCCGGCTGACCGATGCGCCGCTGAGCGTCGGCGAGCTGGCGGCGCCGCTCAGCATGTCGCTGGCCGCCGCCTCCAAGCACATCAAGGCGCTGGAGCGCGCCGGGCTGGTGCGCCGGCAGGTGAAGGGCCGCACCCACCTCTGCCGACTGGAGGCCCAGCCGCTCGAGGCGGCCGACAGCTGGCTGTCGTTCTACCGCCGCTTCTGGACCGAGCAGTTCGACCGGCTGGACGCGCTGCTGAAGGCCAACCCTGAAGGAGATCTGCGATGACCGAGACCACCCCGGCGCTGCAGTCGCTCACTATGGTGCGCCGCTTCGACGCCGCCCCGGACCGGGTGTTCGACGCCTGGACCGATCCGCCGCTGGCGGCCAGATGGCTGTTCACCGGACCCGACAGCGAGGCCCACACCGTCGCGTTCGACATGCGGGTCGGCGGCCAGTGGGAGATCGTCGACCGCCGCGGCGGGACCGACTACCGCGCCATCGGCGAATACCTCGAGATCGAACGGCCGCGGCGGCTGGTCTTCACGTTCGGCATGCCGCAGTTCGCGCCGGGGTTCAGCAAGGTCACGGTCGAGATCGCACCGGACGGGGCGGGCGCGCTGATGACGATGACCCACGCCGACGTGCCGGCCGAGGCGGTCGCCGGCCTGGAGGAAGGCTGGAGCCAGATGTTCGGCGGCCTCGCCCAGCAGCTCGCCACCGGGTCCTGAGCCGGCGCATCGCCGACGCCCCGGGCATCGAACCAGGCGCCCGTCCGGCCGTTCCGATGAAAGCGGGACACTTGTGACGCGGCGCCCTTGCCCGGCATAAGCAGCGGACGAGTCGGGGGGCGGGAGCATTCTATGGCGACTTTGGCGGCGGAGGCGACCGCAGGCGACGCGGCTGCGTCCCGCATTCGGGGCCGGCATGTCGCCGCGGCGGTGGTCGGCAACTGGCTCGAGTTCTACGATTTCGGCGTCTACGCCTACTTCGCGATCCAGATCGGCGACACCTTCTTCCCGGCCGCGAGCCCGTTCGAGCGGCTGCTCTATTCGCTGATCACTTTCGGCATCGGCTTCGTCTTCCGCCCACTGGGCGCCGTGGTGTTCGGCCGCGTCGCCGACAGCGTGGGCCGCCGCCCCGCCATGCTGGTGTCGTTCTTCATGATGGGCGTGGCGCTGGTCGGCTTCGTGCTGGTGCCCAGCTATGCGCAGATCGGCATGGCCGCGCCGCTGCTGGCGGTGATCTGCCGCGTGGTGCAGGGCTTCGCACTGGGGGGCGAGGTGGGCCCGACCACCGCCTACCTGATCGAGGCGGCGCCGCTGCGGCAGCGCGGCCTGTTCGGCGCCTGGCAGAGCGCCAGCCAGTCGCTGGCCGGCATCAGCGCCGGCGCGATCGGCCTTGCCTCCGCCCACCTGCTCAGCGAGGCCCAGATGGGCGACTGGGGCTGGCGGCTGGCGCTGGGGCTCGGCGCGCTGGTGCTGCCGATCGGGCTCATCGTGCGGCGCACGCTGCCGGAAACGCTGCATCACGACGAGCCGAGCCTCGACATCCATCCGCCGCACGATCCGGCCGCCGGCCAGCTGGCGGCGGTCGCCGGGCACTGGAAGGTAATCCTGATCGGGATCGGCATCATCGCCGGCGCGTCCATCTCGACCTACGTCTTCAACTTCATGACCACCTACGCCCAGGCGACGCTGCACATGGGCGTGCGGACAGGCATGCTGATCGCCATCACCAACGGTATCGCCGGCTTCGTCGGCTCGATGGGCGGCGGCTGGCTCTCCGACCTCTATGGCCGCCGACCGCTGATGATCTGGCCGCGGGTGGCGTTCCTGGTGATGATCCTGCCGACCTTCATGCTGGTGGTGCGTATCCACGAGCCGGTGGCGCTGCTGGCGCTGATGGCGGTGCTCGACGTGGTCGCCAACCTGGCGCTGGTGCCGGCGTTCGTGGCGCTGGTGGAGTCGCTCAGGAAGGACATCCGCGGCGTCGCCACCGGGACGATCTACGCGGTGACCGTCGCCGTGTTCGGCGGCACGACGCAGCCGATCGTCGCCTGGCTCGACCACGTCACCGGCAACCCGCTTGCGATCGCCTGGTACCTGATGGCCGGCGCGCTGGTCGGCCTGGTCGCCGCGATCGCCATGCCCGAGACCGTCCGCCGGCCGCGGCGGGGGTAAGGCGCGTTGCGGTCGCCCAGAATTGATTCTCCCTCTCTGCCGTCATCGCCGGCCGTCAGTGCCGGCGAACCAAGAACACAGTGCGCGAGGTGGCCGCGCGGCCCCGCGGCCACGGCTCGTTGCGTGTGCTTGGATAGCCGGGACTTGCGCCCGGCTATGACGGGGGTGGGGGGGTAGAAGGCTATCTCGATCAAATCTCGGCCCGCGAGGCGCGCACTCAGAGCGGCGTCGGCAGGCCGCAGAGCTTTTCGAGGGTGGCGACCAGCTGGCGGGTCGGGGTCGGCTTGGCGATGACCGGGGCCCCCGGCCAGGCGCGCCGCAGGGCGTCGGACTCGGCCTGGCCGGTGTAGAACGCGAACGGCACGCCGCGCTCGGCCAGAAGCCTGGCGATCGGCGCCACGGTGTCGCCCCCGATCCGCACGTCCAGGAGGGCGGCGGTGAGGCCGTCGCGATGCGCCAGTCGCAGTCCCTCGATCAGGTCGCGGCCCGGGCCCACCACCTCGGCGCCTTCGTCGCCCAGCACCGAGCGCAGGTCGAGCGCCACAAGCGGCTCGTCCTCGATCAGCAACACCCGCGCGCCGGCGAGCGCGTGGAGGCCTGCAACGGCGTTGCGCCAAGTCACGAGTCTCGTCCTTCGGGGGCGGGGACCTCGATGGTCACCGCCACGCCGTCCGGGTTGAACGTCCGGCGGACGCGAGCGTTCGGTATCGCCGACTCGATCAGCCGGCTGCCGAAGCCATTGCGGTCCGGCGGCTTCACCGGCGGTCCGTCCACCTCTCGCCACACGATGGTGACGGTGGGCCTGCCGCGCCGCTCGTCGCGGCTCCAGTTGAGGTTGACCCTGCCGCTTGGCGACGACCAGGCGCCGTACTTGGCGGCGTTGGTCGCCAGCTCGTGCAGCACCAAGCCCAGCGGCACAGCCACGTCCGGCGCGAGGTTCACCTGCTCGCCGCCGACGGTCAGCCGCGCGCTGTCGCTCGCCAGGTGCGCCTCCAGCTGCTCGCGCGCCATCGCCTCGATGTCGGCGCCCTCCCACGGATCGACCAGCAGCCGGTGCGACTTCGCGAGCGCCTGCAGGCGGCCCTCGAAGCGGTCGCCGAACTGCTCGGCGTTCTCGGAGGTGCGCAGCGTCTGCGAGGCGATCGACTGCACCACGGCCAGCGTGTTCTTCACGCGGTGCGAGAGCTCGGCCAGCATCATCTCCTGGGCGCGCTCCCAGGACTTGCGGTCGGTGATGTCGCGCACGCTCTCCAGCACCAGGCGCCGGCCGCCGATGGTGGCCAGCTCGAGCTCGGCCCCGACCGTCAGGCGCCGGCCGTCGCGGGTGGTCTGGCTGACCTCGCCGGACCAGCTGCCGGTCGCCAGCAGCGACTCGATGACGGTGTCGACGCTGGCGCCGGCGACCTCGGTCTGCAGCAGCACGTTCTTGCGCCGGCCGAGCGCCATCTCCTTGGTGTAGCCGTAGAGCTGCTCGCTGCCGCGGTTCCACTGCACGATGCCGCCGTCGAGGTCCCAGACGAAGATCGGGAAATGCGCGAGCTCGACCAGCCGCGTCTCCTGGCGCAGCTGCTCCTCGCTCTGGCGCAGCGCCTCCTCGATCCGCCGCCGCTCGGTGATGTCGACGAAGGTGACGACCACCCCGTCGATCCTGTCGTCGAGCGTCCGATACGGGCGCAGGCGCATCAGGAACCACGAGCCGGCGGCCGACTGCACCTCGCGCTCGACGGAGGTGAGGTCGCGCAGCACGGCCAGCGCGTCCTCCGGAAGGGCGTCGTATTGCAGCTGGTGGGTGAAGTCGGTGATCGGCCGCCCTTCGTCGCTGGCGGTGACGTTGAAGAGCTCGGTCAGGCGCGGCGTGAAGCGCTTGATCTTCAGCGCCGGGTCGAGGAACAGCGTCGCCACGTCGGTGGCCGCCATCAGGTTCTGCAGGTCGCTGTTGGCGCGCGAGACGCCCTCGAGCTTGAGCTTCAGCTCGTTGTTGACGGTCTGCAGCTCCTCGTTGACCGACTGCAGATCCTCCTTGCTGGTCTCCAGCTCCTCCGAGGTGGAGCGGTACTCCTCGTTAATCGACTGCAGCTCCTCGTTGCCGGCGCGCAGCTCCTCGTTGGCGGCCTCGGATTCCTCGCGCATGGCCCGCAGCCGCGACTGGGTGAGCCGCAGCTCCTCGGCCAGGCGGCGGACCGTCTCGCTTGAGGTGCGGTCGTCGAGCGCGCCGCCGAACGTCTCCGACGCATCATCGACAGCCTCGCCCTCGATGAAGAACACGATCGCCCGGCGCGTGCCGCGCTCGCCGAGCGGATGCAGCGGGCGCACCTGCAGGTAGACGCGGTGCGAGTCGCCGTTGAACTTCACCAGGATCGGCATCGAAAGGCTGGCTTCGCCGCGCTCGAAGGCGCGGTGCAGCGCCGCGCGCAGCTCCAGCCTCAGCTCCGGCCGCGCCAGCTCGATCAGGTCGGCGGTCAGCCGGCCGCCGGACGGCTGCAGGTAGCGCCCCGCGAGTTCGGAAAGGTGCACCGCGTGGTGCGCCTCGTCGACGAGGATGCTGGGCGGCGCCGCCTGCTCCAGGCCCCAGCGGTGGATGGCGCTCTCGGAGACCGACTGATCGATCTGCGGACGCGCCGGCATCATGGCGCCGCCGAGGGTCGGCGCGCCGACCAGTCGCGTCAGGTTCGGCAGCTTGTCCTTGCGGCCTGCGATCGCCTGGAACAGATGCGACTCGCGGTCGACCCGCCGGAACAGCGCGCCCGGTTGCTCGGCGCTCTCGGAAGAGCCGAGGAACAGGTAGCCGTTCGGCGACAGCGCGTAGTGGAAGGTGGCGATCACCTGCTGCTGCAGCTCGCGCTCCAGGTAGATCAAGAGGTTGCGGCAGGAGATCAGGTCGATGCGCGAGAACGGCGGGTCGCGCAGCAGCGAGTGGTTGGCGAACAGCACGATGTCGCGCAGCTCGCGCTTGACTTGGTAGTGGTCGCCGTCGCGCACGAAATAGCGGCGCAGCCGCTCGGGCGAGACGTCGGCCTCGATCGCCGCGGGGTAGCGGCCTTCGCGGGCCACGGCCAGCGCGGTGGAATCGAGGTCGGAGCCGAACACCTGGATCTCCGGCCGCAAGTCGCGCCTGGAGGCCTCTTCGAGCAGCAGGATGCCGAGGCTGTAGGCCTCCTCGCCGGTGGCGCATCCGGGCGCCCAGACGCGCACCTGGTCGGCCGCCTCGCGCTCGTCGAACAACTGCGGGATCACGTGGGTGGCGAGCGCGTCGAACGAGTTCGGATCGCGGAAGAACGAGGTCACCGAGATCAGCAGGTAGGCGAACAGCGCCTGCGCCTCCTCGGCGTTGTCGCGCAGGTAGGCGTAGTAGTCGGGCAGCCGGTCCTTGCGGCTCACCTGCAGTCGCCGCTGGATGCGGCGCAGCACCGTGGAGCGCTTGTAGTTGGTGAAGTCGTGGCCCGTGCGCACCCGCAGCTGGGCGAGGATGCGGCGCAGGTACTCCTCCTCGCCGTCGGCCGGCTGGGCGCCGGCGATGCGGCTCTTGACCCGCGCCAGCTCGGCCAGGCGACCGGCCAGTTCCTTGAGCGGCAGCACGATGTCGACCGAGCCGGTCGATATCGCCGCGTTCGGCATGGAAGCATGCTCGGCCTCGGCCGGATCCTGCACCAGCACGATGCCGCCGGCCTCCTTCACCGCTTTGACCCCGAGCGCGCCGTCCGAGCCGCCGCCGGAGAGGATCACCGCGAAGCCGTCGCCGTGCTGGGCGGCGAGCGAACGGAAGAAGAGGTCGATCGGCGCGCGGCGAGCCGCCTGGTCCTCGAAGCGATCGGCGGCGATCTGCTCGTCGCTGATCGACAGGCTGCGATCGGGCGGGATCACGTAAACGTGGTTCGGCTCCAGCGCCTGCGGCCGGCCGACGACGCTCACCGGCATCGCCGTGCGCGCGCCGAGGATGCGGCCGAGCTCGCTCTCGCGGTCGGGCGCCTGGTGGAGGATCACCACGTAGGCGAGGCCGAGATCGGCCGGCAGGGCCTCGAACAGCGTCTGCAGCGCCTGCACGCCGCCGGCCGACGCGCCGATCCCGGCCACGGACGGCCTGGGGCTCGGCGGCGGCGGCGGTCTGCGCGCGCGGGCTCTCGCCATCCTGGATTCCGCCTCCTGCGCGGGCCGCCCGGCATGGCCGGCGTCCGACACGCGCGCAACTCGTGGCCACCCGAGACATTAACTCCGCAGGCGAAATTCGGAAGCGGCGACGCGGGTTGTCCGCTGGACCTGCCCCGGTCCAGGCCGAGCCCGCTCCATGGACCGCCGCAACATCATCGTCGGCGGATCGGCCGGCGCCAGCCTTGCCCTCAGCTCGGCAACATCTACCTGCCGCAGCCGACCGTCACCTGCTGGTGGGCCACGACGCGATCCGCCTCGGCGCCGGCCCGCGCGAGAACATGATGCGCCCTGCGGTCGACCCGCTTTTCCGCTCGGCGGCCCTGGCCTACGGGCCGCCGCGTCGGACCGCTCCCTGAACGGCATGAAGCCTCCATCGACTCATGCCCAAGTGTCCGCGATGTCTCCGAACACCTGTCAGGGATGTCGCCGGTCCGTACAGAGGGGGAAAAGGATCAGTGCGGCTTGTGCTTGTGCTCGGGCTTATCCTTGCGCTTGGTGCTGGCGAATTCCTCGAGCTCCTTCTCGCTCATCGACAGCATCGACTTCGACGCGCCCTTCAGCTTGCTCTTCGGCGTCTCGCCGCGCTTGGCCGAGAGCGCCGCTCCGGCAGCCTTCTGCTGCGCGGCCGATTTGGCGGGCATGGGAACCTCCTTGCGCTTGCGCGGAATTAACGCGGTCGGCGCGGCTCGGGTTCGCCGCTTCAGAGGCGGGCGCGCACCCCGAGCGAGAGCAGATAGCCCTGCGCGTCGACGTGGCCGGTCACCTGGCTGGTCGTGGCCGCCGGCGTGCCGCCATAGAAGGTCGTGGCGTGATCGATCGTGCTGGGCTGGAAGTCGATGTAGGCGACGGCGGCGTCCACCGTCACGCGGCGGCTGAGCTTGGCGGAGGCGCCGGCGGCGAACAGCCAGCGAGCGCCATCCGGCACGCGCGCGCCGCGGCCGATGTCCGGCGTCGGGGTGGGGTCGTACTGCACGCCGCCGCGCACCGTGACCGCCGGCGTCAGCGCGTAGTCGAGCCCGACGCCGCCGGAGGTGGTGTCGCGGTAGCCCTCGGCGATCGTCTGCCGGCCAGTCGGCGTCGAGACCTCGATGGCCCCGAACTCGCTCCAGCCGAACCGCTGCACCTGGCCGTTCAGCGTCAGCCGGTCGGTGAGCCGATAGCGCGCGCCCAGCGTCGCGATCCAGGGCGTGGTGAAGCTGGCGCGGGCGGGCGCCGTGAAGTTGGCGCCGGCCAGCGGTCCTACGAGGCCCTGCACCTGCGCCGAGCCGCGAAGGTCGTGGCCGACCGACGAGCGGTAGCTGGCGCCGAGGCTGAGCGCGCCGAAGTGCGCCTGCGCGCCCGCCGTCCAGCCCCAGTCCCAGCCGTGGCCCTGCAGGCTCTGCACGCCGTCCGGCGCGCCTGGGACCAGGTTGGGCAGCGCGTTGGTGAGCTTGGCGTCCGCGTATTGCAGGTCGACCCCGACGCCGAGGTCGAGCCAGCTGGTCGCCTTCATGGCCGCCGTCAGCTGCCCGTCGGCGGTGAAGACGCGTGACTTCAGGGCGTCGTAGCGCGTCCAGGAATCCGGCGGATAGGCGGTGGTGAGATTGAACGGCCCGGCGAGCGACAGCCCGATCGCGAAGCGGTCGCCGATCGGCAGGGCGCCGGCGAGGTTGGGCACGACGCCATTCTCGATCGGCCGTTCGATGCGCGGATTGCCGCCCACCGGGACTGTCAGCCCGCCCGGAAAGGTGAGGGTCGAACCGCGATCGCTGACCGAACCGTCGACGAAGATGCCGTTGACGCCGGCGTAGACCTCGCCGCCCGACTGGGCGATCGAGGCCGGGTTCCACCACAGCGACTCGACGCCCTGGTCGGCGGCCTCGCCGGAATAGGCGCGGCCGGTCGCCCGCACGCCCTGCTCCTGCAGGTAGAAGCCGCCGGCGTGGGCGGCGGAAGCCAGGGCAAGAAGGCCCCCGGCGGCGATGGCTGGGCTGATGATCTTCATCGCTGCCTCCAGGTCCTTCTCGAAGCACACTACAGCTTCAAGAGCCTGGTTGTTCCGGCCACCGGGATTGACGGCCCGGCAGCTAAGGAATCGACCCGATGCCGAGAGGACCCGCCGGCGGGCTTTCCGCTAGGCGAGGATCGAAACGATGAGGGCGAGGCCCGCGGTGACGGCCGCGATGATCGTCAGCGACAGCGACAGGGTGTTCTGCGCCTCGAGCTCCAGGGCGCTGACCGCCGGCTTCTGCGGATCGTAGTGGACGGTGCACGCCGAGCCCGAGGGATACCTGTCGACGATCGCCTGCGCCTTGCTCTTGGTCGTGAACTGCGGATTGCCGCCCGGACGCAGACGGTCGCTGGCGTACGCGGTCCCGGCCGCCTCGAAGGCGTAGGAGACCTGCGGCATCCAATAGTTGCCGCTGACGCTGCGTGACGTGACCTCGGCGGCGACGACGCGGCCGGAGGCGGTCGGCCAGGCCGCGGCGCGGGCGGCGCGGCGCCGCTCGCCCTGGCGCGCGAGGAAGCTGAAGCCCAGGAAGGCCAGCGGGACCAGCCAGAAGACAAGCTTGATCATCATGGGGGCGGCCTCAGTTCTCCGAGACTTTCTCGAAGAACACCTGCTTGGGATCGATGCGGTAGTGGACGACCCCCTTGCTGTTGTCGCTGAGCGTGATGGTCGCCGTGCACTCGGCGTTGGCGTCGCTGTGCTGGCCGGTCTGGATGTTCGAGAAGCCCTTGACCTTGAACGCAGTGCCCTGGCCGGCGAGGCCCTTGTCGATGATGCCGCTGAGGGTCCGCTGCACGGCGGAGTCGTCGCAGCTCTGCATCGCCGGCTTCTGGAAGAACAGTATGTCGGCGCCGCGCGCCACGAAGATGACCGCCATCGCCACGCCGGCGATCTTCGTCCACTTCGCCCGGCTGCCCTGCTTCTTCTGCAGCTTGGCGACGGCCGCCGCCGATTCATCGCTCAAGGCCATCTGACCCCTGCCCCCTTTGATCGCGCGCGGCCAACCGCCTGCTGGCGAGCCGCGCTTCGAAGCCAGGGTGTCGGGGCGGCGCGACGCTGTCTGTTAATCGGCTGTCAACGGGGCGGACTTCGCGCGGTCCGCCTGCCCGTTAATCGCCGGTTTATGGACCTCGCCCGGCGCGCGGCGATGCTGGCCGGCGCCCAGGCCTGGCGCTCGCCCGCGCCCGGCTGCGGCAGGGGGAGTTCATGAGCGAAGTGGAGTTGGGCGCGCTCGCGGCCGCGCCCGGGCTGTTCCGCAAGAGCCGCAAGACGGCGTTCGAGGCGGGCGGCCACTGCGAGAACTGCCAGACCGAGCTCAAGGGACCCTGGTGCTACGCCTGCGGGCAGGCGGCCGAGGAGGCGCGCCGCTCGCTCGTCTCGCTGCTCCGCGAGATGGTGCTCGACATCCTCGAGGCCGACGGGCGGCTCTGGCAGACGCTGCCGCGGCTGTTCAGGCGGCCCGGCCAGCTGACCCGCGACTTCGTCGACGGCAAGCGCGCCCCGCAGGCGCCGCCGTTCAGCATGTTCCTGGTGGTGGTGGTGCTGTTCGTCGCCGTCGGCGCGCTGACCAGCGAGCAGCAGCAGAAGCACACGCCGACGGCGGTGCGCTCGCAGGTGCAGGCCCGAGCGCTGGCCGCCGAGGCGGCGAAGCCGGACGACAGCGCGCTGGTCGGCTGGATCAAGGCGCGCGGACGCCTGGCCATCGAGCAGCCGGAGCGCTTCGCCGTGGTCGCCGAGGAGTGGGAGCACCGCGCCGCGATCGTGATGCTGCCGATTTCCGCACTGCTGCTGACGCTGCTGTTCGCCTTCAAGCGGCGCTTCATGGTCTATGACCACCTGATCTTCTCGATGCACTCGCTCACCTTCGTCGGGCTGGTGATGACCGTCTCGATGGCCGCGTCGATCGTGATCGGCGGCTGGGCGACGTGGCTGTGGCTGGCGGCCCCGGTCCACCTCTTCTTCCACATGCGGCGCTTCTACGAGATCGGCGCGTTCGGCGCGCTGTTGCGGATGGGCCTGCTCGGGCTGGGCTCGCTGGTGCTCTACGGCCTCCTGCTGTTCGGCCTCGTGCTGATCAGCCTCAACGAGATGACGCCCTAGCGATGGCCGGCGCGAACATCCGCCTCGCCGCGCCGCCCAGCTCCGCCTGACGGCGCGCCGCGCGGGGTTCAAGCAACCCTGGCCGGCCTCGCAGAAAAATTCGCCGCACCGCAGCATGGAAGCGCGGGCGCGGGAGATCCATCTGACGGCGATCTCTTTTCAGGGCGCCCAGGGGTGGCGGGCGCGCGTACGGGCGACAGTTGCATGTCGGCAAGCGAGAACCTTCCGTCCACGTCGCACGCTCCGGCCAGGGACGGCCCCGCCGCTGCGCTGGCGCCCCTGCAGGGCCAGCGGCTGGCGGTGATCTCGATCGCGCTGGCGCTCGGCACCTTCATGCAGGTGCTGGATTCGACGATCGCCAACGTCTCGATCCCGACCATCTCCGGCAACCTCGGCGTCAGCACCGACGAGGGGACCTGGATCATCACGCTGTTCGCCATGGCCAACGGCGTCTCGGTGCCGCTGACCGGGTGGCTGATGGGCCGCTTCGGCGTCGTGACCACCTTCGCCGCCTCGGTCGCGCTCTTCACGCTGGCCTCGCTGCTCTGCGGGATCGCCTGGAACCTGCCGACGCTGCTGGCCTTCCGCGTGCTGCAGGGGGCGGTGTCCGGCCCGATGATCCCCGGCTCGCAGGCGCTGCTGATCTCGATCTTCAAGCCCTCCAGCCGCGGGCTGGCGCTGGCGATCTGGTCGATGACCACGCTGGTGGCGCCGATCTGCGGACCGATCCTCGGCGGCTGGATCAGCGACAACACCAGCTGGCGGTGGATCTTCCTGATCAACGTGCCGATCGGCGTCTTCTGCGCGCTGGTCTGCTACCGCGGCCTCATCGCGCGCGAGACGCCGACGGCGAGGCGCAAGGTCGATCGGCTCGGCTTCGTGCTGCTGGTCGTCTGGGTCTGCGCGCTGCAGGTGATGCTCGACCGTGGCGCGGACGAGGACTGGTTCAATTCGCCGTTCGTCGTCGGCCTGGCCGTTGTCGCGGCGCTCGGCTTCGCATCCTGGCTGATCTGGGAGCTGACCGACGCCAATCCGATCGTCGACCTGTCGCTGTTCGGCTCGCGCAACTTCGCGTTCGGGACGCTGGTGTTCTGCCTGGTCTACGCGGTGTTCTTCGGCGGCAACGTGCTGCAGCCGCTGTGGCTGCAGACGCGGCTCGGCTACATCGCGACCTGGGCCGGGCTGGTGGCGGCGCCCAGCGGCGTCGTCGCGGTGGCCCTGACGCCGCTGTTCGCCAGGCTCTCGAGCCGCGTCGACGCGCGCACGACGGCCAGCCTGGCGCTCGTCGCCTTCGGGCTCTCGTTCCTGATGCGCGCGGGCTGGGCGCCCAACGCCAGCTTCGGCGTGCTGGTGGCGCCGATGCTGGTGCAGGGCGTGGCGATGAGCACCTTCTTCGTCTCGATG
>Ga0134125_10005190_pt1 | contig 14815 bp, 8 predicted proteins | sample KB31751_FD_96464 | JGI IMG/M metagenome (GOLD analysis project Ga0134125, IMG submission 96464) | Terrestrial soil microbial communities with excess Nitrogen fertilizer from Kellogg Biological Station, Michigan, USA - KB3-175-1 | ecosystem: Environmental > Terrestrial > Soil > Unclassified ... | reverse complement strand
CGATGACCTGCGCGCCCAGGCCGCGCGCCCGTGCAACGGCCGCATCGAAATTGTCGACCTGGAACCAGAGGAGGACGCCGTGTCCGGGCGGCGCCGCGTCTGCGTTGGTGAGATTGGGATGATCTTCCTCGTCCCAGGCGTGCAGCTGCAGAACCAACCGACCCGAGCACGAGATCCGGTCATACACATCGCGATGGCTGTGATCCGGCAGGGAATCCGCCGCCAGCAACTGGCTGTACCAGCGGCTGCTGCCCCGGACATCGCGCACCGCGATGATGGGTTGTGCCTCGACGCCCACAGCCGCTAGCGCTTGATCTTCCGCATGACGATCGGCGGCAGAAGATCACGCGCCACGCGCTTTGCCCACTGCGCCAGGGTGGGACGGAAGTCGCGCTCGGAGCGCGCCCTGAAGAGTGTCGTATGCTCCCCCGCAACTTCCCCGGCGGGACGGCCATTGGTGAAGTAATAGAGCGCCAGGGATTTGCGGGTCCAATCTTCCGGACACAGGAGCGGATCGGGATGACCGTGGTAGGTGAAATCCGTCGTGGTGAAGATCACCATGCGATTGAACACCGGCAGGATCTTTGCCTCGCATTTCGCCATCGAGCGGTCCCAGAACTCGAGATGGCCGCCATACTCCTCGCGCCAGTTCTTGTTGAGGTAAAGAATCACGTTCAAGCGCCGGTCCAGACCGTAGCGGCGATGATTGTTGAAATCGGCATGGATGCCGAGCTTGCCGCCGCGCCGGATCTGGTGCAGCCCTCCGCCGTCGAAGCAGGGGTCCGGAATGAGATCGGGAACACCCGTGACTTCCGAGAGGAAGTCGAGGAAGGTGATGCTGTTCAGGTGATAGAGCAGCAGGCGCGTCATCGTGCCGAAATTCGCATCGACCGAGGAGGCGAGCTTGATTTCCTTCTCGGTATCGAACCGCTGCCATTTGATCTGACCGGGCGTCGGGAACTCGGCGAGCACCGCATCCAGCAGCGCGGGATCCAGGAAGTCGTCGAAATAGATGTGCGGGAAGGGTACGGCGCTTTGGTATCTTTCGCGCGCGGCGGCCGCAATCTCCCTCATCTTCTGACGCGGCAGAAAGAAATCGAGACCCAACCCACTAACAGCTTCAGTGCTCATCATCCTGTCCACGGAACCGACCTTCTTGGTGTCGTCGGGGTAGTCTACGCTCGGCCGGCTCTGGAGCGCAAAGCTCGGGGCGCTGCCCCTGGCACCGCATTTGCCTCGATGCCTTACGTAAAATCGAGCTGCGCTTCTTCAGCGGAGGCTCGACCGTTCAGTGATGGCGTCCCCGAGGGATTCGACCCGTGTTACCGCCGTGAAAAGGCGAGAAAAGGCTCTCGGAGCACAGCCCAGGATATTACTGGATGCAGAAAAGATAGCTGATTTATCTATGCCTGCCCACGCCCGCGCATTATGATCCAGGTACAAATAGTGGACATAGTGGACATTGGCTATGGCACGCACAGTTCGCGGCGGTACCCTCGAGACCCGTACCGCACGATTGAAGTTGGGAGTCCGGGCCCGACCCTATTGGAAAGAGACCGGAAAACCCGGCCTGCATCTCGGGTACCGGCGACGAGAGAACGCGGACGGAACCTGGATCGTCCGGCGCTACCAGGGCGCAGGTGGCAGGTACGTGACCAGGGCATTCGCCCAAGCTGACGATTACGCCGACAGCGACGAGCAGGAAATCCTCACTTACTACGAAGCCATGCACCGCCTCGCCGGCGAAGCGCCGCCAGTGCGGCACGGGAGCCAATACGCAGTGCGTGACGCCGTGCACGACTATCTCGCGTATCTCAAGCGCGAAAAGAAGACGGCCGAAGACGCGGCTTCGCGCCTCTCGGCATATGTCATCCCCTACTTCGGCGACCGGCTCCTCGCAAGTCTCAATCCTCCCGACTTCGAGAAGTGGCTGGATTGGGCGGTCACTCACAAGCCGCGAGGCCGTCTGAAAGACGGAAAGCAGACAGCAGCTGCAAAGCGCGCTAGGGCAAAGAAGTTGGGCAGCGAGGTACCTTCCCTCCCCCAGTTGTCGACCGCCGAGCGCGCACGCCGCCGCAAGGCCACCCTGAACCGCGTGATCAACTACTTGCTCGGCTGCTTCAATCGCGCCGTGGACCAGGGCCATGTACCAAGCCGTGATGCATGGGCTCGGGTAAAGAAATTCCGGGGTGTCGAGACAGCACGGATTGTCCGGCTCTCTACAGACGAGGCCCATAGGCTCATCAATGCTTGCCCCCCGGACTTTCGGCAGCTCGTGGAGGCGGGCTTGCTCACAGGGTGCCGGTATGGCGAGCTCACAGCGCTCCGTACACGCGATTTCGAATACAAAGCTGTAGTGAAGCCTAGGGCAAAAGGCGAGAACGCCGAAACCGAGCAGTACGCGACGGTCTTGGTTGCCGAAAGCAAGTCCGCCAAGCCTCGCCGCGTCCCATTGACAGCGGAAGGAGTCAGGTTCTTCGAGGCGCTCTCTGCCGGCAGATCAGCAGAAGATCTCCTACTGACGAAAATCGATGGCAGCGCGTGGGGCAAGTCCGAGCAATTTCGCCGGATGCGTGCCGCCTGCGCAGCGGCAAAGATTGTCCCTGCGGTCAATTTTCACGGTCTACGACACACCACCGCGAGTCTCCTTGTAGAGGCAGGTACGCCGCTCGCCTTCGTAGCGGAGGTTCTCGGCCCACGCCGACACGCGCATGGTGTCGAAGCACTACGCACACCTCGCTCCATCGATTCTGCACGAAACAATTCGAGCGAACCTACCCGCCTTCGGCGTTCGGATTGGTGAAAAGGTACGCCGATTTCGATCGTAGCGCTTAGCAGCAATGTTGATGGACCTCCTCCCGGCGTCAGCACTGCCCTCTCAAGGCTGTAACACGGGTTCGAATCCCGTCGAGCTCCTGGTGTACTCGACCCGCAGCGCACCCGTTCGCCCATTCAGTCTCGTCTTCCCAATCCGCGATTTGTTTCTTCAAATGACTCCTGAATTGCGCAAGCGAGCAGCCGCCCGCGCGTTTCTCCTCGTGGATTTCGAATTTACGAACCTCGAGTGGTGGACGGCGGTTCGCCAATTTCCGGAGAAGCAATTTCGGGGCACCGCCTGGCGAAATTCCTTTCCCCGGCGCTCTGCTATCCCACTCACCCGCGCCGCGCTCATGTTGGCTTGGCAGGTGACCCGTATGGATGCGGAATCGGCTTGCGTCCTCCTCGGCATCACTGAGGAAGTCGCGAACATCATCGAGAGCTTACAGCTTACAGAACTGGATCGGATTGCCGATCGACGCCACCGGCACCTTGAGCCACGGTGGGCCGACCGTCCGGCGATGTGGCGCTTAATGCTCTCGGCAGCTTTGGCGCCAAACCCGGCAGCAATGAAGCGAATCGACGCCTATGGCCTGCAATTGCTGACCGTCAATTTGACGCGCGCCACAACGGGCGAACGGCCGACAGATGTTAGTCACTCCCGTGTATCTCCTCACCGAGAGACCTGAATGGACGCCACTGGATAGGGCTTACTACGATGCGCTCATGGAGCGCTTCCTAGCAAATCATATGCGAGCATGCTATCTGCAAGTAGGTACCATCTACGTAAACGTAAAGCGCTCGCCTCGCACTTCTTTGACGGGTCCATTCATCGTATGAGTTCAGCGGGCGCTGCTTCTCGGTGCCTATACACGCCATGTTTTGATCACAATGGCGGTCGTGCTCGCCGCGGGCACGACGTCCAGGCGTCATCCAGTAACGCTTGGTAGACGAGGGCCTTCGACAGCTCCTGCAAGTCTGTGTACGTCGTGGGCTGCTTGTCCCCGGGAAATGCGGTTCTCTGCACCATGCCTACGAAGACAATGGCGTTCACCGGATCAATCCAGAACCACGTGCCAAAGGCACCGTCCCATAAGTAGCTGCCATTCCCGAGTGGTAGATCTGCTTTTCCAGCATCGACCACGACCGCACCGTCGTACCCGTATCCCATGCCAAGCCGTGGAGTGTTCGTCACGATCCGTTTGTATTCTGCCGTCATGCTGTCCGGAAGATGATTGGAAATCATCAGCTTTACCGCAGCGGGAGACAGCACACGCACTCCGTTGAGCTCCCCTCCGTTGAGCAACATTTGCGCGAATCGGAAGTAGTCCTCTGCAGTCGAGACCATCCCCCCGCCGCCGGACGGTTGAGACGGCTCCTGTCGGTAGTCCAGCGGGAGGAGACTCACAGGTTGGCCGTCGTTGGAAAGCGCTTCCGAAACCACTGCGCCAACCTTATTCTGCCTCACCCGGTACATCGTCGCGAATCGGCTCCATTTCTCTTTCGGCACATAGAAGCCAGTATCCTTCATTCCCAAGGGCTCGAACATGCGTCTCTTCAGGAACTCCGGGAGCGTCATTCCCGACAGCTTTTCGATGATGTAGCCCTGAATATCGACCGAAAGACTGTATACCCACCGCGTGCTGGGCTGGTATAGCAACGGCGCCCGAGCCAAGCGCCCGATCATCGCTTGCAGCGAGGAGTGCGGGTCAAGAATGCTCTTTCCGCTATTTCCCCGATAAAGCTCGTCGACGGGGCTAGATCCGAAGCCATAACTGAACCCTGCCGTGTGGGTCAGGAGCTCACGCATCGTCGGCGGGTGCTCGGGCTCCTCCACTCGAACCGTTCCAAAGTCGTCCAAATCCTTGTAGACCTTTAGCGAAGCAAACTCGGGGATGAACTTGGAGATTGCGTCTTTCGGGCTCCACTTTCCCTCATCCCAGAGCATCATCATCGCGGCTCCAGTGATCGGCTTACTCATTGATGCGAGCCGAAAAATGCTTTCGCGGCCGCCTGACTGGCCCGCAGAGAGATTCGGCTTGCCAAAGGACTCGAATCGGACCACCTTGCCATGTCGGGCCAGCAGAATGACGATACCGCCGTATTGCCGATCAGCCACGGCCCGCTGCATCACGGAATCGAGCCGCTCCAGCCCCTGGGGTGAGAATCCGACCTTATCCGATGTGGCTGGGGGGAGGTGCGCACTATGCGCCCGGTCGCTCATAACTACGAGCGCGAGCAGGAGGAAGAGGCTAGTGAGCCTGGCATCGAGTCGTGCTTTCATGGAGTCACTCGGCGCAAGAAGGGTCTGCACAGGCGGTAGCGAGTGCGGCCGTTGGTGAAAGATCCCGTCCACTCAGCGTGAATGTCGGTCCCCGTCCCGCGGATAGAGCCTGTTTGGCGTCGGCCGTTTCAGACCCCTTCTGGAGGTTTCCCGCGCAGCAGCGACCGCTATCCGGTAAAGTGCGAATGACTGTTCGTCTACAGGTTCAGTTGACGATATTGCCCAGACTGGTGCAATGATCTTCGACATCGCAAGTCATGTCAGACCCAGTCACGGCACCGTAAACCGCCAAACTGTCCAGCAGCATATACCTCCCGCTGACCTTTGTAAGTTCGATGGTATGCAGACCAAGCGGGAGTTTATTGGTTGAATAGACCACCTGCGCGGAACGCCTGGTCCCAGCATGATATGCGTTGATGATGCTCTCTGAACCGCCATCGATCTGAACACCAATTCGACCTTCATCGGAGTATCTTTCGGTAACGACGCCGATGCCGGTACCGTAGAACATCAGGCTTACCGAATCGCCGTTTGTGCGGGTCCAGTGCACATCCTTCTGGTTAGCGTTCGCGTACTCGCGCGACGCGCCGTACTTCCATGAACCGCTATAGGCGAGAGCAGGCGAGGTATCGTTGACGTAGCCGTCAAGTACGTAGCCATCGACGGCATCCTTCTTTCCGTCTATGTTGGTGAGCACCATCCTGTGCGGGCCGTAGGCGAGATTGTGAATTTCCGTAAGCTTCGCCCGAGCCATTGGCACAGCCGAGTAGGCGTTTGCGTTACGAAATGGCCGCCCATCCACAGTGACGCTCATGACGCCGCGGTCGGATGCGTCCTGACAGTACACCGTCATTCCAGTTCCGGTAAAACTGAAAGTCACCGAGTCTGCTCTCTCCGACGTGCTGGAGATATCGGCCCCAAGTGGCCCATCCTTTAATCCCCTCAGATGCCGCCAGCCCCCGCCGCGGTAGCCGACGTTCACCGGCGTCCGCAAACCCCCGTATTCCTGATCACCCCCGATGAGCGCAGCCGCCGGAACGATGCCGGCGTAAGTCGGCTGCACACCGGCGCCGGAAGCAATCGTTCTGGCCTCAGATGGCCACTTGCCATCCGCTACCTGGATATTGTTCACGTAATTGACGAGGCGCTTTGGCGGATTGGAAATGAGCGTCGAGTAATTATCAATGTAAGAATCATCTGTATAGCTCTCAGTGTCGAGATTAAGATCCTCTCCCGGAAACTGGTCCGCTACATTATCCTTTACCGTGATGTGGGCTGCGCCCCCGTCAAAATAGAATGCACCACCGGCACTAATTGAACCGGGGTCATTGACGTAGTTGTCGGTAACAATGGTCGGGGCGCGCGCCGTACCTTCGTTGGTTTCCAAATATATTTCCGCGCCGTCTCCTATCACCGTATTGGTATCGTGAATATAATTATGGGCGATGGTGTTGCCCTCCGTGTAGTTCGTTCCGTGCCGACTGGGGCCACGCTGCCCGCTGAACGTCCATTCATAACCCCACCCATATGAGATCCCCATATAAGGGGAATTCTCAATTTCGTTGTAACTCACGGTCGTGTTGCGCATAAAACCGGCGGCAATCCCCGCCGCATCCGCGTAGCGCGCACCAACGTCAGTTATCACATTGTTTGCTACAACGTTTCCCGATGTCATCAGCAACGGGTCGGCAATCCAGAAATCATCGTAATCCCCGAGATTAATTCCACAGATCGCGATGTCGGCAATCAGATTGCCCGTGACCGTCGCGCCCTGCGTTCCAAGTGACACGTCGATTCCATTGCTTCCGATGTGCAACACCCGATTGTCCGCGAAATGGATGCCTTGTGCTCGGCGGATGCTAATCGCTCCAGGCGCGTGGGTGACGCGAGTCAATCCATGGTTGACAGGCGGCAAAGCGAAAGTCATTGCATTTTGATTATCGGGGTAGCCTACTGCCGCTGTGGGGTCGTGGAAAGTGGTGTACTCAAATGTAATTCCGGTGATAGTGATATCGTGGACCGGCGCCATGACCGACGGCACCACGGCGAAGGCGTCCACGCGCATCACTTTTCCGTCCGTATTCACTAACTTCACACGATGCGGGCCCTGGATCAGTCCTCTCTTTGAATATATAGCTTGCTGAGCCAGACGCACTCCCGCGCTCGAAGCATTAACGATTTTGTCGGGCGTGGTCTTTCCATCCAGATACACAGCGATGTTGCCTTGATCGCCATTTCGTTCGCTGAGCACATCGATGCCGGTGCCGGTAAAGTTGAATGTCGCCGAGTCATTTACCGTCGATGTGGAGGCTATGGTATCGCCAAAATCCCCGTACCTATTCGAGAGCGTCTGCGACCACACACCGGAGAAACGTGTGGTAGCGCGGTTCGCGTCGGTCTCCAAAATAGCACCCGGAGCTCCCCGGATCGTCACGAGCTCGCTTGCAACGGGCATTTCGACATCTGCCGTCTTCATGTCTTCCCCCGGCCGCGGGGTATAAGAAATTCGCCGGGTTGACGCGTCGAAATAGAACTGGCCAGGCGTTCCGAGAAGCTGCCTCGCATTCTCAATCCAGATCCCCGCGGGTGCATAGCCAGACACGCCTTCCCACCCCGTGTACGGGAATTGCAGACTCGACACTTTACCGCGAATCGACATGGGATCGAGCGCATTGGCCCAGCACGGTTGGGCGCCGGTCAGTATTGAATTCCCTCCGACGGCCACGATCGAGGTAACTGGACAACTCCCGGTCCTTTGATCCCAGCCATCGAAGAACACCTGAATCTGCGCTTGATTTCCCCAGGACGCGTACTGCGATCCCGGCAACTTGATACCAGTCAGCGAGAGCGCGTAGTCGGAAGCCGGGATACGGGCGCTACGCGTTAGATTGGCCCGCACGCCGTTGATGTACAAATCTTCCGAAGTGTAGCCTCCCGGAACGCGCGCTGACCACAAATTCGGCGTGGCGCCTCTTATCACCCGCGTCCATCCCGTCAACCGAATCGCACCGCTCACCGTCACCCGGGCGCCGGGGGCCGCTTTGTAGATCACCTGATGACCATTGCGTCCGGAATCCTGCGGCTTAAATTCGATTGGCGAAGTACGCCGGTAGAGACCGCCGGCAAGCTGCACCACGATATCCCCCGCTTGTGTAAGGCCTCGAACATGACGCTGCGCCCCTTCAATCGAGCAGGGCGCCATCTGCACACACCTCCCTCCGCTCCCGGTTGGGGATACATACAGAGTCGTCTGCACAGAAGCCCCGGCAGTGGATATGAAAACTTGAGCGCCTGCTACAACCGCAAGCCAGGCCGTTGCCCTACAGGATTGCCACGTCACGAGAACCTCTCTCAGCACCTTATACGTGTTCGCCTAAATGACTCGCCACTGTTTGGAGGCGAATATGCTTTTCGGCAGCTTGGCGCCCTGGAATCCACTGCCTTCATGCAGGACGCGGGCGCAACTTCAAGACGTACGCGTAGTTTCCCGGCAGCTCGCGGGGTAGCCTTACCCTCAGGTCTGCGCCCTCGGTCACACAGCTAAGAACATCGTTGACTCCGAGCATTTGTACTTGGGTCCGTTCCTTCGTTCCAACTGATTCGATGACGACGTCTCGTGATTTGGGCTTTGCAAGCAAAATTGCGTACAGCGCATCATCCGTCTTGGTAAAGCGAACAGGTACACCGTCGCGTGTCTTGCCCTCCGACTTGACCCAGGGACGCGTCTCGTATATCGCTTCCCCGTTCATGCGAAGCCATTTACCGAGTTCCCGAACTCTGCTCACCTGGAGCTCCGAAATGGAACCATCTGCCTTCGGTCCGATATCGAGAAGGAGGTTCCCGTTCTTACTTACGATGTCTACAAACATCTCGATTAGTTGTCCCGGCGTGAGCATGTCCTCCGCCCGCTCGTTCTGGTTGTAGCCAAAAGACGTTCCCAGGGCGTGGCAGGATTCCCACTTCTTGTGGATGATCTTATTTGACCAGACTCCCTCTGGGGTCGTGTAATCTGCGTGTCCAAGCGATGCGGATCCCACGTGCTCATCAGGTCGTTGGACAACAGACTTGAAGCGATCATCGATCGCGGCGTCCGGAACAGTGTTGTAGTAGTCGGCCAGTAATTGAAGCGCGTTCCCTGTTTTTGGGTACGCTATATCGTTCCAAATGTCGTCGGGTTCGTAACGGTGGATTAACTCTTCCAATAGCGCGTATACATAACGGCCATATTCTTCGCTTTGCGGAATATGGTCATTCAGGCCTTGAATCGTGAGAATGGGCGTTTTCGTGAAGCTCCAGTCCAACCCGCCCGAGAAGTACATGCCAAAGTGTATGCCCTGCTTCCGAACGGCGGTGGCCAATTCCCCGATTACGTCCCGCTCCGTGCCTTGCTGATCAGGCTTGCGGTGCGGATTCGGAACCTTGCTTGGCCACAACCTGAATCCGTCGTGGTGCCTTGTGGTCGGAACAACGTACCGCGCACCGACGTCCCTGAAGAGCTCCGCCCATTCATCGGGATCCCACTTCTTCACGTCTCGGTTGAAAATCGGGATGAAATCGAGGTACCCGAAGTTCTTCCCATAGGTGGCGATGTGATGTTTCCATGTGGGCGAACCCTGAATTCTCATGGTATTCATATACCATTCGGCATAAGGATCGTTCGCGAACCAATCGGACAGGTCGGGTCGGAATTTCTTCCAGTCGATCTCTCCTCGTTTTGTGAGCTTGACCGTCGGAGCCCACGCCGGCACTGAATACAATCCATAGTGGATGAAGATTCCAAGCTTGGCATCTTGGAACCATTTAGGGCAGGTGTGCTGATCCAGACTCGCCCAACTAGGTTGATATCGCCCATGAGGGAGCTGGAGGGCGTAGCTTGCCGCCGGAACTGCCCGCTTCCCTGCTATCGCCCGCCGCGCGCATGAGGATGCGACAAACGATGTGCCTAGAGTGATTACAAAATCTCGCCGATTCAACACGATTGTTTGCCCCTTTCGCTCGCGTGATGATTTTGACGCCGTCTCGGTTCTTCCTTTGAACAGCCAACGTTGCTTGATCGAGATTCAGTGGATCTGATCGATATCGTCGTGAATTCAGCCCGGACCTGGGTTATGTCCGGGGTCTTCCTTGCGGACATCCAACTTGAACGCCGCCACTGATAAATTGGCGACGTACGACGCTGGCGCAGCCGGGGTGCTTGCCGCGAAGGCTCTATATACTTGCGTGGGAGTCGCCGCAATCTCCCTTGGTCCGCCCGCCAGAGTGTGTTTTGTTTGATGTCCGTTATCCAAATGGCGGCCGCGGCCCACGAGTTGAATGAAGCGCGGTCGTCGTTCTTCTTGAAAGTCTCCGGAGCACCCATACGAAACCCGGTGCCCCAGATGGACCCGCGAAGCAGGGGGACGTACGAGTTCGCGGCGTTCACGGGCTTCACTCTTCAGAGAAGACGTTCACCCGCAGCCCCGGCAACAGCTTGCCGGCGAGAACGGTGGCTCGGGAATGTCCGTTCGGTCCAGAAGAGTCGCTCGCGCGACGAAGCAAGGGGCGCACGGCCACCCGGGCCCGCGACCGTCGGCAGCACAGCTGCTCGCAGGGCTTCCTTACGAGTGGTTTCCCCGGCATCTGCGCACCCTCACCCAGCCGCTACACCTGGTCCGAGTCTAGCTCGACAGCGGCCGCTTCACAACCGATACAACGTTCCATTAGTGAATTTACGGCAAAGCCACCATGCCAATTCCGTCCTCACCGTCCGGGCACCTCATCTTGTCCGAGGGAACCGGGGATGCCTTCGAGTCACCCCGCGCTTCGTGCTCCGCGTCCAGATCAATCGTAGGGCGGGGGCCTTAAACCGTAGCGCAATCGCGCGTGGAAGGTTGCGAGGCCCACGGGCCAGTAAAAGCGCCAGAGGAACGCCGATACGTCAAACGGAATCTGCGCGGACTCCTGAAGGCAGCACCCTCGCCCGGGCACACTCTAGAACGTCGCGTGCAGTCCCACGTAGAAGCGCCTTCCACTCAGGTCGTACAGGCGGTTCACATCATAGCGATCGATCTGGATCAAGGGAGCTTGCGTGGCGTTGACGACTGAAGCGGTAACCGACAGCCAGTGCGTCACGTTGTAGTTTCCAGCGATATCAAGTTGCCCGTATCCTTTGACGTAGACGCCGTCGCCAAAGTAGCTCTTTGGGTCCGACACCCACTGACTGCGATAGTTGTAATTGGCATGGACGCCAAATTTTCCATTGTCGTAATACAACCCCACGTTATACGTGTTATTCGAGACTCCAGTCACCGGTACCGGAGGCTGATTCGAATTCACCAGCACGTCCCCGGACCAGATATGGGTGTAGTTCGCCTGAGCGCCAAGGGAACTTAGAAACCCCGGCAGAAAGTCGAACGGCTGTTCCCACGCCACCTCTACGCCCTTCAGCGTAGTCGTTGAGGCATTCTGCGGCTGGCCGACCGACATGGTGATGGGGCGCACCGAGCCCACCGCATTGCCCGACCCGAGAACATTGCCCGCCAGCAGCACGTTGTCCGTCTCGGTAAAGTAGTTCGTGAGAACCAGGTTCCGCACGTTCTTCAGGAAGAAATCGCCGGCCAGGATGCTTCTGGGCCCAAAGTACCACTCGAGAGACACATCAAACTGCTTGGCAAGATACGGCTGCAGGTCGGGATTGCCCTTGCTCATCGTGCCGATCCAGGGCTGGCCCGGCGGCGGCGGCTGCGTCGCGGCGTTCGGGACGCTCGCCTGGGCCAGGAGGTTCATATCCGGCCGCTGCATCACCTGCGCGGCTGCAAATCGGGCCAAGAGGTCGTTGGTGAGCCGGTACGTCAGGTTCAGGTCGGGCAGGATATTGTTGTACGAGTTGACCTGCGACACGAATCCCTGCGAGCTGAACACGAGGTTGGAAGAGCCGGTGGCACCGTAAACCAAAGTCGCGCCAGACCCCGGCCCATACCCGGCGGACGATTCCTCGGTATGTACCGCGCGCACGCCCAGGTTTCCGGTCAGCCGCTTGTCGGCCGTGCCGAACTGCACTTGCACATAGGCCGCCTCCGACTTCTCCTGCACCAGCGTAATTTGCGTCAACTGCGGAGTTGGCGGATGGGCCGCGACGAAGTTCGACAGCGGGTATGCACCGAAGAACTTGTCCAGGTCCACTGTCAGCCAGTTCCGAGGAAACTGCGCCGGGCCGGAGTACGAGGAGAACCAGGTGGGGTTGTTCAGCATCACCAGATACGGATTGAGGTCGGCCGCAAATCCCGTGGCCGTATTGGCAACCCAGTTCGGCGTGCTGCCCAGCGTCCGCTTCTCGTAGTCAGCACCGAAATGCACGGAGTTCAGCCACCCTAATTCGAGTGACCGCTGCGCATCGAGCTTGAAGTTCCAGATCTTATCCGTTGTCGGCTGCCGGTACGGCCCCTGTTCCCCGTACCAGTTGTAGTTGCTGAGATCCAGCGGATTGTAGTTGACAAACCCGTAGCCGACCGGACCGCCAGGGTCTTGTGCGGCGTTGTAGTACATAGTCGCACCAGGTGTCTTGGTGTTCCACTGCACATATTGGTTCGTCACTTCCTCTCGGGACTGGCCGAACGAACCTTGCGCGTCGACCGTCCAGTTCCCGACAGCCAATGTGGCGGTAAGCGCGTTTGAGGTGAGCTTCTGCCGATAAATCTCGCGCACCGCCTCGAGCCACGCATAAACGTTTGTGCCCTCCCAGGCAGTCTGCGCGCCGCTCGGGCTGACCGTTTCGCTGAGAGTCGTTTCCGGACCCGAGGCAAACGCACCCGGATAGAAGCTATTTCCCAGGTAGTTGTTATAGGACTGGTTGAACTCCGAATCCAGGGTATCCAGGCGCAGCTCCAGCGAGTCGTTGACCCGGAACTCCAGCATGCTCATGACGCTCAAGCGCCGGTCGAGCCCCGGCTGGTCCTCGCTGTGCACGCTGAAGAGCCGATACTGCGTGCCGGGCCCGGCATAGGAGGAATCGGGCAACATCCCATCGGTGCTCGTGAGCTGGTTGTCCACATTCCTCTCATTGAGGTCGACGGCCACCATCCACCCCAGACGGTGATTGAAGAACGTATCGGTATACAGTCCCTCCAAATGCGGCGTGAGTCCCTGCCGGGCCTGCTCGTCGTAAATGCCCTCCGCCGCCACAACGGCCTTACGTGTCCCATATTCCAGCGGCCGGATCGACTGCACGTTTACTGTGGCAGCCAGCCCGCTCTCAGGCAGATTGGCCATTGGAGACTTGTACACGTCCACGCGCTCAGCGAAATCTCCGCTCAGCACCTGGAAATCAAAGGCCCGCGTTCCGGACCCGGAGGGTAACTGCCGCCCGTTAAAGAGCGTGTCGGTGAACTTCGGGTCCAGCCCCCGCACGCTGATGAATTGTCCTTCGCCCTGATTTCGGGTGATCTGAACGCCCGTGATCCTCTGCAGCGACTCGGCGAGGTTTTGCTCGGGGAACTGCCCGATGCCCTCGGCCGAGATGGTATCGGTGATATTGGGAGCCTTGAACTTGTCCTCGATCCCCTTCTCCAGGCTCGCCGCGTATCCAGTGACGACCACTTCCTGAAGAGTAGACGTCTGATCGGGAGGGGCTTCAGAGTCCACCGATGCTCCGCCGGCGGTGCCCGCTTCGTCATGGCTAGAGTCCGATTGACTCCGCTGCTGGGCGTTCCCCAGCTCGGCGGCGTCGGGCGCCTGCGCCGCGATCGCTCCGGAGCACCACAGCATTGACGGCAGGATTGCCGCGCAGAGCCAGAATTTGTTCGGTATGTATCTCATTGATTCCCCAGCATCAGAATTTACGAGTTCCGGCTTTAGGTCATCTTGCATCTAGGCTATAATGCAATTATCCTATCATGCCAGTTTGGGTCGATCAAGCTGGCGCGAAGACGGGCCGAAATCCGAGCCGTTGGCTGGCTGAAGTCCGCTCACCGGGTTGACTGCATTCTCGGCGCACCGAGTGAGTGCACACCACCGACACTGATCGATGCACGCAGTAGTTCAGATAAAATTCAAGTGGAGGAGCACGGTATGCGACCGCCCCGATCCGCACTCGCGCTGTTGACGCTCGGCTTTCTGTTGATTGCTGGTGGGGCACGTGCGAATTCATGGTCGCTCTCGGGCAGCGACTGGTTCATTCATTCGGCCAGCTCCCCGCAAGACACCGCGGCCGCGCTGGCGGAGCCCGCGGGCCCGGATTGGATCCCGGCTACTGTTCCCGGGAACATTCAAGCCGACCTCGAAGCGGCGCATCTCATCGGTCCGCTGTGGTATGGCTCGGGAGATCCCAGGCTGCCAGGGGTCGCTACGAAGTACTGGTGGTACAGAAAGGATTTCGTGCTTCCACCCACGTACAACGGCAAGCGTTTGACACTCATCTTCAACGGAGTCGATTTCGGGTATGAGATATGGCTCAATGGCAAGCCTCTGGGTCGTAGGGCAGGCCAGTTCCTGCGCTCCGAATTCGATATATCGGGAATAGCCAAGGTCGGTGCGACAAATCGGCTGGCGGTGAGGATCGAACCCATTCCCTCCAACCTCGAGCACTGCTGGGCTGCCGATCCCCCGGTGAGCGGCCTCGGCACCCCAGACTGGCTCGTTGACTGCTACACCCGCGCCCTCTACACGTTGGAGGGCCTGAAGAGTGCAACGAACGTTGCTTACGACTGGGGCGTAAACATCTTCACGCTCGGCATCTGG
>Ga0134125_10005189_pt1 | contig 14818 bp, 14 predicted proteins | sample KB31751_FD_96464 | JGI IMG/M metagenome (GOLD analysis project Ga0134125, IMG submission 96464) | Terrestrial soil microbial communities with excess Nitrogen fertilizer from Kellogg Biological Station, Michigan, USA - KB3-175-1 | ecosystem: Environmental > Terrestrial > Soil > Unclassified ... | reverse complement strand
GGAGCAATATGCGTCTGCCACTGCGGTCAAGCGGATGGCCGTGGAGGCCGTGGCCACCGGCGCGGCTCCTGAACTGGCGCGCGCCATGGATGAAAATCCGGAATTCAGTTCCAAGGTGGTGTATCAGATGGCCGTGCAGGGCGATGAGCCGGCCCAGCAGATATTTGTGCGTGTCGGTAAAGCGCTGGGGGCCGTCATTGCTGACCTGGTCAATGTTTTCAACCTGCCCATGTACGTGATCGGGGGCGGCGTTTCCCTGGCATGGGAGGCGTTTGCTCCTGCCCTGCTCGAAGAAGCAAGAAAGAATTCTTTCGTCTATCGGGCGACGGCCCCGTTGCCCAACCGTCCTGGCGTGCAGGGCGCCGCAGTTCACGACGACGTATTGCCTGTGCGCCGCAGCAGCATCATTACGCGCGCACTGCTGGGCAGCGATGCCGGCCTGCTCGGGGCCGCTCGGCTCCCGATGATCGCGGCCGATGTAAGACTTCCAGAGCAGGAGTTGAAGCGCGCGTAGCGTAGAGACGCGGCATGCCGCGCCTGCATGACAGCCGTCGCGTAGCATTAGCTATGGGCCAAGTGATTACGAAAGAAAATCGCGGACTTTTTTGCCTTAGACCTCTCTGAACGCCAGTTCACCCGGCGTATACTGCTGCCCGATCAAAACGGCAGACCACAAGCATCAACCGAAACCGGCCGTGGGTCTCGATCAAAATCAATTCTGTAGGACGCTGGCTGCCGTTTTGCTCATGAATGGCTCGTAACATCGCAGAAATCTGATGCGTCCGGGCAGGATGAGAGCCCCTGCGGCCCAGCAAAAACCGCCCCCTTCCGAGCGGCGGACCCCAGCCACTCCCTCGGAGGCGACATGCGTTGTAACCATAACCAACGGTTTTTGCAAGGCTGTTGCAGTCCCTTCCTTTTTTAAGGCGCCGTTCCGGCGCAGAAAGAATGGAGCTTTATATGGCTACTGCACCAAAAATCCCTGTCCCGATTCATGAAATTGAAAATGTTCTTGCCTTCCGCACGAAAGTTGGCGGTGAGAGCGTGAAAGGCGGCGAGTCCAAAAACCTGGGTACGGTGGAGACCAGCCGGTTCGATAAAATTCGGCTGGTGGCCGACGAACGCATTGGCTCGACCTGCAATGTCTTCATTCGGCTGACGATCATGGAAGGTAACGAGTTAGTTGCTTTCCTCGACCATCTTCTGCTTACTCCGCACTCGCAATTGACCCGCGTCTATGACGTTCCTTGTACAAAGATCGATGTGGCCATTGACGGCGTCGGCGCCGTCAATACCCACGGCGCGGTGGATGTGCTGATCTACGGCCAGTTCTGAAAAGCGAAAGTCGAAAAGCAAAGGGCGCGCTCTCTCTCGCGGGTGCGCCTTTTTATTCAGACCTCAGAGCGAGAATGGGATTGATTCTGCTGGCGCGGTGCGAAGGCAGCAGGGAAGCCAGAATTCCTGCAGTTCCCACCAGAATTGAAACCACGACGAATGTGGGTACATCATTTGGCTGAACCTCATGAAGCATTGAGCCCATCAGGCGGGTGAGCGCCAGTGCCCCCAGAACTCCAAACGCAAGACCGGACACAATTAGGTAACTGCTGTCCCGCAGCACCATCCTGACCACTTGTCGTCTCTCCGCTCCCATCGCCATGCGGATTCCAATCTCGCGCGTGCGCTGGGCCACGGTGTGGGAAACAACTCCGTAGATTCCAACCATGCCCAAAAGCATTCCAATGCCGGCAAACGCTGTGAAGAGCCACATCGTGGAGCGAGGCTGCTTAACCGAAAGTCGAATCACCTCGTCCATTGTGCGTATCTTGCTCACGGGAACGGTTCGGTCGATGCTCGCCACAGCCTGCGGCAGTTCGCGCGCGACTGTCAGCGGATTCGCCTTCGTGCGCACCACGAGATTCATTTCGCCTGGGGGACTGACAATTCCCTGTTGTTCCGGATAATACACTGCACCCACCATGCGCGCGGCAACATCGTCCGGAGCTACGTTGTATTTGCGAACGTCCTCAACCACGCCGACGACCGTCCGCCAATCGTTCATCCAGGACGGTTTGATGTGCTTGCCGATCGGATCCTGACCGGGCCAGAAGAGGTCGGACAGGGACTTCTCCACGAGCACGACTTTGGCCGAGTTGGGCCCATCATTCTCGTTGAAATTTCTACCGCGGAGGATGGAAATGCCCATGGTCGGAATGTAATCAGGGGTCACGGTGAACTCCCATGCCGAATAGGGCTTCTCCGGTGAGTACTCCGGCCGCCCCTCGACGGCAACCACAGCGCGCCCCACGTAATACAACGGAACACCTTCGCTCACCGCGGCATTGCTAACGCCCGGCAGCGTGCGAACCTGTTGCACAACCTGAGAGTAGAAATCCACGCAGTGGTTGTGCTTTCGGCAGAACTCGGGAGAAGGCGTAATGTCTGCCGTCAGGAGATGCTCGCTTTCAATCCCGGTTTGCGATCCGAGCATTACATAAACACTTTTTATCAACAGTCCCGCCCCAATCACCAGCACTACCGACATAGCAACTTCAGCAATGACCAGCACAGAGGAAAGCCGGTTGCGTTTGCGGCTCAAACTGGCGTTTTGCGTTGCCGACTTCAGCGACTGCTCTACGTCTGGTGCGGTCGCATGCAGGGCAGGCGCCGTGCCGAAGATCACGCCCGTTATCAGAGAAACCAGAAACGAAAAAATCAGGACGTGCAAGTCAATCCGCACAGCCGGCAATCCTGGAGTGTAATCCGGGACGAGGGCTTTTAAAGCATTCAGGCTCACAACAGCGAAAAAGAGTCCGATGCCGCCTCCGGCACCAGCGAAGAACGAACTCTCAGTCAGCAGCTGGCGGATAATCCGGGCCCGGCTTGCGCCCAAAGCCGTGCGGATGGCGATCTCCCTTTGGCGCGTCGCTGTTTTCGCCAAAAGCAGGTTGGCAACGTTCACACACGCGAGCAGAAGGATCAGTCCTGCCGCTCCGAGCAGGATCAAGAGCGTGGGCCGGACCCGTCCCACAACATCATGCTGAAACGGCCCAATATTGAAAGCAGATAGATAATCTTTGCCCATGGTCCACGGATATTGAGCCGCCACTTGCGGGGCCACGGCTTTGAATTCGGCGCGTGCTTGTTCAAACGTGACGCCAGGCTTGATCCGGCCGATCATCCAGTACAAGAAGTTGCCCCACATATGCTGCGCGTCCACTCGCACGGGAATCCAGACCTGAAGCGAGGGCGACCGGAAGTTGTACTCGCGCGACAACACACCTACGATCTGGCGCGCCCTGTCGTCCAACGTGATCCATTGCCCCACGATGTTCGGATCGCCGCGAAACCGAGTCTGCCAAAGGCCATAGCTGATAATGGCGATGTTATCCTGTCCCGGCAGGTCATCGCCCCTCCGAAAAATGCGGCCTTTGAGCGCATTCACTCCCAGAAGGCTGAACCAGTTGGAGGAGACTTGCGAGCCATTGACGCGCAGGGCCTCGCCATTCGTCATCAGGTTGAAGCCGCCCCACGTGTCTGCAGCAATTTCGATGCTCTTGAGCCGCTGCTGAAAACCGATGAGCGCGCCTTCAGGGACCGGCCCCGTGTATGCCGCGTTGACCAGCTCTTCGGGATGAGGAAAGGGAAGAGGACGAAGCAGGATTCCATTCACCATGCTGAAAATGGCCGTGTTTGCGCCGATGCCCAGCGCCAGCGTGAGGACTAGAACGAGTGTGAACCCGGGATTCTTGCGCCAAGTGCGCATGGCAAAGCGCAGATCCTGAAGCGCATGTTCCATCCAGTTCACGCCACGCGATTCCCGACAGTGCTCTTCCACCTGCGCAAGCCCGCCCAAGTCCCGCAACGCTGCGTAGCGCGCTTCTTCGGCGCTCATCCCGTTGGTGATGTTTTCTTCAATTTGGCGCTGCAGATGAAACTGTAATTCCTGGGAAAGATCGGCATCAGCCTGCTGTTTGAAGAAGATGGAATGGAGACAATGAAAGATCTTATCCGGCCAGCGCATGCGTGCTCCTCAGATCAGGCGTTTTCCAGAACAATGTTGATGGCCATTGAGAGCCGGTCCCAAGTAGCCTGCTGTTCGCGCAAGTATTTCTCGCCGGCGCGGGTAAGCGAATAGTATTTCGCGCGGCGGTTATTTTCTGAGTCGCCCCACTGCGCCTTGATCCAGGCTTTGCTTTCGAGCCGGTGCAGCGCGGGATAAAGGGCTCCCTGGTTCACCTGCAGAACTTCCCTGGAGAGCTGGCGGATGCGGTGCGCAATCGCCCAGCCGTGCATTGGCTGCAAAGCGATGGTCTTCAGGATCAGCAGGTCCAGCGTGCCCTGGATAAGATCAGTCGGTTTGCCCATCGCGCGCATCTCTCCTGTCAACGAATGACAAGAAAGTACGCTCGCTCTTGTCAATAGTCAAGGGGAGTAGGTCCTTTATGGAGAGACGAATTAAAACGGGCACATCGCTAAAGCAGATCGTCGCAGGAGAGAGTCGAAGTGGAGGCTTGTCACTCCTCAGAGGCCAGCTCTTCCTCTTGTAATGCCGTCAGCACCTCATCCTCCACATCCCAGTTTTTGAGGATTCTGATTGAAACCGCGGCGCTGAAGCCGGCGCGAACCAGCGCCCGGAAGATCCGCGCCGCCTCCTTGTTGCTGGCGGGTTTGCGGAGCCGCTTGCGCTTCAGGAAGGCTCGCGCCAGGCCTTCTTCATTCACTCCGGCAAAGGCGTCCGCAACAGCTTTTTCGATCAGATCACGGTGAACGCCTTTTACTTTTAGGTCTGTAATCACGCGCCTTGCGCCGAATTTCTCATTGTCACGTCGCAAGGAGGAGTACGCCGCGGCGTAACTGGAATCGTTTAAATACTTCTGTTCCTTCAATCGGGAAACTACGCGTTCGATTATCTCAGCGTCGTCACACCGCTGCCGCAGCAATCGCTTCAATTCAGCCACGGTGCGCATTTTGCGTCCCAGCGCAGCGACAGAGTAGTCATATAACTCGGGTTCCGTGTAAGTCCTGTTCGGCCTCTTGAACGGCACGATGGCAAGAATAGCAGAAGCAGATCAGCCGCGAATGAAAGCGAATCAAACGATTCTGGCTTTTAAAAAGGAAGGAGGGCCTCATCAGCCCTCCTTTGTTTTACTTCGTGTTCTTTGTGGTTAGATTCTTCCCGCGCTGAATCCTGCCTGCTCCATCTGCTCGCGCGCCGCGTCGGCGGTAGAGTGGATGCCCTGGACCTTGAGCTTGAAGTCGTCAGGATTGCTGGCATTCTCAAGCGCGGTTTCGTAGCTGACCAGGCCTTGCGAGTACAGATCATAGAGGGACTGGTCAAACGTCTGCATTCCATACTGCGATGTGCCGGAAGCAATGGCCTCATGGATGAGGCGAGTCTTTTCCGGAATCATGATGCATTCGCGCACAAAGGCGGTTGAGAGAAGGACCTCACAGGCAGGCACGCGGCCGGCGCCGTCGGCGCGCTTGACCAGGCGCTGGCTGATGACGGCCCGCAGCGTGGCCCCAAGCTGCATGCGCACCTGTTTCTGTTCGGGTGGCGGAAAGACCGCGATAATGCGGTTGATGGTTTCCACGGCGTCCAGAGTGTGCAAGGTTGAGAACACCAGGTGGCCGGTTTCAGCCGCGTGCAGAGCTGTAGAAATCGTTTCCAGGTCGCGCATTTCGCCCACCAGGATCACGTCCGGGTCCTGGCGCAGGCTGGCGCGCAGCGCCGAGGCAAACGACGGAGTATCCACTTCCACTTCGCGTTGGTTCACGAAACCTTTTTTATCGCGATGCAGAAATTCGATGGGATCTTCAATGGTGATGATGTGCTCGGGCCGGGTGGAATTGATGCGGTCCAGCATGGCGGCCAGGGTTGTCGATTTACCCGAACCGGTGACGCCGGTGACCAGACACAATCCACGGGCTTCTTCGCAAACGTGTTCGATGACCTTGGGGAGATAAAGTTCTTCCAGCGCGCGAATCTTGGTGGGAATGACGCGCAGCACCAGGCCGACGTTGCCGCGCTGCTGGAATACGTTCACACGGAATCGTCCCAGGCCTGCGACGCCGTAAGCCATATCCAGCTCCGCCGCTTCTTTGAACTTCTGCTTCTGCCGGTTGGACATCATGCTGAAAGCCATGTTCAGCATGTCTTCGGCGGAGATGCGTGGCTGGTCAGTGAGCGGGACAAGTTCACCGTCCACACGGACGTGTGGGTAGTTGCCGACTTTCAAATGCAAGTCGGAAGCCTTTCGCTCCATGGCGATGCGAAGCAGATCGTCAATATGCATAGTGCAGTGTTACCTCAAACCCGGGTCAGAGAATGCCGCGAAATTGGCTGGAACGTATCATGCTGCCTTTTTTCAGGCAATCAGAGTTTCACTTCCAATTCTTTGGTTTTAGGCCTGAGCCGAAATGAAACTCGGCAAAAATTTTGAGCATCGGCACTAAGACCTTGGCCATCAAGAGTGTAGGGCGGTTTAGTCATGCCCACAATGTTACCTATGACACAGAACGTTAATTGGCCTCGTGTGGTGGTGGTTGGCGGAGGTTTTGCCGGCCTGAATGCGGCCAAAGCGCTGAGCAACGCGCCGGCGCGAGTGACTGTGCTCGACCGTAAAAATCACCATACTTTCCAGCCGCTGCTCTACCAGGTTGCATTGGCGGTGCTTTCTCCGGCGGAAATTGCTTCGCCCATTCGTAACGTCCTTCGCCGCGCAAAAAATACCGAAGTTTTGCTGGGAGAAGTCACCGGTTTTGACCTGGAGAAACGTCTGGTCCGGACGCAAGCGCTGGATCTCCCTTATGACTTTCTCATCGTGGCTGCGGGCGCCACGCACGCCTATTTTGGCCATCCTGAATGGGAGCAGTACGCGCCCGGTTTGAAGACGCTGGAAGATGCCACCGAGATCAGGAGGCGCGTTCTTTCCGCGTTTGAGCAAGCCGAGCGGGAGGCATATGCGCACCGTGCCACTCCTCCGCTGAATTTTGTGGTGATAGGCGGCGGCCCTACCGGAGTGGAACTTGCGGGCGCCATCTCGGATATCTCCCGGCACTACATCGAACGCGATTTCAGGAATATTGATCCCACCAAAGCGCGCATTATTCTTCTGGAAGGCGGCCCTCGCGTGCTTCCGGCCTATCCGCCGGACCTCTCCGCAAGTGCCGAAAAGCAACTGCGAGAAATGGGAGTGGAGGTCCGGACCAACGCGATGGTCACGAATGTAGAGCCGGGCGTGGTCAGCGTGGGGCAGGAAAAGATTCGCGCATCGGTGATCCTGTGGAGCGCCGGCGTGTCTGCCTCGCCTTTGGGCCGCATGCTGGGGGTCGCGACAGATCGAGCCGGACGCGTACTGGTTGAGCCTGATCTCTCGGTTCCGGGTCACCCGGAGGTCTTCGTAGCGGGAGATCTTGCGGCGGCGCGCTGGCTGGATCACGCAAGCAGCGCGGCAAAAAGCGATGCCACCATCAGTGACAAGGATAAAAAGACGCCCTTTGTGCCAGGCCTGGCGCCCGCGGCCATTCAGATGGGCAGGTTCGCCGGCCGGCAAGTCAAACGCTCGCTCGAAGGCAAACCGCGGGAAGCTTTCAACTACTGGAACAAAGGCACGCTCGCCACGATTGGCCGTTCCCGAGCGGTTGCCGATTTTGGCAGGTTTCACGTCTCCGGCTATTTCGCCTGGCTCTCCTGGCTATTCATTCACCTGATGTTCCTGATCGGCTTCCGCAATCGCATCCTGGTGATGGCGGAATGGGCGTGGGCGTACGTGACCTACAACCACGGAGCGCGGCTGATTACGGAGCCAAACCAGACGGTGACGCAGGAGAAGCCAAGAGCAAAAGCGGGATAGCCCCGGCCGCGCAGACCAGAAGGCAGGATCCTGTATTTCAGCTATTTGTCGCGATCGGGACGGACTTCTTTCCGGATCTTCTTCTTGGCGCGTTTGCGCGCGAGGGCCTGCTTTACGCGGAGCTTTTCGCCCGGTTTCAGGTAGTAGGAGTGGCGCTTGACTTCCTTGATGATGTCTTCTGCCTGCACCTTGCGTTTGAACCGGCGTAAGGCGTTCTCAATGGATTCGCCTTCCTGCAATCGAACTTCTGCCAAAATGATCTCCCGTGCCGTAAGAACAGCACACTCTAAGATTACCCTATATTTGACAGCTTGTCTTTTCCTGCAGGTTAGTGCTCCAGCATGAGTTTGGCCGCTCAGGCGGCGGCATTCCGAATGCTCGAAGCGCTTTTATCCAACAGTTCGCGCTCCCGCTGTGACATCTCCGGCAGCAGAATCCTCTCGACGCCGTGCCGGCCCACAATGCTCGGCAATGACAATGTTGCGCCGAAGTCCTTGTTAAATGAACCAATTGGAATCACGGTGCGCTCATCGCGAAGGACCATCTCGGCAATGCGGGCGGAAACAACCGAAATGCCGTAAACGCTCGCACCTGTGCCTTCAATAATCGTGATGTTCGCATAGCGGACCTCGCGTTCTACCTCGTCCTGCAGCTTTTGCAGCTCCTTAGCCTCCGGAAGTGAGGCCAGCGGCACCCCAGAGATCCGCACCGACGACCAGAGAAATACCTGTGATGTTCCGTGTTCTCCAAGAACCAGGGCGTCTACGCTGGCGGGATTTACATTCAGCTTTCTAGCTAGATGGAAGCGGAAACGGAGCGAGTCAAGATAAGTCCCCGTGCTGAGCAGAGGCGCGGCCGGAGCGATCGTGTGCACCACATCGGCAAGCGCATCGGGAGGGTCGGTCACAACAAGGATCACGGCTTCCGGAGCGGCTTTTACGATTTCCGGCACAATCTGGCGATAAATATCGCCGTTCGTCTTGAGCAGTCGCAGCCGGCCTTTGGGGTCGTTCCGGTCGGTGGCTCCCCCGGTCTTTTCGTTGATGCCCGCAGTGATCATGACCAGCGCCGCGCCGGCAAGGTCATGGAAATCGCCGGCGCGCAGATCGACGGCTGGGAGCAGCACGCTGCCGTAGCGCGCATCGGTTACAACTCCTTCGGCGCGCTTCTTGTTCCGGTTTACCAGAATAATTTCCCGAGCCACTCCGCGAATGGCAAGCGATAGCAGACAGGCCGATCCGACTGCGCCTGCGCCTACGATTCCAACTTTCATGTTCACCGCCCTGAGTTGTGCGTTGTGCGAAAATTCATTGGATTCAGCAAGCCGACACGAAGCTGCTTTCCCCGGCCCGTCGGGTGGACCTTACTCATACCGTAGTGCCACTATGGGATCCACTTTAGTGGCGCGGAGCGCCGGGATGTAACAAGCCAGCAAGGCAACTGCAAGGAGCACGACCGAGGTCAGCACGAAGCTCATAAAATCCGTGCTGCTGGTGGAAAAAAGCATGCTGCGCAGAATTCGAGTCACAGCCAGCGCGCCGATCAGGCCAAGCGCAACGCCGGCAGCAGCAAGTCTCAGCCCATGGCTAAGCACCATTTTCAAGACGTCCGCCGCGCTAGCTCCCAAAGCCATGCGTACGCCAATCTCGCGCGTTTGTTGTGCAACGCCATAGGAAATCACCGCATAGATCCCTATTACGGCCAGAAGGAGGGCAATGGTCGCGAAACCGCTTACCAGCCACGTCCGGAACTTTTCCTGAACCACTGAATCTTCAATCAGCTGATCCATCGTTTGCACGCGCGCCAGGGGCATGTCTTTATTCATGCTTGCCAACTGAGCCCGCAGGCCCGGCACGACGGATTGCGGTTCCATCGGCGTTCGCACCACCAGATACATACCCCGGCTCCACAGCGTCCAACCGTTTTCGTTATACGGTACGTAGAGCGTTGGCTCTGGTGCGGCGTCCAGACCCTGATACTTCACATCGCCGACAACGCCGATGATGGTCTCCCAGCGCGCTTTTGGGTCCGGATCTCCCGTCTGGAGGCGTTTGCCGACAGGGTCTTGACCCTTGAAATATTGTTTGGCCATCGTCTCATTGATCACGACAATCATCGGGTCATTATCCTGTTCCACTTTGTCTGACTCGGTGAACCAGCGCCCTCGGACGAGCGGAATTCCCAGAGCTCGGAAGTAGTCAGGACTGACGGCCATCTCTTCAGCGAGCTGAAGCTTGCGATTCCGATCATAGCCCTGCCCTTCCACGGTGAACGGGTTGGTAATCGCCAGGTGGTTGGGAGGAAGGCTCATGCTGATCCCAGCAGCGCTCACTCCCGGCATCGCTTCAACTTTGGCCAGGAATTCCTTCCAGAACGCTCGGATTTCGGGCGGCTTGTCATAGCTTCGCGGCAGGGCGATGACGGCGGTCAAAAGATGGTCAGTCCGGAAACCCGGATCAACGTCACGCAGCCGGAGAAAACTGCGGATGAGCAATCCGGAGCCAATCATGAGCAGCAATGCAAGCGCAACTTCCGAGACGATCAGAGCGTTGTGAGTACGGCGTGCTGCTTGAGATGACAAATTCCCTTTCTCCGCTTTTAGAGGATCATGCACAGAACCGCGCGAGGCTTCCAGTGCTGGAGCCAAGCCGAACACGATCCCACTGCCCACGCATATGGCGCAGGTGAAGATTAATACCGCTCCGTTGATCCCTACATCCTCGAGGCGAGGCATGTTTCCAGGACCGAAAGCTAGAAACGCCCTCAGCGAAAAGTAGGCGAGCAGCAGGCCCAGGATGCCGCCGAGCGAGGACAGGAGCACGCTTTCCGTCAGGAGCTGGCGGACTATCCGCCAACGCGAGGCGCCCAGTGCCACTCGCAACGCAATTTCGCCTCGGCGCACGCTGGCTCGTGCGAGCAGGAGATTGGCCACGTTCACAATGGCGATCAGCAGCACCAGAGAAATCGCTCCGAGCAAAACCAGCAGGGCGGTAGATACGTTCTGCACCATCCATTGCTTGAGCGGCACCATCGTGCTCACGAGTTCAGGCGAGTTGGGATACTGCTGTGTGATCCGGGCAGCGCAGGCGTCAAGCTCTGCCTTGGCCGCCTGCACGGTGACGCCGGGTTTGAGATGGCCAAAGGCGCGTAAACCATAAGGGGGCCGTGCCACTGGGGGAGCGAAGGCACGTACTGTCCAGACGTCGAGTGGCTTGGAAGCAGGGAATCGAAACTGGGCGGGCATAACCCCCACAATCGTGTATGGCCTGCCATCCAGAGTGATACTGCGATTGAGCACGTTGGGATCTGAGCCCAGATGATTGCGCCAGAACTCCTCGCTTATCACCGCAACAGGCGGGCTCTGAGGACGATCCTCACCCGGCAGGAAGCCGCGACCGAGCATAGGCGAGACACCAAGAGTACTGAAGAAGTCGGCGCTGACGCTCACGCCTGGAATTGTTTCCGGTGTTCCCAGCCCACTCAGGTCAAAACTGCCGTATCCTGCCGAAAACACAGCGACGTGCTCGAAACTCTGCTGTTGATCGCGCCATGCCAGAAAGTCCGCGACGCCCATCGCGTGAGGGGTATCCTCCCCACGCTCATGCAGGCCAACAGCCACAAGCCGTTTCGAGTCTGGATACGGCAAAGGGCTCAGCAGAATCCCATAAACCAGACTAAAAATCGCCGTGTTGGCCCCAATGCCTATGGCAATCGCCAAAATGGAAAGGCTGGCAAAAGCAGGGGATTTGCGAATCATGCGCAGGCCGTAATGCACGTCGCGCAGAAGTGTCTCTATAGAAAACTCCCATCCCACAGATCGAACCTCATGCTTCACTGAATCCATGTTGCCCATTTCCATTGTCACCTCGCGACGTGCCTGTTCAGGAGCGGCGCCCGCGCGAACTTTAGCGGCAACCGCTTCCTCAAAGTAATCAGTAAGTTCTTCGTCCAGTTCCTTTTCAGCCGTGCCGGACCGGAACAGGACTTTAAGCCCGGATACAAGCTTGCGAAGAATTGCCATGGCGGCTCCTCACGCTTCCAGAATGCGGGCGATCGCAGCAGTCTGCGTTTGCCATTCGCGGGTCTCAGCTTTGAGCTTTTTTCTGCCAAGCTCAGTGAGCCGGTAGTACTTGGCCCGCCGGTTGTTTTCTGTCGGCTGCCACTCGGACGCGACCAGGCCGTTCCGTTCAAGACGGCGGAAAGCAGGGAAGAGCGATCCGGCATTCACCTGGAACACTCCTTTACTGATCTGCTCGATTCGCAGTGAGATACCGTAACCGTGCATGGGTTCCAGCGCCAGGGTTTTAAGGATCAGCATGTCGAGCGTGCCCTGGACCAGCCCTGCTGTTTTTTCCGGCATGTGGTTTGCTCCTCTAGGTGGTCTAGATGAGAGTGCCGCTTCTCCATCTAGATTGTCAAGAGGAATTTGCATTCAGCCGCGTGCCCGGCCCGCTGTGACGTTGAATGTGAGTTCTAAGGCGAGGACAATAAAAAGTCAGCCACAGAGGGAGGTTCGTATGACACGCATATTCTTATGCGCCCTGGTGTTGCTGGCGACCCCGCTGGTCTCGGCCCAGCAGCAAGGGGGAACTCCGCCAAGTCCACCGCCTTATACACAGCCGACGTTCCCGGACAATCATCCGCAAGCTCAGCAGCCGCCTGCTCTCCCGAAGCAGCAGGGCGAGATGACGAGCAGCGATATTCAGCAACAAATTCAGGAAACCCTTTCCGAGGATCCGACCCTGAATGACGCGACGATCCAAGCGAAAGTCGACGATCAAAGCATCATCTTGACGGGTACGGCACAGAGTGAAACGCAGCATCGCAGGGTGCTGCAAACGGTCCAGCCCTATACCGGGCAGCGGAAAGTGGTGGACAAAATTGTCGTGAAGGAGAAGGCCTGAAGCAGGCGAAACCATCGCCAAAAGGAAAGGAGAGAATTCATGAAAGTACGCGAGATTATGACGCCCGATCCGGTGTGCTGCACCCCGGAAGACAGCGCGCAGAAGGTTGCTACCATGCTGCGGAACCAGGACATTGGTTCCATGCCGGTCGTAATGGACCAGTCCTCGCGCAAGCTGGTGGGTGTGATCACTGACCGGGACCTTTGCTGCTCGGTCGTAGCCCAGGGGCTCGATCCAGCAGATACAAAGATTGACCGCATATTCTCTCTGAACCCAGTGACCTGCCGCGATGGAGAGAACGTTAACGCCTGCGAGGAACTGATGCAACGGCATCAAATTCGACGGGTGCCGATAGTTGACGGCGAGGGGCGCTGCATTGGAATTCTATCCCAGGCCGATGTGGCTCTCCATGAGAAGCCGGAGAAGGTTTCCAGAACCGTAGCGGAAATTTCCAGACCTGCGCCGGAAGCGCGACCCTCAATCGCGGCCTGAGCCCAGATTCCTGCTCATCTACGTGGCGGAGTATGCTCCGCCAGTTTTTTCATATTGGCTGATTTCAAGCCTGTGGTGTCTAATCACTCCGCAAGATCTATTCGGCACGATCACTACACGATCGCCGGCAGTGGAGACGCCATGTGCCCAAGAATTGGTGTATTCCTCATCTTTTTGCTGCAGACCGTTGTCTTTGCTCAGACGCCAAACCAGGCTGCATCCATGACTCTGATCAAGGCAGGACGCCTGCTGGATGTCAGAGCGGGGAAGTATCTCTCCAATCAGGCGGTGCTCGTAGCCAGCGGGAGGATCAAAGAAGTCGGCCCGCTGGAGCAGGTGCAATCGCACGCTGCCAAAGACGCGATCATCGTTGATCTCAGTCACGCCACGGTACTCCCTGGCCTGATTGACTGCCACGCGCATCTGCTCGATGCTATATTTCCGTCACCTGGACCGGATGCCCTGCTGAGCACAATCGCAGCCATGAGCCCATCCGAGCGGGTACTTCTGGGCGCGCACATGGCGCGTGAAGACCTGGAGGGCGGCTTTACAACGGTTCGCGTAGTCGGCCATTCGGGTATCGACGGAGATGTCGCACTTCGCGACGCTATCAACCAGGGATGGGTGGACGGGCCGCGCATCCTCGCGGCAGCACGAAAGATCACCCCGCCTGGCGGTCAGGCTTTGCGGTTGAACTATGCAGTGGCCGCGCCTGTGCTGGCGCAGGAATACCTTTCTATCGGCAGTCCCGATGGGGCGCGAAAAGCGGTACGCGAGAACCTGTTCTATGGCGCTGACCTGATCAAGGTGGTGGCTGATGACGGTGACCGCTTCATCACTCCCGAAGAAATGAAAGCTATTGTCGAAGAGGCGCACCGCTCTGGGAAGAAAGTGGCTGTTCATGCGACGACCGTAACGGGAATTGAAGCGGCCATTGACGCCGGCGCGGATTCAATTGAGCATGGGGACGATGTCACTGATGCTCAACTGAAATCGATGCGAGACAAAGGTCTTTTTCTGGATCTGACCGCCACATTTTACGGCGGCCGGTTCAGGTCATGGCTGGAGAAATCGGTTGTGCTTTCGCCGGAGGATAAGCGCGAACTCGATGCTGGCGAGAAGCGCGAAGCACAAACGGTGCCGGCGATGGTGCAGCGGGTGCTTAAGTCCGGCGTGAAGTACGCCGCGGGGTCGGACATGTGGTTTGATTACCCGGGAAAGACGCGAGGACAGGCGACGGCCTTGATGTTCGGGGCATTGCATGAACTTGGAATTCCGTCCATTGATGTAATTCGCGCAGTCACCGTGAATGCGGCCGAGTTAATTGGCTGGCAGGACCGCGTCGGTGCCATTGAACCCGGCAAGTTCGCCGACATGATTGCGGTTTCTGGAGATCCTTTGCAGGACATTACCGAACTGGAACGAGTGCAGTTCGTGATGAAGGCCGGGGTTGTGGTGAGAAACGACCTATCGAAAAAATGAGCAGCGAACTTTGCCCGGTAACCCGCTTCAGAGATACCGCTCCTGAAGTACGGCAACGTGATGTGCTGCGTGTCCGGCGCAGAT
>Ga0134125_10005188_pt1 | contig 14818 bp, 15 predicted proteins | sample KB31751_FD_96464 | JGI IMG/M metagenome (GOLD analysis project Ga0134125, IMG submission 96464) | Terrestrial soil microbial communities with excess Nitrogen fertilizer from Kellogg Biological Station, Michigan, USA - KB3-175-1 | ecosystem: Environmental > Terrestrial > Soil > Unclassified ... | reverse complement strand
CCGACGCGAAAACGCTTCTGAGCTAAAGAGCTCGTCTGGCTTTGAAGGCGGCGCTGAGGGTGCCTTCGTCCAGGTAATCGAGTTCGCCGCCCACCGGCATGCCATGGGCCAGGCGCGTGACTTTGAGGTCGCCCAGCAAATCCATCAGATAGTGCGCCGTGGTCTGGCCTTCGACCGTCGCGTTCATCGCCAGCACCACTTCCTCGACCGCGCCGTCTTTCACCCGCGCGAGCAGCGAGGCGATATTGAGCCGCTCCGGGGTCACGCCGTCCAGCGCCGACAGCGCCCCGCCCAGCACATGATAACGACCGCGGAACACGCTGGCCCGCTCCAGCGCCCAGAGATCGGCCACATCTTCCACCACGCAGATCACATGCGGATCGCGGCGGCCGTCGCGGCAGATGGCGCAGGGCGACTGGCTGTCGAGATTGCCGCAGATTTCACATGACCGGGTCGCCGCGGCAGCTTCAGTCATCGCCGCCGCCAAAGGCTCGAGCAACAGGTCGCGCTTCTTTAGCAGCACCAAGGCGGCGCGGCGGGCCGAACGCGGACCCAGCCCCGGCAGTTTGGCCAAAAGCTGGATCAACCGCTCGATTTCAGAACCGCCAGCCATCAGGCGGCACCGTACCCATTGCTCGAGATCCCCTTTCCTCGCGGCTGCGCCACTCGGCCTAAGGGTGACCACACTCGGTTCATTCATCCATCTCCGGCTGCGGGAGCGGCGCATCCTCGTGTGTCACGTCGCGCACCGCCACGATCTCCGCACCCGGGAAACGGTCCAGCACCGCGCGCACCACCGGCGCTTGCATCACGCTTTCGATGCGCGCGGCCTTGGCGTTCTTTTTTGCTTCCGCCAGGGTGGGCTGGCCCGGCTCATTGGAAATCGAGACGGTCCAGCGCGCACCGGTCCAGTCCCGCAATTTCTGCTGCAGATCGCCGGCGAGACTGCGTGGCGCGCGCGGGGAAGGACGGAATTCCAGCCTTCCGGCTTCCAGCTTCACCAGATGCATGTCGTTTTCGATATGCACTTTCAAAACCGGCGCACCGTTTTTCTGCGCCAGCAATGCGATGTCTTCGAGGGCGCGCAGGGTCGGCGCGTTTTCGGCGGCGGGCGCAGGCGCCATGTTCAATGCGGGCGCGCCTTTGGGTGCGGACGCCATCGGCGCGCGAGACGATGCGGCGCTTGTCGGCGCCTGTGTACGAACGGGCGTGGCATTGCCATCCATCAGGTCTTTCACCAGCCGGTCGGTGGGTGGCAATTCCGCCGCATAGGCGAGCCGGATCAGCGCCATCTCACAGGCTGAGATCGGCCTCACCGCATCGCGCACTTCGAACAGGCCCTTGAGCAGCATCTGCCAGGCGCGCGTGAGCGAAGAGACTTGCAATTTCGCCGCCAGGTCGGCCGCGCGCTTGGCTTCGCTGGAGGCGCCGTCGAAAAACCCTTGCGCGGCCGGCGCCACTTTCAGGCGGGTGAGAAAATGGGTGATCTCCAAAAGATCCTGCATCACCGCCAGAGGATCGGCGCCGGAATCATAAAGCGCGCCCAGATCGTTCAAGGCGGCGGGTACGTCGCCGCCCATCACTTTCTCGAACAGGTCCAGCACCCGGCCGCGATCGGCCAGGCCCAGCATCTCGCGCATGGTCTCGGCGCTGATGGCGCCTTTCTCGTTATGGGCAATGGCCTGGTCGAGCAGCGACAAGGCATCGCGGGCCGAACCTTCCGCGGCGCGGGAGATCAAGGCCAGCGCGCCCTCCTCGATCTGGACATTCTCCTTGGCGGCGATCTGGCCCAGATACTGCGCCAGCTCGCCCGCCTCAATGCGCCGCAGGTCGAAACGCTGGCAGCGCGACAAGACCGTCACCGGGACTTTGCGGATTTCGGTGGTGGCGAAAACGAATTTCACATGGGGCGGCGGCTCTTCCAGCGTCTTGAGGATGGCGTTGAAAGCCGGCTTGGACAGCATGTGCACTTCGTCCAGGATATAGACCTTGTAGCGCGACGAAGCGGGGGCATAACGCACCGCTTCGATGATCTGGCGCACTTCATCCACGCCATTGTTGGAGGCGGCGTCCATCTCCTGCACATCCACATTCCGGGATTCGGCGATGGTGACGCAGGGATCGCAGACCCCGCAGGGATGGATGGTGGGCTCCGTGCGCTTGCCATCCGGACCGATGCAGTTCAGCGCCCGGGCGATGATGCGGGCAGTGGTGGTCTTGCCCACCCCGCGCACGCCGGTGAGCATGAAAGCATGGGCGATACGCCCGGTGGCGAAGGCGTTCGACAGCGTGCGCACCAGGGCTTCCTGCCCGATCAGGCCGGTGAAATCGGACGGCCGGTATTTGCGCGCCATGACGCGATAGGCTTCCTCGGGGGCGCCAAGGTCGAAAGAACGGGACTCGGACATGGGACGACTATAGCAACTGCGACGCCTGGGGGACGTCTGGATGAGCGGTTTTTTGTGGATGGGGTTTGAGGCGGAAGCCGGCACGACCCGGATCGAATTCGTTACGGCTGCTTCCTTCCGGACCTGACCGGGTTAGCGACAGATCCGCCCGCACCGACTTCCATGAGGGGATATAAGCCTTGGCCGCCGCGATTGCGAGTCCGGGCCGGGAACCCTACAAAAGCTCATGCTTTCCTTCACCGGCAATCCTCTCGACCGGGCTTCCATGGCGCGCGCCGATCCGGGCTGGGTCGTGGCGCAGCGGGCGCGGGGTGACGCTTTGTTCCTGCCGCTCTGGCAGGCCAAGCCGTTGCTCAAGGACCAGCGAGCTGCGTTCCTTAGCAACGGCGATCTCGAGACCGCCGCCGATGCGCAGCCGATATTCTTGGGCTTGCAGGACGGGCGGCCGCTTTTCGCCGTGGCGATGCCGGACAGCGAAACGCCGCCGCTGACCGACCATGGCGAATTTCATGACATGCGCGCCGCCGCCTTCATCCTACCGGATACCGATACCGCCATTGTCGGGCAAGCCAAGGCGCTGATCGATTGGCATCGCCGCCATGGCTTCTGTCCCAATTGTGGCAACGCCACCGAAATCCGGGACGGCGGCTATCGCCGCGTTTGTTCCGCTTGCTCCGCCGAGCATTTTCCCCGCACCGATCCGGTGGTGATCATGCTGCCCCTGCAGGGCGAGGAATGCCTCTTGGGCCACAACAAGCGTTTTCAGCCAGGGTTCTATTCCGCCTTCGCCGGCTTCCTGGAGCCGGGCGAGACCATGGAGGAAGGGGTCAGCCGCGAATTGCGCGAAGAGGCCGAGGTGAAAGTGAGCGAGGTGCGCTATCACGCCTCTCAGCCTTGGCCGTTCCCCTCTTCACTGATGCTGGGCTGTTATGCCGACGCGCTATCGAAAGACTTCCGCATCGATGGGCACGAAATCGAATCCGCGCGCTGGATGCACAAACGCGAAGTGCGCGAAAGATTGGCAGGGCAAAAAGACGACGGCGTGAAACTGCCTGCCGCCATCGCGATTGCGCACAAGCTGATCGCGGACTGGGCCAGCACCTAACCCGGCATGTCTTCTCTGAACGAATGGGCCGGATAGACTCCCATTATGGTGAGGCGAGAGGTGAAAAAGCTCAATTCCTCCAGCGCCCGCATCACCGGCGGATCGGCGGGATGGCCCTGGATATCGGCGTAAAATTGCGTGGCGTTGAACGAGCCGCCCAATTGATAGGATTCGAGCTTGGTCATGTTCACGCCATTGGTGGCGAAGCCGCCCATCGCCTTGTAGAGCGCGGCAGGGACATTCTTCACCCGGAAGACGAAGCTGGTGACCACCTTGCCGTTGTTGGGCGCGTCGTCGGGCTCGCGCGCCATGATGAGAAAGCGCGTCATATTGTGATGCTCGTCCTCGACGTCGCGCGCCAGGACCTTAAGCCCATAAAGCTCGCCCGCCAGGGACGAAGCCAGAGCTGCCGCGCTGGCGTCCTTCAACTCCGCGACATGCTTGGCGGCGCCGGCGGTGTCGTACCAGTTATGGGTGGTGAGCTTTCTTTCGCGCACGATGTTGCGCGCCTGGGCCAGGGCCGGCGCCTGGCTGTAGAGACTCTTGACGCCTTCCAGCGTGGCGTCCTTCAGCCCCAGCAATTGATGATGGATGGGCAGGAAATGCTCGCCCACGATATGCAGGCCCGATTCCGGCAAAAGGTGATGGATGTCGGCGATGCGCCCCATCAGCGAATTCTCCACCGGAATGATGCAGAGATCGCAATCGCCGCCTTTCACCGCATCGATCGCGTCCTCAAAGCTCGCTCTGGGAATGGCGGCGGCATGCGGGATCGCCTCGCGCGCGGCGAGATTGGCGTAAGCCCCCGGCTCGCCCTGGAAGGCGATGCGTTTGGCATGAAGGATGGACCGGATCATGACGACGGCTTCCGTGCAAAGAACGCGATGGCTTTGGCGAGATCGGCTGGAGTATCAACACTGAGGGGCACGCTGTCCACGCGCGCCACCGCAATGCTCATATTCGCTTCCAGAGCGCGAAGCTGCTCCAGTTTCTCCCGTTTCTCCAGCGGCGACGGCAGCAGGGCGACAAAACGCGAGAGCGCCTCACGCCGATAGGCATAAAGGCCGACATGGTGAAACAGGGGACCTTCGCCAAAGGGCGCGCGGCCCCGTGTGAAATAAAGCGCCCGGCCCAATTGGCCGTCTGGCCGCCATGCCACCACTGCCTTCACCACATTGGGATTGTCGCGCTCGGCAGGATCGGTGATCGGTGCCGCCAGGGTGGCGATGTCCACCCCGCTTTCCTCAAGCGCCGCCACAACCTTGCGTATCTGGCCCGGATCGAGCGCCGGCAGATCGCCCTGCAAATTGACCGCGACATCGTAGTGACCCTCCGGATCGAGCGCGTCCAGCGCGGCATGAATCCGGTCCGAGCCGGATGGCAGGGCCGGGTCGGTCAGTACGGCCTTGCCGCCCGCCGCTTCCACCACCGCGACAATCTCTTTCTCGCCTGCCGCGACCACCACCGGGCCCAACTCGGCCGCGATGGCCTGGCGCATCACCCTGACGATCATGGGCATGCCGGCGATGTCGGCCAAAGGCTTCGCCGGCAGCCGCGTGGCTGCCAGACGGGCGGGGATCAAAAGGATGGGTTTCACCGGTATTCCTAGGGCCAAGTTCCCGCGCGCTTTTAGGCTGGGACGAGGCCCTAAAGCCAGCCAGCTACCTCGTTCTTGGCCCATTCTCGGCCCAATCTGTGCGGCGCTTCGCCGCAATGACGGGAGGGGACGGGCGGGTAATGTCCGCCCGTATTTTGACCCACCCGCATGCCCGCTAGGGGAGCTTCACGCTTATGGATTCCTTTGAGTGGAACAAGATCATTGGCGCCGTCCTTGGCACGGCGATCTTCATCTTTGTCGTCCGCACCGTCGCCGAAGTGATCTATGAGCCCGAAGTGCCCGCCAAACCCGGCTATGTGGTGGAAGGCGTGGTCGAGACTCCGGCTGGCGGTGCTCCCGCCGCTCCGGTCGCCGAAGTGATGCCCGATTGGGGTACCGTGTTGCCCGCCGCCGACGTTGCCGCGGGCAAGACCGTCTCGGTGAAATGCGAGCAGTGCCACGATCTTTCCAAGGGCGGCCCCAACAAGATCGGCCCCAATCTTTACGGCGTGGTGGACCGTGCACGCGCCACCCATCCCGGCTTCGATTATTCCAGTGCGATGAAGAGCAAGAACGACCCTTGGACCTATGACGAATTGTTCAAATACCTGAAATCCCCGCAGAGCTATGTTCCCGGCACCAAGATGACCTTTGCGGGCCTTCCCCGCGAGCAGGACCGCATCAACCTGATCGCCTATCTGCGCAGCAATGCCGACAACCCGGCACCCATCCCGGCACCTGCGCCCAAGACCGCCGCGCCGGCGGCTGCCCCCGCTGGTGGTGCCGCTCCGGCTGCTGCGGGTGCCGCTCCCGCCAAAGGTGCCGCCGCTCCTGCCGGCGCCCCCGCTCCGGTTGGTGCCGGAAATGCGGCCTCCAATGCAGGCAGCGCCGGTGCAGTGACCACGCCGGCGACGCCGGCGCCTGGCGCGAAGTCGGCCGCGACCGCTACGCCGCCGAAAAAATAAGAGAGCACGCTGGAAAAGCCGAAAGTCCTCTTCACGCTGCCGCCGGGCTGGGATGCCCTGGTCAAAAGCGGATTGAGCGGGCCTGGGTTTGATGCGGTGCTGATGGGCCGCGATACCTTCGCGCCCGAAGACATTCGTTATGTCGCGGGCTTCCGTCCGCCGCCGGGCTTCCTGAAAACGCTGCCGCGTTTGCGCGCGGTGTTCTCATTGGGTGCGGGCGTGGATGGGTTCCTGCGCGATCCGGAATTTCCCAGGCATCTGCCTCTGGTGCGCTTCGTCAATCCCACCTTGATGCATGAGATGGCGCAATTCGTCACCATGCATGTCCTGATCTCCCACCGCGGCCAGCGTTTCTTCGATCGGATGCAGAGCCAAGGCAAATGGCAGCAGCGCATGCTGCCGAAACCATCGCGCGACACCCGCATCGGGATATTGGGCCTGGGCGATATCGGCGCCACCATCGCCACCACTCTTTTGCCATTCGATTTCCAGCTATCCGGCTGGAGCCGTTCGCGGAAAAATGTGCCCGGCGTGAAAAGCTTCGCGGGCAGGCACGAGTTGCCGCTATTCCTCGCCCAGTGCGATTACTGTGTCTGCGTCCTGCCGCTCACCGAGGACACGCGTGCCATCATGAACGCGGATTTCTTCGCCAAGCTTCCCAAAGACGCGTTCGTGATCAATGTGGCGCGGGGTGGCCATCTTATCGAAGAAGATCTGATCGCGGCGCTGGATTCCGGTCATCTCTCCGGCGCGGTGCTGGATGTCTTTCAGACCGAGCCTTTGCCGGAATCAAGTCCCATCTGGCGTCATCCCAAGATCACCGCCACGCCCCATATCGCCGGCATCACCGACCCCAAGATGGCGCTGGCCTATGTCGCCGATTGCGTGGTGAAGTGCGAAGAAGGGCAGCCGCTGGAAAACGTGGTCGATCTGGGAAAGGGCTATTAAAGCCGCTTGATGGAAGTAACGGGCGTCGTGATGCGCGCGATTGCCGTATCCAACGGCTCGCTCGTCACCTGCATAAAATAAGCATTGGCGTGGAGAAGCGTGACGGCATCGCGCATCACCCCCATGTGACCTTTCCAGAAAACCAGGTCGCCCCGCTTGATCTGATCGCGCGTCACGGGATGACCGAGCGCACTCTCCATCATGTCGGTGTCGCGGGGACAAGGCGCGCCGGCAGCTTGCAATGATGTCTGGATCAGGCCCGAACAATCCAACCCCTGAAACGTCTTGCCACCCCAGACATAGGGAACGCCAACGAATTGCTCCGCCACCGCAACGAAATCAGATGCGGCGCTCTCAACCGGCGCCAAGGCCCGCACCGCCACGAACCCATCTGCCACCGCAACGAAATTCCCTTCCTGTTGGCCCCGCCGGACCCGGGCATTGAGCGGCAGGAGATCGCGCAAGGGCGATTTCACCTCCGGGGCTGAGAGCAGCGGCGTGAGAAGATGGATCGCCCGGGCGTCCGCGTCGAACGCGGCGCTCAATCCGCTCTCGCGCACATATCCCATATAGGAATCGGTCTTGGCCTGGAGCCAAGCCCAGCCATCCTTGCGCTCATAGATGGTGACCGTCTCGCCGAACAGAAGTTCACTTACCTGCGCAGTATCGTGAGAGGGGCCGGCTCTGAGCGAAATACGGCCCCAGCCGACCGCCGCCTGCTCGCCATCGACGAAGCGCGCCGCTTCGACCTGGCCCTTGAGCGAGGATGCCGCCAGGTCAGGCCGCGCGGGTGTGGTTCGCTTATCGGCCATACCGTTCTTTAAGGAGCGCATAAAGGAGCCGCGCGCCGTTGGCTTCCGCGCCCACACGGCGGCCGGGCTTGGGCCGGTCCACCCATCCGGGAATATCGATATGCAGCCAGCTTTCGGCCTGTCCGACGAAGCGATTGAGGAACAACGCGGCGGTGATGGCGCCGGCCAGATTATAGCTGGGATTGTTGGTGAGATCGGCAACCGAGCTGTTGAGCGTGGTCTCATAGCCCCGCCACAGAGGCAGCCGCCACACCGGATCGGCCACCGCCGTCGCGATGCGCGCAATGTCGGCTGCCAATCTCTCGTCATCGGTGAAGAAAGGCGGCAGCTCCATGCCCGTCGCCATCCGCGCCGCGCCGGTGAGCGTGGCGCAATCGATCAGCAGTTCGGGCCTTTCCGCATCGGCATCGGCCAGCGCGTCCGCCAACACCAGACGGCCTTCGGCGTCGGTGTTGCCGATTTCCACCGTCAATCCTTTGCGGCTCTTGAACACGTCGCTGGGACGATAGGCCGAACCCGAGACGGAATTCTCCACCGCCGGAACCAGCACGCGCAGCCTGAGCTTGAATTTCGCCGTCATCACCATCTGCGCCAGACCCAGCACCACCGCCGCGCCACCCATGTCCTTCTTCATGGTGGCCATGCCGGACGTGGGCTTGAGATTATAGCCGCCGGTGTCGAAGCAGACGCCTTTGCCCACCAGGGTGACCTTGGGCGCTTTGGCATCGCCCCAGACGAGTTCGATCAAGCGCGGCGCGCGCGCCGAACCCTGCCCCACCGCCGCGACCAGGGGGTAATCGCGCGCCAAGACCTGACCTTCGACGGTGCGGAATTTGGCGCCATGCGCCCGCGCGATTCCCCGCGCCGCCTCGGCCAGTTCTTTGGGGCCCATATCGTTGGGCGGCGTGTTGATGAGATCGCGGGCCAACATGACGCCATCGGCGATACGCGAAACCTCTTCGCCGTCCACGCCCTTGGGAAGCACCAGTTTCAGGTGGCGCGCTTTGGGTTTCTTGTAGCGATCGAAGGCATAAAGGCCCAGCCGCCAAGCCAGCGCCGCCTGGCCGCCGCCGCAGAAATCGGGCACTTCGCCCAGACGATAGACGCCGTCCGGCAACTGCTCGGCAAAGGCCGCCAGCGCCAGCGGATCGTGGGCCCTGCCCAGTCCCAGCACGGCTGCGGCGAGGCCGCCCCGCCCCGGCACCAGGCGCACCTCGCCCTCCTTGCCGGAAAAACCCGACGCCTTGAGGAAGGGCAGCTTGCGGGCCAAGGCACGGGCATCCTGGGAAGCGACGGCATGAAGCGCGACCGCGTTTCTGGCATTTTTCACAAAGCTCGCATGCATGGCCGGCTCTTCAGCGAAAGACGCATCTGACGTTATGAATCAAATCAGGCCTGAATCAAATCCCAGGTTAAATCAATCAGGGGAAAGCCATGTACAGATTGATCGTCGGCACCAAGGACTGGTCGAGCTGGTCGCTGCGCGCTTATCTGGCGTTGATGGCGACTGGCCAACCCTTCGATGAAGTGGTGGTCCAGTTGCGCAAGACCGACGCCGACGCCACCAGGAATGAAATCCGGAAATTCTCTCCGGCGGGACGCGTGCCCGTGCTGGAGATCATTGCACCTGGCCAAACCATCACGGTGTGGGACAGTCTGGCGATCTGCGAAACCCTGGCCGAACGCCATCCGGAGGCCGAGCTATGGCCGAAGGATCAGGCGGCGCGCGCCATGGCCAGGTCCTATGCCGCGGAAATGCATTCCGGTTTCCCGGACTTGCGGGACCAACTCAGCATGGATTTCGCGAGAAAGCTGAAACCGCCCGAGCTTCGCCCCGCCACCCAAGGCCAGATCGCGCGCATTTTGTCCAGTTGGGAAACCGCGTTGGCGCGCCATGGCAACGAGGGCGGCTTTTTGTTCGGCGCCTTCTGCGTGGCCGATTGCATGTATGCCCCGGTGGTATCGCGTTTCACCACCTTCGATGTACCCGCGTCCAAACCTGTCCAGGATTATATGGCGCGAATCTGGGCGCTCGCCGGCATGCAGGCATGGCTGAAGGCGTCGCAGAAAGAAGTCGCGGACGGGGTGGCCTGAGATCTACCTCTGCGCGCCGCGCGAAGCTTCGGCATAAAAACGCGCGGCGCCGGGATGGATCGGCGCGGGCGACATCAATGCCGCGGTGCCAAGTCCGATCTCGCGCGCGGAAGGATGGCTGGAAGTCAGGGCGCTGCGGTTGGCGGGATTGAACAGCGCGCGCGTGATGTCATAGACTAGGGAATCCGGAACGCTGTCACGCACGATCCACAAGGCGCGCGTCGCCACCGTGCCGACCTGCGGCTGGCCGGGATAGGTCATCACCGCGGCTTGCAGCGCCGGCTCCCTTTTCAGCAATTGCGTGCGGGACGGTCCGGTGATAGGGACCAGCCGCGCGGCGTGGCTTGCCAAAAGCTCGCTCAATCCGTCGACCGGCACGCCGCTCACCACAAAAAACGCGTCGATGCGGCCTTGGCGGAGCTGATCCATCGCAGCCGGCGTATCGAGCGTGAAACGCCGCATATGCGAGAGCGACACGTTATAGGCCTTGAGAATCTCGTCGGCGGTGACGTTCACGCCCGACCCCGGCAGGCCGAAGGAGACGCGCTTGCCTCTAAGACCCGTCACGGATTCGATCTTGGAATCGGCCGCCACCACCAGATGCACGTCTTCACTGAAGAGCGAGGCGATCACCCGCACGTGACTCTGCTTGCCCTTGCCGCGGAACGGGCCGTTGCCCTTAATCGCGGCGGCGACCACATCGCTTTGCGCCAATCCGGATTCCACCTCGCCATTGTTGACCGCCAGAACATTGTCGATGGTGCCTTCGCTGGTCCGTGCGGTGACGATCAATCCGGCCGGCCCGCAGACATTGGCCGTGTCGCAACGCGCCACGCCGGGTGGATGGCTGATCAGTCCGGCGATCGCTTCGCCCACCGGAAAATACGCGCCCGTGGTCGAGCCGGTGGCGATCTGAAACGAAATGCGGGGGGTGTCCGCCTTTGCTATCGCACCCAAACCCACAACCGAAATCGCGGCGATGAATCGAAGAGCGAAGAGACGGCGGTGCATGACGCGCATTTACCTCTCTCATTGCGTCAGGAATAGGACGTTTTCCGACGCATCGGAAAGCCGGAACAAAGACAGCCTTTCATTCTATATAAGTCAATCTATTTAAGGGTTTATTGACCCGCCACGCGCATCCTGAGCACGAACGAATGGGCTCGATCGCCATGCGCTTTGCTCTCCCCCTCGCCTCCCTTCTTTTGTGCGGTACCGTTCTGGCCGGCTGCGCCAGCGACAATACCGGCGTCCTGGGCAATCTGGGCCAGCACAGAAACTCGGCCGCGGCCGACAACGCCGCGCCGCTCAGCGACATCGAGGGCAACGTGCGCCAGGCGCAACTGGCCCGGCTGGCCGGCCGCTATGATGATGCGATCCATACCTTGTCCCAGTTGATGCTGGTGGCGGCGGACGACCCCCGTGTGGTGGGCGAATATGGCAAGACCCTGGTCGAAAAGGGCAGCGCCCGCGAAGCGGTGCAGTTCCTGACCCGCGCCACGGAATTGCAGCCCCGGGACTGGACCCTCTACTCCGCCCTGGGCGTGGCCTATGACGAGACCGGCGACCAGATCTCCGCCGGCCGGGCCTATGAACACGCCCTGGCGCTCAGGCCCGGCGAACCTGCCATCCTCAACAATTATGCCTTGTCGCGCATGCTGGCCAGCGATCCCGCCATGGCCCGCCAGTTGATGGCCAGCGCCGCCAGCGCCGGCGGCGCGTCCGATCCCAAGATCGCCCGCAACATCGCCATGGTGAATTCGCTGGCTTCACGTCCGGCGCCGGCTCCCACACCGGTTGCGCAAGCGCCCGAGGCACCCGCCAAGACGCGCGCGGCCGAGGCGGTCGCACACGCCGCGACCGCGGCTCCCATGCCCGTCATCGCGCCTGCCGCGCTACCGGCCGTGCCCGCAGTGAAACCCGCCCATCCGCAAGTGGTAATGGAGCCCGTCCCCGCCGATCCGTTGGCCGGACCGGTCAAGCCGCATGTGAAGCCGCAGGCCAAGCCGGCGGTTTCTGACGACAAGGCCACCAAGGCGGTGGATGCCAAGACCGCAATCCCTGAGCTCCGCCAGGCTTCGTTGAGTTACTAACCCCTCCGCCCTACGCACGCTCGAGAGCGTGCTACGGGCACCTCCCCTGCCAGCGTGCTTTGCACGCGCAGGGGAGGAGGGCCACGGCCAAGCTTCAAGACAGATTTCTGGACCCCGCCGCCCTCGGCTCAGATGCGTCAAGCATCACGAGGCACTGCGGAACAACAGGCCGTACCTCGCCCCGGATTTGATGGAAACACATTCATGACCGGCCTGCGGAGTGCGACCTATCAAGACCGTATCGTCCGTAACTTGCACTGGCCGGGTATCCCCACATTTAAAGGTACCCCACACGCGTACGATGCCCCTATGCAGATACCGTACTCCAAAAGCGACGTGATTATGCTCGTCGGTAATGAGTAGCGTGCTGCGGTCCGGACGCTCCTCCTTCAAAAACCCGCTGAAAAGATCCAGTCCTTCAAAAACATTCTTGCTGATCCGAAAGATCAGATTGTTGCTGGAATCGTACGAAAACGCGTCAACCAGGACGCCCCCAGGAGCTTGAGCGATACGCAACGCTGAGCAGCCTCCCACCTGAACGGGAGTAAATGGACCTTGGCCTTTACCAATCACGGTATCGTTTCCGACAAGCATCACGAAGTCAGATTTTCCCACGTCTCGTGAAGAACAGTACAATTTTGGCGTCTGATCGTTCGCGGCGATCAGTGGGCCGCGAATGGGCGCAGCTGGAGGGACAAGGCGGTTTGCGAAAAACAATATCGCAGCGGAGGCCATCCAAATTAGCATCAGGAAGCCAACAGTTCCTCGCCAATTCTTCTCCTTTTGGCCCCACTCGTAGGCACAGGCAAAGAGAGTAGCGCCGGTCATCACGGCAATTGCCACAATCCGCATGATCTCTGTCAGACCGACGAACGCCAACGCGACCGCACCGAGCCAAATAAATGCGGCGAGCACCCAGACCGATATCGCTCGGTGCATCATGATAGGACCTGGAAATCGTGTCGAAGCTTGACACTTTGTTGTATTCTATACTATGTAGGACAAATGAAAGAAATCGTCCCAGTCGGACAATTCGAACAACTCGTCCTGACGGCGATCCTGACGTTGGGCGACAATGCCTACGGCGTCACTATTCACGCGAAAATCGAGGAGTTGGCAAAGCCGCGGAGCGTCGCTCTGGGCGCGGTCTACGCCACCCTTGATCGGCTGGAAGAAAAAAAGCTGATCGCGTCTTGGCTGTCCGAGCCAACCAAGGCACGTGGCGGGCGATCCAGGCGCCATTATCGCCTTCAGAAATCAGGCGAAGAGGCGTTGTCCGAGTCCGCTGAGGCGGCCAAACGCATTTACCAGGCTGTTGAGCAGAACTGGGGAGGTTTCAAATGGAAACCGAGCCGCTAAAGGCACCTCCGCCGCTCTTGGAAAGCTTTATCGCCACTTTAATTCCACCGGCGGCGCAGGAAGCAGTCATGGGCGACCTGTTCGAACTTTACCAATCCCCGTTGCAATATGTGGTTACCGCGGCGCGGGCCATACCTTTCGTTTTAGCCAGCCAAATCCGTCGTCAGGCGAATATTCCCGTCATGATCCTTCAGGCGCTGGCGAGCGCCGCCTGTTTCAGTGGCATTTTCTTGTCTCTGCACCAGCGCTTGGTAATGACCAATCTGTTGCTCGTCACAGCGGCAACGATGGTGGTCGCGCTGACCCTCGACGTTTACCGGGATGATAAGCCGACATCAGAGAACCGGGCCGCCCTTGGAGCCATTATCACTGCCGTCGCTGCGGTGGCTTATGCCTACTACGTGCTTGTTGTCGCTCTTCATGCCAATAAATTTTACGCACGCGAGTTCGGCTGGACGTTTCTGCCCTGGCTCATCATCACTTTCGGCATGCCCTCACTGTGCGCACTTCGCGCCAGCTTCATCATCGGACCCGAGGCGCTTGATGACCTCGATATCAACGACATATCCCGCAATAATCTTACGCAATATTTTTCCCGATTCGAAGCGCAGGCGAGATTGCGCAACACCGTGGAAACACTGCTGCTGATCCTTGGTGGCGCCATTGCTGGCGTGATTTTGTGGCGCGCGGGACTGAGTCTGAGCCGGGTCGGTTCGCTGGCGGCCGCGATCTATGCCGCGTCAATTCTATATCTTCTTATTTATGGCGCGCCTAAGCGGGGGGAGCCGTCGGTGAAAGACTTCCTCCACCTGCGGTTGGCCTTTCAACAAGAGATGATGCGTCAATATCAGTTGAGGGCCTTCGTGGGCTGGTTGGGGCCTGCGCCCCTGGTCTACCTGCTTTATGCGGCCGCATTCCATTCCGAAGGCCCCACCCAACAGCTCTGGCTGATGTATGCGACCTTGGCCACGATCTGCGCAGCATTCCTGGTTCTCACACTTAATCGCGATCGTGGCGCCCGACTGCGAGGTATCACAAATCATCTGGATCGATTGCGCGAGCAACCGTCCGGCTAACTCACCGACCGCCACCACTGACAGAAAGTCGAATAGCAACCCTTCGGCTCAGGGAGAGTTCATGTCCGCAGCGATCAGTTTGCACAAGGTTGTAAAACACTATCGACGCAATCGGACTCCGGTCGAAGTCTTGCACGAGCTGGACCTTGAAGTCCGCCAGGGAGAATTCCTGGCGCTGATGGGCCCCTCGGGGTCGGGGAAGACCACGCTGCTCAACTTGATTGGCGGATTGGACGGTCCCAGCGAGGGCGAGGTCATAGTGTCTGGCCAGCATCTGGAAGCGATGTCGGGCGGGGAGCTTGCCAAATGGCGGGCACGCCACATCGGCTTTGTCTTTCAGTTCTACAATCTGATGCCCATG
>Ga0134125_10005187_pt1 | contig 14819 bp, 28 predicted proteins | sample KB31751_FD_96464 | JGI IMG/M metagenome (GOLD analysis project Ga0134125, IMG submission 96464) | Terrestrial soil microbial communities with excess Nitrogen fertilizer from Kellogg Biological Station, Michigan, USA - KB3-175-1 | ecosystem: Environmental > Terrestrial > Soil > Unclassified ... | reverse complement strand
TTGGAAATGTTCAGCCGGATCGGGAAAGCGCAGGCCGTGCCGCGGCGATAGGCTTTATCCAGGTGGCCCGGTTTCCATTTGTGGATTTCCTCGTTTATTTGGAACGGGATCGAATCTGAGTCCAGGGAGTTGGGATTGAACACGCCCTGGACGTGGAGAGCCAGGTGCGGGAATACGACCAGGCATTTCTTGGCTTTGTCCGCCTGCAGCGGCCACCGCTCGGCTACGGGTTTGCAACCCTTCAGGATTTTCTCAATGCGTGTGTCCCACCGGTGAAGCGCAAATTCATCCGTATCCCAATTCCATTGGATGGCGCCGAAGCCGATCATGATCCAACGGCACGCCGCGATCTCGCCCACTACAGAGCCGCCGCTCTGGACCGGCTTAACGAAAGTGATGTTGTTTACCGTGCCGATTTTATCGCAGAGTTCGATCGGGTAGCGCGTCCATGGAGTATTGGCGGCGATGAAGCTTTCCCCTTTTACTCCGAAAACCTTTACGCATTCCTCCGCCCATTGAACGATCGGCGGGAGCTGGGGCGGGATGCAATTCCGGATCTGGGATATCAGCCAGGGCCGGCCGGCTTTTGTGCCGCCATGCGCTTCTTCAGTCATGGCCGGCCGGCTTGCGCTTGGGTTTGTATTTTTCGAGGGCGACGATGGAATTTTCCTCGGAGGCTTTGAGGAGCCCGACTTGCTTGACCAGGTGCAGGCGGATCTTGGCGGCCGACTCGCCGGCGAGGACTGAAGGCCATTCCTCGATCATGCGATCGTAGCTGTGATAATGAATCACCTGCAGTTCGCGCAGTGTGTCGACGGCGATAAGCTTAAGGATCACTTCCCCCTCGGCCGTCTGAAATTCGATACGAGCCAGGCGCGCGTTGTATTTCTCGCGCATTTCCTTAAAGCTCGATACTGATTCGCGCTGCAGCTCAGCCAAGCTCTCGCTTGTGCCGGCAAAAAAGCTTTCGATCGCAGGAACGATCTTATTTAGATCCACGCGGGAATTTTCGAAGCCCGGCAAACCGAAGGCCTTGAGCGACTGCAAAAACGATTTGCTTAAAACGCCGGCGCCGTCGCAGGCCTCCATGCTATCGAACACCGGCAATCGCGATGCGTTGGTGGCAGATTGTGCAGCTTTATATTCGAAAAGCCGCTTCAATGTTTCCTTCAGCGGCCATTTCGAAATCTTCGGCTTTGGAATTATCCCCTTCGCTGAAAGCCGGCGCAGCGCTTGATCATCGAGACCGGTGATTTCAAGAATAACGGATGAATGCGCGAGATCTTCTGATTGCGCCGGCTTGGAAATTTTTTTTTGTGCGCTTTTTTTCAAAAATTTGGCATTCGCGCTTTGTCGGCAATGTCGCTTTTCATTGCCGCCGGAGGGCCGGAAAGAGATTCCTTAAAATATTTTTTCGCATTGATTGATTGGCACGATGTATGCCTGGCGCAAAAAAAGATTTACGGCATCAGATCGCAATCTCTCGCGATCATTTCCGGCTTGGGTTTGATGCTGAATTTTTCGTCACGATCTACTCGCAGGCCGATATCACGCAGCTTTACCTCCGGTAGATTGCCACCATTCTTTGTGGCCTCGAGTAGCTTCTGCTTGTTCACCTCTGGATCGCGACGGATATATTCCTGCCACTCGCTAGTGACAGGCGTGGCCAATAACGTCTTAAGCACCTTGTCCCAGTCCCACCTGGCCAATAAAAATAGCTGGCGATTTCCTTCGCGGAATTTCAGCCAGCCGTATTCGAACTCGAGCGACTTCTCCTCGCCAAACTCAGCCTTGCGGTTGTCAGTGGCCCAGTCCTTCAGTCGAGCCTCGATGACAGTGAGCTCATCACTCTTGGCGGTGATAAGCGGCTGATGTTTTTCGTTGATGGCCTTTTGGGCAATGAGCAGGGCTTTATCCCGCTGAGCGACCAGCACACCGAGCTCAGCGAGTATATGCGTGTAACGTTTGACCGCCTGGGCGGCCTCCTCCTTGTTCTTCAGCGCCTCCATTGGCAGAATGCATCATAGGGACAATGGGGTTTCCGCCTAGTCGTCGAAAGTGGCGACGTGTCAGCCCGATAAGACTAGCAATCCTTTGCCCCCTGCCCTATAAACGGCTTTGAAGATCTGTGGCGCCCTCTGAACACTTGTGATGCCACTAACGCCCAAAGAAACACGGGTCCTGGAACTCTTTGACCAGGGCAAAAGTTGGAAGCAAATCGCCGCCATCCTCAACATCAGCATTTTCACCGCGCGCGAATACGCCCGGCGCATCATCGCCAAGACGTTCACCGTGGAAATGCTCGCGAGGTTTTCGGTGAATGAAGCGGAGAGAAATATTCGCGGCGCCGCTCATCTGCGCCGGCATATCCCGGTTTTTAAATGCCGGCGATCAAAGCCGCTTGCGAAAACTCGGGGGAATGTTTGTGAGCGATCGCCGCTTTAGCTCAATTGTGAAATCCAAATTCGTGGCATCATTCAATTGAGCGAGCATATCGCAGGCGTTGGTTAAAAACTCTTCGGTTGGCGCCCGTTGCTGCCCTTGCGAATAGCCATACATCGTCATCAAGAAAATAATTTTCCCGGTTTTTTCCTCACGTTCGTCGCGTTGCTTCAGCAACATTTGGTTTAAAGCCAAGCTCTTTTTGGTGAGCTCCTGTGCCTTCAATGTTTCTGGCGAGTATCCCTTCACAGCAAGTAAAACGAAAATTTGATTGATGATATTGTGAGAGCATGGAAACAAATAAATCGCGGTTCTTATATTTCACGTTTCTTCCTCAGTTTTGGCAGTGATAGCAGGGCTAATTCAGCTTCGCGGCTTATTGGCTGTTCGCCCGTCTCGCGGCGAGCAACGGACACCCGCGAGACGCCCAAGAGCGCAGCAACGCTCGCTTGCGTCCCTCGTTTCTCGCGTTCCGATTTATATTCAATTGCGTTCATTGGTAATGAGGGGTGTTTCATTCGCCTCCGTCATAAACCAGTGGCCGCAAGAATCGCATTGCACGGAAATCGCCACCCTTTCGAAAGGAACGCCAATTACCCGAGAGAAAATGTTCATTCTCTCGCAGTCGAGACAACGCCATACCAGGCCTGTCGAGGTAATTACATTATTCACGTTCGGATACATATTATTGGGCCTCCCCATCATAGCGGTCATGCATTGCCTGATAGCCGGACAAATCACCCTCTGGCGTATAGTCCTTCTCAAGCACCTCCACGATATCACCAACGTTGCCGATATAATTGGCGTCATCTGCGAGGGCCATAAAACCACCGCCAAGGCGTTGAAGTTTCGCGATGTTGTTGCTTATTCCGATGATTTTGAACTTCGTTTTATTCATGTGTAAAATGTAACATGGTGTTACAATAAGGCAAGAGAAAAATGAAACTGTTTTACGATTGTTTGTAACATGCTGATACACAATAAAAACCAATCAATTACTTGTTATGAAGGGATACTCGCCATGTTTCTTCCACTGCGCGCCTGGCGCGCTGGTTCGCATCGATTCCGAAATCAGGCAGAGCAAAAGGGCGAAATAGGGAACAATCAAAAAGGCGAGTATCCCCTGACGACAAGTAACGGAGAAAATCATGAATTACTTTCTACGACGCCGGGCTTTGTCGGCGACGCGCATTTTGGCTCGAATATCGCGACGCCTGGAAAGTCGGCATCAAATTGCTTGAAATTATACTGCATTTTTCGCCGCTTTCTTCGCCTCAAGACGCTTGCGCTTTCTCCACTCATCGCGGGCCTTGTTCTTTTTCTTCTGGTTCTTCGCCAGCCAAGCTTTGCCCGCTGGCGATTGATTCCATTTGTTGCGGTTGGCCTGAGCTTCCTCAGGATGTGCAGCGGCCCAACGCTGCCAAGCAGTCCGTTGGGGTTTGGAGGTCTTTAGTTTCATTGCTCGCCTTCCCCAGTCATTTTTTGGCGGAACGCGTCCCGGTAGTCGCTCTCTTTCACAATGCTCATGTTCTTCTGGACGTTTTCGGTGCGGGTGGCTCCAAGCACCGGCTGTCCGCCGAAGTCGTCGGTAATCGAGTCACCCGCCTTCAAAGTGACATTGCCAACAACCATGACATAACCAGGGCCAGAACTGATGAACACAATGTCAGTCCCAAGTTGGTCAAGGTCAAAATCAGAGCCATCGGTTTCAACGCTGCGCTCAAATTCGATGCTAAAGAAGTCACTATCCTGCTCAATTTTTTTTATTTTCAGTGTTTTCATTTTGGGCCTTTCGATGGTTTAAAGATACTTTGCCTTGATTCCATTTGCAACAAAAATCTTCAATTATATTTGCCCTGATTCCAACGACTTATGAAACCACCCCGAAATACTTGTTATGAAGGGATACTCGCCATCAAAAATAGCTTCTTCAATTTAACGCCTTCTTTTGCATTCGTATTTTCGCGCACTCCCAGCAGAACGCCATCATCTGACAATCCTTCCCCTCGCCGCGGAATAGGTGCAAGGGAACGCCGTATTCAAAATCCGGGTCATCGGCCTCATTCTCCTGGTTGTCGAAATCAAATCCGCAAACGGCGCATTTGTTTTCACTGCCCCATTTATGCTCCAAACCTGTGAGATCGATCTCGAGATTCATCATCGTTTTCTTTCGCACAAATCCAACCATTCACATCCCGGGCTTTTTAATTCAATCAGGCTTTCCTCCCCAATCTCTGCCACCTGATTTAAGAATTCATCTCCGAGATATTTCTTAAAAACGCCAAAGCCAACGCCAACGCCAAAGCCAACGCCAACGCCAAAGCCAACGCCAACGCCAAAGCCAACGCCAACGCCAACGCCAACGCCAACGCCAACGCCAACGCCAAAGCCAACGCCAAAGCCAATATTTTTCTCCAGAATTTCCTCCGCTTCAGCGACAGTTTTAACTCTAGAAAATTCTCCCGCCAATTCGCGGATTTTCGCCAGGTTTTTGGCACTGATACCCAAGCTCTTCGTCTCGCTGAATCGGCGCAACCAAAAAGGAATCACCTTTTGAACACCCTTAAGGAAAATCAAACGACGAAATTCATCCTGATCAATGCGATCGCTACCGAGCTGCGCCACACTGAGCCGGCGCAAACCCTCCGTCCTCGCCTGGTCATTGCTCCAGGGCGAATCGTTCAGTCTGATTTTGAACTCGCGCACTTCCTGCCCGACGCACGGTGGTTTGTCGTTGTGCGGCAAACCAAAAGCAAAATTCACGGCTGCCTCCACGCACATTTGGCCCGGAACCGGTTTCCCGATGCCATTCACCAGGCCGGCATCCACCACGCGCAAAACTTCCTTCGCGATTTCGCGATTTACTTTGATTTCAGTGTTCATAGGTTCCATTGTTCGGTTAACGAATCATCCTCCCCTCTTCCCTCGCCTTCTTGGACAAATAAGCGATCGGATCCGTGATGGTGGATTTTTCCCGCATCGCCTCCAACTTCGGCTTCAACCGGGTCATCACGTAATTGGGATAGCGCTCACACAACGCAGCCCATTGAGGACCATAAAGCGCGTCATTCAATTGACCCATCGCATCCACGGAAAACAACCACTCCCAAGCCTCTTCCTTGGAAAATTCGCCGGCGTATTTGCCGCTTTCGGCGGATTTTTCCCCCGAAACAGCTTTAGCTGGCTTAGCTTTTTGTACATCAAAAGCTGTACAGCTAGCTATAAGCTTAGGATCGGCGGATTTTTCCCCCGAACGCGAAAGATCCACAGCAAAGACCTGTGGTTGTTGATTATTTTGCGTCGGCGGATTTTTCCCCCGAAACACATCGGAAGATTTAGCCGACACGTCGGCGGATTTTTCCCCCGACTCAGCCTGGCCAAAGACGCCCGGATGATCGCGTTGAAACTGCTCCACCGCCTCCGGCCCGGCTTGAACTGCCGCCTTCATTTCAGTAAAAAGGGTGCGCCAGTCCCGTTCTGTTGGTCCTGGCGCACCCAATAGCGCTTTCTCACGGCTCAGCTCGGACAAAGACTCCGACAGCGGCCGCTCCGCGCAAAGTGGCAATTCTGTTTCCGGTTTACTCACCCCGTAAAACGCCCTCACGTTCGACCAGCTCGATGGATCCGGCCGAAGCTCAAAAGTTGCTTGCGCCGCATTTAAGTCCACGATCCCCAAATCGCAAACACTTTTGAAAACCCGCTCGCATTTATCCACGCGCAAACCCTTCGCTTCGCGCATGCGCAATTTTGCCGCCCAGCCTGGCAGATCCACCCGGCCCCGGATTAAGCCCTGATCATACGTCTCCAGGCACAGATGAAGCAACAAACGCAACTCTGTGGGCAGCAAATCATAATCCTCCAGTGACTCGCGAAAACGACGCGAATAGATGACGCACCTGGCCAGCTCATCCGGCGCCGGAGCGTTGCTTTGAATAGTGGGGACCGGGCTTGAATCATCCTTCACCATACCCCCCCCCCGTGGTGGCTGCCCGCGCTGCGGGTTGCAAATACGCTGTGTTTCTGGTAGTTTTTGCATGTTCAAGGGCCTCTAATCTTCACGGCCGCTCCGCAAGGGGCGGCCTTTTAATTTTGGATGTCCTTTCGCATTTCCATTCGAGCCGGCGGCGTCTTTTCCATTTTGTCCGCGAGCGATCGCAACGCGGCAATTGTAGGCTGCTCGTATGTGGCTGATGAACAAGCCGAGCTCTGTGGCGAACCGTCTCGATGCACAATCACGATCACAACCGCCCCCGCATGCGCGTTTCGTTTGATCATGCGGATCGTTTGCTCGAGGAGTTTCTGTATCAAATCGTGAAATGGATGACTCATGATTTTGGCCACGCGCTGATTTTGTTCCAATCAGTGATTTGTGGTTTACGCTCAAAATGCGCGCTCCAGCCCGCGCGGCGGATGTAATCTCCCAAATGAAGGAACGACACGTCGCAAAAGTGAAACTGATTGCGAACGCTGGATTGTCGGCTGGGAATTTTAAGCGTGATCAAATTGCTCTCGCCATCGATAGACGGGCTTTCATCGTGCACCTTGGCGCACTGGTCACATTTATAGGCGGTGGTTTTCATTCAATGCGTCACTCCAAATTTACGCGCCACACGTAGCGACTCTTGGGCAATCGGAGTCATTTTGAGGTTTTCGTCCAGACCCGACGCGCCCAGGAGCGCGCCGAGCGCGAAAATGATCATGCTCTTGTCCTGGCTGGTTAGCTGCACCGCTTCGGTTTGTTCCTGGGGGGTATTCGTGTTCATGATTTTTTGATTTCACTAAACAACCGCTCAAATTCTTTGCGCTCCGGATCTGCTACAACCACAAGCCAAGCAGCCAGATTAATCGCCTCATCTCGCGCCAGCCAACGCACCGGAATTCTCATGATGCCGAGCTGCTCCCCGTCGGCGGCCACTCCAAAATGATTAGCGCTATCGAGCGGCCGTTTTAGATTGGGAAACTCGCAGCGATAACAACCCGCCGGCATCCAATTTCGTTGCGCCGGGACCGGATCCTGGTCCGGGCCGCCGCCCGGCAAATCAGTATTCGCGTTCATAACTCAAGCAACCGGCACGCCTTCCGATTTTGTTCCATCAACACCGGCAACAACGTTTCCTTCGGCTTGCCCTGGCCGCGCAGCTCCGCCAGCCAGCGCAAACCATCCGCAATGCAATCCAGCGCGCGGCTCGTATTCGCCAGCGCCATATCGTAATCCTGGCTTCGCATCAGGGGGGGGGGATTTGCTCAATTGCTTGCGCGCCAACCGAACCGCGCGATTCAATTGCGGCGATTCCGGCGCCTGTTGCGCCGCCTCCAGCAAAATATTCAACGTTTCACGCTTCATAATCGTCTCCGTCAAACAAGCCGAACTGCCCGCGATTAAACAACTCATCCTCAATCCGCCGCTGCACCACATCCAACCGCTCCCGCGCGCTGCGCAGATCCTCCAGCGCAATCTGTTTCATCCCCGCCGCCAACACCGCCGCGCAACCCTGCGCCTGGACCAGCCGGGCCTCGCCATGAAACAAATCAAACTTCGCATCATCGAGAATTTGGAGCGCCGTCGCATTCATGCTCAGTCATCTTTCTTTGGTTTCGCGGCGTCAATTTCGGCATGGATCTCCGCTAACAATTGCTCGCCACCCCCCCCCAGAACGCCGCCGCCAAAACCCGCCAAACGCCGGTACTCGCCAAACTTGATTTTGCCCAACCAACCCTTCCGCTGGCAGGCTTGGATAAAATTGGCCGCCTTCTTGGCATTAACACTCGCCGCCTCGGCGATCTTTGGCGCCGTGATCGGCTCCGGCATTGTCTCCACAAGCGCGACCACTCTCATCATTTCCGCCCCGCGCTTCGAAGGTTTGCACCCCCGCAAATTCAACCCTCGGCCGCCGCCCGCCGGTTTCGGCAGCGCCACCTTCGCGTGCCCGTTGCTGGTGGGGCGAGCGTCCCCGCGAGCCGTTTCCGGCACCGACGCCCCCACGGCCGTCACGTCATCAAACGACCGCAGCGCCCCCGCCAGCCGCTGCAAAAAGCCAATCTTTAATTCGATATCCTCAATCGTCTGGGCAATGTGTGGTTTCATAATGTTCAAGGGTTGTTGCGGCGACTGTGACCGCCGCCATTGTTGTTCAATCGTTCACCAGCTCGCGCCAAGCCGCATCAATCACCAGCCGCGTCTTGGCCGCGTACATCTGAAATAGCAACCTTTCAAAACCAAACAGCGGCCCCACAAACAACCGCTTCGTGATATCGCCGGAATAGGGAGCCGAAATCGAATAAACCTCACCCTTTCCAGTAAGCGCCAACTCGTAGTGTTTCTCTGAGCGGGTGCGCGAGGACTTTGCACCCAATTTCACCCGGCAATACCCGCTCACCGAATCACTCTCGATAACTTCGCAACTCATAGCAAACGGCTCTTCATCCTGCTCCTCGCGGGCGAATTTATGATATTGCTCGATCAACTGGGAAAGCGTGATCGATTCCGGCGGATTACTTAGCAGCTCATCAATCTGTTTGCCGATGAGCCCCTCGCCGTATTTGAAAACTACCGCATCCAATTTCTGGCGAATTATCTTAGCGATAAACTCGTTATAGCCAGCCAAACCAATTCCCTCAAAATCCACCTTTAAATTTTTGTTCAGATACTCCGCCAGCGCCCGCGGAACCGTCCCGTGATAATCAAAAGCCGAGCGGATAATGGACTCCACCGACTTCTGTACATTCTCTTCAATGATCGTCGCCAGCTTCCCGCTGGATACCATCGCGCCAAAAGCCTTTTGAATTTGTTCCTCAAGTTCTTTCATAATTATTTCTCCGCGTTCTCCGCTCGCTCCTGTTGAACAAGCAACAATTCCGCCGTCCGCAATTGCAGCTCACACTGCAAATTCTCCACAAACCGCGTCACTGGCCGATCCGCCAGCCCCGTCTCGATCGGGAACCGCCCGCACAACGAATGCAACTCCCGGTACCGCGCAATCCACGCCCCTCGCTCCATCAGGTTCAAATCCCGCATCGCCGCAACAATTTCGTCCAGCCGTTTCGCCTCATTACTGTCGCCGCTCGGCCGCGGCGGAATCAATCGCTCCAACTCCTCTTCAATGCGGTCCGTCATTGGACCAATCCCCCACCCGCCCGCAAACCGGCCGCCATCCATTTCCAACACCAGCCGACTCGCCCGCTTGTGATCGCCGGTAAGAAACAACCGTGCCGCAATCGCCTCCGCTATTTGTCGATTGGTAATCATGCCGCTTTCTCCAGTTGCGCCGGCGCCAGCCGGTCTCTGGGTCTCTGCGCCTCGGAGGCAAACTCCTGCCGGGCGACCTCCCGGATTTTGTTCCAAAACTGCTCCTCCAGCTCCCGCGTCAGCCAATCCGGCCGCCGCGGCTTGAACGTATGCGCCAAAACAAACTCATTCAGCGATTGCTCACTCACCCGGCGCCGGCCGCCCTTCTTAAACGAGCCCAGCTCGCCGCTGGCAACCCACTCCTCCACCGAGCTCTTACCCACCTTCAGACGTGCCGCCACGTCATCCAGTGTGAGCATCGAGGTTGTGGGGTTTTCGATCATTCCGCGTGGCCGTGGAAATGTTTGATGAGCCCGTACTTTTCAACCAGCGCCACCGCCGACGGCCGCAACAATTCCCGGTTATCATTATCCGCGCGCAAATACGCCCGCGCGAAAGCCTTCAAAAAATCACCGTGCTTGCCGACGTCATTCACGATCGCCACAAAAATAAATTCCAGCACCATCGCCAGCGCGATCGGATCCATCGGCAGATCGATTTTTGTCTCCGCCTGGCTCATAGCTTCGGTTTTCGAACCAGTTGCCCCAAACGACGCTGAGCCGCATAGCGAACCTCAAGCTGGTAATCATCCGAACCCAAAACCGATTTCAGCCACACCACGTCATCACTGGCCTTCACTTGCGCCAGGATGTTTTTTGACCGCGGGCGAGCTGCACACTCGCCCGCGGCTGGGTCCGCTCCGCTTGGGGAAACGCCGGCGTTCGTCGTCGCCGGCGAAAGGGTTGAGGCTGCGTCTCTGAGAGCGCCTCCATCCGACATCGTAAAAAATTTCATCGAGTGGCGCATATCAATTCCTCCTCACCGGTTGCGCGCTCATGGAAGCCAGCAAGCGGCCGCACTCCGCATCACTCAACTGCACCACCAGCTTTTCCAGGTCATGCGCCATGACGCATTTGGGATGAAACGGCGGATGCTGAACAACCACGCCAATCTTCGCCAACTCACTCTCCGGGATTGGGAAGATCGCCGGCGCCGGCTCAAACGAAATCGGGATAAACTTTTTAAGCGAAACCTTGTGCGCGCTCATGCTGCCATCGCCTCCAAATGTTTTTCGAGCGGGTGATACCGCCACGCAATCTCACGCGCCACCTTCCAGTCCGCCTTGGAATGCGGCCGCTTAAGCTCCTGCAACACCTCCACAAATTGATCCACCGTCCCGCGCTGATTATCGATCTGCCAAAATAGGCTGTAGCATTTCTCCGCCTCGATCTTCGCCACTTCGGCGCGCGCCAGTTTTATTTCCGCGATCTCTCGGGCCTCAAGCTCTCGCCGGCGTTCATCGGAAAGACAGCGCCGATGCTCATGGCATGCCCGCGGAACCCAAGGCAACCCCGTCGCGACGTCGAGCCATACTTTGCGCCCGTCCTCTTCGCTGCGAGGAAATTCATAAACCAGCCGTGTTTCGGAAGTGGTGCGCGGCCCATGGCTGTCTCGCAGCGCTTCGCGGAAGAAAACCAACGCACGCAGAGCGCGGCCGAGATAAATTTCGGAACCGGAATAAAGCACATTACAGGAGCCGCTCAACCGCGGTTCGTTTATCCAGTTGAAATCTTCCACCACCAGCAAACGCGTCTGGAAATCTTCGATCTTTGGATTGATTGCGCGCGCAATGCGTAAAAGCTCGGAAGTATTAAGAGAGTCGAGTTTGCCGGCCGCCTCGCTTAAAAGCTCATAAGCCTTCTGCGCCTTGGTTCGTTTCGTGTTCATGGGCACCCTTTCAGTTAACGCGCCGGAGTGGAGTTAGTTTATTTGTGGCTCAAACAAACCGATCTCATTACCCACCCCGGCGCGAAATTCTCAGGCCGCTTTGGCCGGCTCCGGTTCGTGAATCTCGCGCAGCTTCGTTTCCACCATGTTCATGCCGGCAGCGAGGGCCATCGTCGCCACGTCGTTTAGGCTGAGGCCGTTTTGCTCAGCGATTTTTTTGAGCTTGGCGCGCACTTCCCCGCGAGTCTTAATTTGGAGGGGAATCATTGGTTCATTCTTCATACGTTTGCCATGGTATTACCTTTCACTACCATGTCAACAGAAAAAGATTGCATTTCACTACCCGGCGCTTAAAGTCGCTCCATGGCTGACAAACGAACCGCTCCGTTATCAGTTCGGCTCTCCCCGGAATTGAATACTCGCCTGGAGGAATGCGCCGAGAAACTGCGCATGAAAAAGCACACCCTGGCTCAAGAGGCAATCGAGGCCGCCGTGGATGCCATTGAAGCCAACGGCTATAAACTGGTTGTGCCCATCCAATTCGAAATCACAAGTGTGCCAGTGCCATCGGCTGAACGCCCCGTCGACTATCAACTAAACGACAAGCCCAAGAAGAAAACCGGATAATTCAACTGAAGGATTATTTGCCAAGGTTATGAACACGTTCCTCGTTAAATGCAAATGCCAGCATTGTAACCAATCTCTTGAATTTGAAGCCGACCGCGCCGGCGAAACCGTCCCCTGCCCCAACTGCGGCATGGATACGCAGCTTTTTATACCACAGACCGGTCGATTGCCTGAGCCATCCAAAAACGCATCTACATTTTCCGCTGGAAAAATTTCCGCCCTCGCCGGCGGCATTCTGTTGCTCGCGATCGCCATCATCCTGCTGATCGTATTCGCAAGATTGACGGATGATGGCACCAACAATGGCCCCGGCGCCGGCGCAATGATCGTGAGCGGAGTCTTGCTCATGTGCGCAACATTAGTCGGGTTTTTGATCTACTTTGCTCCCGCATTGGTTGCTCATTCCCGAAAGAAAAGAAACTTCTCCGCCATCCTCGTTTTAAATCTGCTCACCGGCTGGACCTTCCTCGGGTGGGTCATCGCCCTGGTTTGGGCCTGCACCGTGGATCCGGAAACAAATAAATAAATTTCCGGAACAAATTGTTCCGGTTTTAGAGCCATGAACACCGCCAAACCTCACTTGGCAGTTATTCAAGGGCAAAGATTGTCGACAAATCTTGCCCCTGAAAAACGCCTGCGCATCCGCATCGATCTTGGGCAAAAGCCGTCTAGACAGGAATTGTCTAGCTCGCCGGCGCCCGCAAAAAAAGAAAGGCGCGAATGGAAGGCCTTTGAATTCGGAAACATCCGGATTCCCTACGCGCATTTCGAAGGCAAAACGGCCGACGGCAAAAAATACAGCTACTGGCAGCTTTCCCACGGCCGCGGCAAAACCCGAAAGATCGAAAGCCGCGTCAACTTTGCCAAGCTGAAATCGCGGGCTCAACAGCTCGCCATCGATATCTCGAACGGCACAGTTGCCATGTCACAGTTCACGGAAGAGCAACGCGCCACCTATCGCCGATGCTGCGAGCTCGCCGCCCAGGTTCACGCCCCGCTCGAGCTCCTGGTGGCCGAAGCCGTGGAAGCGCGCAAGAAAGCCGTCGCGCAAAAGCACCTCCGCAAAACCCTTCCGGACGTTGTGGCGGAATATCTGAAGGAAAAGGACAAAGAGTTGAAGCGCAAAGCCTGGTTTAAATTCTTGACTATGATGCTCGATCGCTTGGCTAAATATTTCACCGGCCAGATCGATGAGCTTAGGGCAAGCGATCTCAATGCCTGGTTGCGCTCGCTTACTGGAGGGTTGGTTTATCGCCGCCACCATCGCAATGCAGCCGCTCAATTATTCCGCTACGCCAAAGGACAAAATTATTTGCCGCGGGATTGGGACGAGCTCGCGCTCGTGGACGATCCGGAACCTGGCGCCGTTAAGATAAAGACCTGGACACCCGATCAGGTTGTAGAGTTGCTCGCCCACACGCGCGAGAACATGATCCCATTCACCGTGCTGCAGGTGTTCGCCGGCATCCGCCATGAAGAGATCTGCCCGAAGGAATTCGACCTGGCTAAAACGCCGCTCGATTGGAGCCATTTCGATTGGGATCAAAAACTGATTCACATTCCTGAGGACACCGCGAAAACCGGGCAGGATCGGATTGTGCCGATGACAGAAAACCTGATCGCCTGGCTTCTCCCTCGCGCGAAACAGTCCGGACGATTGTGCACCATGCTGAACACCAGCAACGCGCTGGCTCGAGCCAAAGGCCGAGCCAAATTGCCGGCCGGCAAAAATGAAAGCCGCAACGTGCTCCGAAAAACATGGATCTCCGCGCGCCTGGCGATCGTGAAGAGCATTGGCCAGGTAGCCGAGGAAGCGGGCAACTCGCCGGCGAAGATCAAGAGCAATTATCGCAAACCGATGTCCGAAGCCATGGCCAAGCGTCTCTTCAACATCCACCCCACCAGCGCGGATATCCTGCAATGCCGTTTCGCGATCTGACCCGTTATGACTATTTATGACAGTGTGGCCCGGGTGCGGTGCGGTTCTGTGGGGTTTAGGCCGGAACAAATTGTTCCGCGCGGAAAACAAAAAGCGCCAATAACGGCGCTACTATTGGGTGAGGAAGCGTTTTTGAAATTGGTTGCGGGGCTAGGATTTGAACCTAGCGCGAAGGCAATGGAGACGGCCTGAATGGAGCGTGCTTAAGAACCTATGACAGGCCTATGACAATTCGGCTCAGGTGAAAATGTAGTCCGCCCAGCTCGGGCCGCGGATCGCGGCCATGTAATCTTCGAACGTCATGCCCACTACCATGAAGACGGCGGTGCCGTTGCGCACTTTGACGCCGGCGGCCGTGGTGATGCGTTGGGGGCCATCCATGGCGGCGTCGGGCAGTTGGACGATTTGCCGGTCGTGGTCCCACTGGCCTTCGCCAATTTTACGAAAATAGATATCGAAATTGTTTAGGGTGAGCGAGGTCGGGACGCGCTGCACGTTGGTGGTGTGGGTTACGCCGTCAAAGGCGTCCGCCGATTCAATGAGGACATACGGAATGGGCAGCCCGGTGAAGTTGCGGACCTGGATTTGGGCGCGAACGAGATTAATGCCCAAGCCGTCAGAATTGCTGGAGCCATCCGCGGCCGTCAGAGGGACAATCACCTGGCCGACTTTGCCAGTGAGAATTTTTTTGGGGCCAAAGCCGCCGGGACTGGCGACAATAGCGCCCGTGGCGGGCGGGCCGAAGGGATAGGTTCCACCCGTGAACGGCAACGGGCCTTGCTCGTTGAATCCAATCTG
>Ga0134125_10005185_pt1 | contig 14822 bp, 9 predicted proteins | sample KB31751_FD_96464 | JGI IMG/M metagenome (GOLD analysis project Ga0134125, IMG submission 96464) | Terrestrial soil microbial communities with excess Nitrogen fertilizer from Kellogg Biological Station, Michigan, USA - KB3-175-1 | ecosystem: Environmental > Terrestrial > Soil > Unclassified ... | reverse complement strand
TGTGTCTTTACTTGCACCGGCTGGAAGCCGGTGCCACCCAAGAATCGTCGATGATTATTGCACTCCCCCAGAGATTATTGCTGCACCCTCGGTCGTCCCCGGTCGCGGCTCGGCGGTTGTAAGATCGGCCTCTTTCTGATAATTTAACAGTCTCACCCGGCTGGCTCTCCACGCAACGAAGTCTGTACCGACACCGCGATTAAGGGCGACCTCGATGAATGCGAAACTTCCCTTCTGGGCAAGCAGTTTACTCATCGCGCTCGCGGCCGCCGTTCCCTTCCCGTCGGCGATCGCGGCCGACAAGGCCCCGGCGCCGGCGAAGCCTGCCGCCAAGCTCGAATACAACCGCGACATCCGCCCCATTCTCGCGGAGAATTGCTTCGCTTGCCACGGCCCGGATAGCGCGGCGCGGAAAGGCGACTTGCGCATCGATCGCCGCCAGGACGCCGTCGATTCCGGCGTCATCGTTCCCGGCAACCTCAAGGAGAGCCGGCTGATCGATCGCATCTGTTCGCAAGACGCGGACGAGGTGATGCCGCCGCCCAAAACGCTCAAGAAACTCACGCCGGCCCAGAAGGAAACGCTGAAGCAGTGGATCGCGTCCGGCGCCGAATATCAGGCGCACTGGTCGTTCATTGCCCCGGTGCGGCCCGCGGTTCCCACGTTCACAGACGCCAAGGATAAGGCGTGGATTCGCAACCCGATCGATGCATTCATCCTGGCCAAGTTGAAGGCGGCGGGCCTGGCCCCGGCGCCGGAGGCGGATCGCCGCACACTCGCCCGGCGGCTGGCTCTCGACCTCATCGGCCTGCCGCCGGAACCCGCGGATGTCGAAGCGTTCGTCAACGACAAGGACGCCAACTGGTACGCGAAGTACGTCGACAAGCTGATGGCGATGCCGCAATGGGGCGAACATCGCGGTCGCTTCTGGCTCGACGCCGCCCGCTACGGCGATACCCACGGCATCCACATCGATAATTTCCGGGAGATTTGGGCCTACCGCGACTGGGTCATCCGCGCCTTCAATGCCAACCAACCGTTCGACCAGTTCACGCTGGAGCAACTTGCCGGCGACCTGCTGCCGAACCCGACGCTCGAACAGAAGATCGCCACCGGCTTCAATCGCTGCAACATCACCACCAGCGAAGGCGGGGCCATCAACGAAGAGTATCTCGTGCTGTACACGCGCGACCGCACCGAGACGGTGAACTCGGTGTGGATGGGGCTGACCGCCGGCTGCGCCGTTTGCCACGACCACAAGTTCGACGCGATTTCGCAGCGCGACTTCTACAGTATGTCGGCCTTCTTCAACAACACGACGCAGGCGGCAATGGACGGAAACATTCAGAATACGCCACCGATCATTCCCGTGCCCCGCATCGAGGATCGGCCCCGGCTTCTGGAATTAACGACGGAGATCGCCGCGGCCCAGGCCAAGCAGAACGCCCGCAAGACTTCGGCCAAGGCCGATCACGAGAAGTGGTTGACCAGCGTCAAACCGGAACAGTACGCCGCCAAGCAGCCCACGGAGGGGCTGGTTTTCCAGGCGCCGCTCGAGGAGGGGAAGGGAAAATCGACCACGGTAAAGGTGGCCGGGAAGGAACGCGTCGTCAAGTTCGACAAGGGCTACGACTGGTCGGCCAGCCGCCCCGACAAGACGAAGGCTTTCGTCATTCGCGCCGGCGACGCCATCGAACTCAAGGATGTCGGTGACTTCGACCGCACTCAGCCCTTCGCCGTGTCCGCCTGGGTCCAACTGACCAAGCGCAATTCGAACGGCTCGATCCTCGCTCGCATGGACGAGAGCCAGGCCCATCGCGGCTGGGATGTGTGGCTGCAGGGCGATCGCATCGGCATGCACATCCTTAGCAGCTACCCGCAAGATGCCGCCAAGGTCGTCGCCAAGAACCCGCTCCCGGTTAACAAGTGGGTGCACGTCGCGGTCGCTTACGACGGCACCGGCAAGGCCGCCGGCATCAAGGTCTATTACGACGGCGCCGTTCAGCCCACGACCGTCGAAAACGATTCGCTCAAATCGACCATCAAGACGACCGTTCCCTTGAAGATTGGCCAGCGAAACACGACGGCGCGCGTCAACGGCGTGGCTCTCCGCGACCTCCGCATTTACGATAAGCCGATCTCGGCGATCGACGCCAAGCAGCTCGCCGGCTCGCAGCGCACCTTCGAACTGCTGTCGAAGCCCACGGCGAAGCGCACGCCGCAAGAAGTGGACGAACTCTTCAACTGGTGGCTGCTCTCGCTGGACAAGCCGTATCAGGCGGCGAGCCAGGCCGTGCTGAAGCTGCAAGCCGAGGAAGCCGCGATCAAGGGGCGCGGCACCATCGCCCACATCGCCGTCGAGAAATCGTCCACTCCGGAAGCGTACATCCTGTATCGCGGCGACTACGACAAGCGCCGCGACAAGGTCGGCCCCGTGACGCCGAAGTCGCTGCCGGCGTTTACACCCGACCTGCCGAAAAACCGCCTCGGCTTCGCCAAATGGCTGCTGGCGCCGAACCATCCGCTGACCGCCCGCGTCACGGTCAATCGCTTCTGGCAACAGGTGTTCGGCACCGGCCTGGTTCGCACCAGCGGCGACTTCGGCGTCACCGGCGAACTGCCGAGCCATCCCGAACTGCTCGACTGGCTGGCGATCGAGTTTCGCGAAAAGGGCTGGGACATCAAGCGATTCTTCAAATTGCTCGTGACCTCGGCGGCGTATCGCCAGGCCGCCACCGCCACGCCCGAGAAGCTCGAAAAGGACCGCGACAACCGGCTCCTGTCGCGCGGGCCGCGCTTCCGCATGGAAGGCGAAATGATCCGCGATTACGCCCTCGCCGCCAGCGGCCTGTTGGTCAAGAAGATCGGCGGCGCGAGCGTGCGGCCTTACCAACCCGAAGGCGTCTGGGAAGCCGTCGCCATGATCGGCAGCAACACCCGCGACTACAAGCGCGATACGGGCGAGAATCTCTATCGCCGCAGCATGTACACCTTCTGGAAGCGGTCGGCGCCGCCGGCCTCGATGGAAATCTTCAACGCCCCGAGCCGCGAAACCTGCACCGTTCGCCGCGAACGAACTAACACGCCGCTGCAAGCCCTGGTGACGCTCAACGACGTGCAGTTCGTGGAGGCGGCACGGGCGCTCGCCGAGAAGGCCGTGAAGCAAGGGGGCGACAAATTCGCCGGCCGCCTCGACTTCATAGCCCGCCGCCTGTTGGCCCGGCCATTCGCTCCGGACGAAGTGAAAATCATCGAGCCGATCTTCGCGGAGCTCTATCGCCACTTCCAGGCCAAGCCGGACGAGGCGAAGAAACTGATCGCCTTCGGCGAATCCAAGGCCGACCCGAAACTCGACCCCGCCACGCTGGCCGCCTACACAATGCTCGTCAACCAGCTGATGAACCTGGACGAGGTGCTGAATAAGTAGGATTAGCCGCGAGGCAAGTTTAGCCGCGAGGCGGAGTCCGCGAAGCCGAGCACGGAAAGCGCGAACTTGATATCACAAATTGTGATATCAAGATGGCCGCAGTTCTGAGGTCGCAATTTGCGACCTCAAACACACACACTCAAAATGCGCGTTGCCCCGACGCGAATCCGCACTAAAGAAGAGGTATCGCCCGTTCGATCCGGCCCGGCGCGGAAGCCAGGGGCCTTCACCGCGAGTACGGATGCCCGCCCTGCATCCGCCGTGCCCATGCCAGCCAGCGTTCCCGACGGTCCCGAACTGAACAAGCACATCTGGAAGATTTACCGCGAATTCTTCGATATGGCCGAGCGGCGACGGCGCTGGACTCTCCAGACCGACGTGCCGTGGGACCAGTGCAATCCGAACACGCCGCCCGAAATCGCCGACGTCGTCGAAACATTTTGCGCCGTCGAGCTATTCCTCCCGGATTACGTCGGCAAAGCCTTGCCGATGGCCCGCGGCATCCGCGGCCGCGCCTGGTTCCTCGCCAACTGGGGCTACGAGGAATCCAAGCATTCGCTCGTCCTCCAGGAATGGCTGCTCCGCTCCGGGCACCGCACCGAGGAGCAAATCGAGGAAGCCTCGTCGTGGGCCGTGTTCAACGAATGGAACCTGCCGCAAGACGACGTCCGCGGCATGACCTGCTACACCATGTGCCAGGAACTCGCGACCTGGCTGCACTACCGCAACCTCCGCGCCGTCATCGGCAACACAGACCCCGCCCTCAACAAGGTTCTGCAACTCATCAGCGTTGATGAACGCGCCCACTTCGACTTCTACGTTAAGGTGATGAAACTGCATCTCGCCGACGATCGCGCCGGCACCCTGGAGCAACTCAAGGCCGTGCTCAACGACTTCGCCATGCCGGCCACGCACCTCATGGCCGATAGCGCCCGCCGCCAGGCCAAGGTTCGCAGCTTGAACATCTTCAACGAATCGCTCTTCTACTCGGATGTGCTGATGCCGATCATGGACGCACTGGGAATCGAGAAGTCGGAACTGCGGAACCGGGCCTTATTGAAGAAGAGCTTGCCGAATCCCGTTCCCGTGTGATCCGGCCGCGAGCCGGCGAGTAATCGACGACGTGGCGGAGAATGAACACGAAGAATGCCATGCTGCCGGCGGTGTCGCACAGGTGCATCACTTCGTGGAAGCCGAAGCGGAGCGGCGTCGTCGCAATCACCGGCCACTCGGTCAGTTCGCAAATCGCCCCGAAGGTATACGCCGCGGCGCCGAGCCACATCCAGTTCATCGCCCGCCAGCCGACCATGCGGTAATAGCGACCGATTGGCACGATCCCGAGCCAGCCCATGCCGAGACAGAGACCGACGATGACGGCGTGCGGCGGCTTGGGCAGGAGCCACTGGCAGGCGATGCCGGCGGCCGCGATAGCCCACATCAGTGCGAGGAACCATCGCGCCCGCCGCCCACTCAGCAAGATTGCCAGGCACGGCGTGTTGGTTCCCGCGATTAGTACATAGATCGCCGATTGATCGAGCTTTTGGAAGAAGCGGAATTCTTCCGGGTTATCGGCGCGGGTAAATGGGACGCCGTGGAAGATGCCGCTGGCGAGGTAGAGGAGAACCATCGACAGGCCGAAGACGGCGACGGCGATGCGGCGGCCGAGCAGCGGCGGCGTGAGGCGAAGCAGAACTAGCCCCGCGTATGCCGCCCACAAGGCCGTAAGCAGGTGCGACGCAGAGCAGATTGGATCCCGCAAATGCATGGAGCGTTAACTCGCCGTGTCGTCGTTCGTGAGCAACGCAGGGCCGTTCAACGACAGGCGATAATAAACAAGTCGGATTCCTGGGTGGCACCGGCTTCCAGCCGGTGCAAGTTAAGCGACACCGGCTGGAAGCCGGTGCCACCCAGACCGAAAATCAGTCCACGACGGCCAGCACGTCCTCTTCGGTCATGATGAGGAATTCCTTGCCGTCCACCGTGACTTCGTTGCCGGAGTACGAGGAGAAGAGCACGCGGTCGCCGATCTTCACCTGGAAGGCGGCCCGCTTGCCGTCGTCGAGCAGCTTCCCTTCGCCCACCGAAATAATCTTCCCCTGCTTCGGCTTCTCCTTGGCGGTGTCCGGCAGGATGATTCCCCCGGCAGTCCGCTCGTCCGCTTCCAGACGCTCCACCACGATCTTCTCATTCAACGGCACGATCTTCATCGGTCGGTTCTCCTGGTGAAATTACAAATTCGTTTCGGTCGAAGGCGGGGCCTCGACGGGCTCCATTTTGCCGTACACCTGTTCGAGAGCCCGCGCCAGGGTATGCAGCACGATGTTCTTGTTCACCGGCTTCGGTATCACGCTATAAACCTGGGCCTGGAACGCCTGCCGCAAAAGCTCCGTTGTGGCGTCGGCCGTCATCAGCACGGCCGGCAATACCTTGTGCAGCGTTTGCCGCAACAGGCTCAACGCTTCCAACCCCGTCAGCCGCGGCATGTGCATGTCGAACAACACCAGATGCACCATCTGCACCTGAACGATTTCGACAGCCTCGCCGCCGTCCTTGGCCAAAAGCGTATCGAACCCGCGGTCTTGAAGCACTTCGCCGAGCGTCTCGCGGATGCCGCGGTCGTCGTCGGCGATGAGGATCGAGAACCGGGAAAAGACCCGTTCGCGTTCTGTATTGGGAAGGCCCGTTTCGGGGCCGGAATCGGTGATCATGGAGTCACCCGGCAAACGGACTAGCAAGCGGGGTGCCGAACGGCGTGCGGCGGTCAGGCGTGCGGCGCAACTACTCGATTGTGCAATAGATGCGGCAGGCAGTTCAAGAGCAAACGATGGCTGCCTTTCAGCTGAAACCGCTTTGGCCTGCCATGAAAGCCGCGGCGAATCTGTCAACTTGGCAGAACTCGCGGCGTCGCGGAACGGCCCGTTCCCTTAATCCCAATGGAGTCAGGCACTTCGGCTTCCTGAGATTCCTGGGCACGCGACTTGCTGTTTGTCGCCCCGCACACTTTAGGAGAGACTCGCGATGGGCCTTAAGCCAATCGGTGACCGAATTATCGTTCGACGGCAATCCGCCGAGGACAAGACGGCCGGAGGCATCATCCTGCCGGACACCGCCAAGAACAAACCGCAGCGCGGCGAAGTGATCGCCGTCGGCCCCGGCAAGCAGAAGGACGACGGCAGCCGCCAGCCGATGCAATTGAAGGTTGGCGACCAGGTGCTGTTCACCTCCTGGGCCGGCAACGAATACGAGGACAAGAAGAACAAGGGCGAAATTCTCGTCATGCACGAGGGCGATGTCCTCTGCGTAATCGAATAAATGTTTAGCCGCGACCCGAAAGGGGAGCGCGAACCTGAACCAACATCCGCGCTCCCCGTTGGGTCGCGGCTAACCAAGAAGAGGTTCTCTATGTCCGCCAAGCAGATTGCATTCGACCAGGAAGCCCGCGACGCCATGAAGAAGGGCATCGCCAAGCTGGCCAGGGCCGTGAAGGTGACGCTCGGGCCCAAGGGCCGCAACGTCATCATCCAGAAATCATTCGGCAGCCCGACCGTCACCAAGGACGGCGTCACCGTCGCCAAGGAGATCGAGCTTCCCGATCACTACGAGAACATGGGCGCCCGCATGGTCAAGGAAGTCGCATCGAAGACTTCCGACGTGGCCGGCGACGGCACCACGACCGCGACCGTACTCGCCGAGTCGATCTTCAACGAAGGGCTCAAGGCCGTCGTTGCCGGCACCAATCCGATGCTCATGAAGCGCGGCATGGAGAAGGCCGTCGAGGAAATCGTCGCCAAGCTCAAGAGCCTCAGCATTCCCGTCAAGGGGAAGGAAGACCTGAAGAACGTCGCCACGGTCGCCGCCAACGGCGACACCGTGATCGGCGGCATCATCGCCGAGGCCATGGACAAGGTCGGCAAGGACGGCGTTATTACCGTCGAGGAAGCCAAGACCATCGAGACCAATCACGAGTTCGTCGAAGGCATGCAGTTCGATCGCGGCTACCTGTCGCCGTACTTCGTCAACGATGCCGAGACGATGGAGTGCGAACTCGAGGACGCCTACATCCTCGTTTACGAGAAGAAGATCAGCGCCAACCGCGACCTGGTGCCGGTGCTCGAGAAGGTGCTGCAGCAGGGCAAGCCGCTCCTCATCATCGCCGAGGAAGTGGAAGGCGAAGCACTGGCCACGCTGGTCGTCAACGTGATCCGTTCGAACGGCACCTTCAAGGTGTGTGCCGTCAAGGCGCCCGGTTACGGCGATCGCCGCAAGGCCATGCTCCAGGACATCGCGATTCTCACTGGCGGCGAGGCCATCTTCGAAGACCTCGGCGTCAAGCTCGAAACCGTCGAGTTGAAGCAGCTCGGCCGGGCCAAGAAGATCAAGGTCGACAAGGACAACACGACTGTGATCGAAGGGGCGGGCAAGAAGGACGCCATCAAGGCCCGCATCGTCAGCATCCAGAAAGAACTCGACAAGAGCACGAGCGATTACGACAAGGAGAAGCTCTCCGAACGGATCGCGAAGCTGTCGGGCGGCGTCGCCAAGATCAACGTCGGCGGGGCGACCGAGAGCGAAGTGAAAGAGAAGAAAATGCGGGTCGAGGATGCGATGCACGCGACCAAGGCCGCCCATCAGGAAGGGATTCTGCCCGGCGGCGGCGTCGCTCTGCTTCGCGCTTCGGACGGCCTCAAGGCCACCGACGCGCTGACCGACGACGAGAAGGTCGGCTACAACATTATCGTTCGCGCCTGCCGAGCCCCCATCAAGCAGATCGTCGAGAACGCCGGCGAGAACGGCGACGTGGTGGCCAAGGACGTGCTCGCCAAGAAGGATAAGAACTACGGCTTCGACGCCCGCGCCGGCGAATACTGCGATCTGGTGGCCAAGGGAATCATCGACCCGACCAAGGTGGTCCGCAGCGCGCTGCAGAACGCCGCCAGCGTTTCGACGCTGCTTCTGACTTCCGATGCGTTGATCGCTGAGGAGCAGAAGAAGGAGAAGGGCGACAAGGGCGCTGGCGGCGGCGGCTACGACGACATGTACTAAATCGCAGCCTGTGGGGTCAAAAACAGCACGCCGCGCCAGCAAGAACGCTTGCTGGCGCGGCGTGCTCATTTTTAACCCATCGACCACGCCGATCCCCAGGGCGTTGCCCTGGGCTATACGGTCCCAGCCCTTCAGGCTGATGAGATTTGCCTTTTTTCTTCAGTTCGAAGGACTGGAATCACATAGCCCAGGGCAACGCCCTGGGTAGAACGGTGTCCTATCCCCCTTCTTCTTCGACTCTGAAAGGGTCGGACTCTCGCTTGCGCGAGATTCGCGGCCTCTCGCCAACGGGGAGAGGCATGGGGCTGGGTGACTTTAGGTCGTCCTTGTCCGTCCGCCAACAGCCATCACACCAGCTTGGAACTGATGTTCACGAAGGTGTGGATGTGTGGCAGGGCGCGGTAGCTCCAGACGAAGCCGGGGCCTTCCAGCCGCCAGTAGCTCCACGGCTGCTTGCCGGTCTCCTTATCCGTGTAGAAGGCCAGGCGGGTCTTCTCCAGGCCGCCATTGGCCTTGAGAATCTCCATCACCTCGTCGCCGTCTTCCTTGCGGTAAGGCGAAACCAGTTCGCGCATCAGCTTCTCGATCTCCGCCTTCTGTTCCTTGGAGAGCGTGTTGAAGGCGAGGCCGCGGCCGACGGACCCGCTGGCCGGCAACTTCACGGAATCGACGCCATCCTTCCAGGTGCGATCGGCGAGCAGGCCGGTCTTCTTCTGCTCCTCGGTAAGGGTGGAGAACACAGCGGAGGCGGCCTGCGTCTGGTTGAAGAAGACGTTGGTCTTGGCGTAGCCGCTCGGGCTGTGGCCGTAATAAAGCGGACCGCCGAAGGCCGTCTTCTCTTCCGAGTTGCCGTCGCAGCGGACCGTGAGGTGGTGCGAGGTGAAGACGAGTGAGAACTTCTTGCCGGGCGCGGGGTCGCCGTAAATCAGGCAGCCGGCCTGTTCGAACGAGCCGGTGTTATCGAACTTGCCGTTGCGGCTGAGGCGGCGATAGCCTTCCTCGCCGTTGGCGATGGAGCGGAAGATGCGGTCGAGCAGTTCCACCTGCTTCTTGTTGTACTCGAGGCCGATCACCGACTTGCCGACCGGGGCGTTGGCGGTCATGAGCCGCGACGGCAGCGGGTCGTTCTTCTTCTTGGCATCCCACGGCAGCACCAGCTTCTGCTTCTGATCGGCATCCATGGTGCTGAAGAGTTCGAAGATGAGTTGTTCGGCGGCGGCCTGCTTCTCGGCGCGGGCGGCGCGAGCCTTGGCCAAGGGGGACAGCGGGGTCACCGGCAACGCCGCGGCCACCGCCGACGCGCCAAGAACCCGGATAAAATCGCGGCGACCCAGCATCGACTCGGGACCATGCTCGCACTCGGGGCAAGCGGACTTGTTCGCGGACAGCATGACGCGCACTCCGGCGGGGAGGGAATCGGGCGAATAAGGGACACTGGGAAGATTGTAAACCATCCGACCCGTGGAATGCGAGTATCTAATCCGTGAAATCGGCATGAGGACAATTACTGACCGTGCAGGTAGGCAATGGCATCGAGTCAACCAGTCCCCGCCTCTTCCCCGGCGATCCCTGTGTGTGGGAGGTCGCCGACGAGCGAAGCGAGTCGGCGGGGGAGCATGTTTTTCAGGCCGAGGCCCGCACTGCCCAGTCGTTTGGCCGCGCAAGGACGATTCTCTCGCGGGGAATTTCGCTGCGCTTCGATAACAAGCCCAACAGCGCCGGCAACCACACCAGCGACGCGATCATGCAGAACGTGACGCCCAGCGTCAGCGCGAGGCCGAGGCTGGCCATCCCCCGGTGCCGCGAGATCATGAGGGTGCCGAAACCGAGCACCGTGGTAAGTGCGGCGACGAGAATGCCGCGGCCGGTCGCGGCGCCGAGGCGATAGCGCGCTCCCGGCCGACGGCCGCGATAATCGTGCAGCACGTGGACGCCGTTATCGACACCGACGCCGACGATCAGCGGCAAGGCGATCATGTTCGCCGGATTGAGGGCCACGCCGCACATTCCCATCACTCCGAGCGTGAGCACTGCCCCCACTGCCAACGGGAAAAGCCCGAACAACAAGTCGGCGACGCGCCGCAAATCGAGCCACAGAATAAGCACGATGGCGACGAGTGCATAGACGCCGGCCCATTCGAAGCCGACCTTCATTTGCTGCAACCCTTCGCGGGTGCGGAACGCTTTGCCGGTGGCGTTCGCATCCGCGGCGGCCACCGCATTCGTGAACTGAACCAAAGCGTCGTGATCCCAGAGGCTTTCCTTGGCGAAGGCCCGCACCAGGTATTCGCCGTTGGCGCCGATGTAGCGTTCGCGGAGTTCCTGCGGCAAATCGGCGAGCGTGATGGGGTCGGGATGCGACACGGCCTTGAGGCGATTCAAGTCCGCGGCCAGGTCGGCGGCGAGGCGGCGATCGAACGCCTGCAACCGGTCGCGGGCATTGGCGGTATCGAGGGCCGCCAGCAGTTCTGTCATCGCCGTTGACAGTGCGGTGTCATTACCTGCTCGACGAAGGATTTCCGCGGCGCGGGCCCGAACTCGGTCCGGGTTCGAACCGGCAGGCGGCGGCACGCCATCGACCGGCCGCAAATCGCGCAGCTTCTCGTGGATGGCCCGCACCGCCGGCAGCTTCGCCTCCTGATCCGGCGGCACCAGCGACGCCGCCTCCACGATCTTCCCCACCTCCGGCACCGCTTCGTAGCGCCTCCGCAGGTCGAGCGCTTCTTCGCGCGAATGGGCGATGCTCATCGCGTCCCAGGTCATGCCGGCGCCGCGGTCGATCAACTTGTGCTCCCAGGCTACCGAATCGAGATCGCTCGGCTGCAAGTCGAGTAGGTTGTGATCGTAAGAAAGCCGCAGAGCAAATGCCCCGCAACCGAGGAGCAGAAGCGCTCCGATGGCGAGCACAGCGCGCGGGCGATTGGCGAGCGCCGGCAGCCACACCGCGGGGAACGCCAGCATGGTTGGCGCGAGGATAGCCTCCTCTGGGTGGCGCCGGCTTCCAGCCGGTGTTCTTCTCAATCGGAATCGTTCGACGAGCGTGAGGGCCGCCGGCATCAGCGTTAAGCACGCTGCGGCGCACAAGATCACGCCGCAGCCGGCGATCCAGCCGAGTTCCGCCACCGCCTTGAAATCGGCCAGCATCGTGGCGAAGAAGGCCAGCGCCGTCGAGATGGCCGCCGCGACGATGCTCGGGCCGGCGCGCCGCGCCGTCGCCAGCATCGCTTCATCCACCGAGAGCCCTTCGCCGCGAGCCTCGTCGTAGCGAGCCACCCAGAGCACGCCGTAATCGCCCATGCCGATCAGCATGACCGCGAAGGTGGCCGAGAGGATGTTCAAGTGGCCGACGGTGACGGTCGCCCAACCGAGCGCCCACAGCGTGCCGGCGACCAGCGAGGCGATTGTGAGCAACGGAAAGCGGAAGCCGCGATAGACGACGAAATAGAGCGCGGCGACGCCGGCCAAAGCCAGCCACGACGCCCGCTCCGTGTCCGCGTCCGATTGCACCATTTCGTCCGTTTCCAGGACGGGCAGGCCGGTGAGGCCGAGCTTCAGTTCGGGATAGTTCGGGCCGATGTTGGCGAGAATCGCCCGCAGCGTTCCGTTCGCTTCCTTCGCCGGCGTGAACGAATGGCTTTTTTTCTTGGGTCGGCATAAGAGCATGGCCAAGGAGCCATCGGCGGTGAAGAAGTACTGGGCTTCGGTGAGTTGTTTTTCGTCGTCGCGGTCGGCGGTGCGCGGCCCGGCGACGGCCCATGGGTTGCGGTATTTCGCCGGGTCGCGGAGCGTTGCCGCCGCCGCTTGCGCCACCGCCGGCATCTGTTCCAACAGGTCGCGATCCGCCTCGGAGAACGACTGGCCGGAGCCGCGCGATTCCAATGCGCCGCTCGCTTGACCCAACAAACTTTCCAGCGATAGCATCGACCACGACAACGGCGCCAGCGGCCCGAGCAACGGCTCCATGCGCTCGACGCGGGCCCGCACGCCTTCTAACTGATCCATCGGCAAGAACAGCAGTGCCCGGTCGTGGATGCCGCGGAGATCGACGCGATGGAACACGCGGTCGAACAGTTCGGGATGCTCCTTGACGCGGCTCGCAACGGCATCGAGCGCCGCCTTCATGCGCGCCGGGTCGCTTCCCTCCGCCACGACCACCATGTCGTCGTCGTCGCCGAAGGCATCGAGGTATTTCTGCCAGCGCTTCTGGCATTCCTTTTCGGCGCTAAGTAGGTCATTCCGCTGAGTGTGGTACTCGAGCCGGCGATAGGCGGTGTGAACGGAAAGGACAATGAAGGCGAGGCACAGTGCGAGCACCAGCCGCGGGCGGCGGATGACTTGGGCCACCAGGGCGGTTACGGTGCGCGTCAGGCGGTCGGGTGGTGCGTCGGCTGCGTGCGAGGCCATCGGCGGTCGCGCTCCCGGGGCGGTCGATCGACTCGGAGGCTATAAACCGTTCGCGTAGACCGCACAAGGCCAATGCGCGGTGAGAAGGTGGGCTGGGCGCTTCGGGCAGCCGCGCCTTCAATCGACGAGGCGAAGCTCGGCGGGGGACGGGTCGACGGCCACCATGAGCGGGCGCGTCATGTGCGGGAACGACGCGATGGCCTGCCCCGGCGCGAGGCCCGGCAGCCGGTTCCACAAACTGTCGTCGATTCCACTCACGGTCTTCCGCAGCGCGAGCGCCACCTGCGGGTCGGTGATCTTGTGCAGGATGTAGGAGTTCACCAGGCCGAAGATTTGCCGCGGCAGGTGCTGCGGAAGCTGCGTGACGAAGACTAGTCCGAGCCAGCGCTTGCGGCCGCGCTTGGCAATCTTGGCCACCTGTTCGAACAGGTTGTTCATCTTCTCGATGCGTTCCGCGCTCAAGAATTCGTGAGCTTCCTCAATGACGATGAGTGTTCGCGGCGGCGCCTCGGCCGAGCCACCGGTGCGACTCGCTTTCTCGTGGGCCTCGTAAAGTTTGTCCTGTTCGGATTGGATTCCCGTGAGCAAATCCGCGATCGCGATGTTGTTCAGTTCCGACGTGCCCGAGTCGGAGAGGTCGACAATCGATACGTGCCTCGGTTCGAGCAGATGCTTGTAGTTCAGGCAGCCGATGGAATCGGTTTCGACATCGAACACTTTGAGGCGGTGCAGCCTCCAGAGCCGCCCGAGGAGCGCTCGCCAGGAAACGGCGTGATCCGGGCGCGAGCCGGCGTAGATTCGCTTCAACAGCGCGGCTTGCCCTTCGCGGCTTTTCAGTACCGGGTTGTATAACTGGAGCGCGACGGACGATTCTCCAGCGTCTTTCTCCTTCTTCGGTAAGTTCGCGACCGTCTCGCAGGCGCTGACGATGTCGATGAACAGGGAGAGCGTCAAGCGCGGGTAGCCGCGCTCGAACTCGTCGATCTCCAGGGCGAGCCGTTCCTGCTCCTCGTCGCCCTTCTTCGGAAAGATGTTTAACTCGCGCAGCACTTCCTTGGCGATGTCGTAGGCGCGGTGGAAGCGCTGCTCCTGGGCGTCCGAAAGGCCGAGGATTTCGCAGGCGGCGTATGGGGAGAGCCGGGCGAACTGAAGCGAGAATTCGCGCAGGTGCGGATGGTCCGGGTTCGTCGTGTCGCGGCCGACGAGGTGATAAACCGTCATGGCTTCCGCGGGGATGCCGCGCGGCTTGAGGCCGCGCTCCGCCAGCGCCGCCACCATCTCCTTGTGCGTCGTCGGGTTGTGCAGCTTCGTGTACTCCCCTTCGACATCGAGCAGCACCACGGCCATGTTGGCTTCCTGGGCCTGCTGCACCAACCGGGCGACTGTGTTGGATTTGCCGCCGCCGGTCGTCCCGAGGATCGCCGTATGGCGCGGAAACACTGCTTTGGCATGCGGTGGAATGCCGACCGCCAGCTTTTCGTAACCGACGGCGACGCCCAGGCGAATCGCGCCCTCGGCCTTCAGGTAGCGTGCCGATTCCTCCTCGCTGAGCGCGAACACGAGGCTATTGGGCAGCGGGCGGAGCCGCGGCGGGCCGAGTGCGCCCTCGCCCAGCAGTTGCCCGAGAATCGCGACTTGAACGCGCCCGTGAAACGGCGGTTGATAGTTTCCGCCCCGCGTCGCCACCGTCACCAGCAAGTGAGAATCGGCGCGGAGGCTATCCGGCTCCGCGAACGGTCCGGCCGTCACGATGCCGAGGTATTCGCGGCCGTCGCCGCCCGAGCGGCTCTTGATGCGCACCAGCGCTTGCGAAGGGACCGCTTGAATGTGCCGACCCGGCAACAGCACCGTGATCGTGTTGTCCTCGCTCCCCGGTTGATCGAACATGGTCGTGCCGATGGAACCGTCGGCATCGTTGTCGTGCGAGTGAAGCGCGTCGTTGGCCTGG
>Ga0134125_10005184_pt1 | contig 14824 bp, 9 predicted proteins | sample KB31751_FD_96464 | JGI IMG/M metagenome (GOLD analysis project Ga0134125, IMG submission 96464) | Terrestrial soil microbial communities with excess Nitrogen fertilizer from Kellogg Biological Station, Michigan, USA - KB3-175-1 | ecosystem: Environmental > Terrestrial > Soil > Unclassified ... | reverse complement strand
GGCGCTGGAGCTCACGCTGATCGGCAGCGCCGAACCGCCGCGCCCGGGTGACGCCGTCTTCATCGGTCCGCGCGGAGCTGCCCAGCCTGCCACGATGCGCGGCGTCCAACCGGCAAAGGAGGGTTGGATTACGGCGAAGCTGCCGCGCCTCGAAGGCGACACCTTGTACCTCGCCGACGTGGGTGGCAAGAGCGAGTGGAGCGACCTGACGACCCACCTGACGACGAAGAACCCGACGGTGGTCCGGCTGTTTGAAAAGGTGGCGCGGCAGCTGCGAAAGAAGCTGGCGTTTGCCGTCACCGCGACCAACGTCGTGACCGGCGCGAGCGACGACCATCCGATCGGCTACTCGGAAGGTGCGCGCCGCTGGCTCGAGCGCGGCCAGTGGCGGCAGCAAGGGGTCCAGAACATCCGCTTCTCGGCGAAGGGAGCCGCGATCCGACGCGCGAGCGTTCGGAAGGACGGCGCGCCCAGATGCGTTTGCAGGCTTCCGTCGGAGTTGCGATGAAAAACTGGGGAATGATCGTCGTGGTGATCGGGTTCGTTGCCGCTGCCGGCGCGCTCGCATACGGCGGGATTCACATGATCGCGCTCCATCACAGCGGGACACCGGTCGTCGCGACGATCGTGGACTGCGAGGCCGTCACCGCGGGACGCCAGCTGAGCTGCAAGGGCACCTGGACCGTCGACGAGCCGGGCGGCCGGCAGCGGCGAGTGGTTCGCGGAACCGTAGAGGACGCGACCGTCGACGACATCGGCACGAAGATGAACATCGTCGTCAGCGGCAACCGCGGTTGGAAGAACGCAACGGCGCTCCGGCTCGGGATCATCGCGCTGGTGTTCGCGGCGCTCTGCCTGTCGCTCGCGATCATGTTGCCGCTGGGCCAGCGGGCGCCGCGCCGGCCTGCTGGACGGCGGCCGTCGCCCCCCAAGAGTTGAACCGACTCGCCGGCGTCGTCCGCCGCGGCGAAGGGCCGGGCTTCTCGCTTTCCCGGCCTCTCGCTTCAGTGATCGGCGCGCGCGAAACCGGGCGCCAGCAGCGCGACCAGTCGCGCCGGATTGCGGATGCCCTGCGCCGCCATCCAACGATCGGCCGCAGCCACCGCCGTGCTGCCTTCATCGCCGCCCACCAGTTGCCCGTGGATTCGCTGCGCCGCCGCCGCGAACAGGCCCATGCCGGTCGCCTCGCAGCCGCGCCGCGCCTTGGAGAGCTCGGCGATCGCCAGGTCGGGGCGGCCGCGGCCGACCGCGATGCCCGCCAGGCCGAGCTGCGCCAGCGGGGTCGACCAAGGACGCTTGTGCTCGAGGATGAGGCGCGCGACGCGCTCGGCGTCGGAGCAGCGAGCCGCCGACCATCCCTGGCGCTCGGCGCACGCGATCGCGCAACGCAGGCGCAGGGACAAGAGATCGAGTCGCAGAGGATGGATCTGCAGCAACAGCGATCGGCGCAGGCCGGGCCAGCGGCTCTCGAGGAGACGGCGCGCGTCCTCGGCGCGTCCTTCGTAGAGCGCCAGCTGAACATGGGCGTGCAGCGCCAGGCAGTGCTGCACGTGAAAGCCGCCGGCCTGCCAGCGCGCCACCGCTTCGGCCAGCTCCTGCCGGGTCGCGGTCGGATCGTCGGCGGCGAGGCCGGGCAGGATGTTCCAGCCGGTGCGCAGCACGGAGCCCGAGTAGCGATCACCGCGCTCCTCGGCGGCCTCGATGAGCTCGGGCAGTCGGCGCGACAGCTCGCCCACCTCGCCCAGCCAGCCGAGCGTCTGCAGCGTGAAGAAGCCGACGTTTGTCGTCTCCCACGCGACGTCGGTGCAGCGGGTGCGTAGCTCGGCCGCGGCGCGCTCCCAGCGGGCGAGCGCGTCTCTCAAGTCACCGCCGAACTGCGAGAGCACGGCGCGCGCCATGTGGACCAGCGCGTCGAGGTGTGGCGAGCCGAGCCGACCGGCGATCGCCTCCGCTTCGTCGGTGAGCCGGAACGCCAGCGCCTGCGAGCGACGGCCGCGCGTCGCCAGCAGGAAGGCTTCGACCACGAACGCGCGCGCGATCCGGTAGGGCTCGCCGGCGTCGAGCGCCAACAGGAGATGGCGCTCCTGGAAGACCGCGCCGCGGATATGATCGATGACGGTCAGCCCGCACCCGATCGACCAGCAGGTGTCGATGCGCGCGCGCACCAGCGCCGGCAACTCTGCGGCGGCGCGCTCCCGGTAGCGGAAGCCGCGCAGCCGCAGTTGCACCATGCGCGCGCCGAGCTCGACGAGCGCGAGCTCCGGCCGCGACGGCATGCGCAGGCCGATCGCGGACAGGACCGAGCTCAACACCACGGTCGCCTCGTCGATGCGGCCGACGCGAAGCAGCTGCTCGGCGGCGCGGCGTCGCAGGTCGATGGCGAGCATCGGCGATGCCGCGCGCCGCGCGGCCGTCTGGTAGGCGGCAGCCGCCGCTTCGCCGCGGCCGGCGTTGGCGAGCGCGTCGCCGAGCTTGATCTGCAGCGCGTGTGCCTCGGGCGTCGCGTCGGCCACGAGCGCCAGGCACTGGCGATACAACCGCGCCGCGCGATCGAACGCGAGCGTTTGCTGCGCGCGATCCGCGGCGAGGCCGAAGTAGTGGATCGCGCGGGCCAGCTCGCCCGCTTCGCGCAGGTGCACGGCCAGCGTCTCGGCATCCCCGCGGGCGCACGCCTCGAACGCGCCGGCCAACCGCGCGTGCCAGCCCTGCTGGGCGTCGGGCGGAACGTGCGCCATCACCGTCTCGCGCACGCGATCGTGGTAGGTCTCGACGCGATCGGAGGGGCGCGCGCCGCTGGTCCGCAACAGGTGAGAGGCGCGCAAGAGCGCCATCTGGCGGCTGAAGTCGCCCCATTCGAGAGCGACGGCGGCGGCGGCCACCTCCTGTTCGAGCGGCCGGCCAGCCGACGCCACGGCTTCGAGCAGTCGTCGCGCGGGCGGCGGGAGCCGCTCGATGCGGGTCCACAGCGCCTCCTCGAGCCGCGCCGGGCCGCCGTCGCGATCGACGGTGAGACGGTATTGCACCAGCGCCTCGATGAAGAGCGGGTGGCCGGCGGTGTCGCGCGCGATCGTGGCGTCCTCGAACGGCGCCACCTTCGACGAGAGCCGCAACAGCTGGCCGGTGAGCGCCCGCGCCTCGTCGGGCAAAAGCGGCGATAGGTGGATGCGGCGCACGTCGCCCGGCACGCGTTCAGCCATGGCTTCCGGATGCGCGCCCTGGAGCGCGTGGCGCAGCGTCGCCACCAGGAGCAGCGGAGGCGCGTCGGGCCCGCGCAGGATTGCGTCCAAGAGGAGCAAGCTGTCCTCGTCGGCCCAATGCAGATCGTCGATGTGCAGAACGAGCGGGCGGCGCGCGCCGATACGGCGCAGGATCTCGCGCACGGTGGTGAAGACGGCGCGGCGCACCTCGAGCGCGTCGCCGGCCGACCGATGGACCGCGCTCGGCTCGCCCGCCAGCGAGCCCAGCACCGGGAACACTTGCGCGACGTGCCCGAGGTCCGAAGGCAAAAGCGCCTCTACCTGAGGGCGGGGCTGCTGCGAAAGGAAGTGGCCGAGCGCATCGATGATCTCGTCGAACGCCTTGTACGGCACCGACTCGCGCTCGTAGCAGCGGCCGGTGAGCACCAGCGCGTCGGCGAAGCGCGCCCGCACGCCGTCGAGGAAGTGGCGCGCCAGCGTGGTCTTGCCCACGCCGGATTCGCCGTCGACCAACACCGACACCGCACGGCCGCCGCGGGTGTCGTCGAGCGCGGCGCCGAGCTCGGACAGCGGCTGCTCGCGCCCTACGAACAGCCGTTCCGTCGCCGACTCGTCCTCGTCGCCCGGCCGCGCGGTGCGAAGCCACTCCAGCACCTGCCGCCCGTTGGGCCGCGCCGAGGGCGTACGCTGTAGGAGCGCCATGCACAGCTCGTCGAGATCGGCCGGCACCCGCTCGTCGACGAGGCGCGGCCGCAGCGGATCGACCGTGCGCTTGAGCGTCAATACCTCGGGGGGCGGCCCGAAAAACGGCTCGCGCCCGGTGAGCGCGAGGTAGAGCAGCATGCCGACCGAGTACCAATCGGCGGCCGGCGACAGCGGCGCCGAGGTTCCCTGCTCGGGCGCCATGAAGATGAGCGTGCCGGCCAGATCGTCGCAGCCCGCGCGGCTCACGTCGGTGACGAGACCGAAGTCGAGGAGGGCGACGCGTCCCGCGCCGTCGACGAGGATGTTGGACGGCTTGATGTCCCGGTGCACCTTGCCGGCGCGGTGCAGCGCCATCAAGCCATGCGCCAGCTGCTCGAGGGCGCTGCGCAGGCGCGCCTCGTCGTACTGTCCGGGTGGCCGCGCCTCGTCGGCGGCACGGGTCTCTGGCGCCGAGAGCAGCCGAGATGGTTTGGTCTGCTCGTCGGTGCGCCGCTGCGATTCGTCGTCGCCGGAGCGCACGTGCCGCAGAAAGTCGACGCCCTCGACGAGCTCCATCGTGAAAAACCAGCGGCCGTTTTCGTGCATCAGCTCGTACAGGCTGACGAGGTTGCGGTGCTCGATGCCCTGGAGCGCGCGGAATTCGTTCTTGAAGCGGCGCAGCGAGCCGGTCTCGGGCGCGGCGATCGTCTTGAGCCCCACGCGCGTGTTGGTCTCGACGTCGAGCGCCTCGTAGACCACGCCCATGCCGCCCTCGCCGAGCCGGCGCAGCACGCGGAAGCGCGACGTGCCGGGAAACTCGCTCGTCAGCTCCGCGTTGGCGCCGGCGCCCATCTCGACGCTAGTGGCCGCGCGGAATGTTGATCGGCACGCCGCCGATGGGCGTGACGCGACGGGCTCGCTGCTCGCGGACGCGCACGGCGAAGCAAGCCTTGCACAGGGTCGATCGACTCTGCGGGAGCCCGTTCGTCTCGACGGCGATCAACGCCGGAGCGACGCAGCAGACGCTGCACAGCCCGGGCAACCCACCTGCTCCTGACGGAACGCCTCGATCGGTCGGCAGGGCCATAGCCAGATGCAATAGAACGTTCCCGGGAAGATGTAAATGAGCTCGACAAACGAATGGCCTATGCTCGGCGCAATGCGCACGCGCGGAGCCTGCCTCATCTGCATGCTCTGCGCGGCGCCTGCCTTCGCCGACGCGCCTCGGGCCATGTTCGTCGAGAGTGACGGATGCCCCGACGCTCCGTCGGTCTCGAGCGAGCTGCAGGCCCTCATGCCGCGCGCGTCGTTCGCCGATGTGCCGGACGCGATCCGCGTCCACGTGAGCGACGAAGGCGCGCGCTATCGCGTGACGACGCTAGGTGCCGAGCGCATTCTCGAAGACCCCAAGCGACGCTGCGCGGATCGTGCGCACGCCGTCGCGGTCGTCGTCGATCTCATCCTCGCGCCTCCGCGAGTCGAAGAGGTGCCGCGGCCGGCGCGCCGGCGCTACTTCGTGGACCTGGTCGCGAGCGGGCAGCTCGCGCTCGGGCCGGGCGCCGCCGGCGGCAGCCTCCTCGTCACTGGCGGCGGCGAGCTGAGGCTCGACGTTGGATGGCGCTTCATCGCGGCAAGCGTGGGCGTGCGAGGTCTTGCGCCGGTGACCGAGCGCTTCGGCATCGCGAGCGCTCGGTTGACGCGCATCCCCGTCGATATCGGCGCGCGCGCGGCGTGGCGACGCGGTCGATTGGAGCTCAGCGGAACGGCCGCGTTCAGCGCAGCCGCGCTCCTGGTCGAAGGGCGCGACGTCTCTCCTGCGCGGTCGAGCGCGCGATTTGATCCGGCGGCGCGGCTCGTGTTAGGCCTGCGGTGGTGGGTGTCTGCCCGGCTCGGGGTCGAGCTGGCCGCCGCCGTCGACGTCGCGTTTCATCCGCTCGACGTCACGGTCGATCCGGTGGGCGTGGTGGGGCAGACGCAGCGCGTGTGGATCGGGTTCGGGCTGGGACCGGTTTTTCGCCTACGGAAACCCTGAAAAGAGATGGCGCGTGCCACCCATTAATAGAGAAGGATGCGGGTCGGATCGATAGAGAAGCCGTCGCTGGTGGTCAGCCCGGTGGCCGACTTCACCAGTGTCTATCGCGACTGGTTCACCCCGGTGGTGACCTGGTTGCGTGCGCTCGGCACGCCGACCAGCGAGATCGAGGACGTCGCGCAGGAGACGTTCCTCGTCGTTCGCCGCAAGCTCGCCGCCTTCGACGGCCGCAATCTGCCCGGTTGGCTCTACAAGATCGCTGCGCAAACTGCGAGCGATCAGCGCCGGCGCGCCTGGTTTCGCCGCCTCGTCTTCCGCGCGCCCGAGTCCGAGCTCGCCCAGGTGCCGACGACGGCGCCCGATCCGTTGCGCTCCTGCGAGATCGCGGACGCGCAACAGGAGCTGCGGCGCCTGCTCGGCGAGCTCAAAGAGCAACAGCGCGTCGTCTTCTGGTTGTTCGAGATCGAAGGTTACTCTACGTCGGAGATCGCCGGCGTCGTGGGGGCCAGTGAGACCGCGGTCTCGATGCGCATCCACTACGCACGCAAGGAGCTACATCGCCGGATCGAGCAGCAGAGACGCAAGGAGCGCTCATGAAGAACGAGCGTCTGAGAGACGGCGACGCGGCGGATCCGAGCTGGGCCGCGCTCGAGCGGCTCTGCCAGAGCCAGCCGCCGACGGCGCCCGACCTCGCCATGCAAGCGCGCGTGCTCGGGCGCCTCGAGCGTCCGCGTCGCCGGGCGTTGCGCGTGCGTCCCGCATTCGCCGCGCTGTGCGTGTTGCTGTTTGCCGGCACGGCGAGCGCGATGTGGGGCATCGCGCGTCGCTGGCTGGCGCCGGCGCGTCCGACGGCGACGGCGACGGCAACGGCTCCGGCGCCGCTTGCCGTACGTCCAGCGGTGGCGCCGGCCGCGAGCCCGTCTCCGACGACGGCGCCGGCCGACAGCGCGCCGGCGCCGTCGGTGGTGCGCGCCGTTGCGCCGCCGGCACACGTGCAGCGCCGCAAGCGCGTCGTCGCGGTCGAGGCGGCCGCCGAATCCGTCGCGGCGAAACCGATCGAGACGAGCCCACCGCCGCCGTCGCGGTCGACCTCACCGCTCGATCCGCAGGAGAGCGTGCTCGTGCACGCCGCCGTGCGCGCGCTTCGCGTCGACGGACGGGCGAGCCGCGCCCGAGAGCTGCTCGGCGACTACTTGAGCCGCTTTCCCCACGGTGCGCTCGCGGAGGACGCGGTCGCGCTGCAGATCGAAGCGGCCGTGGCCGATCGCGACGCGAGCGCGGCGCGGCGATGGGCGGCGCGCTACGTGGACGAGTTTCCGGCGGGCCGCTTCCACGCCGTCGCCGATTCGGTGCTTCGCGAAGATTCTTCGAAAAGCGACAGCCGCTCGCGCCCATGATCCGATGGAGGGTCGGATGCGAACACTGCTGGGGGCGACGCTGCTCGGGCTGACGCTGTGGTGCGGCTGCACATCGATCAACCTCGGTGCTTCGGCGTGTGCTTCGGCCGGTGGAGAGTGCGCCGCGTTCCCTGCCGGCTGTCCCTGTGGCCAGTGGAGCCCGAGCGTCGCGTGCGACAGCGCGGGTGGCGAGAGCAGAGGTTGCTGTCTCCCCAGCAGCTGCGCGAACGGCGACATGGGGCCGCCCGTGTGCGTCGCAAACGGCGGTCGCTGCGCGCGCAACGCCGATTGCTGTAGCAACGACTGCCCTCAGCTCGGATCCGTCATCAGCGTCTGCAGCGGCGGCGGTGGCGGCGGCGGTGGGATGGATCCGTGCTCGGCGAGCGGCGGCACCTGTGTGGCAAATCCGATCGATTGCCCACGAGGACACATCGGCACGACCTGCAGCTTCGGCGGCGTCGGTGGCGTTGCCGGCCAGTGTTGCCTGCCGGGGCCCGAAGCGGTTCCGTGCGGCAACATGACCTGTGGAGTCAATCAGGTTTGCGTCGAGCCTTGTTACGCGGGCATCTCCTGCGTTCCCAAGAACAGCGACGGCTCCTGCCCGCCCGGCACTTCGTCGCCAGGCGCCGGCTGCAGCGACGCGAACGGGTCGCCCGGCTGCACGGCGAGTGGGCAGCCCGCGTGCGTCGATCTGCCCGCCTCGTGCGACGTGACCAGCGAAGCGTCGGCGTGCAGCTGCTTTGCCACCGACCCGTGCAGCCTCGGACAATGCTCCGGCGGCGACGCGCCTGGCGTGGTCTCCTGTTTTTGCAACCCCGCCTGCGATCCGTCGACGGTCGACTCGTTCGTCGCGGCCCACAAGAGCTGCGGTCAGGATGCAGACTGCAAGCCGTTGTGCGAGCTCGGCGCGTCGTGCGATCTGCGATCCGTGAATGGCGCGGGCGCCGCGGCGTTCAAATCGACGTTCGCCAATTGCACGTTTTCTCAGTGCGCGATCGCGTGCCCCGCTGCGACGTGCGACAGCACGGGGAGCTGCTCGCCGTGAAGGTCGCGGCGCGCCGGTTAGTATCCCGAGTCGGAAATTCGCTAGCATTCGGGCGTCGCGACATCCCCGGGCGCTTCGTTGCTCCTTCCTTAAACACCTTCAGGTATTCGCGGTCGTCGCGCCTCGCGCGCGGGGCGCCGCACCGCCCTCGGTGCACGCGGATTTCCGACACGGGACACTAGAAGCAGTTTCAAAACTGCCTGCGTGAAAGTCTGATCAAATCGATCGGTTGGCCGCCGAGCACTTGGAGATTTTGCGGGCGATCATCAGGCGTGATCTACCGTTGTCATGGAGCGCCTCACCGACGAGCAGTGGGCCAAGATCGAGCCGCATCTGCCGAAGTGGAAGCCGGGCAAGCGTGGCGGTCGACCACCAGCGGACAATCGCCAGTGCTTCGAAGGAATCCTCTGGGTTCTCCGGACCGGCGCTCGATGGAAGGACCTGCCCAAGGAGTATCCGATCCGTCGACATGCTGGCGTCGACTCGGCGAATGGGAGCGCAAGGACGTGTGGCTCGAGCTGTGGCGAGCATTTCTCGCCCAGCTCGACGAAGCAGCGCAGCTCGACTGGAGCGAAGCGTTCATGGACGGGACTTTCGCTCCCGCCAAAAAGGGGGGGCTTGCGTCGGAAAAACACGCAAGGGTAAGGGGACAAAGCTCATGGTACTGGTCGACGGCAAGGGTGTTCCTCTCGGAGTGCACCTTTCGTCTGCCAGTCCCGCCGAGGCCAGCCTCGCCGAAGCGACCCTCGACCAAGTAGCGGTTCCTCGACGGCGAGGTCGTCCTCGCAAGAATCCCGAGCGCATCATTGCCGATCGTGGCTACGACTGGCACTCGCTGTGGAAGCGAATGAAAGATCGTGGCATCGATCTCATCGCACCGCATCTGCGCACTCGCCGCAATCGATACCAGGATGGTCGCAAGCTGCGCCGTTACCGACGGAGATGGATCGTCGAGCGCACCAATGCGTGGCTGTTCAACTTTAGGCGCTTGGTCGTGCGCTACGAGAACAAGCTCGAGAACTACCGAGCCTTCCTACACCTAGCTTGCGTTCTCATCGCGCTGAGGCAGTTTTGAAACTGCCTCTAGGCTGATTTGCGCGATCGAGCATGAGTCGACTCTGGCCGCGTCGTGTGACAGCAGAGGTCAGGTGGATCGCGCCTCGAATACGAGAGAGGTTTGCCGGCAATCTCAAGAGGCGTGAGCTTGTAGAAAAGCGCTCTCTCTGCTTGGTTCGCGGGACGGGGAGCACCGTCTCCGAAAGCGGTGCAAAGGTCGCGGAAGGTGATCGTCGCTGCGAGCGCTGTAACGTCGTTGTCGGAGAGGAAGGTCCGCATCTTCCACTCGGTCGGCTGCCGACCCGTCGGCACGACTGCGACACTCGGTGTGCCGAGGTTCTCGACTACGGTTCTACCTGCCTTGTGGTCAACTTGGATCAAGATCGCCCACAAAGCCGGCCCGACCGTGAAGGGGCTCGCAAGCGGATCGCTCGCCGTTCGATCGGCACGCCCGAGGCTGACGAGAGCTCCATGGACGAATGCTTCAATGTCGGCTCTCGGTTCCGGTGTACCGGGACCGGCAGGAGAGCGCTTCGCTGTCTTCGCCGACTGAGCCCCGCAGCCCGCATTGATGCACGCCGCAAGCAATCCGATCGCTGTGGCTCGGACCAAGCACATGACGCCAGACGATTATGCCGGTCCGCCGGCAAGAGGGTCGATCGTCAACAGCGCTGCGAGGTTTGACCCCGACCGCAAGGATCATCAGCGACAGCGCGACGCCGACGGCAAACTCGTTCGTGAGGTACACGCATACCTAGCGCCAAACGGTGACGGGCAAGAAAACGCCGGCCACCTCATCGCCAAGTTGCCCGACCATGCCGCGACGCGCGTCAGGCTGTGTTCCTGATTTGCGCCGGTGCATGCACGCGCGTTCCACAGCCGCCGAGCGAGATTGTCCGTGCCTGTCACACGGCGACGGCATGTTCGATCACGGGGACGCTCCAAAGCTGCGCCACGGACTACTTCCAGTGGTTGCCGAGCGCGTCGGACGCTGCGCAATTGCACATCGGGCCCAACGAGATTGCCTGCCTTGCGAACGCGGGCACCGACTGCGACCGTGCGCGCGCATGCGTCAACCTCGGCGTCGCACCGACGGCGTGCAGTGACCCGCTGCCAGGATTCGGAACGTTGGCCAACTTGCGGCCGGCGACGCTCTCTTGCGGCGAGGGCGATTCGCTCACGCTACTGGTAGAAATACAAGATATCGTAGTCCATCGCGGTCGGGCATCCGGTGACTTTCCCGCTGACCCAGCGCTGTAGATAGACCTGCGTCTGTCCTGTGTAGGGCGACGCGCATTGATAGGTTTGCGCCGTGATATAGGAGCGTGAGCTCGCAAGCGACGCGCTCATCAATGGGAACATTATTCCGCCCGCGGCGGGGGCGCTCACCGTGAACCCACCCGGACAGAACGACCCGTTGGTGATCGCGCCTGCGACGCAGATCTGTTTGTTCTCAGGGACAGGTACGATGAAAAAGTCATCCTCGCCAATGAACCCTGCCGCTTGTGTTCCGCGAATCACGTTGTAACCGCTCGGGACCTGATTGGCTTGAGACCAGGAGTTGTTGGGCTCGCCCTCTGGGAAAACGAGATCGGTCGTGCCGATTGAAAACGGCGCCGAGTCTCTGATCGTGGTGAGCTGGTTATTGCCCCACACCTCGACGCGAGCAAAATACGTCCCGCTGGCAATCCCGGTCACGTCGAAGGTATGCGTCGATTGGTCGGTAGACGAGTTGGTCGGCGTGAAGGTTCCCTTCGCCTGGCACAAGGTCGACGTGCAGAGATTCAGGCTCACCTGGTGAATGCCGTGAGTCGCGCCGTAGTTCGCGGTCACCCGCACGTGGCCCAAGAGCGAGGTATCGACCCACACCGAGGGCGTCGACAGCGTCGGAGCGATGGGCGTCATCGTGATCGACCCCGAGGTGACGGCGTCGTTGTTCCAGCGATCGGTTACGTGGGTCTTGTACGTATGAGGGCCCATCGCGATACCGTCTTTGTAGAAGTCGAAACAGCCTGGGGTCGTTCCATTGCTCTGAAATTGGGTCCAGCTGCCGTCGAGGTCGTTCCCCGACCAACTCAACCCTGAGGGATCCGTGGCGCAGTATTTCATGTGGAGTCGACCTTCGATCGTTGCATCCTGATAGACGTTCGGCCCCGAGGTATAAGTCGGAGGCGTCAAGTCGATGTCGAAGGTCTGCCACGGCGTAGTGCTCGCATTTCCCAGTAGATCTGTCGCCCGGCCTTGCAGGGAATGGGCGCCGCCGACGGTGTAGTTCACGGTGAACACATAAGAGCTTCCACTTGCGCTACCGACAATCGGCCCGTCCACCAGTAGTGCTACGTTCTGCACTCCCGAGAAATCGGTGGCATTCACCTTGTACATGCGTTGGTAGCGATAGTCGTAGCAAATCACGGCGCTTGGGCAGGGCGTCACATCGGTCAAGGTGATACCCGGTCCGCTGCCGTCGAACACGACCGCCCACTGGGTCGTCGTCTTGTTGAGATGCGCATCGATGGCGGTCACGTAGAGCGTGTGGCTGCCTTCCGGCTGTAGTGGCGGCGTCAACTGCCACGGCGGCGCAGAGAGCGTGCCGAGGTTGTTGCCGTCGAGCGTGAAGCTCACGCTGGTGATCGGGTTGGTGCTGCCGATGGCGACGGTGATGGGGCTCCTCTGGCTGAGCATCGTCCCCGACGTCAAGGTGATCACGGGCGGCGTGCGATCCGCGGGAGCGCCGACGCCGATGACGGCGAATGCGTCCTCGATCGCTTTGTACTGGTCGCTGTACTCGCCATAGTAATCGACGGCTGCGTCGAGCAACGCATAGCGCAGATCGATGAACATCGCCGGGAGCGGCGCGCCGCGCAGATAACTGAGCGCGCGATATTCAAGCTTGCCGACGGTTTTGCCGCCGAGCCCGGCAAAGCCGGCGGGAGCGATCGGCGACTGTAGCTCGAGCTCGGTGGGCGAGCCATTCGGCACCATGCCGCGTCCGAGCAGACACCAGACGCGATCGATGGGACCCATGGCGAGGTGCGCATCGATGTGGTTGGCTGGATTGTCGAGGTCCGTCGACCATACGTCACGGTACGGGCCGTAGGCAGCCGAATACGGGCTCGTGCTCGGCTGGCACATGTAGCGCCGCGTCGACGGCGGGTACGTCCCCGAGGCCTGACCGAAGTCCCACTTGTCGCGGATGTCGTCGTCGACTTGCAGGCCGGCGGCGTGGAGCGCGCGCGCTTCGATGAGCTCGCCGAAGAGATCGGAGTTCGCTTCGTTGATGCCGCCGTTCGCGCCCCAGTAGGTGCTGGGGGTGTAGTGGGCCGTGTCGGCGTTGAACACCGCGTGTGTCCACTCGTGGCCGACGACGTCTGCGGTGACCCAATTCTGCCAGGCGGTGCCGCTGGCCTGATCGATTTCTATGAGCCCAGTGTCGGCGTGCATGATGAGGTTTAGGCCCGCGGTAGGGTTGAAATAGGCGATGGCGTCGTTGGCCGTCGCCTTCGCTGACGGCTGCGCATTGCGCAGGCCGCGCCGCCCGAACGTCGCGGCGAAGTAGTCCCACGCCTGCTCGAGATCGAACGCGACGTCGTTGTCGAAGCTCGCCGTCGTCGAAGCGCGAGCGTAGGACAGGGCTTTGGTCGTGTCTGTCGGCAACCCGGCGACGATGCCTTGTCCGTTGATCGGCGACCCGCTGGTCGCGTCCAGCAGCGACGCGCGGACCGGATCCTTGTACGACGAGGTCCGCGTGAGCACGTTGTTCGTGATGTCGATCGGCTGCGTTCCGTACTGCATGGTCGGCGCGTTCACCGTCGTCTGGACCCACTGCGAGTATCGGCCGATCTCCTCGCCGGTATACGCGTCGAGATCGCGATTGAGCTTGGCGTCGTTGTCGACGAGCTCGATGACGAGCCGCCAGCCGGCGACCACGAGCTCGACGTCGGTCTCATTTTGGGGCGACGCGACCAACGAATGCAGCTCGAGCTGCGGGCGGTAGACGATCCGCCCTTTGACTGTGCCGCGCGCCAGACCGTCGTCGAGACCGGCCTTCGTCGCGGCGCGCTCGACGGTCCAGACCTCCGCGCGTCGCACCGGCTCGGGCTCGGACAGCTCGCGCAACCAACGCGTGTGCCAGGCGCCGTTCGGGTGCAGCGTCGAGCGCGCGTCGTTGTCGAGGTCGACGCCGTCGTAGCGGCGCGACCAGACGATGACGCGGCCATCGGAGGGCAGCGGCGGCGCCGCGACGACGGTGTGCAGAGCCGGCCGTTGATAATTGACGTCGACGAGCGCCTTCACTTCGGCGGCGGTGGGTGCAACGGGGGAAGGGCGCGGCTCGACATCGCCCTGCCCGCAACCGGCGATGAAGGCGAGCGTGAGGCAAGGAATGGACACCGACGCGACCGCGAAGCGGAGCGAACGATCGGAAACGCGCATGGCGGCGTGGTCAGCAATTTTCCGGCCAAGTAAAGATCGATTACTTCGCGGGCGAATAGCGACGGCGACGGCCAGGGCATCGTCAATTCGCCTAGCCAATTCGGCTAGACAGCGCGCCCGTGGGAGCCGCTGCAGGGCCAGCCAGGGCCTCCAAGGGGGACGGAATGCGCCGCCGTCGGAGCCCGCGCCCGTGCGATAATCGTGACGTGGGGACATTGGTGGTTCTGCAGTGCGCCGAGTGCGGCACACCGCTCGTTCTCAACGACACCGACGCGATCGTCTGCCCGAGCTGCGGCGCCAGCACGCCGGTGCCGCAGGCGTATCGCGATCTGCGCCGCGCACGCCGCGACGATCCCGCGGTGCGCGCGCAGGCGGAGCAGGTGCTGCGCCGGCTCGACCGCCCGCCGGGCATGGTCGTGAAGGTACTCGCGCGCTGCCTCGACCTACCGATGCTCGCGTTCCTCATTCTGTACGGGATCCCGCTCGGGCTGTTCGCGATCCTCGAGGCCGATCGCTTCAACCGGTGGCTCGCGCCGCGCCTTCACCTCGAGAGCGCGAACGACGTGCCGTTCGGCTACATGGTCGCGATGATGTTCGGCATCCTGCTCGTCGTTGCCTTCATCCCGCGCGCGTTCGGCGTGTACGCGAACCGCCGCTTCACCGGACGGGGCCGGCTGCTCGCGGCGCTGCGCGCCCGCCAGCCGCGCGTGGCCGGCGCCGCGGCGCAGTGCCGCACGTGCGGCGCCCCGCTCGCGGTCGTGCCCGACGCGATCGTCGCCACCTGCAGCTACTGCGGCTCCGAGAGCGCCGTCGTGATCGAGACCGCGGTCGCCGAGACGGCGCAAGAGGTCGTGCGCAACCTCGGCGCGACGATGGCGGAGGCGGCGGAACACGACCGCGCGGACCGGCGCACGACGCTCCGCCTGCTCGGCCAGGAGCTCGCGCGCTACACGTTCCGCACGATCGTCCTGGGCGGGCTGTT
>Ga0134125_10005181_pt1 | contig 14826 bp, 8 predicted proteins | sample KB31751_FD_96464 | JGI IMG/M metagenome (GOLD analysis project Ga0134125, IMG submission 96464) | Terrestrial soil microbial communities with excess Nitrogen fertilizer from Kellogg Biological Station, Michigan, USA - KB3-175-1 | ecosystem: Environmental > Terrestrial > Soil > Unclassified ... | reverse complement strand
GAGCCACGCGAAGCCGCCCTGGCTTTCCACCACCTGCTGGAGCATGTAGGCCGTGGCGCCTCCCGGCACGTCCTCGTCCAGGAAGAGGACGCGGTTGGTGCGCCGGAGCGACTCGCCGATGCGGCCATGGAGGTCGAACGGCAGCAGGGTCTGCACGTCGATCACCTCGGTCTCGATCCCCACTTCGGCGAGCTTCTCCGCCGCTTCGAGGGCGATGCGGCAGCAGGCGCCGTAGGTCACCACGGTCACGTCCCGGCCGGGGCGCAGGACCTCGGGCACTCCCAAGGGGAGCTTGAATTCGCCGATGTTCGCCGGCAGCTTCTCTTTCTGCCGGTAGCCGTTGAGCACCTCGACCACGATCGCCGGATCGTCGCTCTCCAGCAGGGTGTTGTAGAAACCCGACGCCTGGGTCATGTTGCGGGGGACGCAGACGAACATGCCGCGCACCAGGTTGAGGACTCCAGCCATCGGCGAGCCGGCGTGCCAGATCCCCTCCAGCCGGTGGCTCCGGGTGCGGACGATGATCGGCGCCTTCTGCCGCCCCTTGGTGCGCCAGTGCAGGTTGGCCACGTCATCCGAGAGGATCTGGAGCGCATAGAGCACGTAATCCAGATACTGGATCTCCGCGATGGGCCGCAGGCCCCGCATCGCCATGCCGATGGCCTGCCCCATGATGGTGACCTCGCGGATGCCGGTGTCCGTCACCCGCAGGAGGCCATATTTGGCCTGCACGCGACGAGACGGCGGGCCGCAGGCAAGACCGCGCCTCTGGTGGACATCAGGGCGGTGTGCACGGAAGCTAGCAGGTCACGGCGCAGGGTCGACGGTTGCTTCTCAAACTCCTGGCGCACCCTGCGCACCTCGTCGCCGCCCGCGCCTTTCACCTCGCCGGCGAGTTCGTCGAGGAGGCCGAGGGCCTCGCGCTTCTCCGCCTCGTCCTTGTTCCCCCGGTTGGGGGGAAGGCGATAGTGGCGAGCGGGGCGGGCGGCAAGACTCGGACGGGCGAGTGCTCGTCGTTGTGGCTCTCTGGTGCTCAGTTCCAGAAGACCCAACGTGCTTGGCCATCTAAGCACCTGAACAAAGGATGGAAGCGAGTGTCTTTTCTTTGAACTGAGATAGGGGATTGAACTATCATGTCCTTCTCCCATGCCCGAACCCGATGAAGAATTCAGACATCTCTTCGTGCGGCACTTCCAGCCGGTTTTCTCATTTTTTCTCCGCAGGGGATTTCCTCGCGAAGAGTGCCATGACCTCACACAGGAGACATTTCTTCGTGTCTATCGGGGCATTGGTCGTTTCCGGGGCGAAGCGAGCTTTCAGACGTGGCTCTTCCAGATCGCCACAAACCTTTGGCGCAACGAAGTGCGGCGCCATATGGCGGAGAAGCGGGACGGCTTCGAGGTTTCGCTGGAAGGTGAGGTGGAAAAGGGGCGCCCAGTTCGAGCCGATCGCCGCCTGCCGGGTGAAACCCAACCCTCCAGCTCACTAGATGGGCTGCTGGATAGAGAGAGGAAACAGAAGATGCGCCAAGCCCTCGGCGCCCTGCCCCCCCAGATGCGGCGTTGCGTCCTGCTGCGGATCGATCAGAATCTCAAATACCGGGAGATCGCGGTCGCGATGCAGATCTCGATCGACACCGTCAAGTCCCAGATCAGTCAGGCTCGGGATCGGCTGGAAACGGAATTGGGCCGCTATTTCGACCCGCCGAATCTCGGCGAGGGAGGCTGACGTGCCAGAGCAGGCAAACACCGAACCAAGCGAGCATCCTACGCCGGATGAGTTGCTGCACTACCACGTCGGTGAGGTCTCCCCGGAACAGCGCGAAAGTATCCAGGACCATCTAGCGCTCTGTCCCGAGTGTGTACGGACGGTCCTGGATCTGGACACATTTCCAAACCTGCCCGTCCCAGGGCCGGGGGAGCGGCTATCGACCGAAGAGATCTCTGTCGAATGGGAACGTTTCCGCAAAAGGGCTGAGCAGGCCCGCTCCTCGAGTAGTTGGCGCACTTTCAGGCCATCCAATTTGCCGTGGAAGCTGGCCGCAGCCCTGCTCGTCGTCTGCCTTGGTCTGGGTATCCAGATGGTCCGGCTACAGCGACAGGTGGGAAGCCTCTCCCGGCCGCGGGGCGGCGTAGAGCTCGTTGACCTCTCTCCGGTGGAAAGCAGGGCGGAGCGAGCGGAGGGCGAGGCTCAAGGCTTCCAGCCTCACCCTTGGGCTGACCGCCTCGTCCTTATCCTCAATCTGGTGGACATCCGTTCCTTCCCGGAATATGAGGTCCAGATCGCGGTGGCAGATGGGCACGAGGTGTGGCGTGGCCGCGAACTCCGCCGGACACCAGAGGGTACCTTTGCTCTGGAAGTTTCACGCCGGTTCCTCCCTTCTGGCTCCTACCGTATCCGCCTCTTCGGCATAGGCCCTCAAGGGGCTACACCGGTCGCCGAGTACTCCTTCGTTCTCCGAAACTGAGCGCCTCGGCACCGATACGGTGCGACCCTCCATCACTGGTACAATTAGCCTGGGGCGTGATCCCGCGGATGAAAAGGCCAGTATTTCTCCTCCTCATCGCCCTGACGGCACTAGGTCTTATTTTTAGTGTCCTGATTGGATCTGTTCGTCGGTGGCTTGCCCCTCTGGAGACGACAGGGTCTTGTCCGGCTTCGGGTGTACTCTCTCCTGGGACAGTATCTGACCACGCTCTGCGGTCGGGGGCCGTTGACTCTTTCGCTCTCTGCCTCCGGAGCGACGACTTTCTCTACCTCGTCGTCGACCAGCACGGGGTCGACGTCGTGGCCACCCTCACCGATTCCGACGACCAGAAGCTGCTGGAAGTCGATACCCCAAATGGTGCGCAGGGACCTGAGTCTCTCCGCTTCATGGCGAGTCATTCCGGCCTTTACAGGCTAGAGGTGCGCTCCCTGGATGCCGGGGCCTCCGGTCTCTACACCATTCGGATCCTGGCCCTGAGGCCGGCGACCGGAGCCGACCGGACACGAGCTGCGGCCGCGCGGGACTACGACCGTGCGGAGCGGCTGCGGGGTCTGGGTGGCGCACTGTCTCTACGGAAGGCCCTGGTCCAGTACCGAGCGGCCTTGTCAAACTGGGAGGGCGCCGGCGAAACCTTTGAGAGCGCCTTGACCCTGCGCCGAATCGGGCAGACCTCCTATGCCTTGAGCAGCTTTCAAGATGCCCGCACCGCCTTCTCGGCGTCCCTGGAGCGCTTCCGCCAGCTCGGTGATGGCGCGCAGGAAATCAAGCTTCTCAATGACTTCGGAGCGGCTTCCCGCCGGCTCGACCGTCCGCGGGAAGCTGAGGCCTCATATGAGCAGGCGCTCCACCTCGCCCGGGGAAGGAGCGATCGCTTGGGCGAGGTGACGGCTCTCAACAACCTTGGAGTCCTCTATGACGCCGAGGGAGAGCCGCAACGGGCCCTGGACGCCTATACCGAGGTTCTCTCTGCCTGGCGTTCTCTGGGCAACCGCGCTGGCGAGGCGGCGACGCTGCACAACCTGGGCTCTTGCTACAGCCTCCTTGGCCGTCTGCCGGAGGCCCGGGACATCCTGGAGCAAGCCCTGCGCCTCCGGCAGGGGCTGGGCGACCGCCGCGGCCAGGCCGAGACACTCACCGCTCTTGGCTGGATCGACTTCCTCTCCGGCGACCCGCACAGGGCCCTCTCCCGAAGCAACGAGGCGCTCCGCCTCCAGCGCGAAGTGGGGGACCGCCATGGAGAGGCCGCGACCCTGGATCGTCGCGGCACCATCCTGGCGCACCTGGGACGAGCGAAGGAGGCACAGACTTCCTATGACAACGCTCTCAGCCTCTTCCGCGACATAGGGGAACCGATCAACGAGGCCCACGTCCTTGGCAGCCTCGGCTGGCTTCAAGATTCCCTCGGCAATTTCCGGCAAGCCCTGGGACTCCACCAACAAGCTCTCACCGCTTTCCGGATGACCAAGGTGCCGCACAGCGAAGCCTTCGCCCTGCTGGGCATCGCCCGGGCCAGACGCTATCTAGGCGATCTCGAGGGCTCCCTCGCTGCGATCAGGGAAGCCCTGGGCCTCGTCGAGTCTCTTCGTGGCGAGACGCGCAGCCCGACCCTGAGGACCTCGTTTCTGGCCGTTCGCTATGACTTCTTTGAGATGGCGATCGAGCTTCTCATGCAGCTCGATGCGCGGGAGCCGGGCCGCGGCTTCGCTGCCCAGGCCCTGGAGGTCAGCGAGCATGCCCGGGCTCGCAGCCTCCTCGACGGTATCGAGGCTGCGCGCTCCTGCACGCCCTCCTCTCCTGCTCTTCTCGAAAGAGAGCGGACAGTCCGTGCCGAGCTTGCCGAAGCCGAGCGGGTACGTCGCGACCTTGTTGCCGTCGGGGCCCCGGCGCAGCAACTCGCAGCCGTGGACCGTCGATTGCGAGCGTTGCTTCTCGAAAACGACGAGTCGCAAGCCCGTCCTGCTGGAGTTACACCCGATCCCGAGCCCTTGCGATTGGAGGAGATCCGGCGCCGCGTCCTCGGCCGTGACACCGCCCTGCTCGAAATTGCCATGGGCGAGAAACAAAGCTACATCTGGCTGGCTGATCAGGAGACGCTGGTCGCCCGGGTTCTCCCTGGACGCGCGACACTGGAAGAGCTTGCACGGCGCGCCGGCGCACTGCTGCCCCGCAGCCGGGAACGAAGCGTGCAGCGGCAGGCCGTGCTCGCCGCCGACGCGCTCTCCCAGGTGTTGCTGGGACCGATCGCCAAAGACCTTGGAACCAAACGCCTCCTCGTGGTCGCCGACGGTGCTCTGCAAGCGATCCCTTTCGCCGCGCTGCCCACCCCTGGCGGATCTGGACGGCCCCTCCTCATGGATCGGGAAGTCGTTCAGCTCCCATCGGCCTCTGTCCTCGCCCTTATGCGGGAGACCGAGGCCAGCCGCCAGCCAGCACCGCACCAGATAGCGGTGGTGGCTGATCCGGTTTTCGGCCCCGGCGATCCCCGTGTAGGGACTTCCCAGGCGGCGACAGCGGCCGCCCCTTCGACCTTGGAGCGCTCCGACGTTCGCGGAAGCTTTCTCCGCCTCCCCGCCACTGGCAGGGAAGCCGGGGAGATCCTCAACCTCGTCGCGCCGGCGGAGCGCTTCGCCGCCGTAGGCTTTTCCGCGGACCGCGAGGTCGTCCTCGGAGGACAGCTCGCGGCCTACCGCATCGTCCACTTCGCCACCCATTCCTTTCTCGACTTCCACCATCCCGAGCTCTCCGGCCTCGCCCTCTCTGCGCTGGACCGGAACGGCCGTCCCCGCGACGGCCTCCTGCGCACCTACGAAATCTACGACCTGCACCTCCCCGCCGACCTCGTGGTGCTGAGCGCCTGCCGCACCGCCCTGGGCCCGGACGTGCGGGGTGAAGGGATGATGGGGCTCACCCGCGCCTTTCTCCACGCCGGCGCGGCGCGCGTCCTTGTCAGCCTCTGGAACGTGGACGACGAGGCCACGGCCGAGCTCATGGGCCGTTTTTATCTCCGCCTCCTCCGCGACGGCCTCCCCCCGGGCCGCGCACTTCGTGAAGCCCAGCTCTCCATGCTCCACGACACGCGATGGTCGGCCCCTGTCTATTGGGCCGGTTTTACCCTCCAGGGCGACTGGGACTGAAACAACCCGCTGAACAAATCGGACCTCCCAGGGTCTACAAGGCTCTGCATCGATGGGTGGCAGTCACCACCCACACACCGAAAGGAGCCCGATATGCCAGAGAGCAGCGACGGCGGTACGAACGACACCCCCTCGACGAAAGGTGACAGGAGTGTGAACGGAGGATCTCAGCCGGAACCCCCGCGCAGCAACGACGGTGGGACAGTCGACACCACCACCAAACCTGACAGGGAGCTGCGAGAAGAATGAGCACACCGGTCCCGGCGGGGAGAAAGCACGCACTGCTCATCGGCATCGACAAATATCCCAACTTGGGGGATGGCCAGCAACTCAAAGGCTGCGTCAACGACGCCCTGCGGCTCAGGAGCGTACTGGAGGAGCGGTTCGCCTTTCCCACCGCCGGGATCGTCCCTCTTCACAATGAAAAAGCCACGCGCGACGCCATCCTCACATCTCTCCGGGATCTCGCCCGCCGGGTCGGCCCCGGGGACGTGGTCGTAGTGAGCTTTAGCGGCCATGGCTCGCGAACGCGGACCACGGATGACCCTACGGGCTGGGACGAGTCCATCGTTCCCTACGACAGCGGCCGGGCTCCCTATCCGAACCGCGACATCATCGATGACGAGATTCATGAATGGATGCTGAGGATGGCCGGTAGCACACCCAACATCACCCTGGTCTTCGACTCCTGCTTTGCGGGAGGAATGACCCGGGATCCTTTCGAAACGGGGATCCGCTGGGCACCGGAGGACAACCGGCCGGCCCCCGGGTTGCGGGGCCAGCGGAGCACGGGCCAGGAGGCGAGCGGCTGGCACAGCCTGGGAGAACGCTATACCCTCATCGCGGGCTGCCGGTTCGACGAAAGCGCGCGGGAGATTCATCTCAACCAGGACGACGGCACGATTCTCCATCAAGGCGCGTTGACGCACTTTCTCTGCCAGGAGCTTCGCACGGCCGGCCGGGAGGCCTCCAGCCGCGACATCTTCGAGCGGACGGCGGCGAGCGTGACTTCTATGTTCCCTTCTCAGCATCCGCTGCTGGAGGGAAAACGGGACCGCGAGCCGTTCGGTCCCCGCGTCTTCGACACGATGCGCTTCCTGCCCGTGCTCTCGCGCCAAGGTGATCGCGCCACCCTGGCCGGCGGGGCCGCCCATGGCCTGACGCCCGGCTCAAGGTGGAAGATCTACCCTCAGGGAACCCATCAGGTAACTCCGGAAACCCCATGCCTCGGCCATGCCAGGGTCCTGGGCGTCAGGGCTGTCGATGCCGACGTAGAGATCGAGGAAGAAGCCGGTCCCCGCGCTCTTGAAGCAGGGGACCGCGCCCTCGAAACCGACCACGACTATGGAGAGATGCGACTGGTCGTGGAGGTCAGCGGCCCTGCCGATGCTTCCGCAGCCCTGGCGGGACTCCGAAGCGAAGTAGAGAGCTCCCAGCTTTTGCGTCTGGCCACACCCGGCGAACGGGGAGCCGCTCGCGTCTATTTCATCCCGTCCAGGGCGCAGATCCAGGAGGGCGATCCCGCTCCCCGTCTCGGTGCCATACCTCTCTCTGCGTGGGTCGTCGTGGGGCCGGACGGCAGCCTTCTCTCTCCCGTCCTCTCGGTGAAGGACAAGGGTTCGCTGCGGCGGCTGATTGAAAACCTGGAAGTCCGAGCTCGCTGCCAACTCGCTCAGCGAATTGAGAATGTCGATCCGGAGAGCTCGCTGCGAGACAAGATCGAAGTGACTCTGCTGCGCCGGGAAGGCAGAGACTGGGTACCGGCAGTAGCGGATACTGGCGAGACGATCACCTTTCGAGACGGCGAGCCGTTCGACATCCAGGTCGTCAACCACTCTGACCGAGCCGTCTCCATCCACGTCCTGGATATCGGTCTCTCCGGGCGGATCGAGCTTCTTTATCCAGTGGAGGGCGCCGACGATCAGCTTCGACCGGGCCGCCCCCTCCAGGTCAGCAAGAAGCGGGGTCGCGATTTCGCGTTCTATATCCCCAAATCTATCCCGTTCGAAAATCCGGGAGGCCCGGCTGAAGGAATTCAGCATCTGAAGGTCTTGGTTACCGTCGCAGAAGCGGATTTCAGCCTCCTCGTCCAGGATGGAGTCAAGCTCCTGGATCCGGAGAAGCCCCGCAGTGGTGGGCCTCTGGAATTCCTTCTCTCCGATGCCCTTACAGGCAACGACGTACGTGAGACGCTCTCCGTCCAGAACCTTCTGGAGGACGACTGGGCGACGGTAACGCGGTCTTTGCTCCTCAAGAGAGCGTAGTCCAGACCGCCGCTTCCCCTGCATTTGTCGTTGAGCCATCTCCAGCGCAAGAGGGACTTTCTCCTGCCGGCAGCGACCGGAGAAAGTTTCTTCGTCAGCCGAGCCAACAAATCGAACATTCCGGTGTCTCTACCCCTCCGCAAATCTCGTCTCCGGAGAGACGGGATCTCCTTCACCACGGAGGTGTTTATGAGACGACCTGTGCTCGCATATACCCTCGCCCTCTGGAGCCTTCTCGCTGGAGCCTTCTCGCTTCCTGCGAGAGCCGGGGACACTGGAAACCCTCTCACCCAATGTCAGGGAGAATCTTTCAAGATCGATCTGCTCGGCACCTTGGACGCCTTGCCGGATGATACCCCGGATGCTCAGCTCGATCAGATCCGGGACTGGGTCTGGACCACAGTGCTGGCGCGGATCGCCGCGAAGAGCCACCAGCCAGAGCTACTGGCCAGCATCGCCCGTCAGCCGCTGTTCCGGGATGACAGCCTGTCGCACCTGCTGGATCAGCCGGTGGGGCGAACTCGCTCGGCTGTCGGAAAAGACGGGACCGTCTACGTCCTCGTACAACGCTCGGCACCGCAACAGACCTTCGAGGACGTCCTCGAAGCCGTCGATCAGGCGGCGTTTTATCTCGGCACGGCTCCCAAGAGGGTCCAGGTGTACGGCGTGGATCTCAAGATGGAGACTGCCGAAGCGGAAGTCTGCAAGCTAGCGACGGTGGAAAAGGCGTGGCTCCAGGCACCGGAGCAGGGTTTCCGCCATGCCCAGGTGACCTCGGCCGATCAGCTTGCAGTCTTCCTCGACGGTGGCGTTGACCTCCTGGCAGCCAGTTGCCGTTCGGACAAGAAGGGTCATCCATACCTTGAAGTTTCCGGTCGGCACCGTACGCGGGACGGTGGAGCACCCGTCACAGTGGCGCATGTGGCGGCGGTGAGCCAGAAAACCGACGGCGAGGAGGGGTTGGGCTTCTCTCTGGATCCCAACACCGATGTGTCCAAAGCCATCAGCTCGCTCGACCAACTCATCGACGCCCTGCCCAGCGGTTCTCGCGTCTCTTCAGTGCTCGAGAGCTGGGAGGCCGATCCGAAAAACTCCTGGCTCGTAGCTCGTGGGTTTGCAGCAGGAATGCCGCTCCAGGAGACGCGCGAGGCTCTCGTCAAGCTCAAGGAGGAGATTCAGGACCTCAGTCCCCCCAGAGTCCAGGAAATCCTCCTCAACAAGCGGGAATCGCCTGAGGATCCAGTGCTGGCCAGCCTCGCCGACGCGGTGCTGCACCGGTCGAGCTTCCAGAGGGCTCGTTACGATGGCCCCGTGGAAGGCACTGAAGCAGCGATGACGATGTTCTATACGGACTTCCTGGCGAAGCTCTGGACGTTCGATTGGAAAGGGGCCGCCCCGAGCACCGAGATTCCGGGCTTCCAAAGCGTTGTCGAGTTCAGGAATTCGCAGGCTAACTGCGACGACGACGAGGATTTACGCAGCACTCGGATCTGGTTTGGCGCACGCCATGAGGGCTTTCTCCGGGAACGATCCGGACTGCGTTTGTCCCCCAACGCGACACGCATTTTTGCCCTCGGCTCGAATCTCGGCGTCAGCAGGGAAGAGGAACCATCATCTTCGTCCCTGCGATTCATTCGCTGGTGGGATCGCCATTACGCCGAGCTGGCGACCTGGGAGCCTCAGTATGAGCTTCTCAATCAACTCGTGAAGTGGACTCTGGCCCGCCGGATGGCTGAGTTGATGCCCGAGGGCGCTGGCTGCCTGGATTTCCTGGCGGGAGTGGATACAGGTCCAAAGCAGCATTTCCAGGACTGGGTCGCGGTCCATCCCAACCTCCGTTGGCGAGGCCCGGTTCCGCTCATCGCGACTGAACCCACCGAGACTCTGCCATTGTTGGAATCCCGCCCGTTTGAGAGCTGTGGTCGCTCCGTCTTCCTTGAAGGAGGAGTTTCGCTTCCCCCGCAGAGCGAGCTCGCCGCACGTGAGGTGGCTGACGTGTCAAAGGCGGAACGGTTTTCCTATGAGCGGCTGATTGACCCTGAAAAATTGTCTCGGAAGCTCCCCTCTGGCGAGTCCATTTTTGACCTCCAGTTTCTGAAGGGGCGTCTCTCTCAATTCAAGGTTAAAGTCAAACAGGCGGTAGTCGACATTTCTTCGCTTGTTAAAAGCGACATTCGCCCGCGATCAGCCATGGTATCCCGAGAGCTGAAAGAGTTCCTCTATAAGAAAAAAATAGTAATAAAGAATCTCGGCAACCGGATCGAAGCCACCGAGTCCACCGATCGCTTCGGCGTCCAGCACCTCGAAGCGGAGGGTGTTCTCGGCACGGCCTTGAAAGTCGACGCCGACCTGGGCACTAGCAAGTTTGTCCAGAGAGCGGCCCAGGAGATTTCATCGCGGCTCCAACCCGAAGGGGGCGACCTCAAAACAATAGTGAAAACGGTCTGTAGTGATTGCGAGGTCTTCGCTCTGCAGCACGACATGGCAGCCATCGGCTTTGTACCCTCTGAAGGCTCGCCGAAAGTCTACGCCATTCTTGCCTCCGGCGACGGCATCCGCGGACCTCCCCCTCCGCTGGGAGACTACATGGTCGTTGGCGCGACCGAGCCGCGGCCGCGTGGCTCTTCCGGCGGCATCGGCGGTATTCTCGCTAAGCTCTTGGGATTGCAAAGAGATGAGTCCGGCCGTCTCAGTATTCTCCTGCTACCAGAAAAAGACGCTCTACCTTACATACGCCGCTTACGTGGAAAGCTCGTCGATCCAGACCCTAAAGTCCAAGAGGTCATTGCGGCGTTGCGCGAGGGAGATATCGCGAAGGCGAGAAGGAAAGCTCAGGCGGAGGAAACGCCTGAGCAGGCACTCGTGGCGCTCTCCCTTCACGAGCTCAATAGCGCTGATCTTTCAGACTTCAAATCTACGATTGACCGTCTCCTTCAGAGCTCGGCGGCACCCGAAGATTTCCAGCAGATCCAGAAGGGGATCGTCCGCCGGCAGATCGAGCTGAATCGGCAAGGCGATCGCACTAACGGACTTGCCCTTACGGAGATCCAAGGCAGGATCGCCATCGAAACGTCTCGTCTCCTACCCCGGGAGACTTCCTCAGAGATGGCTCGCGGGGCGGCCGAGTCTGGAATCGTCTACCTGCCCGAAAATTTCAGCGATGCTGCTCTCCCCCCCAGCAGCTATCCGCCGGGTAAAGTGCTGGACCCGGACAAACAGTTCATCACCGTGCTGGTCGACAAAGTGATGCGGCGAACCGAGGCCCCGACTCGTATCGGCGAATCGAGGCTCCGGGACGGCGTGCCGCCCGTTGGCCCACCCCATTTCCCGCCCGGAGGGCCGCCAGACCCTGGACGCCTGGAGATGGTGGCGAACCGCAATAGTGACTTGAGGTGGCCTCTCGTTCTCGTCGTCCCTTGCAGTACAGGAGACGAACCGGAATTCGGCGACAGCGAAAGTGAACCGAAACCTTCGTGCTATCAATCCATCGAAGATCAACTGGAGAGCCCGGAAGCGATGGCGCGCCTCCAGAAAGAGGCCTACGACTTTCTCAAATGTGACGCCGACGGGGATGGCAAGATCTCAGACGATGAGGAACGCGACTGCGTCACGAGAGCCTTCAAGAGCCGGCGACAGCAGCACGTCGAACCTCGACCGATTTCATGAGCCAAGAACCCTCACTGCGGGAAAAGGCCTATAACGCCGCCGGCCTCCTCCTCGACCGCAAAGTCTCGGTTGAGGAGGAGGAGTGGCTGACAGGCCTCCTCGAATCGCTCTACCGTCTCGCCGACGAACCTCAGAGCCTCTCCGAGCTGCGGGGCTGGCTTCTGGAGAACGTTTCGCGCTCCAGCCTGGTACGGCTTTGGGTGCCGCTCGTCCGACTGGCGGAAAGCGAGGCTGGGGGGAATTGGAGAAGAGAGCTGGCGGACCTGGACCACCTCCTGCCGGCTCCCAATTCCCGGGCCGACACTTTCCTGCGAACTCAGGCTGCGTGGGAGGTCTTGCGCCTGACGGGCGACCCCGCCATCGCGTCGGCGAGGCTTCGCGGACAACCGATTCCAAATCCCAGGCTCCAGGAGACTGCGGTTGAAGCCGTACGCCTCCGCCTGCACCTAGCCGCCATTAATGGTGAATGGCAGGAGCACGACCGACTGGCTGCGGGCATCCAGTCTAACTGGCTTGAGTCAGCCGGGCCTCAGGCTGGATGGGTGCAGGTGGTCTTAGCGGAGCATGCGATCCAACGAGGACAGTATACCAAGGCGCTCGACCTCTTACATACCGCCAAGGATGGTGGAGATGAGCGGCTGAGGCTCTCCTTGCTTGGAACGCAGCTCCACGCGCTCCTGGCGAGCGGCGGTGGGCTGAAAGAATCACCCCTGAAGGCAGACGTCGAGGCCGTTTCACGTCTCCTGGAACCCATGCTCGCCGGGGAGCTACCGCCGGATGACGAGGGCAGGGAACGCTTCAGGCGCTACTCTTTACTGCTCCACCGAGCCCAAGGGGCGGGACCGAACCAAGGGAACGAGAACCAGGAAGAGCTCGAAGCCACCCTTCTCTCGGGCACCGCCTGGCAGAATCCTGAGGCGATGCTCAAGCGTCAGCTTCAATGGGTGCGACAGCAACTCGAGCAGAAAGGAGCCCAGGTTGTCGATATCTGCGAGCCTCTGGTCAGAAGTGTCATTGAGCAGGCAGAGGCGCAGGGCCTGCGGGTTCTCCAGATGATGGGCTGGTATCTCCTAGCCTCAATCAAAGCACACCTCGATCCTCTGCCTGATCTCAACTCCGCTTCTGAAGCCCTCTCGGCGGCCGGCCGGGCGGCTAATCTCGGTGCTGAGATCTTGAAGGAGAATTTAGGGAGTGCAATCGAGCGCTCGCTCCGGGCGGACCTCGTGACAGTATTCGACCAAGCCGTCGAGCTATTAGCCGCGCTGGCTGCTTCAAAAACAGTAAAAATGACGTCCCAGCAACGCGACGCGTTCGGCAGAGCGCTTCTCGACTACGTCGAGCAGGTGGCAGAGCTTGCCCTCTCAGAGGCCAGGCAACATATCCGCACTGGCGGTAAAACTTTTGGGGCTCAGGTGGTCTCGAATCGCATTCCAAGGGCGGCCGATCTCCAGGCTGCTTTACGGCCTAGAGAAGGGGTTCTGCAGTACTTTCTCGTCGCGCGATATCTGATCATCCTCGCCTATGGACGTAACTTCCTCGCCTGGAAAATTCAAGATGAATTCGATCTCGCTTCAGACAATCCACAACAGAGAGATAATCCTCAACGGAGCCCTGCGTATTTCGAACCACTCTTGGGAATCCGCAGGGTGGTTGGAATGTCTCGCCGGAAACGAGCTTGGGCTTATCGAGAGGTTGAGCTCACAGGCGCCGTGGAGCCGGACGAGATAGTCTTGCAGAAGTTAGCTGATCTCTTGCTCCCGGAGAGCATCAGGACTGCGCTCGAAAATCATCGAGTGAAACACCTTGCCATCGTGCCCCATGACATACTGTATCGGACTCCGTTTGGGTCACTTCCCTGGAAAAGGTCCTATGTTGGTACCCGTTTCATCCTCAGCCTGCATCCGACAGGAGGTCTGGCCAGCAGTCACCCTGCCAAGGACTGGAGTCCCGGTGGCGCGAGGATGAGCGTCGGTTTCTTCAAAGGCCCTGACCTGCAGTTCGCGGATGCCGAACGGAAAGAGCTGCGCCGAGCCCTCGGGCGGGATACAAAGGTTTTCTTTGTGAACACTCTGAAAAGGATCAACGCTTTCTTGCGAAAGGCTCCAGAGTATGACGCTCTCTATCTGGCCTGTCATGGCAAGGGAGGCGCCTCTGGAGGGGAAGCTTGGCTTGCGCTGGGCCCCAGGCCTTCTCGAGTGCGACTCTCTGAGGTGGCCGCTCTGGACCTCGGACGTTGTGGGCTAGCGGTGCTCCAGTCGTGCTGGACCGGATGGATGAATCACAGTCGTGAGCTCCCTGTCCAGGGATTTCCCCAAGCCCTCCGGGACGCAGGGGTAGCCGCAGTCGTCGCTCCCATGTTTAGGGTCAGTGATCCCTTATGTCCCGTGTTCGCCGCTGTGTTTGGCCGGTTGCTCAGGATCTTTCCTGTCTGCCAGGCGCTGAGCAAGACATTGAAGACTCTCCGCCAGCACAACGCCATACTTGGAGCCGATCCTTCCACGTGGTCCTACCGCGGAATGACGGGTGTATTCGACTCCTATGAGTATCGCTTCACAGGGGATCCGGACCTTCGACTTCATGGTAGATGGATAAGCCGGTTGGCAGCAAGGATTGATCTCGCCCTCTGGATCATGGGGCGGACTGCGCTCAGCTTCTATTGGCCGATCAGCCGCGAGCTCCGAATCCTTCTATCCAGTGCCAGCAACCGATAAATCCGCTCCGCCCACCTCAGCGGTAAAAAATCAGAAACGACGCCGGGTCGGCTTCGTTCATCAGGTCGTAGACGGCCTCGAAGATGGATTCCCGGTTGGGCTTCGAGAAGTAGTCGCCGTCGGAGCCGTAGGGGGGACGGTGGGCTTTGGCGGTGAGGGTTCGGGGCGGCGAGTCGAGCCAGGCGAAGCCGCCCTGTTTCTCCACCACCTGCTGGAGCATGAAGGCGGTGGCGCCTCCCGGCACGTCCTCGTCCAGGAAGAGGACTCGGTTGGTGCGCCGGAGCGACTCGCCGATGCGGCCGTGGAGGTCGAAGGGCAGCAGGGTCTGCACGTCGATCACCTCGGTCTCGATCCCCACTTCGGCGAGTTTGTCCGCGGCTTCCATTGCGATGCGGCAGCAGGCGCCGTAGGTCACGACGGTCACGTCCCGGCCGGGGCGCCGGAAGAAGACCCTGGCGCTTCCGGGCCTCAACGATAAAAAATCGGAAACGACGCCGGGTCGGCTTCGTTCATGAGGTCGTAGACGGCCTCGAAGATGGATTCCCGGTTGGGCTTCGAGAAGT
>Ga0134125_10005179_pt1 | contig 14832 bp, 16 predicted proteins | sample KB31751_FD_96464 | JGI IMG/M metagenome (GOLD analysis project Ga0134125, IMG submission 96464) | Terrestrial soil microbial communities with excess Nitrogen fertilizer from Kellogg Biological Station, Michigan, USA - KB3-175-1 | ecosystem: Environmental > Terrestrial > Soil > Unclassified ... | reverse complement strand
GCCGCGGGCGACCTCGACAGCGCGCTCGACTTCCTTGCCGTCTGCCGGCCGTAAGGGCGCCGGGTCGGCGGGCGATCTGGCGATCGTCCTCCACTCGCACATGCCCTACGTCGAGGGCTTCGGGACCTACCCGTTCGGCGAGGAGTGGCTCTTCGACGCTGTCGTCCGCTCCTACCTGCCGGTGCTCGAGGTGGCGCGTGACCTGACGATGACGGTGACCCCGGTGCTCGCCGACCAGCTCGAGGACGCGGGCGCGGCGGAGCGGTTGCGGCGTTTCCTCGTCGACTGGCGGATCGGCGCCGCGGAAGCCGACCTGGACGACATCGCGCCGGAGGAGAAGCCCGCCTGCGCGGCCGAGCGCGACCGCTATGAGCACGCGCTGGAGCTGCTCGACGCGGCGGGCGGCGACCCGCTGGCGCCGTTCCAGCGGGCGGCGGGGGAGGGGCGGATCGCGCTCGCCGCCTCCTCCGCCACCCACGCGCTGCTGCCGCTCCTGGCGACCGACGCCGGCCTCCGCCTGCAGCTCGACGCCGGGATCCGCTCGCACCGCCGCCGCTTCGGTTGGGACGGCGGCCTCTGGCTGCCCGAGTGCGCGTACGACCCGGGGCTCGAGTGGGCGCTGGCGCGGGAGGGGGTGGAGTGGTTCTGCGTCGACCAGAGTCGCCATGAGGCGCCACTGGCGCCGCTGCGGCCGGTGGCCACCGAGGCGGGCCCGGTGGCGCTGCCGATCGACTGGGAGGCGATCTCCTGGCTGTGGGACCTCGGTGGCTACCCCTCGGATCCCTCCTATGCCCAGTTCGACGGCAAATCGCTGCGTGGGATCCGGCTCTGGAAGATCGCCGGCGGCGCCTACGACCCGGGGGCCGCGGCGCGGGCGGCGCGACGCCAGGCGGACGAGTTCCTCGCCCGGGTCGCCGCCCGCCTGCGCGACCACGCCGCCGCGTCTGGTCGACGCGGCCTGCTCACCTTCGCGATCGACACCGAGCTGCTCGGCCACTGGTGGTCGGAGGGGCCGCTCTGGCTGGCCGCGGTGCTGGAGGGCGCCGCGGAGGCGGGGGTGCGGCTGGTGACCGTCCCTCGGGCGCTCGAAGACCACGAGCCCGAGCGCCGGCCGCTGCGCCGCTCCAGCTGGGGCGAGAACAAGGACTTCTCGACCTGGGACTCGCCTCCGGTCGCCGACCTCGCCTGGGCCACCCGGCGCCTGGAGCTGCGCCTGGTCCGGGCGGTGCGTGCCGGGCTCCGCGACGGGCGGGCCGAGCGGGGCGCGCGCGAGCTGCTCGGCGCCCAGGCCAGCGACTGGGCCTTCCTCGACCGCCGCGGCCAGGCGGGCGATTACGCCTGGCAGCGGGCCACCGATCACGCCGAGGCGCTCTACGAGGCCATAGGATGCGACCGTGACACCGATCGGCGCATGCGTTCGCTTGCCCCGGATCTGACCCTGACGCCCCTTCTCGAACCTTGAGCCGCCAGTCCACCTGCGCCTTTTGCCCATGACCCGTGTCCTGATCCTCTCCTGGGAGTACCCGCCGCTGATCGAGGGCGGCCTGGCGCGCCACGTGCGCAAGCTCTCCGAGGCCCTGGTCGAGCTCGGGATCGCGGTCCACGTGCTCACCCGCGGCGGCGAGGAGTCGCCCGCCGAGGAATCGGCCGGCGGGGTGGCGATCCACCGCATCCGCGAGCCCACCCGGCCCACCGACCTGGGCGAGTTCGTCGCCTGGGTGGAGCGCATGAACTCCGACATGCTGGCGGCCGGCGTGGAGCTCGGCGACCGGCTCGAGTTCGACCTCGTCCACGGCCACGACTGGCTGGTCGCCAACGCCTGCGACCACCTCGCTCGCCGCTTCGACGCGCCGCTGGTGACGACGATCCACGCCACCGAGTACGGCCGCCACCAAGGCTGGGTCGAGGATCACCCGCAGTCCTACATCCACGGGGTCGAGCGCTGGATCACCAACCGCTCACAGCGGGTGATCGCCTGTTCGGCCTACATGAGCGAACAGATCGCCGACATCTTCGGCGTCGTCGAGTCGCGGATCACGGTGATCCCGAACGGGATCGACCCGCTCGACCTGCCCCAACCCGACCCGGCCGAGCTGGTGCGGCTGCGGGGCGAGTTCGCCGCGCCGGAGGAGCGGCTGGTCCTGCTGATCGGCCGGCTGGTCTACGAGAAGGGGTTCCAGCTGGCGCTGGAGGCGATGCCGAAGGTGATCGAAGCGGCCCCGGGGACGCGCTTCCTGGTCGCCGGCTCCGGCACCCACGAGGAGGAGCTGAAGCGCCAGGCCGAGGAACTGGGGCTGATGGAGCACGGCACCTTCCTCGGCTGGATCGGCGACGACGTGCTGCACACCCTCTACGCGATCGCCGACCTCACCGTGGTGCCCTCGATCTACGAGCCGTTCGGGCTGGTGGCGCTGGAGGCGATGGCCTCAGGTTGCCCCTGCATCGTCGCCGACACCGGCGGCCTGCGCGAGGTCGTCCCGCACGAGGAAGCGGGTCTGCGCTTCGCCGCCCGCGACCCCGAGGCGCTCGCCGAGGTGGCGATCCGGGTGCTCTCCGACCCGGCGCTGGAGGCGCGCCTGATCGCCGAGGCCAAGGAACACGTCCTGCGCTTCGACTGGGGCGACGTCGCCGCCCAGACCGCCGCGGTGTACGCCGATCTGGTCGGCGCCAAGCTCGGCCCTCGCTAATCTGCACCCGTGCCTTCGGCGAAGCGCAAGTCCCGCCGCGACCCCCTGCAGCGGCTGAGCGACCAGCGTCGCAGCCTGGCCCTCGTGGGTCTGGCGGTGGGGGCGGTCTTCAGCGCCGCGTTCTTCCGCCGCGGGCGACGGCGAGGAGAGGTCGAGCTCGGGCCGCCGGTGGCGGGACCGTCCGAGCCGCCGGCCGCGCCGGCGCCGTCGGTCCCGCCCGAGCCGCCTGCCCCGCCGGCGACCGCGACCGGCGCGTCGGTGAGCATCTCGGATCCCGCGACCGGGGAACTGAGCGCCGAGGAGGCCTCGATCCTCGCCGTCCTCGCCCAGCATGGCCGCAGCGACGACGACCGCACCGTGATCGCGGTCGCGACCTCGCTCGAACGCGAATCCGCGGACGTCGCCGGCGTGCTGCGCAAATTGAGCGCCGAAGGGGTCGTCGCCGGTGAGCTCTACACCGCCACCGGCGACAAGATCTGGGCGGTCACCGAGCGCGGCGTCCGCCGTCTCGGCGCCCAGCACTGAGCACTGCCGTGGCCGAGATCGCGCCGGAGCTCTGAGTCAGCCGGCGGCGCGTTCGAGGAAGTCGACCTGTTCCTGCTTGCGCAGGATCAGGTGCTCGAGCAGGTGCTCGAGAGCCTCCGAGCGGCCCTCGCGCCCGGTCGGCTCGATCGCTTCCTGCAGCAGCTCGACCGCCTCCCGCTCGCACTCGACCAGCCAGGCGATCGCGTCCTTCACCTCGCGCTGGTAGCGCAGCTCGGCGACCGCGGTGGTGGGCTCGCCGCCGAAGGAGACGATCTTCTCGATCAGCCGCCGGCCGTCGCTCAGCTCCTCGTCGCCGAACTCGGTCAGCTTCGAACCGACCGCCTGCGCCTCGAGTCCACGGAGGCTGGCCGCGGCGATCGAATACTGGAGCGCCGATCGGTATTGGAGCTCGAGCGCCGCGTTGAGGCGATCGATCGCGGCTGCTTCGTCTAGTTGCTCTTCTGATTTGGGCATGAGGACCCCGTACCCGTTTCGGGCGGCTCCTCCACGACCGGCCGGCGCAGCGTCGTCGGCGCGTCGGGGTCCGGCGTGACCGGGCGCTCCCAGGCGAGGTCCTTCGGCGCCTCGCGCATCCGCAGGACCCGGGCCGGGATCCCGCCGACGACCGCGTTGGCGGGCACGTCCTTGGTCACCACCGAGTTGGTGCCGACGATCGAGTTGTCGCCGACCCGGACGCCGCGCAGGATGCAGGCGCCGTAGCCGATCCAGACGTTGTTGCCGACCTCGACGTCGCGCTTGTAGATGCCCTGCAGCCGGATCGGCCGCTCGACTTCGACCACACCGTGATCGAAGTCGATGAACATCGCCCGGTCGGCGATCACGCACTCCTCGCCGATCCGCACGTGCTGGTAGGCGGAGATCGTGCACTCCTGGCCGAGCACCGATTTGGCGCCGATCTCGACCAGGCCCTCGTGGCAGCGGATCTTGGTCCGGTCGCCGATCCAGACGAAGCGGCCGAAATCGACCCGCCCGCGTGGCGAGATCTCGATTTCCAGGCCGCGGCCGAAGAAGACGAAGCCGTCGGTGCGCCAGCGGCGCCCGGCGGCGGTCAGCAGGCGGCGCCACGAGTAGCGCCAGGCGAGGCGCCCGTAGCGCCAGTTCAACATCTTCTGTCGGGCGAGGAAGCGGAGCACAGCGGGGCAACTCTAGACTCACCGTCCCGTGCCTGACCTGGCAAAAGACGCTCCGCTCGCCGAGCGGCTGGTCGCCGGCGACAAGCGCGCCCTGGCGCGCGCGATCACGTTGATCGAGTCCGACGACCCGGCCGGTTGGGATCTCGTGCGCGAGGTCTACCCGCGCACCGGCAAGGCGCGGATCATCGGCTTCACCGGGCCACCCGGGGTGGGGAAGTCGACGCTGATCGGCGCCCTGACCGGGGAGATGCGCAAAGCCGACCGCGAGGTGGCGGTGCTCTCGATCGACCCTTCGAGCCCGTTCACCCGCGGCGCCCTGCTCGGTGACCGGATCCGCCTTTCCGAGCACTTCCTCGATCCCGGCGTCTTCATCCGCTCGATGGCCTCGCGCGGCGCCCTCGGCGGCCTCTCCGAGGCGGCGCTGCAGGTGGCGCTGGTGATGGACGCGGCGGGCAAAGACGACGTCCTGATCGAGACCGTCGGCGTCGGCCAGGCGGAGATCGACATCGTCGACCACGCCGACACGATCATCCTCGCGCTGATGCCCGGCTCCGGCGACTCGATCCAGGCGCTGAAGGCGGGGGTGATGGAGATCCCCGACATCATCGTCGTCAACAAGGCCGACCACCCGATGACCGACACGATGGTCCGCGAGGTCCGCGGCGTGCTCGCCCTCTCGCACGAACCGGGTCGCTGGCAGGTGCCGATCCTGCGCACCGAGGCGGCGCGCGGCGAGGGGGTGGCCGAGCTGGCCGTGCAGATCGACGAGCACCGCGCCTTCATCGAGGAGCAGGGGACGCTGGCCGAGCGCCGCGCCCGCAACCTGCGCAGCGAGGTGATCGGGATCGCGACCTCACGGATGCGACGGCAGCTCGAGGCCTGGGCGGCGGAGGACCCCGGGACGGCGGAGCTGCTGGAGCAGGTGGTGCGGCGGGAGCTCGATCCCGCCACCGCGGCCGGAAAACTGCTGGAGCGGCACACCGATGCCTGAGCCGCTCGCCCTCCCGGAGGCGATCGGCTGGGTCGGCGGTCCGCTCGCCGACCTCGAGGGCGAGGAGATCGGCGAGGTGCAGAGCGTCTACATCGACTCGACCTCGCACCAGCCCGCCTGGCTGGTGGCGAAGCTCTCCGGTGGACGGCGTGGGCGCGGCGCGCGGATCGTCGCCGTCCCGGTCGACGTCTGCGCCGGGGCGGCCGGGGTCGGCGTCTGGGCGGCGGTCGACGGCAGCAAGCTGCGTGGAGCGCCGGTGGTCGACCCCACCCGACCGCTCCTGCGCGAGCACGAGCTGACGATCTGCGAGCACTTCGGGATCACCGGGGACCTCGGTCGCGCGGGCAACGTGGCGCGGCTCGCCGAGGGCGCCATCACGGCGATCCCGCCCCGCAGCTGACCCCCACCGCGGGGTGAGCCGGGCGCGTCACGAATTCGTAAGGAAGTCCTGGAAGGCTTTTCTCGATGGCCCTGTTGCTCATCTTCGGCTTCGTCGCCGGCGCCGCCACCGCGGTGTCGCCGTGTGTCGTGCCGGTGCTGCCGATCGTGCTCTCCGCCGGGGCGACGGGTGGACGGCGCAAACCGCTCGGCGTGGTCACGGGGCTGGTCGTCTCCTTCACCTTCGCCCTGATCGCCCTGGTCTACGTGATCGACGCCCTCGGGCTCCCCAACGACCTGCTGCGGAACGTCGCGATCGTCGTCCTCGGCGGCTTCGGCATCGTCCTCCTGGTCCCGGCGCTGTCGGCCCGGGTGGAGGGCTTCGGCTCGCGCTTCGTCGGCCGGCTCGGGATCAAGGGGAGCGGCGGCGACGGGTTCTGGCCCGGATTCGGCCTCGGCCTCAGCCTCGGTGTCCTCTACGCGCCCTGCGCCGGGCCGATCCTCGCCGGCGTCGGCACCTTCTTCGCCTCCCAGTCCTTCAACGCCGGCAGGCTCGCCGTCGTCCTCGCCTACGCGCTCGGCTCGGCGATCGTCCTCTACGGGATCATGCTCGGCGGCCGCAAGCTGGCGGCGCCGCTCGCCCGTCGCAGCGGTGCCTTCCAGATGGCGATGGGCGCGATCATGGTCCTCGTCGCCTTCGCGATGTGGCAGGGGTACGACACCAAGTTCCAGTCGAAGGTCGTCGCCGGCCTGCCCGGCTTCCTGGTCAACCCGGCGGAAGGGATCCAAAAGAGCCAGGCGGCGCAGGAAGCGCTGGCCGAAATCCGCAGCGGCGGCAGTCACGGGATCGGCCTGCGGGCGCAGGAAATCGAACGGGAAGGCGGCGAAGCGGGCGCGGGCGCGGGCGAAGCCGAATCCGGCGTCCCGACCCGCGAAGGCCGCCCGACCGGCACCGGCAACTCGAAGCACGCGCCACCGGAATCACGGCTCACCGCCGAAGAGGAAGAAACGGTGCCGTTGAACGACATCGGCGTCGCCCCCGAATTCACCGACACCGAGAACTGGTTCAACACCCCCGGTGACCAGCCGCTGACGATGAAGGCCCTGCGCGGCAAGGTGGTCCTGATCGACTTCTGGACCTACAGCTGCATCAACTGCATCCGCACGCTGCCCTACCTGAACGCCTGGTACAAGCGTTACGCCAAGGACGGCCTGGTGATCGTCGGCGTCCATACCCCCGAGTTCCCCTTCGAGCGCGAAGCCTCCAACGTCGAAGAAGCGATCGAGACCGAAGGCATCAGGTACCCGGTCGTCCAGGACAACGAAAGCGGGACCTGGGAAGCGTACGGCAACCTCTACTGGCCGGCCGAGTACTTCGTCGACGCCCGTGGGCACGTTCGCTACGCCCATTTCGGCGAGGGCGAATACGGCGAGAAAGAAGAGGTGATCCGCGAGCTGCTGACCGAAGCCGGGCATCCGCCGGGCTCCGCCCGCGCCGGCGCCCGCGGCATCGCCGCCGAACCGACGGTGTCGACGCCCGAGTCCTACCTCGGCTCGGGCCGAGCCGAGAACTTCACCAACGGCCTGATCACCAAAGGCACCCATGACTTCAAGCTCTCGCCGCCGGGTGAGAACGAGCTCTCCTACGGCGGCGAGTGGAATATCACCGAAGAGGCCGTCACGGCGAAGCGGGGCGCGCGGCTGGCGTTGAACTTCGGCGCCCGCCGCGTCTACCTGGTGCTCGGCTCACCCGGGAAGCCCCGCCGGGTGAAGGTTCTCCTCGACGGCAAGCCGATCGTCGGCGCCGACGACGGCGCCGACGTCCACAATGGCTACGTCAAGGTGACCGACGAACGCCTCTACAACCTGGTCGAACTGCCGCGGGTGGAGCACCGCGTGCTCGAACTCGTCCCGGAAGAAGGCGTGCAGGGATATGCCTTCACCTTCGGATAAGCGCGACGCGGACGCGGGCGCCAAGACCGCCACCGTGCTCGTCGTCGACGACGAGCCGACGATCGTCGAGGTCGTCGGTCGCTACATGGAGCGGGCGGGCTTCGAGACCTACACCGCGCCGGACGGCTACAAGGCGCTCGACGCGGCGACCGAGCACCGGCCCGACCTGGTCGTGCTCGACGTGATGCTGCCGGGGATCGACGGGATCGAAGTGATGGAACGGCTGCAGGAGCGGCCGGGGCCGCCGATCGCGGTGATCCTCCTGACCGCGCGTGGGGAGGAGTCAGACCGCCTGGTCGGCCTCCGTCATGGCGCCGACGACTACGTGGTGAAGCCGTTCTCGCCTGCCGAGCTGGTCGCCCGGGTCGAGGCTGTCCTGCGCCGCACGGCGCCGACCGCGGTTGAGGACCAACCGCCGATCGTCCACGGGCCGCTGAGGGTCGAGCCCGCGAGCCGGCGCGTCTTCCTCGACGGCGAGGAGCTGATGCTGACGATGCGGGAGTTCGACCTGCTCGCCTTCTTCGCCGAGAACCCCGGCCGCGTCTACTCCCGCGACCAGCTGATGGAGGCGGTCTGGGGCGAGCCGTTCTTCGACGACACCTCGACCGTCACCGTCCACGTCCGCCGGCTGCGGGCGAAGCTCGATGACGATCCGGCCGAGTCCCGCTTCATCGAGACGGTGTGGGGCGTCGGCTACAGGTTCCGCCCGTGAACCGGGGGTGCCGGCGATGAGCCGTGGCCAATGGCGCGCGGCGCTGATCGCTCTCGCCGCCTTCCTGGCGGGGGCGGCCGCGGTCGCCGTCCCGAACCAGATGGGCTTCACCCAGATCCTCGCGGTGCTGGTCGCGGTGGGGGCCGCGGCGCTCGCCGCCGGGCTCGCCGTGCGACAGACGATGGAAGAGCGGATGCGGCGCCAGGTCGAGGACGCCCGCCGCGGCCTGGTCGCCGCCGCCTCGCATGACCTGCGCACGCCGCTGGCCTCGCTGCGCCTGCTGGTCGAGGCGATCGACGACGGCGTCGCCGGTGAGGACCGCGACCGCTACCTGGCAGAGATCCGCACCCATGTCGCCGTGCTCAGCGACCTGATCGACGACCTCTTCGAGCTCTCCCGGATCGAGGCCGGGGACATCTCCTGGACGATGCGCCAGGTCGAGCTCGGCGACTTGATCGGCGATACCGTCGCCGCCTTCCGCACCTCGGCCGAGGAGCGCGGCGTCCACCTCGCCGCCGAGCTGCCGGCGGAGAAAGTCGTCGCCGAGGCCGACGCGGAGAAGGTCCAACGGGTGCTGTTCAACTTGATCCAGAACGCGATCCGCCACACGCCCGCCGACGGCAGCGTCACGGTGCGGGCCAGCGGAGGGCCGGGCGGGGTGGAGGTCGAGGTCGCCGACTCCGGCGAGGGGATCCCGGCGGCGGAGGGGGAGCGCGTCTTCGATGCCTTCTACCGCGGCGAGCGCAGCCGCAGCGAGGACGGCGCCGGGCTGGGCCTGGCGATCTCGCGGGCGATCGTCGAGGCCCACGGCGGCCGCATCTGGCTCGAAGACGCCCACCCGGGCACCCGCGTCCGCTTCACCCTGCCTGCCTAGCGCGGTTCCTTTCTTCGGCCTGGCCGAAGTTTCGAACCGCGCTAGAGCTGCAAGCTCTTGACTTGGAGGAACTCCTCCAGGCCCCAGCGGCCGTTCTCGCGCCCGTGGCCGGACTGGCCGTAGCCGCCGAACGGGGCGATCGGGTTGAAGGCGCCGCCGTTGATCTCCACCTGGCCGGTGCGCAGCTGCCGCGCCACGTCGATCGCGCGCTCCTCGTCGCCCGACCAGACGCCGCCGGCGAGCCCGTACTCGGTCGCGTTGGCGATCCGCACCGCGTCGGCCTCGTCGTCGTAGGGCTGGATCGCCAGCACCGGGCCGAAGATCTCCTCGCGGGCGATCGTCATCTCCGGGGTCACCTCGGAGAAGACGGTGGGGCGGACGAAGAAGCCGTGCTCGAGGCCCTCGGGCGCCTCGGCGCCGCCGGTGAGGAGCTTGGCACCCTCGGCCTCGCCCTTCTCGATGTAGCCGCGGACGCGCTCGCGCTGGGCGGCCGACACCAGCGGGCCGAGCGTCGTCCCGGTGTCGAACGGGTCGCCCGGGGTGAACCCCTCGGCGGCGGCGACGGCCAGCTCCTCGGCCTCGGCGAGCCGCTCGCGCGGGACCAGCATCCGGGTCAGCGCGCTGCAGGTCTGGCCCGAGTTGAGGTAGCACTTGGCGACCCCGTCGGGGATCGCCCGCGAGAGGTCGGCGTCCTCGAGGATCACGTTCGGCGACTTGCCGCCGAGCTCCATCGCCACCGGCTTCACCGTCGCCGCGGCGAGCTCGGAGACGCGGCGGCCGGCCCGGGTCGAGCCGGTGAAGGACACCATGTCGACGCCGGGGTGCGCGGCGATCGCCTCGCCGACCACCGGGCCGATTCCGGTGACCAGGTTGAAGACGCCGGGCGGCAGGCCGACCGACTCGATCACCTCGGCGAGGATGAAGGCGTTCAACGGCACCACCTCGCTCGGCTTCAGCACCACGGTGCAGCCGGCGGCGAGGGCGGGGGCGACCTTGGCGGTGATCTGGTGCAGGGGGTAGTTCCAGGGGGTGATCGCGCCGACCACGCCGACCGGCTCGCGCAGCACCCGCGAGTTGCCGATCTCTTCTTCCCACTCGACCTCCTCGATCGCCTGGGCCATCGAGGCGAGGTCGTTGATCGCCAGGCCGACCTGGATCATCTGGGTCAGCTTCAGCGGCATCCCCAGCTCCTGGGTGATCGTCGCGGTCAGCTCCTCGGAGCGCTCGCCGAGCCCGGCGGCGATCGCGCTCAGCGCTGCGGCGCGCTCGCCCCGTGGAGTCCGCGACCAGCCCGGAAAGGCCGCCCGTGCCGCCTCGACCGCGAGGTCGACCTCGACCGGCGAGCAGCCGGGGATCGTCGCGATCGTCTCCTCGGTGGTCGAGTTGACCACCGGCAGCGCCTCGGCACCCGCCGGTTCGACCCACTCTCCTCCGATGAAGATCTTGTCCCGTGAAGCGATGCTCGCAGCCGTAGCCATGTCCCTCTCCTCCGTCGAAGTTCGTCCAGGAAAGCTACCGCGCCGGCAGATATAGCGGATAAGCGATTATCACGAATCCGCTATATTTGCTTCATGCCAGATCCGGATGCGAAGCCGATCGAGCCCGCGCCGCTCGAAGACCGCACCCCCGGCGAGCTGCTTCGTGAGGCGCGGATCCGCCATGAGCTGAGCCAGGAGCAACTGGCGATCCGCGCCGGGACCACCCAGTCGGCGATCGCCCGGATCGAGCGCGACCGCACCTCGCCGTCGATCAAGACGATGACCGCCCTCTTCCAGGCGATGGAGGAGGACTTCATCTTCGGCGCCCGGCCGCGCGACTGGGGCGTCGATCTGACGCTGAACGACAAGACCCTTGGCCTCGGGCCCACCGACCGAGTGGAGCACGGTCTCGGATTTTCCGAGGTCGTACGGGAAATCCAGGGGGCGAGTTCGGGGAAGGCGGCGGCTTAGGTGATGACCACCAACGTCAACCCGAGCTCCTCGTTGAAACTCCAACCTCTCCTCGAGCTACTCACCAAACATGCCGTCGATTTCATCGCGATCGGCGGGATCGCGGGGATAGTCCATGGCTCTGCGCATCCAACCTTCGATTTCGACGTCGTCTACGCGCGCGACGAGCGAAACCTCGAGCGGATGGCTGCCGCGCTCGCCGAGTTGGGGGTGACCCTGCGAAACGCCCCCGCCGACCTGCCGTTTCAGATCGACGCGCGCACGCTCGCCAACGGCTGCAACTTCACCTTCGAAAGCGAGTACGGCAGCTTCGACATCCTCGGCTACGCGGCGGGGATGCGGAGCTACGAGGCCATGCGTGCGGACTCGATCTGGGAAACGCTCTGGGGGGTTCCGGTCCGGGTCGCCTCGATCGACGATCTGATCCGCATGAAGCGGGCGGCGGGCCGCCCGAAGGACAAATCGATGGCGGAAGAGCTGATCGCGATCGCCGAAGCTCAGCGACGCGCGGCGAAGGGGGAGAAGGGGACGTCCTCGTAGACCGCGGCGCCGGGGCCGGGGACGGCCTTCGCGTCGTGGGCGGTGAGGACCTCGCCGCAGTCCTCGCAGATGCCGCGGTCGGTGACGAAGCCGCCGCAGCCCTTGTGGACGATGCGGAGCGGGGGGCCTGCCGGATTGCCGGAGTGGCGGTCGCCCCAGCCCATCAGGGCGATCAGGGCGGGCCATAGGTCGAGACCCTTCTCGGTGAGGAAGTATTCGTGGCGGGGCGGACTTTCCTGATAAGCGCGGCGCTCGAGGATGTCCTCGTCGATCAGCCGCTGAAGGCGCGCCGAGAGGACGTTGCGGGCGATCCCCAGTGAGGCCTGGATGCCGGAGAAGCGGCGGTTGCCGTTCATCACGTCGCGGACGATCAGGAGCGACCAGCGCTCGCCGATCACCTCCAGCGAGTGCGCCAGGGAGCAACCCTGGTTCGGATAGTCGTGGTGAAGCATCGTGTGATCTTCTCACACATGGGTTGCATCACAAAACCGAGTCGGCTAGGGTCGCTGGCAGTTGAGTTTCATCACGAAACCATGCAGTGCACCCCGATTGGAGGGGACGATGAAGTTGACCCCCAGCAGACAGAAGAATCGGGCCCGCTCGCGCGGCCCGCGGATCGCGATCGGCATGGACGAGATCACCGCCGACCTCCTCTACCGCGGTGGCGAGCCGCGTCGCGCGGGTGCCCCTGCGCCCGCTCGCGGCGGCCGCCGTTGAGCACCGACGAAGCCCAGCTCACCCGCTCGCGGACCCTCGAGTGGACTGACCCGGTGGCGACCGCCGCCGCCGGGGCCGAGATGGCGGGGCTCGACTACCTGCACGCGGTGATCGCCGGCGACCTCGGCCGGCCGCCGATCTCGATCACGATGAACATGGCGCCGATCGAGCTCGAGGACGGGCGCGCCGTCTTCGCCGGCGAACCCGGAGAGGAGCACTACAACCCGATCGGGGTCGTCCACGGCGGCTACGCGGCGACGATCCTCGACTCGGCGTTGGGCTGCGCGGTCCACACCACGCTGCCGGCCGGCGTCGCCTACACCTCGCTCGGGCTCGAGGTGAAGTACCTGCGCCCGATCACCCGCGACACCGGCCGCGTCCTCTGCGAGGGCGTCGTCGTCCACCGCGGTCGGCGCCAGGCGACCGCCGAGGCGCGCCTCACCGCCGAGGACACCGGCAAATTGCTCGCCACCGGCACCTCGACCCTGATGATCTTCGACGGCTGACTGAGGATCAGTCGACCAGGTCGCGAACGAGCTGGACCAGCAGGCGGACGCCGTAGCCGCTGCCGCCCTTGCCGGTGTAGGCCCGGTTCACGTCCCAGGCGGTGCCGGCGATGTCGATGTGGGCCCAAGGGGTCCCGTCGACGAACTCCTCGAGGAAGGAGGCCGCGGTGATCGTCCCCGCCTCGCGCTTGCTGCCGAGGTTGGAGAGGTCGGCGACCGTGCCTTTCATCATCTCCTTGTACTCGGGGTGGAGGGGGAGGCGCCAGACCAGCTCGCCGCTCTCCTCGCCCGCCGCCGCGATCTCGCTCGCCAGCGCGTCGTCGTTGGAGATCACCGCCGCGTAGGTGGAGCCGAGCGCGACCAGCACCGCGCCGGTCAGCGTCGCCAGGTCGATCACCCGCTCGGCCCCCTGCTCGACCGTCCAGGCGAGCGCGTCGGCGAGGATCAGCCGGCCCTCGGCGTCGGTGTTGTTCACCTCGACCGTCTTGCCGTTGTACTGGGTGATCACGTCACCGGGCTTGACGGCGGTGCCGGAAGGCATGTTCTCGGTCGAGGGGACGACCGTCAGCAGGTCGATCGGCAGGCCGAGCTCGACGATCGCGGCGAAGGCCTCGAGCACCGCGGCGGCGCCCGACATGTCGAACTTCATCTCCTGCATCCCGGCGCCGGGCTTCAGCGAGATACCGCCGGTGTCGAAGGTCACTCCCTTGCCGACGAAGGCCAGGGTCGGGCCGCTGCCGGCGCCGGAGTAGCGCAGCGTGATCAGGCGCGGGTCGACCGGGCCGCCCTGGCTGACCGCGGCGAGGCCGCCCATCCCCTTGGCGCGGATCGCGTCGCCGTCGAAGACCTCCACCGTCACCTTGTCGGAGCCCGCGGCGATCTCCTCGGCGCGTCGGGCGAGGTCCTCGGGCTTGGCGAAGTTGGCCGGGGTCTCCTGTAGATCGCGGGCGCGGTTGGCGGCCTCGGAGTAGATCCGGGCGGTCTCGACGGCGCCGGCCAGCTCCGCCGGGCCGAGCACGGTCAAGGTCTCCAGCCGCGGCCCCTCGTCGTCCTTGCCGCTGCCCTTGAAGCGATCGAAGCGGTAGGAGCCGAGGATCGTGCCGGTGACGATCGCCTCGGCGGCCGCCTCCTCGTCCTCGGCGGCGGGCAGCGCCCAGGCCAGCGAGGTCGCCTCGAGCTTCTTCGCCTCGCCGGCGACCAGCGCCGCGAGCACTCGCAGCTTCTCCACATCGAAGTCGTCGCGCTCGCCCAGCCCGACCACCAGCAGCCTCCGCGGCTCGCCCGGGTAGAGCAGCGTCATCGATCTGAAAGTGCCTTTGGCGTCGTCCGACCCCGGCCCGACCACCCCGTCGGCGAACGACCCGCCCTCGAAAAGCCCGACCGCGACCAGCGCCGCGTCGGCGTCCCGGAGTGAGCTTTGTCTCACATCGACCTTCATGCGGGGGCGAGTCTAGAGAGGCGGGAAGCGCGGCCGAGGCCGCTATCGTCCCGCAGGCGAGGCGCCCGCACCGCGGGCCCGCATCAATAGGAGAGGAAAGGCCTGCAGATGTCCAGCTCAGTGATCCTTGGTACCGCGCGCACCCCGGTCGGCAAGATGGGCGGCGCCCTCGCATCGCTCGAAGCGCCCGAGCTCGGCGGCATCGCGATCGAGGCGGCGCTGGAGCGCTCCGGCGTCGGCGCCGAGCAGGTCCAGCAGGTGATCTTCGGCCAGGTCCTGCAGGCCGGCCAGGGTCAGATCCCCTCGCGCCAGGCCCAGATCAAGGGCGGGATCCCGAAGGAGGTCCCCTCGGAGACGATCAACAAGGTCTGCGCCTCGGGCATGCGGACGCTCGGGCTCGCCGACCAG
>Ga0134125_10005178_pt1 | contig 14834 bp, 11 predicted proteins | sample KB31751_FD_96464 | JGI IMG/M metagenome (GOLD analysis project Ga0134125, IMG submission 96464) | Terrestrial soil microbial communities with excess Nitrogen fertilizer from Kellogg Biological Station, Michigan, USA - KB3-175-1 | ecosystem: Environmental > Terrestrial > Soil > Unclassified ... | reverse complement strand
TGCAGGTCTATGCGCGGCTGCGCCGCAGCCCCAAACGGGTCGTCTTCGCCGAGGGCGAGGAGCAGCAGGTCATCCGCGCGGCAGCGAGCTTCGTGCATCAGGGCCTCGGCACCGCTTTGCTGGTCGGCCGCGAAGATCGCGTGCAGCAGGCGGCCAAGGAGGCCGGCATCGAGCTGGCCGACGGCATCGAGGTCCACAATGCCCGGCTGTCGACGCGCAACGGCGTCTACACCAACTATCTCTACGAGCGGCTGCAGCGGCAGGGTTATCTGCTGCGCGACTGCCAGCGCCTGGTGAACACCGACCGCAACCATTTCGCCGCCTGCATGGTGGCGCTCGGCGACGCAGACGCCATGATCACCGGAGTGACCCGTAATTTCTCGGTGGCGCTCGAGGACGTGCAGCGGGTGATCGACCCCAAGCCCGGCCACCGTGTCATCGGTGTCTCGATGGTGGTCGCGCGCGGCCGCAACGTGCTGGTGGCGGATACCGCGGTGACGGAAATGCCGACCGCAGAAGAGCTTGCTGAAATCGCGATCGAGGCGGCGGGCGTGGCGCGACGCCTCGGTTACGAGCCGCGTGTCGGCATGCTCGCCTTCTCCACCTTCGGGCATCCGCAGGGCGAGCGCGCGACGCGGGTCATCGAGGCCGTCAAACTGCTCGACCGCCGCCGCGTCGATTTCGAATATGACGGCGAGATGGCTGCCGACGTCGCGCTCAATCCGGAACTGATGACCGCCTATCCATTCTGCCGCCTGTCCGGACCCGCCAATGTGCTGGTAATGCCGGCGTTCCACTCGGCCTCGATCTCGACCAAGATGTTGCAGGAGCTCGGCGGTGCCACCGTCATCGGCCCGCTGCTGGTCGGCCTCGACCGGCCGGTACAGATCGTCCAGCTCGGCGCCAAAGACAGCCAGATCGTCAACATGGCGGCGCTGGCGGCCTTCAATGTGAGCGGCTAGAAGAAGGGCGCGAATGGCGACCGAGCGGGCCGTATTAGGCTCGCGTTCCATTCGCTGTTCGCTACTCACCACTTACCGTCACTGCGGGAAAAGCACGTATGTCCACCAAGACCATGTCCGGCGTCATCGCCGCCATCGCCACGCCGATCGACGAGACCGGCGCGCCCGATCTTGCCCGGGCGATAAAGCTCGCGCGCTTCCTGCTCGACAATGGCTGCAACGGCCTCAACGTCCTCGGCACCACCGGCGAGGCGACCTCGTTCTCGCTCGCCGAACGCAAGTCCGTGATGGACGCCTACAAGGCGAACGGGCTGCCGCTCGAGCGGCTGATGGTCGGCACAGGCGCCGCCGCGGTCAGCGATGCGGTGGCGCTGACGAAGCACGCCGCCGAACTGGGCTTCGCCGGCGCGCTGGTGCTGCCGCCCTTCTATTACAAGGGCGTACCGGACGACGGACTCGCAGCATATATCGACACACTGGTGCAGGCGACGGCGTCGGCGCCAATTCCGATCTATCTCTACCACTACCCGGCGATGTCGGGCCTGCCGTGGCACGTCGCGCTCATCGACCGTCTGCTGAAGGCGCACCCGACCCGCATCGTGGGTCTCAAGGATTCCTCGGGCGACATGGCTTATGCGCGCGCCGCCGCGGCGGTGAAGCCGGGCTTCGCCGTATTCCCCTCGACTGAAGCGGCGCTCATCGAAGCGCGGCGCGGCGAATTCGCCGGCTGCATCTCGGCAACGGCGAACCTCAACGCCGATCTCTGCGCGCGCGCCTGGGCGACGGGCGACACGGTCGCGCTCGAGGCGGCGGTGGCGATCCGCAAACTGTTCGAGGGCAAGCCGCTCGTCCCCGGCGTGAAGGCGCTGCTGGCGCACATCCATGGCGATCCGGCCCTGGCGCGCACGAAGCCACCGCTGGCCATGTTCCCGGCGGCCGACCGCGCCGCCGTGATCGCCGGTTATGAGGGCGTCCGGGCCCGGAAAGTGGCCTAAGGCCCCTAGCGGCGGGCTGGCCGTTGACGCGCGGGCGGGGTCTCTCTATAAGCCTCGGCCTTGGCAGCGGATTTTTCGAGGTCCGCCGTCTTACCCTATTCAGATTGCGAGCGCTTTCTGCGCGGATTGCGTCCGCGGCGTCGAGCGCCAGCCCGTTGAACGAGAGATCAGATGGCCAATACCAAGTCCGCCCGCAAAGCCACGCGCGTGATCGCGCGCCGGACCGAAGTGAACAAGTCGCGCCGCACCGTGCTGCGCAGCTCCGTACGTAAGGTCGAGGAGGCGATCGCCTCCGGCGACCAGACCGTCGCCACGGCGGCGCTGAAGGCGGCTGAGCCGGTGATCATGCGCGCCGCACAGCGCGGTGTGGTTCACAAGAACAACGCCAGCCGCAAGGTGTCACGCCTCGCGCACCAGATCGCCAAGCTCGCCAAGTAACCGCGGCGAGGGTGCGCTCGCGACCACGGTCGCGGAACCGCATTCGAGCGTTGCTTCCCTTTCCATCGCTGTGAGACAGTCAACGCCCGCCGGCCGTGAACGCGCCGCTCGCGGGCGTCTCCATCTGTGTCATAATTCCTTCTTAGTATTGTCAGATATCTCTGCCTGCTTCGATTTTACCGGCTGAAACCCGGCTGCACGGCCTGACAACCCTTATTCCATCGGGGTTTTCGCAAAACGGCTAGTCGCAAAATCGCGCAGAAAAATCGAAGGCGCTTAAACAGGTTATTGGCCACACCGCTCGGGGACCCGAAGAACGGAGGCCGCCGACGGCGCCGCTTCGCCGTTACCGCGAAAATTTCCAAAACTCGCCGCAACGCAGGCGTTCAATCGCGCTCGCCAAAATCATTACGACTCGTCAAAGCGTTGAGGTTCGAAGCGCCGCAGCAAAAACGCAACACCGACAGAGCTTCGCGTCACACTCTGGATGGTGGCTTACGAAAACCGTTGATGACGATCATCGGACGTGTACATTCAACAGGCGCACGGCACTCGCCGCGCGCGATCAGAAACAAAGCTCAGGCTCGACGCTCATCGGCGGATGGGACAGGCTTTCTGTTGTCTGAGGGTACGTGACGACGGTCGGACGGTTCGCTGGAGCCAATACCGATCGCGTTGAATGCCAAGACGACGCGGCGCGGCGCGATTAAAAGTCGCCGACGCGTCAAGATCGGGAGCGCGGCGACGAGCCGCGCGCACGAGCAGAATAGGGGCCGATGGCCCGAAGCGACAGAGGGGGTCTACATGATGGATACCGGGAGATCTTCGGCGGTCGGCGCCGATCTCGCGTGGTGTGTTTCGCCCGCGTTGAGCCTGCCGAGCGCATTCTCTCGGTCTCTGTTGTGTACGTCGGCTGGCCTTGTCGGGCACCGCCTAGACGGCGTACCGAGAACCGCCTCTCCACCCGCAGGCTAACGCCCGCTCCGGCAAGCAAGCGGGTGTCGTAAAGCGCCGGACCCTTAAGGCCGCTAATTCCAACGACATCATCGCGTGGTCGTGTTGCGTCTCGTTCCGGCGCGTAAGCGGCTGTCCGCTATTGCCAACAGCAACCCGTAGTCATTCACCGTTTTCAATAAGAGTAAAACACAATGTCGAATGCCGATCAGGAGAGCTGGTCCCGCGTCAAAGAGCGCTTGCGTGCGGACGTCGGTGACGACGTGTATTCGAGCTGGTTCGCGCGAATGGATCTCGAGGCGCTCGACGACAAGACCGTGCGCCTGTCGGTGCCGACGCGCTTCCTCAAGAGCTGGATCCAGTCGCATTACGCCGAGCGCGTGCTCGCCTGCTGGCAGGCGCACGACACCAATGTCGGCCGCATCGAACTGACCGTGCGGTCCGCCGTGCTCCGCAATGCCGTGCCGGTCAAGCCGCGCGAGGTCGCGCCGGTGGCGGTGCCCGGTCATGCCGATGGCAATCGCTTCAACGGCCATAGCCGGCCGTCGTCGGGCGATGCAGCCGGGCACGAGGCGCTCGGCGGCTCGCCGCTCGATCCGCGGCTCACCTTCGACACCTTCGTCGTCGGCCGCTCCAACACGCTGGCGCAGGCCGCGGCCAAGCAGGTCGCGATCGCCAAGCGCACCGACCCGGTGATGTTCAACCCGCTCTACATCCATGCCGGCGTCGGCCTCGGCAAGACGCACCTGTTGCAGGCGATCACCTGGGCCGGCAACGCCACCGGCGAGCGCAAGGTGCTGTATCTCACCGCCGAGAAGTTCATGTACGGCTTCGTATCGGCGCTGCGCACGCAGACGGCGCTCGCCTTCAAGGAGGCGCTGCGCGGCATCGGCGTGCTGGTGATCGACGATCTGCAGTTCCTGCAGGGCAAGTCGACGCAGGCCGAATTCTGCCACACGCTCAACGCGCTGATCGACGCCGGGCGTCAGGTGGTGATCGCCTCCGATCGCCCGCCGTCGGACCTCGAAAGCCTGGACGACCGCGTCCGCTCGCGGCTCGCCGGCGGTCTCGTCGTCGAGATGGGCGGACTCGGCGAGGAACTGCGCTTCGACATCCTCAAGGCCCGCGTCATGGCGGCGCGAGCGCATCACCCGACCTTCGACGTGCCGCTGCCGGTGTTGGCCTACATCGCCAAGACCGTCACCCATAACGGCCGCGATCTCGAAGGCGCGCTCAACCGCCTGCTGGCGCACAACAAGCTCACCGGCCACGCAGTGACCCTGGAGATGGCGGAGCGCGAAGTGCGCGACCTGATCCGCCCGCAGGAGCCCAAGCGCGTCAAGATCGAGGACATCCAGCGGATCGTGGCGCGGCAGTACAATGTCAGCCGCTCGGACCTCCTGTCCTCGCGCCGCACTGCCAATGTCGTGCGCCCGCGCCAGGTGGCGATGTATCTCGCCAAGACCCTGACGCTGCGCTCGCTGCCGGAGATCGGCCGGCGCTTCGGCGGCCGCGACCACACGACCGTCCTGCATGCGGTTCGCAAGATCGAAGGCCTGGTCGGCGCCGACGTCACGCTGGCGGAGGAGATCGAGGGCCTGAAGCGGCAGCTGCAGGAATAGGCGCTTCTTCACCTCTCCCCGTTCGCGGGGAGAGGGTTTCCCCCTGTGGACGCCCTGGGGATAGCAGCGGGGAGCAAAAACCCGCCCTTGCGCAATCGCGTCCAGCTTGTCACCTTTGGTCCCCGGCCCCGCATTCCGCGCCAGGCCGGCACGGCGTCGCCCGGATTTCCGGGCTTTTTCAACGCCGAAGCGGGTCTTTTCATGAAGGTGACTGTCGAACGCGCAGAGTTGCTGAAGTCGCTGGGCCACGTGTATCGCGTGGTTGAGCGGCGGAACACGATTCCGATCCTCGCCAACGTGCTGATCAAGGCCGACAAGGGCAATCTCAGCCTGAAAGCGACCGACCTCGATCTCGAGGTCACCGACACGACCCCCGCCGAGGTCTCGCCCGGCGGCGCCACCACGGTGCCGGCGCACATGTTCTACGACATCGTGCGCAAGCTGCCGGACGGCTCGCAGATCGTGCTCGAAGGCTCCGGCGACCGCGCGGTGGTGACGCTGCGCGCCGGCCGCTCGCGCTTCACGCTGCAGACGCTGCCGGAAAGCGACTTCCCCGATCTCGCCGCCGGCGAGATGACGCATTCGTTCACGCTGCCCGCCGGCGACCTGAAGCGCCTGATCGACAAGACGCAGTTCGCGATCTCGACCGAAGAGACGCGCTATTATCTCAACGGCATCTACCTGCACACCGCCGGCACCGCCAAGACCGCGACATTGCGGGCGGTGGCGACCGACGGCCATCGTCTGGCCCAGGTCGAGTTGCCGCTGCCCGACGGTGCCGCCGGCATGCCGGGCGTCATCATCCCGCGCAAGACGGTCAACGAGGTGCAGCGGCTGATCGAGACCGGCGAAGGTGAGGTCCGACTCGAGCTCTCCGCCGGCAAGATCCGCTTCACCATCGGCAATGTGGTGCTGACCTCGAAGCTGATCGACGGCACCTTCCCCGATTACGGGCGCGTCATTCCGCTCAACAACGACAAGAACCTCGTCGTCGACAAGAAGGACTTCGAGGCCGCCGTCGACCGCGTCTCGACCGTGTCGAGCGAGCGCGGCCGCGCCGTGAAGCTGTCGATCGCTCCCGGCAAGCTGACACTGTCGGTGACCAATCCCGACTCCGGTAGCGCCACCGAGGAGCTCGAGGTCGACTACGAGGCCGAGCCGCTCGATATCGGCTTCAACTCGCGCTACCTCCTCGATATCGCCGCCCAGATCGAGGGCGAGGTCGCGGTGCTCAAGCTCGCCGATCCGGGTTCGCCAACCCTGGTCCAGGACAAGGACGCCAAGGGCGCGCTCTACGTGCTGATGCCGATGCGGGTCTAAAGGCCCGCGCGGCGGCGCGGAGCGGCGCCTGTCCCATCACGCGAATTGCCGGGGTCGCCAGATGCAGATCGGTGTGATCGGGCTCGGGCGCATGGGCGCGAACATCGCGCTGCGGCTCATGCGCCGCGGCCACGACGTCGTCGCTTACGACCGGGACCCGGCCGCCGGGGAGGCGCTGGCGCGCGACGGCGCGACCGCCGGCCGCGACATCGACGATCTCATCACGCGCCTCGATCCGCCGCGCACTGTCTGGGTCATGCTGCCGGCGGGCGAGGCGACGGAAGCGACGATGGCAAGGCTCGGCGAGCGGCTCGCCCCCGGCGACACCGTCATCGACGGCGGCAACACGTTCTGGCGCGATGACCTGCGCCGCGCCAAAGCGCTGAACGCACGCGGCATCCATCATCTCGATGTCGGCACCAGCGGCGGCATTCTCGGCCGCGAGCGCGGCTATTGCCTGATGATCGGCGGCGAGCCGGCGCCAGTCGCCCGCCTCGCGCCGGTGTTCGCGGCGCTGTCGCCCGGCGGCGGCGACGCCGCGCCGACCGCGCCGCAGGGCTGGCTGCATGTCGGGCCGAACGGCGCCGGCCATTTCGTCAAGATGGTGCACAACGGCATCGAATACGCGCTGATGCAGGCTTATGCCGAAGGCTTCCAGATCCTGCAGGAGACCGACTCCGACGCCCTGCCCGCCGACGAGCGCTTCGCGCTCGACACCGCTGCCATCGCCGAGGTGTGGCGCCACGGCAGCATCGTTTCCTCGCAGCTGCTCGATGTGATTGCCAAGGCGCTCGACGTGGACGCCGCGCTCGACGACTTTTCCGGCGTCGTCGCCGACACCGGCGAGGGCCGCTGGACCGTGCAGACCGCAATCGAGCGCGCGATTCCGGCCATGGCGCTGACCACGGCGCTCAACGCGCGCTTCCGCTCGCGGAAGCAGCCGAACTTCGCCGACAAGCTCATTTCGGCGATGCGCCGCGGCTTCGGCGGCCACGCCGAGCCGAAGGGCAAGGCGTGATGGCGCGCAATACAGCCATCGTGCTGATGGGCGTCTCCGGCGCTGGCAAGAGCACGATCGGGGTTCGCCTGGCGCAACAGCTCGGCCGCGCGTTCCTCGAAGGGGACGCGTTTCACCCGCCGGCCAATGTCGAGAAGATGAGACAAGGCATTCCGCTCGACGACGACGATCGGCTGCCGTGGCTCACGGCAATCGCGGCCGCGATCGAAGCCGCGCGGCGCGAGCATCGTCAGGTCGTCGTCACATGCTCGGCGCTCAAGCGCGCCTACCGGACGATCCTGTCGGCCGGCCACGACGATGTCGCCTTCGTCTATCTCAAAGGCGACAAGGATCTGATCGGCGAGCGGCTGGGCGTGCGCGCCGGCCACTTCATGCCGCCGAAGCTCCTGGACAGCCAGTTTGCCACGCTCGAGGAGCCAGACTCGGACGAGCATTCGGTGACGATGCCGGTCGACGACACGCCCGACCGCATCGTCAGCGCGCTTGGCGCAATGTTCGCCTCCAGCGCGCGGACCTAGACCTTGAGCGCCGCAGTGACGATCCGCGCGGCACGACCGGCCGATGCGCCGCGGCTCGAGGCGATCGCGCGCGCGGCATACGCGACATACGTCCCGCGGATCGGCCGCGAGCCGGCCCCGATGTCGGCTGACTATGCGGCCGAAATCGCCGCCGGCCACGCGATCGTCATTTCGCGCGGGCAGGATGTCGCCGGCTATCTGATCGGCTGTCCCCACGACGACGGCTATTTCATCGAGAACATCGCCGTCGATCCGGCCTCTCAGGGCCGCGGCCTTGGCGGAGCGATGCTGCAGCACGCCATGGCCGAGGCCAAGCGGCTGAAACTCCCGGCATTGTGGCTCTTCACCAATAAGCTGATGACAGAGAACCTGGCGCTCTATGCGCATATCGGCTTTGTCGAAACCCACCGCACGGTCGAACATGGCTACGATCGGGTCTATATGCGGCTCTCGATCTGAACGATAAGAGACCGATGACCGCCGCCTTCATCCGCCGCCTGACGCTGACGAACTTCCGCAGCTATCACGCCGCGCAGATGACGCTCGACCGCGCCGGGCCCGTGGTGCTGACGGGCGCCAATGGCGCCGGCAAGACCAACCTGATCGAGGCGATTTCGCTGCTGGCTCCGGGGCGAGGCCTGCGCCGCGCCACGATGGAGGAAATGGCTTTCACCGAGGGTGACGGCGGCTGGGCGATCTCCGCCGAGATCGAGGGCATGCTCGGTCTGGCCACGCTCGGCACGGGCATCGATCCGCCAGCCGGAGAGGAGTCGGCGTCGCCGCGACGCTACCGCATCGATCGCGAGCCGGTATCGTCGGCCGCGGCCTTCGCCGATCACTTGCGCGTCGTCTGGCTGACGCCGGCAATGGACCCGCTATTCAATGGCCCGGCGGCCGAGCGCCGGCGCTTTCTCGACCGTCTCGTGCTCGCCGTCGACGCGCAGCATGCGAGCCGTGTCTCGGCGCTCGAGCGGTCCTTGCGCTCACGCAACCGCCTGCTCGAGGATCAGCGCAGCGATCCGCATTGGCTCGACGCCGTCGAGCACGAGACCGCCGAAGTCGCCGTGGCGGTCGCGGCGGCGCGCGCCGAAACGGTGGCGCGGCTCGCCGCGGCGCTCGACACCGCGCGCGGCGACGCATCGGAATTTCCGTCCGCCGAGATCTCGCTGCAGGGTTGGATGGAACAATTGCTGCCGCAGCACAGCGCCGTCGAGATCGAGGACCGCTATCGCGCGCTGCTCAAGGAGAACCGCGCGCGCGACGCCGCAGCCGGCCGCACGCTCGATGGCCCGCATCTGTCCGATCTCTCGGTGATCCATGCGGGCAAGGGCATGCCGGCGTCGAATTGCTCGACCGGAGAACAGAAGGCGCTGCTGATCCGCCTCATTCTCGCGCATGCCCGATTGACCAAGGACATGACGGGCTCGGCGCCGCTTCTGCTGCTCGATGAAGTGGTCGCGCATCTCGATCCCGGCCGGCGCGCGTCGCTCTACGACGCCTTATCGGGCTTGGGTGCGCAGGTTTTCATGACCGGCGCCGATCCCGCCGCTTTCGGGGATATCGTCACCCGCGCTCAAATCATGCTGATCAAGCCCGGCATCGTGGAACTATTTGCTTAAGTTCCTCTCCACCGTCGCATGCGGGCCATTCATCGGAGCCGTCGCAGGAACTATTACCCCTCCCTGCCGTTTTTCAATTCTACGGTTGGCGCCTTCACATGAGGATAGTGACGAGGATCGCATGGGCTCGGACAACGCAACAGACCAGATGCAGCGCGAGCTTGGCCGCGCGGTCGAGGCCTTGCGCGTCGACCTCGATCGCGTCGAATTGCTGACCGCGGCGCTGGTCGCCTTCAGCCGTCCTGTTCTTGAGTACGAACCCACGTTCTGCCACGTCGGCCGCACAGGGCTGGTGGCGCATGAACTCGGCAACTCGACGTCCGACTGAAGCCGCCCGCGGCCGGGCCGGTTCCATTCATTTCAGAAGTCGCGGAGCATCTCCCGGCGCTGGCGCTCGGACGCCTCGGAATAGCGCCGCAACGCGTGAGCTTCGCTCAGCAAACCGATGACCTGCCGCCGTTCCACGGAATCCACGACCGGCAGCGCCTCCGCCTCGAAGCGATCGAACGCCGACACCGCCTCCTGCGCCGTCATCTGCGGCAGCAGCATGTGGTCGCTGTGGCGCAGCAGCGCGCGCAAGTTATCGATCGAGCCGATGTCGGCCGCATGCGCCTCGGCCACCAGCACGATGCCGGCATATCGGCCGTCTTCGTCGACGGCGATCACCTGGCTGGTCGAGCCGAGCGGGAAGGCTTCACGGAAATCCGAGATCGTGCCCTCCGACGGCGTGGTGCGCACGTCGGGACGCATCATCTGGCCGACGGTGAGATCGCGGATCCAACCGATGTCGGCGGCGCTGCGAATGGTTTCGCCGCGCAGGTGGAAGCGCCAGGTGGCGAAGGTGTAGCCGAAGAACTCGCGCGTCACCTGCATCGAGATGATGGCGGCGATCAGCACGGCGGTGGTCAGCCACAGATCGCCGGTCGTCTCCAGCGCGATGAAGGTCATGGTCAACGGCCCGCCGATCACGGACACGGACAGCGCCGACAGGCCGATGATGGCGTAAGCGTCGGGATCGATATGGACGCCGGGCGCGATCGCGGCGAAGGCGGTGGCGAATAGCTGGCCGCCGAGCGCGCCGAGCAACAGCGAGGCGAAGAACAGGCCGCCGCGGAAACCGGAGCCGAGCGAAATGATCGAGGCGACGATCTTGAGCACGAAGATCAGCGCGATCATCTCGATCGGCAGCTTGAAAATTCCTGTCAGATGCAGCGCGCCGTGGCCGGACGACATCACCTGCGGCGAGATCATGGCCAGCAGTCCGACCAGCGCGCCGCCGATCATCGGCCGCCATTCCGGCGCGATCCGCAGCCGCGCGAACAGGCGCTCGCAAGCGGCGACGCCGCGCATCAGGACGATGCCGACCATGGCCGCCAGCAGGCCGACGCCGGCGGCGATGATCACGTCGTGAACGGCGACGTCGGCGACGGCATTGGCCTCGATGCCGAGCCGGAGTGGCGCGAAGGTGCGGGCGGTCAGGTAGCCGACCAGCGAGGCCACGCCGACCGGCGCCAGGCTGGGGATGGTGTAGCTGCCGATGACCAGCTCGAAACCGTAGAAGGCGCCGGCGAGCGGCGCGTCAAAGGCGCCGGCGATGGCCGCGGCGGCGCCGCAGCCGACCAGGACACGCATGTCACCGCGGCGCAGGCGAAATGCCTTGCCGATCACCGAGGCGACGCCGGAGGCAAGCTGGGTGTAGCCGGCCTCGAGACCGACCGAGGCGCCGATGCCGCTCGACCACACCGTCTGCGCCGCCACGATCAGGCTGCCGCGCAGCGACATGCGGCCGCCATGCAGGGCATTGGCCTCGATCGGGTCGACCTCGGTGCCCCGCTTGCGGGTGACGTAAGCCGAGACCAGCCCGAACACGAGGCCGCCGAGACACGGCGTCAGGAAGGCGTATAGCGGGTTGATCCAGGCGCGGGCCGACAGCCGCTCGCCGGGATCGAGGCCGAAGAAAACGAGGTGCATGAGGCCGACCGCCTCGCTCATCGCCGCCACCACAAGGCCGGCAACGAGGCCGATCACGGCCGCGAGCACGATGATGCTCGATTCCCGCGCGCGAACCATCGCTCGAAGACGATGCGGAACTTCGAGCGAACGGCCCTTCAAGCGCATGCGGAGCAATTCCGAGCGGGCGAGCATAGCGTCTTTGCTTAGAGGCCAAGTCTTCGTCATGCGCAAGCGATTGCAGCGCATTCTGGCACTGCGAGCGATTCAAATTGCGCGCATTGGTTTATCCGGCCGGACATCGGGACGCCCGGTCGTGGCGACGCGACGGCACGCCGCCACCGGCACCTCAAGGGCGCTTGGCAAGGTCTCAAAAACAGGCCTTTGGCGGGGTCTAAAAACCTTGAAAAAGCCTTTCCTGATCAACATATTAGCCTAGGCGACTTTGCACTGTACGCGCACGCCAAATCGTGTCACACAAATTCGCTTCCACGACTCAATTTACCGGCTTTCCGAGAGTCCCCGCCGATGGCTGAACCGGCCCGCAATCTGCAGTCCGAAACCGAATCCGACTATGGCGCGGAGTCGATCAAGGTCCTCAAGGGCCTCGATGCCGTGCGCAAACGTCCGGGCATGTACATCGGCGACACCGACGACGGCTCCGGCCTGCACCACATGGTTTACGAGGCCGTCGACAACGCCATCGACGAGGCCCTGGCTGGCTACGCCTCCCAGGTGAGCGTGACGCTCAATCCGGACGGCTCGTGCACCGTGCGCGATAACGGCCGCGGCATCCCGACCGGCATCCATGCGGGTGAAGGCATTTCGGCGGCCGAGGTCATCATGACCCAGCTCCACGCCGGCGGAAAATTCGACCAGAATTCCTACAAGGTGTCCGGCGGGCTGCACGGCGTCGGCGTCTCCGTCGTCAACGCGCTGTCGACCTGGCTCAAGCTGACGATCTGGCGCGACGGCAAGGAGCACTTCATTGAGTTCCGCGACGGCGTTGCGGTCGCTCCGCTGAAAGAGGTCGGCCCATCCGACGGCAAACGCGGCACGGAAGTGAGCTTCCTGCCCTCGCCCGCGACCTTCACGATGGTGGAGTTCGACTTCGCCACGCTGGAGCACCGCCTGCGCGAGCTCGCCTTTCTCAATTCCGGCGTCTCGATCGCGCTGTCCGACATGCGGCACGCGGTCGAGAAGCGCGAGGAAATGATGTACGAGGGCGGGGTCGAGGCCTTCGTCAAATTTCTCGACCGCAATAAGACGCCGCTCATTCCAAAGCCCGTGATGATCAAGGCCGAGCGCGACGGCATCACGGTGGAATGCGCCTTGTGGTGGAACGAGGCCTATCACGAGAGCGTGCTCTGCTTCACCAACAACATCCCGCAGCGCGACGGCGGCACCCACCTCGCCGGCTTCCGCGGCGCGCTGACGCGCCAGGTGACGCAATACGCCGACAACATCGGCACCTCGAAAAAGGAAAAGGTCGCGCTGACCGGCGACGACTGCCGCGAAGGCTTGACCGCCGTTCTCTCGGTGAAGGTTCCGGACCCGAAATTCTCGTCGCAGACCAAGGATAAACTGGTCTCGTCGGAAGTCCGCCCGGTGGTCGAAAGCGTCATCAATCAGGCTCTGCAGGATTGGTTCGAGACCCACCCGCAGGAAGCCAAAGTCATCGTCGGCAAGGTCGTCGAAGCGGCGGCGGCCCGCGAAGCCGCGCGCAAGGCGCGCGACCTCACCCGCCGCAAGGGCGCTCTCGATATCTCGTCCCTGCCGGGCAAGCTCGCCGACTGCCAGGAGCGCGATCCCGCCAAGTCAGAGCTGTTCATCGTCGAGGGCGATTCCGCCGGCGGCTCCGCCAAGCAGGGACGCAACCGCGAATTCCAGGCGGTGCTGCCGTTGCGCGGCAAGATCCTGAACGTCGAGCGCGCGCGTTTCGACAAGATGCTCGGCAGCCAGGAAATCGGCACGCTGATCACCGCGCTCGGCACCGGCATTGGCCGCGACGAATTCAATCCGGACAAGCTGCGCTATCACAAGATTATCATCATGACGGACGCGGACGTGGACGGCTCCCATATCCGTACGCTGCTCCTGACGTTCTTCTTCCGGCAGATGGAGGAGCTGATCCGGCGCGGCTACATCTACATCGCGCAGCCGCCGCTCTACAAAGTCAATCGCGGCAAGTCCGAGCAATACCTCAAGGACGAACGCGCGCTGGAAGACTATCTGATTGCCACCGGCGTCGAGGAGGCCGTGCTCAAACTGGCCACCGGCGAAGAGCGGGCCAGCGGCGACCTGCAGACGCTGGTCGAGGAAGCCCGGCACATTCGCAATATCCTGCACGGACTGCACAGCCGTTATAACCGCCAGGTGGTCGAGCAGGCCGCCATTCTCGGCGTCCTCAACCCGGCCATTTACGGCAGCGCCGAAAAGGCCAAGGCGGCCGCGCCGTTCATCGCCAGGCGGCTGAACGTGCTGGCGGAAGAAACCGAACGCGGGTGGGAAGGCGAATTCCGCGAGGAAGACGGCTTCGTGTTCACGCGTACGGTGCGCGGCGTCAAAAGCGTCGCGATCATCGACCACGCCCTGCTCGGCTCGGCCGATGCCCGTAAGCTCGACGAACACGCCGTGTCGCTGCAGAAGGTCTACGAGAAGCCGGGCACGCTGCGGCGCAAGGACGAGACCTGGCCGATCCACGGCCCAGTCGGCCTGTTCGAGGCGATCACCGGCGCCGGCCGCAAGGGCGTCTCGATGCAGCGCTATAAAGGGCTGGGCGAGATGAACCCGGAGCAACTGTGGGAGACCACACTCGACATCAATGCCCGCTCGCTGCTGCAGGTGAAAATCAAGGAAGTCGATGAGGCCAACGTGCTGTTCGACCAACTGATGGGCGACCTGGTCGAGCCGCGCCGCCAGTTCATCCAGGACAACGCGTTGGCGGCGAGCGTCGACGCGTGACCTGTCCGGCGGCGCCGGCTGAGCGCCGCCACTTGCGGCCGTCAAAGCGGGTTATGCTCGGGCTTCCCTGATTCGCCCGAGCCCAAGTCCGCCTGGTGACCGCCATATCTCTCGCCGCCGACCTCAATCCCGACCAGCGTCGCGCTGTCGAGCACGGCGGCGACGACGGCTTTCCGCCGCTTTTGATCATCGCCGGCGCCGGCTCCGGCAAGACCAACACGCTGGCGCACCGCGTCGCGCATCTGATCGCGCAAGGCGCCGACCCGCGCCGCATGATGCTGCTGACGTTTTCGCGCCGGGCCGCGACCGAGATGCGCCGCCGCGTCGAGCGTATCGGCGCCGCCGTGCTCGGCGCACAGGCGCGGCCGATAGCGGAAGCCTTGAGCTGGGCCGGCACCTTCCACGCCATCGGCGCGCGTGTCCTGCGTGAATACGCCGCGCAGATCGGGCTGGAGCCGAACTTCTCCATCCACG
>Ga0134125_10005175_pt1 | contig 14838 bp, 13 predicted proteins | sample KB31751_FD_96464 | JGI IMG/M metagenome (GOLD analysis project Ga0134125, IMG submission 96464) | Terrestrial soil microbial communities with excess Nitrogen fertilizer from Kellogg Biological Station, Michigan, USA - KB3-175-1 | ecosystem: Environmental > Terrestrial > Soil > Unclassified ... | reverse complement strand
CGATCCGGCTCATCGAGCGACGTACCACCCCGGCCGGTCTGGCCTTCAACCGCTAACATCCTGACTCTTTTGGTCGTTTTTTCGAAGCCGAGCTACTCAGGCATAGGAAAGGAAGTGGCATCTGTCATCGGAAAACTGAACTGTAGATACTAACCGTCTTTGCTACGCACTTATCCCAGGTGAAGACCACGGCCCGTTCCAATCCACGTTCGCGAGCGGTGGCCCTCCAGGCCGGGTCGGTCAGTGCTTCAGCGATGGCATCGCTGAACCCCGCGACGTCGTCAGGATCGATGTAGCCGGCGGCATCGCCGCAAATCTCGGGAAGACAAGATCGGTTCGCCACCAGGACGGGCACCCCGCTCGCCATCGCCTCGAGCGGCGGCAGCCCGAACCCTTCGTAAGTCGAGGGGTAGAGGAAGAGCACCGCACCCGCGTAGAGCGCCGGGAGGAGCCCCTCGGGGACATATCCCAGGTGCTTGAGCCAGCCCTCGGCAATTCCGTCGCCGATCTCGTCGTGAAGACTGTCGTTCAGCCATCCTGCCGCGCCCGCGAGGACCAGCGGGGTAGTGCAGCGGAGATTCTCCGGCAGCGCGCGCCACGCCTGGATGAGTTCCCCTATCTTCTTCCGAGGCTCGAGCGTCGAGACGCACAATGCGTAGCCGCCCGGGACCAACCCGATCGCCGCCAGCCGGGCTTCGATCGATGCTACGCTGCGCGGCTGGAACTCGCGCGCTACGCCGAGGTGGACCGCCGTGACGTTCGTCGGGGAAACGCCGAAGTCGGCGATCAATTCGTCCCGGACGGTCTCCGAATCGGTGATCACGTGGGCCGATTTTGCAAGGCTAGTCGCGAACCGGCGCTCGAATTCAACGAGCCGATCAGCGGGATGCGTATCGGGATAGCGGAAGACGGAAAGGTCGTGGACGGTCACGATCCCGGTTTCGGCCCCGTCCGGAAGGAAATAATTGGGACCATGGACCAGGCTAGTGCGAAGCCGCCGCTGAGTAAGCCGCTTGCCGATCCATCCCGGCAAGCGTCTTGCCGGCCTGGGCGGATCGCCGTCGAGCATTGGGTCGAGCGATTCAAGGTACCGGCCATGGGCGAAATACCCAACCTGGACGATCCCGGGTTGGAGCGGCACCCTGGTGCACAATTCCCGCACGTATCTGCCAATTCCGCTCAGCTGCGGTCCCAGCGCATCGACGAGTAAGGTGACCTCCACTAGTCAGTCCTCGAGCATCCAGCGGAGCGTCTCTTCGAGTGAAGGCATTTCGAGCGGGCCGATGGCTGACTCGAGGTGCAACGGGGAACCGCGCAACGTCTTCACTTCGTCTGGCCGTACGAGCGACGGGTTCACCCGGACCTGCAAGTCGTAGCCCGAGACGTGCCGGACCAGCTCCAGAATCTCGCGAAGCGACACGGCTCGCCCCGAGCAGACGTTGAAGGTTCCGCCCGCTGCCGACGGCGTGGCGAGGAGCCGCACATAGGCATCGGCGACCGAGCGGACGTCCGAGAAGTCGCGCTCGATCGCGAGGTTGCCGAGCTCGATCAACCGCTCCCGCCTTCGGACGTGCGCGACGATCTTGGGAATGAGGAACCGTTCGGATTGGCCGCGGCCAGTATAATTGAACGGCCGCACGACCGTCACGGGCATATGCCGCGCGTACATTGCCGCGAGCAGCTCGGCGGCGGCCTTGGTCAATCCATAGTCGTTCGCCGGCGCTGGCGGGACCCGTTCGTCGAGCACGCCCGTGCGCGCGTTGCCGTACACGTTAGCGCTGCTCGCGACGAGAACGCTCTCCGGCGGCGTCGACCGGCTCACAAGCGCGTGGAGTAGATTCCGCGTGCCGAGGATGTTCGCCTGGTACATTTCCGCGAGGTCGGGGTGAGCGACGTACGAGATCGCGGCGAGGTGGACCACGCTCTGCGGCGCGATCGTCGAGACCAGGTCCGACACCGCCTCACCGTCCCGCAGGTCGAGGTGGTGAAGTTGTGCGACGCCGGCGACTTCTCCTCCCGAATCGCCGAAGAGCGTGCCATGAACCTCGTGCCCCGCAGCCGCGAGCGCCGGCGCCAGGTAGCGGCCGGTGAAACCGGTGACGCCGGTGATCAGGAACCTGCTCATCGGCCGGCGATCCTACGGGCCTCAGAAAGAGTAACCGGCACGGTTCCGGCGCATGTCCGCCTCGACCATGATCCGGCACAACTCTTCGAGGCTTGTCCGCGGCTCCCAACCGAGCTTCGCCTTCGCCTTCGCCGCGTCGCCGATCAGCAGGTCCACTTCGGCGGGGCGATAGAATCGAGGGTCCACCCGAACCACGCGATTGCCGGTAGCCGTGTCGACCGCCGTCTCTTCTTCGCCTTTGCCGCGAAATTCGACGTCTGTTCCGGCGGCCTTGAAGGCCATCCTAACGAAGTCTCGAACTTTCTCCGTCCGGTTGGTGGCGAGCACGAAGGTGTCGGGCTGGTCAGCCTGGAGCATTCGCCACATGCCGTCGACATATTCCTTGGCAAATCCCCAGTCGCGTTTGGCGTCCAGATTGCCGAGCGCCACGCAATCGAGCTTGCCCAGCTTTATCTTGGCAACGGCGTCGGTGATCTTCCGGGTCACGAACTCGAGCCCGCGGAGTGGGCTTTCGTGATTGAAAAGGATCCCGCTGCTACCGAAGATGCCGTAACTTTCGCGATAATTGACGGTCATCCAGTGGGCGTAGAGCTTGGCGACGCCGTACGGGCTGCGCGGGTAGAAAGGCGTGGTTTCCGTCTGCGGAACCGCCTGCACCTTGCCGAACATTTCGGATGTGCTGGCTTGATAGAAGCGGATCTTCGGGTCGACGATGCGGATCGCTTCGAGCAGGTTGACCGGTCCGATGCCGGTTATCTCGGCGGTCGTGATCGGCTGTTCGAACGACACCCCGACGAAGCTCTGCGCCGCGAGATTGTAAACCTCGGTCGCGCCCGATTCCTTGAGCAGGCGGATAGAGGCGGAAAGATCAGTGAGGTCGTACTCGACCAGCTTGAGGTTCTCATGTTGCTCGATTCCGAGCTCCTCGATCCTCCAGAAATTGATCGAGCTCGTGCGCCGGTACGTACCGTAAACGGTGTAGCCCTTCGTGAGCAGCAGCTCGGCGAGATAGGCGCCATCCTGACCCGTGATACCGGTAACAATTGCGACAGGCATTTATTTTCCACTCTTTCTTGTGATTTCGCCAAGGGGCCAGCGACCCGCCCGCAGATTGGCTGCCAGGCCCAGATTTCCCAAGCCGAAGTAGCGATGAGTATGCGGTCCGTCACTTAATTGGAGCGCCGAACGCGCGCGGGATTGCCAAATGCGACGACATTGGATTCGATGTTCGTGACGACCACCGAACCTGCGCCGATGACAGTGTCCGAGCCGATCTTAATACGCGAGATGACCGCGGAGCCCGTCGCAACGAAGCTCCTGTCTCCGACCGCGACTTCGCCAGCCAATGCGGCACCCGGCCCGATGTGAACAGCGCGCCCGATCAGCCCGTCATGATCGATGTTCGCGTTGGTATTGACGATTGCAAAGTCGCCGATCCTGGTATCCACGTTCACCACCGCGCCTGGCAAAACCGCCACGCCGCGGCCCAGCTGGACGGAGGGGGAAACCCGGGCCCCGGGTCCCAGGAGCGAAGGCATTTCAAATCCCAGCGCGGCTACTTCGTCGCCAATTCGTTCGCGCAGACGATTGTCTCCAAGCGCGCAAAACGCGTGGCGGACTCCTTCGCTCCGGATTGCGCTCAGCCGGTCATCGGATCCGATGACCGGCGCGCCGGCGCAGTTGCGGGACGAAGGATCGGCATCGGTGCAACCGACGACCTGCCAACCGGCCGAGCGCAGGCATTCGACGATCACCTTCGCGTGCCCCCCTGCGCCGAGGACGACAATCAGGGTGTCATGGCCGGCCTTCTGCACGTCAGCCGAACAGCCGCGTGTTGTAGTCCTGCAGGTGATCGTACTTGCTCACGAGCTGGGGATCGGCGGCAAGGGCTTCCTCGTACAGGCGCGCCGCGCGGTCCCGCCGGCCTGCCTTTTCCAGGCAGAACCCGCGCAGGAACAACACTTCGCCCTGTTTGGGCTTCAGCTCCAGCGATCGCCGGTAAGCCCACTCCGCCGGTTCGAACAACTCGCGTTCGCGAAGGACGTGTCCGAGTTCCACCCACAGATCGGCGCTTTCGCCGCCGAGAAGGACCGCATCGAACAGGATCTGCGCTTCGACCAGTCGGCCCTTGCGATAGGCTCGCCGAGCCTCGCGGGTCGTCTTCATCCGCCACCAGCGTGAAGAGATGTAGGGAGCCACGGCCTTCTGGCCCGTTTGATCCGGTTTGTCGGGCTCCGGCTCTCGCTGGCCCAGGAGTCGCGCTCCGCCAATGCGACGGTCGAGTTGTTCGATCTGCTTCTCGCGCTCGGACAGTTTCTCGCGAAGCTCGGCGATTTCCTTCAGCTGGGCAGAAGCCCGGCTTTCCAGCAAATCGCGAGTCCTGGTGATCTCGCTTAGCCGCTTTAGTTCGTTGACGCGCCGATCCTTGAGCTGCTCCAGCTCGAGTGCCTGCGCCTCGAAAGCCTTGCGAAGCTGCGGGCCAGTTCCAGAGACGGCCTTTCCCTGGCCAGTTTCCTGCGCGGCGCCAGGGCGCGTCCTCCGGGACGGTGCCGATTTCCGCGCCGTGGCAGCCTGTCCGGGCGGTGGACTTACTCGTCGATCCATTGTTTCCTCATTCCATTACACGCCGGCAGGCGTGACCGATCCGCCGGCCAATTGCATCTTGGAGCGCTTGCCTCCCGTATAGCCGAGGCCCGCCTTGATTGCCGCTTCCGCGTACGCAGAGCTGACTTCCGCCCAGCTACGTTTCCGGAGCCGCTCGAAGACCTGCTGCTGAACCGCTACCGCTTCATCTCGCCGCTCCAGCGTCGCGACGATCAGTTGCGCCAGCCCGTCCCGATCGTTGGGCCGGAAGGTGAATTGCGCAAGATTCGGTTCGTCTTCCAGGAGCTCGGTCATGTGGGGGCCAGTCGCCATGAGGCACGGCGTCCCGACGCTAACGGCTTCATAGAATGGAAAAGGCGCGTGGCCGCCTTCGAAAAGCGAAGCGTGAACAACAAGAGAAGCACAATGCATCAGCGCCGCATGTTCCCGGCGCGGCAGGTCCTTGACCGATACAAGGTCACGGAGGGACTGCCGGCGTTCTATGGTGCCCGGCAGCGCAGTCCAGTTGGCGCCGAAATGCAGCGGAGCAGTCGTGAAGATCTTGAGATCGCGCCGCTGCTCCCTGACGAGTCGAAGGACAGACTCGACGACAATGGCAATGTTCTTCGTCACGCGGTCCTGCGTCGAGACGGCAACGAACGGCGCCTGTTCAAAGGGATAATTGCGAAGATAATCCCAGTCTTTCGTCGCCGCATGGTCACGAAGGATGGCCCCCGCGAGCGCGACGCTCTCTTCGGTGCGCCGCCGCCCTTTAACGAATGGAAGCGCCTCCGCGATGTCCGGCGGAGCGTGCGGCACCACCGACACCTTGTTGGCTGGGAAGCCGAAAATCGGCTCAAGTTGCTTGTCACGTACGTGCTTGGAAAAGGTGATGACTCGATCTGCGCGCGCCAGCGACCTGCGCATCTTGCGCTCCAGCTCAGCATGAACGCCCTTCACACCCCAGGCCGTATCCGAGAATTCGTGGAACACGTTCGTAATCGCGTCGGGAAAAATGACGGTCAACGGCTTGTCCAGTCCCGCCGCCAAGTCGAAGAACGGAAAGATTGAAATCCAACCCTCCACTTCGACATAGTCATTCGCAAAATCCACGAGATCGCCCATCCGGGCGCCGCGCATTCCATGGTCGCCGGGCGAATGGATAGTGAAATCGCTGCCGATGCGTGCCTTCAGGGATCTGAGGTCTTCTTCGGCCTCCACCCGGACCCAGTCCGGAACTACAACTCGGTACATGTAGCGCGGGTTATGCACGATGCCTTCGATCAGGAAACCGAGCAGGCGGATCATGCCTTCGTTCGACCATTTTACACCCTCGCCCCACTGGGCCCAGATGCCGATCGGAATCCGTTTATCTGGATGGCGTGACTTGGCTGACCTGCTCATGCCGCCATCCGCCTGTTGCCCGCCAGGGCGGCAGTGACGTAGCCAGTAGCGACGTCCGACCAGGTCCAGTTGCGCAGCTTCACGCACAGTCGCTCCTGGGTTTCCAGGGCTGCGTCCGTATCTTTGAGCGTCCGCCTGATGAGCGACACGAGCCCTTCTGCATCGTTCGGGTCGAAGGCGAACGCGGCGAACTCTGGCTCAGCCTCGAGCAGCTCATTCGTGTGGGGCCCGCGCGCGAACAGGCACGGCGTTCCAACGCTGACCGATTCGTACAGCGGAAGGCAGCCGATGATTCCTTCATAAAAGCTGGGGTGAATCGTCAGGCTCGCCGCGTGAAAAAGGGCCGCGTGCACCTGGCGTGGAAGGTTGTGAATCGACACGACGTCGCGATTCACCTGCCGATGCTCGACTACGGTCGGTAGGCGAGTCCATGAAGCTCCGAAGATGAAGGGCGCCGTGACGAACAATTTGATGGGTTCGCGGTCCCGACGAACAATTCGCTCCGTCGCGTCTGCGGCAAGGCCGAGATTCTTGGTCGGGCGGTCCTGCGTCGCCGTCGCCAGAAAGGAGCATTGCTCAAAGGGGAAATTGCGTAGGTAAGTCAGGCCCCGAATAGCGGCATGCTCGCGAAGAATCGCCGCGGCCTGCGCCCGGGATTGCGGAGTCTTGGTGCGGCGACGGACGAAAGGCAGCTCGCGAATGAGGTCGGGCCCAGCGAGTGGAACGACATGGATCTTTTCGCGGTCGACTCCAAGCAGCTCGACGCAATTTCGTTCGGCGACATGCTTCGAAAAGGTGATCACTGCATCCGCCGCCCTGCAGGTCGAGCTCGCGATTCGCCGCCACTCCGGCCAGTAACCGGTCGACCCCCATGACTCGATCCAGCCCAGAGGAACCTCGTACGGGATCGCATCCGGCATCAGCACCGCCTTGGACCCGTTCAGAAAAATCGATGCATTGAAATAGGGGAAGGTGACGATCCAGCCATCGACCGACAGCTCGGAATTCGCGTAAAGCGCCAAGGCGATGTTCGCCGTCTGGTGCTGCTTCCGCTCATCGACCGGAAGGTTCGCGAGCTCTCGCTTGGCCTTATGCTCCCACCGGGCCTCCTGCTCGGCGGTGGGTTCGTGAACGAGCCAGTCCACGCCTTCGATGGCCTTCAGGGTCCGGAGATCCTCGCGGATCGTCGGGGCAAGTCCCCGGCGAACGACGAGGTGAAATGTATACGCCTTGCTCGCGGCTGCGCCTTCGACGAGGAAGCCCACCACGCGCGCCACGCCTTCGTTGGCCCATTTCGCGCCCAGCGGAAGCTCCGACCACATCCCAATCGAAATGCGTTTATTCGGCATCGCTGGCCTCGAGCATCCGATCGACGGCGAAACTCCAGGCGAGTCCGTGATCCATGGCCTGGCCGCTAGCAGAATTCGCGGCCGGCGAACTGGTTTCGACCCGCCTCTCCAGCTGATGGAGGGCGTCAGCAATCGCCATCGGGTCATCAAGATCATAGAGCAACGCTGGCGCGCCCAGGCGATGGGCCGCCCGTTCGTTCAGCCGGTATCGGGGCGCAACAATCGCCAGGCCCGAGCGCGCCGAATCATGGAAGTGCTCACCTTCGCCGCCGGCAATCCGGCTCGACCATAAAGCCCCTACTCGTGGGAACATGCGCTCGAGCTCAGGGAGCGACCGGTATGGAAGTCGCTGAAGCGCGTTGTAGAGCTCGAGGTGGTCCGGAGAAAGCGCCGCGATGCCCAGATGATGGTTTATCGGCGCGCCGGCGTCGTGGGCCATGATGACCTCGATCCGGCCGTTTTCGCGATAGTAGGCCGCCAAACCCTCAAGCGCGTTCGTCAGATCGTCCGTGGCATTGCCGTCCAACAGCCAAAGAAGGGAATAGGGGTCCCGCTCCACCGCCGCCGGAGAGACCACTGCAGGAAGGGCATCGAGCGCATCGGGAACCAGCTCGGTTCGCTCCCTGCGAACGCCCGCATAGCTGACGATGTCGGGAATGGTGTCTTCGTCGCTCGTGAGCACCAGTCCCTGGCGCCAGATTCGGAAAGCCTCCGCTTCCATCTCCCAAAAGGGGTCGTGAATGCTCACGCTATTCGAAGTCGGCACGTAGCGCTGTTCCAATCCACCACAATAGAAAGCGATCGGGCGCAATGGCAGTATCGCGCCGAGCCGAAACTCTCCGAAACTCAACCACAGGTCGCAATCCTGAAAGTTCCAGCCCCAGTCCCGGGGAACGGCAACTTCGTTGATTCCCTCCAGATCTAGAGTCGCCGGCAAGTGGGTGAACATCCGGCGCGCGTTCTGAACCGGAATCCGGACCCATTCGGTCCGTCGAACCAGCGCCGAGGGAACCCGCTCGCGAAGCCCTTGCTCGGTCCTTCGCCATCGCGCTTCGGAGGGATCAGGAAGCCCGAAGGTGATTTCGACGGGACGCCCAGTCGCCGTCCTGGCTGCAGTGAGAGCAGAGGCGATCTCGGCCGCGCGCCTGACGAGGCGCAGTCCCGGTGAATTGGGCAGCAAAACTGCAATTCGAATCGCCTGTGGATTGCCCGCGGAGGTGTTTACTTTCGTGTTCCTTCGAGTGGCGCGGCTTGCCATGCGATCCTCCAGCGCAGGGTGTGCGATTAGCGTTGGGCGCCGATGGACGCCTTAAGCGCATCGGCAACGGCCAGGACCTGGTCGTCGGACAGGCCGGGATAGGACGGCAACGAAATGCCGCGGCGCGAGATGTCCTCCGCGAGCGGGAGCGACTGCCCCGTCTCGTACATCGGCATGTGGTGAGCACAGTAAAACACGGGTCGCGTGTCGATCGCTTTCTCGGCCATTTCGCTCGTGACGAGGTCGCGATCGACGCCCTCGGGGACGAGGCCGGTCACCAGCCACTCATTGCTGCTGACGTCTCCCGGGACTTCCTGGAAAACGAAGTCGATGTCCGCGAGCGCGTTTCGATACAAGACGGCGATCTCCCGCTTCCTCCCAATGATTTCGGGAAGGCGTTCCAGCTGCGCAACTCCGATCGCCGCGCAGATATTCGTCATCCGGTAATTGAACCCGATCTCGTCGTGCCAGTAGCGCCGAGTCAGTGACTGTCCCTGCCCTTTGACCTTCCGCATCCTCGCGGCGAGCGCGTCGTCGTTAGTGATGACCGCGCCGCCCTCGCCGGTAGTAATCGTCTTGTTCCCAAAGAAGGAGAAGGTCGCGACGTCGGCGGCAAGTCCGGCGTGTTGCCCAGCTTGAGTGCTCCCGAACACCTCGGCCGAATCCTCGACCACGGCGATTCCACACGCATTCGCGATCTCTCGCACTCGCGGGCTGCTCAACGCGCTGTAGAGATCGACTGGCATGATCGCTTTGGTCCGCTTCGTAATCGCCTTCTCGACGCTATCGGGATCTATCAACCAGTCGCTCGGCGACACATCCACGAAGACCGGTTTTGCGCCAGCAAGCACGATCGCGTTGACAGAGGCGATGTACGTAAAGGTTGGCACGATGACCTCGTCACCAGGACCGACATCCAGACAATGAAGGGCGAGGTGGATGGCGACCGATCCGTTGCAAACCGCGATCGCATGTTTTGCCTTGGTGACGTCCCGAATGCCCGCCTCGAACCGGTTCACATATTCGCCCAGGCTGCTGATCCAGCCAGAATTGACTGCGTCCATTACGTACTTCGACTCGTTGCCACCCAGCGACGGCACGTAAACAGGTATCTTTTCGGACATGTGTAAGTGACTCATTCGCAGACGATAAACACGGATTCGTAGCTGTGCGACGCAAGCGTCCTGGCCTGCTCGAAAGGCCACGCTTCGAACCGACGCGCGCGATCTGGGCGGCTTGATGCGAGCCTGTGCATCACAGCGCCACCGCGCTTGAGTTTTGTGAAGCCGGAACGCCGGACGACAGCCCCAGATCGGCCAGAAGCTGCTCGGCGCTCTGCGACCATGTCGGAAGCGTGGAGGACGGGCAATCGCGAGAGCCTCTTCGCGCAAGCTGGAGGATAGCTTCCCCAAGAATGCGGGGCTCATCGTCCTCGAAAAAGATGACGTTGGCCAGATTGTGCTCCCGAAATACCGGCAGGTCGCGCGCAAGCGCGTACCGCCGGTGGCTCGCGGCTTCGAGCAGCGGCAGTCCGAAACCTTCGGCGTGCGAGGTCATCAACAAGCCGCGGCAAGCCTCATACAGTCGACAAAGGCCCTCGTCGCTGACGGTCGAGACCCAATGAAGCCGCCGCCCGTGCTCAGGGTGTTCTCGCAGCTGGCGCTGGAGGTTCCTGGCCTTCCAGCCGGGTTTTCCCGCAATGACCATGTCGGGGGCTTCCCCGTCGAAGTTCCTCCACAGATGGTCGAAAGCCGCCAAAGCGACGCAGTATCCCTTCCGAGGTTCCACGGTTCCGACCAGCAGAATCGTCGGCCGGAACCGCATCCGGTCGAGCAATCTCGCGAGCTCTTCGGTGACGCCGGTCGAAGGCCGCGAAGCAGACATGTCCGCCCCGATCGCGAGATGGCGAACGGCCGGCCTCCTGCCGTCGCTCTGCTGGATGCCCGGCAGGTGCTCCCTCACGTCACGCGCGACCTGGCGCGAAATGCAGAAGATCTGGTCGGAGACCCGCGCCACGGTTGCGAACCAGCGCTTGAAATTCGCCACCGTTCGCGGCAGGAAAAAATCCGGGCGCATCAGAGGAAGCAGGTCGTAGGCGACCACGTTGATCCGCACGCCCGCGGCACGCCACCTTCGCAGCTGCTGCCGGTAAGCCGGTATGAACTGCGCAGACAAATCTAGGCCAAGGAAGATGTCGCCCGCCCGAACAGTGACGGGCGCAAGACTCTCGGCCAGCGGGCAATCATTCAGGAAATCGGAGGGGGCTTCACAATAGCCGTGCCGCGAGCTTGCGAACACGGGAACAATGTCGAAGTCCGCGGAGGGTCCGCCGGTGATCTCCGACCACAGCGCTCGTACCACGCGCTGGATTCCCGTTTGCGCGTCTCTTTGGCTGATCACCGAGACGTCGATGAGAAGCCTCGGTCTCGGGCGCGAGTGGGGGATCGCCAGCGTGTTGCGATTCCTCAGGAGCCAGGCATTGCGTTGGACGAAGCGGCCGAATCGCGGAATCTGCATTATGCGGCTGCGGCTGTTCGGTCGTGGTAAAAGGAGAAAGAATCCTCGAGCGACGGCAAGTGGTGAAGTTCGCCGCCGATGAGAACCGCCGCTCTCGTGCAATGTTGACGGATGTAGCCGTCCGCGTGAGAAACGATGATCATCGCACGGTCCTGCCGCTTGACGAACAGCTCCTCATTGCAACGCTCATGGAAACGCGCGTCGCCGACCGCGACAATTTCGTCGATCAGCAGGCAATTGAAATCGATCGTCATGGAAATCGCGAACGCGAGCCGTGCCCTCATTCCGGAGGAGTAGGTCTTGACCGGCTCGTGGAGATAGATGCCCAGTTCGGAGAAGTCTTCGACGAACGGGATCTTGTCTTCGGGGTCCACACCGTAGATCCGGCATATGAACCGCAGGTTGTCCAGGCCGGTCAGCGACCCCTGGAACGCGCCTCCAAAAGCCAGCGGCCACGATACGCTCATGTTCCGTTCGACGGTGCCGCTGGTTGGCAGTTCCGCGCCGCTGATCAAGCGGATCAGAGTTGACTTGCCCGAACCGTTACGGCCGAGGATCCCGATCCGCTCCCCTGGCCGCACTGTCAGGTGCACGTCGCGGAGCACCTGAACCGGGCCAGAGCGCGTGGGATAGACCTTGTTGACGCCGGCGAGGGTGATCATTCGGGCACCAGGGTCTCGCTGACCTTTTTCGTTTGAATGAGACCGAGCAGAGTCAAAGCCGCATTGCAAACAGCCATGTACCCGAGGTCATAGTGGGCGACGATGGCGGATCCGAAGAAGCCCTCGCGCAGATATTCGACGCCGTGAACCATGGGCAAAAGCAGGATGTATTTCTGAGCCACGACCGGAAGTGCATTGACAAGAAATGCCGCGCCGGAGAGCGGGAAGGCGAAATAGGAGATGGGGTGCCAAAGCTTCTCCACCGTCTCCGAATTTTCGGAGAGCGCCCCCACGTACAGGGCCAGCGCAAAGCCGAACCAGGCGGTCATTAGCCAGCCGCCGGCCACTTGCAATATGTCCTCCGGCGGCTTGAGCCAGCCAAGGAAGAGGAACAGCAGGGTCAGGATCACGAACGACATCGTCGCGCCGGCCGCCTCGAGGATCAGCCTCGCGAGGTAGATGTCCAGCGGCCGCACGTACCGATGGTAAAGAAGGCCGAGATTCGGCTCCATCGCCTTGATGCAGCGGCTCGGCATATTGCGCCACAGAAGCACCGTCGAATAACCGGTGATCGCGAAGGCGACGATCGGCAGGCTCGAACCGTGGAGTTCCTTGGTCGCGCTCCACAGCACGGTTACGCCGAGTGTGAAGATCATCGGCTCCACGAACAGCCACAGGAAGCCGATATTGTGACGTCCGTAGCGAGTCAGGATTTCACGAAGCAGCAGGGCCCAGACCACTCGGCGCTCGATTCGCCACGCCGATAGCAGGCTCGGCCCAGTCTGCTCGGCAGGAACCGGCGTCACGCGCGATGTTCCCGCAAACCAGCGAGCAGGAGCCGCAAGATTCCCCACGCCATCAGTCCCAAAACCAGCGTTGCGAAGATGCCCCTCAACCGCCGCGGCTCCGCCGGGTCGTCGGGCCGGCTCGGTTCGGCGATGCGCTCGACATAGGCCTGCTTGCGCTGCGCTTCGTCTTCGGCGCCTTGCAGGGACGTCATCGCCGCAGCGACCCGCTTATCCGCCAGCTCCCGGTCCAGCTCCAGTTTCTCATATTGGACGGCCGCCGCGGACAGCGACCTGCGGTCACCGGCAACACGGCCCATCTGCTGGTCGATCTGGTTCTGCAAACCCGAGATCCGCGTCGTCAGGATCGGGACCTGCGGGTTCTCCGGCGCCATCTTCTGCAGCTGCTCCAGCTGCACTCGAGACCCGATCAGCTCGTCCTGCAGCTTCGAGATCATGTCGAGCTGCGCCTTCGCCTGGGCTTCGGGATCTACGATGCCATGCGTATTGCGGAACGCCGCGAGGGCCACGGCCGCGTTGCGCGCCTCCGATTGAGAATCCTCGACTTCGCGCGCCGCGAACTGCACCATGTCGTGCCGTCCGCGGGTGTTCAGCCGGTTGATCAGCCCTTCGGCGAGAGCGAGCAGCTGACTATTAAAGCGGTAAGCATCATCGGGCGAAAAGGCGCGAACGGTGAGCGTCGCAACGGCCGAGCTGGCATCGTAGCCCACTTCGACCTTGCCCTGGTAAAATTTGTAAAGCTCCTCGAACGAGCCACTGATGCCGAGCGGATCGAAGCGATCGAAGATCGAAATGCTCTTATTGTCGTAGGCGCGCGCAACGGCGCCGTTTGCGTTGAGCGCTTTCAGCGCGTCGCGGGAGCGGACGTAATCCTGGGCTGCGTAAACCTCGTCGTCGGCACTCGAGAATCCACTCGACTTCAGGAGGACCCCGAGCCCCGTCATCGATTGCTTGTCGGGGGTGCGGATCACGAACTGCGATTCCGATACATACACGTCGGAAGCGAGAAAGCCGAAATAGATTATGGCCGCCATAGTCGGCAGAACGACCGTCAGAAGGAACAGCTTGTCGGCACGAGCAAACGCCCTGCGTGCCTTGGCGGGCAGCGAGGACCTGGCGCTCTCCAGAAATGTCTCACGAACCTTCAACATCGACGCGGAACCACACTCAAAATTGAACCATGAACAGTTGAGGCGTCCCCCGCACCTTCGGTGCTACCTCCGCCCGGTCCCCCGCCGGCACCCGACAGCCAGTCAAGCTGCTCAAGCCGCCATGGACTCCATGGCAGAGAGCAATTTTTTTACCTCTTGGGATCTGCCTCTCGGCAATATCAACAAACGCTGCCCCGACGCAACGATAATGAGATCCCGAACTCCAAGAGCTGCAACCTGAAGGCCGTCGCTCCGAATATAGCAGTCGTCACATTCGAGCGCCGTGATCGGTCCATGAGCCGCCGATTCCAGGAGTTGCGCCAGCGCGTCCCAGCTCCCGAGATCCGACCAGCCGGGCGAAATCGGAACTACCACGACCCGCGATGAATGCTCCATGACTGCGTAGTCGACGGACATGCTCGGACAGGCGTCGAACGCGTCGCCATCGGCAATGATTGAATTGTCCTCAATGCGTCCGAGCTCAATCGCTCGTTCCGCTGCCGCGGCGATCGCCGGTGCGTGCAGCCGCACCTCTTCAAGGAAGGTTCCCGCCCTGAACAGGAAAATCCCGGCATTCCACAGATGGTTCCCGTCGGCGACCATGTGCGCGGCGAGGTCGAATGACGGCTTCTCGACAAACTGGACCACCCTTTTGACCCCCGCGGAGCCCGCCAGCTCCTCACCCGTCCGGAGGTAGCCAAATCCCGTGTCGGCGCAGGACGGCCGAATTCCGAACGTGACGAGATTACCCGCCCGGGCAGCCGCTTCGCCGATTCTAATACCGTCGAGGAATGCCGTTACGTCCTCAATGACGTGATCGCTCGGCATGACGAGAAGGAGCGCGTCCTGGCCGTCGCTTCGGCGTACCGCAGCCGCGGCCATTGTGATCGCCGCCGCCGTGTTTCGCGCAGAGGGCTCGAGAATCAGCTTCGCCGCCTCGCCAGCCTGCAACTCGCGCCGACAAAGGTCCGCATGACGGATGT